>Ga0180009_10000277_pt1 | contig 73808 bp, 73 predicted proteins | sample OS_PC_MetaG_FD_123537 | JGI IMG/M metagenome (GOLD analysis project Ga0180009, IMG submission 123537) | Groundwater microbial communities from the Aspo Hard Rock Laboratory (HRL) deep subsurface site, Sweden - OS_PC_MetaG | ecosystem: Environmental > Aquatic > Deep subsurface > Groundwater... | reverse complement strand
CAGCGGAGGCGGGTGAGCTGCTCCTCGGTCAAACCGCCCCGGCGAAACCACCTCGGTCGGCGAAGGGCTGAGCTGCACGGGGTGGGGGGCCATATGGTCGGCGAGAAGTGCGGAACGTCAGCTCGATGAGCGCGGGAAGCGACCATTCCCTGGCCGTTCGCCTGGACGGTTCTCTGTGGGCCTGGGGCAAGAACAGTTGGGGGCAACTTGGTGACGGCACGTCAACGACGCGCTCGGACCCTGTACGGATCGTCCACAAAGACTGGTCCGCGGTCTTCGCTGGGGACGGGAACTCGTTCGCGCTGAAGCAGGACGGCACCCTCTGGGCGTGGGGACGGAACGCGGCCGGACAACTGGGGGACGGCACGAGGATCGATAGGAGAGCACCTGTCCAGGTTCTGCCCCGATAGGCGGTCCTTCGCCTCCTAGAGAAACGAGAAAGCCCCGCATGTGCGGGGCTTTCTCGTGTAGCGCGCCTGACAGGATTCGAACCTGTGACCTTTGGTTTCGTAGACCAACGCTCTATCCGACTGAGCTACAGGCGCAACATGGCGGAGAAGGAGGGATTCGAACCCTCGGTAGGAGCTTAAACTCCTACACTCGCTTAGCAGGCGAGCGCCTTCAGCCGGCTCGGCCACTTCTCCTTGCTGTGGGCGGCGTCCCTCTGGAAGGGTGTGTCGCCCCGCGTGGAATGCCCCGGCGGACGAGGTGCCCCACGCGTCCGCGTATTCTAGCAGAGGGGCGCGGGAGCGTCACGGGAAGGCCACGTTGCGGGCGGTGCCCGTCAGGTGGTAGGCAAGCGCGCTGGACGCGCCCGAGTCACGACCGAGTCACGACCCCCCGTACACGGGCACGAGCGCCCCGGACACCACCCCGGCTCCCGAAGAGATCAGCAGCATGATCACCCGGGCCACCTCTTCCGCGCTCGGCCAACCGCTCGGGTCGGCTTCGGGCTGGAGGGCGCGGTTCCCCGGCGTGTCCACGTTCCGGGGCAGGATCGCGTTCACCCTGATGCTTCGGGGTTTGAGTTCGAGGGCGAGGCTGCGCGTGAGCGTGTGCACTCCGCCCTTGGCGACGGCGTAGGCAAGTTGCCCCCCTTTGCCTTCGACAGGCTCAGCGTTGCCGGCGTTCACGATGACGCCACCTTCGGTCATGTGCGGAACCGCCTCCCGCAGCACGTGGAACACGGTGTACAGGTTCGATCCGAGTTGTTCGTCCCACACGTCGTCGCTGGTGTCGGCCACCTTGCCCGGAGCCCAACTACCCACGAGGTTCAACACCACGTCGATACGACCGAAGCAGTCGATCACGTCGGCCACCATCTCGCGGGTCTGGGCTGGGTCGCGCAGATCGGCGTCCTTCAGCAGACAGTGCGTGTCGGGGATGCCTACCTGGGCAGCCAGGTCCTCGAGCCGGTCGTGGTGCCGCGACACGAGCACCACCTTGGCGCCGGCCGCGACGAGTATGGGGGTGAGCACGCGGCCTATCCCGCCCGTGGCGCCGCTGATGAGTACCACCTTGTCGGTGAGGTCGAATGCCGTTGCGTCGTTCATGGTGTCCTCCAGCTGCGGATGGCCCGTCTGCGTCCTGATGATGTCCGATACCTTCAGATACCAGGATTCGCCCCGAGCCATGCCTCCGGCGAGGCGATGGGGAGGGCGCACGACAGTCGGCGGTTCCTCGGGTGCGTATTGCGGACAGGCACGTCGCGGCCACCCAGCCGTCCCTCGTACGGTCCCCACCTGGGTGAGCTACCGCGCTATCCTTGAGCGGTTCGGCCGAGCCGCGGCCTGACGACACCGAGCGGGGGAGGGGCGACGTGGACCGGACGACACGGCGTGGTCGGGTCGATGTGGAGGGCTTCGGGGCCGATGTCCTGCTGCCTGCGCTCGTCGTGATGCTCGGCATGCAGATGCTCCGGGTACTCCTGCCGTTGCTGGTGTACGTGCTCCGCGATCGCGCGGGTCTGCAGGCCACTCACCTGGGAGTCGTCGCTCTGGCCCTCTTCGCCGGAGCGTTCCTCGTGGGCCCACTTCAGCGGGCTTTGGGCACCCGGCGTTTGATGGTGTTCACAGCAGGCGGTCTGGCGTTGGTACGCTTGGCGCTGCAACTCTGGACCGGAGACCCCTTCGTGGACCTGGGCTTGGCGATGGCCGGAGCGCTGCTCTTCGTGCTGTTCCTGCCCGCGCTGCGCTCGGCGACGTCCCTGCTTCTCGGTCTGGCTCTCGACACGGGACTGAACGGTGTGCTCCTCACCTACGACCTCGCGTGGCGCGGCGGCACGAGGGCGATCGTCACGGTGGCCGTTCTGGCCGCGGTCGTCGGCTACCTGCTCTACACCGGGCGCGGGCGAGAAGAGGGTGGGGGAGTAGGTTCGTGTGGGCGTGCCGGTCCGTGGTTGGCCGTGGGGCCGGCACTCGCCCTGCAGATGCTGGTGTTCCAGAACGTGGCGCGGACGGCGGCCCTCAGCGACTTGTTCCTGCCCACGGCGGCGCTCCTCACCCTTGCGGCGCACGTGCTCGGCTTGGTGTTGGTGTCGCAGTCGGCGCCCCTCCTGGGGTCTGTCGCGGCCTCTCGCTGCGAGACGCATGAGGCCGCCCGGCCGGCGATCCGCCGGGCGCAGGCGGCGGCCCTGGTGTCAGTGGCCGGCGTGGCGCTCGTGTTGAGCATGGCGGTCGCAGCGCCCGCGGGGATGGGGGCGGTACTCCAGGTGGTCGCCGGTCAGGCGGCGCTCGCGATCATGGTCGCAGTGGTCGTTGGTTCCGTCTCGGGCGGCCCCTCATCGGCGCCGGGGAAGACGGGCGCCGCGGCTTGGCGCGGAGGGGCTGGGCGCCAGGGGGCTGGGCGGGCGGCGGCTGGGTCTCGGGTGGCTGGGCGCGGAGCTCGACTCTCCTTGGCGCACGGGGCGGGCATGGTGGTGTTCGTCGCACTACTCTTCCTGGCCTACTCGGGGTACGACATCGCGCTGCCCTTCTCGGCGGACGTGATCCCGTTGGTGGCGGCTGTGGCGCTCGGCGCCTGCGCTCTCTGGGCGGTGCTGGGTTCGGGGCGCATCGCCCTCGACGCCGCCGACGTCAGACGTGCAGCGGTGTCGCGACCTCCGGTCTCCCCGCTCGTCGTGTCGGCCCCACTCGCTCTGGTCCTGGCGCTCGGTGTCGTTTCTTTGGGTCAGGCGCTTCTGCTCGAGCGCCCGGCGGCTCAGGACGGGCTGGGGAAGGCCGGACTGCGGGTGATGAACTACAACCTGCACAACGGGTTCGCGACCGACGGCAGGCTTGATCTCGAAGCGCTCGCGGCCACGATCGAGGCCGAAGACCCCGATGTGCTCGCCCTCCAGGAGGTGTCGCGCGGTTGGGTGATCAACGGGTCTGTCGACATGCTCGGCTGGCTCTCGGGGCGACTCGGCATGGTGCCGGTGTATGGTCCGACCGCGGGGCCGTTGTGGGGGAACGCCGTGCTCACCCGGCTTCCGATCGAGTCTGAGGAACTCTTTCCGCTGCCGACTGAGGACTTGCTGCTGCGCCGAGGTCTCATCGATGTCTCGCTTGCCCTGGGCGACGCCGGTTCGTTGCGGGTGATCGCGACCCACTACCACCACCCGGATGACGGCGGACCGGTGCGCGTGTTGGAGTCCGAGGAGATGCTGCGAGTCTGGGGAGGCGCGTCGCGCACGGTGGTCATGGGCGACCTGAACGGGCGGCCCGGCGATCGGGAGATCGAGATGCTGCGCGAGGCGGGCCTTGTGGAAGTGCTGGCGGAGGCGGGAGTGTCGCCCGGCTACACCTTCCCGTCGGACGGTCCGATCGAGCGCATCGATTACATCTGGGTCACGTCCGACCTGCTCCCGCCGGGGCAAGGCCCGCTCGCCGACGTGCGAGTCACCGCCGGAACTGCGTCGGACCACCTGGGCATCGCGGCCACCCTGGGCCTCCGCAGGTAGAGGGGCCGGGCCGACCGGGCGCCGTGGGGCCGTCCGGGCCGACCGAGCGCCGAGGTCCGGCCGGTCGGCGCCGTGGGGCCGGCGCCCGACACGCGCCCCGATCTCAGGCCGAGCGCGCCTCGGCATTCGACTGCCCGCCGGGCATCCGCCGCCGCCAACGGGTATACTCGATATTCGGTAGGCGAACGCCGGTCGGCCCGCGAGGGCCCGTGCCGGCGACGCGGACCCTGCTAGGGGAGCGCTCGGCGCTGAGAGTGTGGCTCGACCACTGACCCTGCGAACCTGATCTGGGTAATGCCAGCGAAGGGAAGCACTGGTTACTCGTACGCCCGAGGCGCGGCACCATTGGTGCGCGCCTTTTCTCGTTCGAGGGAGTCCTCCCCGCGGCGGCGGTCCGCGTGTCGTGGATGGAGGAGCATGTCATCGTGCACGCAGTGATCATAGGCGGGGCAACCCTCGGCGGGCCGCTCGACCCCGCACTGCTTGCGTCCGCCGACCTCCTCATCGCAGCAGACAGCGGCGCCGACGCACTAGGAGCCGTCGGGCTGCGGCCACACCTGCTCGTGGGCGACATGGACTCGGTGGCTGAGGCCACCTGGCGCGCACTTGAAGCCGCGGGCGTGGAGACGCACGTGCTCCCGGTCGAGAAGGACGAGACCGACACCGAGGTGGCGCTTCGCCTGGCTGTCGATCGGGGTGCGGATCGCATCACCCTCCTCGGGGCGCTCGGCGGCCCTCGTCTCGACCACCTGGTCGCGGGACTCCTTCTGCTGACCGCAGACTGGCTCGAGCACGTCGACGTGTGCATGGTCGACTGCAGTCACGAGGTGCGCCTCGCCCACGGTGACGTCGTTGTCGACGGAGAACCCGGCGACATCGTCTCTCTGCTTCCTCTCACTCCATCCGTTCACGAGATCGACACCGAGGGACTGCTCTACCCCTTGCGCGGTGGCTCCCTGCACCAAGGCGCCGCCCGCGGAGTGAGCAACGAACTGCTCGGCCGACAAGCGCGGGTGAGGCACGGCGAAGGCCGCCTTCTCGTCATCGTGCACCGTCCCGAAGGAGGACCCCATGACAGATGACGATCGAGCTCTGGACGCCGCCCTTGCGTCTGACTTCGCCCACGCGCCTGACGCCGCACGCGCGCCTCGCAGGCCGGAAGCGACGGGCTGCCAGTTCTCCATCTATCCGCTCACTCAAGCCGACATCCACGCGCCCATCCAGGATGCCATCGCCGCCGCCTCCTCATCGGGTCTGACGGTTCAGGTTGGACGGTTGAGCACGTTCATGGAGGGACCCGAAGACGAGGTCTTCATGGCGTTGCGCTCCGCGTTCGCGGCTGCGCGCGCGAGCGGGGGGACCGTCATGGTCGCCACGCTGACCACCGGAGTCCCCGACGACGAGCTCGTGGCACACATTCAATCCACCCGCGTCGACGCGGCGCCGCAGGCGTCGGCGGCGCAACAAGAGGAGGCGCCGGACGAGTCCGGGTCTCGCCAGACGAAAGGACAGTGAGGATGAAAACACAAGAACCTGCCGGCACGAAAAGCCCCCCTGCCACCGGCTCCTGGTCTGCCGCGTGGACCACCCGTGAGATCGTGGTGGCCGCGGTACTATCGGTGGCGGTGGGGGTGATCTTCTGGACGTGGGGGCTTCTCTGGGCCACCGCGTTCGCCGCAATACCCTTTCCGGCGAGCTACGCACTGGTGGGGGTGTGGATGATCGGAGGGCTGCTCGTGCCCTACGTGATCCGGCGGCCGGGAGCCGCGGTCGTGGGGGAACTGGTGGCGGCGTTCGTCAGCATGGTGCTCGTGAGTCAATGGGGCGCGGCGGTCCTGTTGAGCGGGTTGGTGCAGGGAGCGGCGGCCGAGGCCGTGTTCGCGGGCCTTCGCTATCGCGTCTACTCCACGGCGACACTAATGGTGGCAGGGGCGTTCGCCGGTGTGGCGAGTATCGTCCTCGACAGCTTCTTCTACGGCTATTGGGAGGCCTACTCGCCGGCGAGTATCGCCGTGGGAGCGGTCCTGGTCGCGATCAGTGGGGCGCTGCTGGGCGGTGTCGTCTCGAAGCTCGCGGGCGATGCCTTGGTCGGGACAGGAACGCTCAGCGGACTAGCCATCTCGCGCGAACGGAAGCGGACGCGCTGAGCATGGGAGGTCTGAGGTGAGTGCCGCCCCTCGGACGGGAGCCGGCGATACGGTCGACGGAGCGACGACGCTCTCGGACCGGGCTCGTCACTCGTTGCGGACGTTCACCGGTCCGCCGCGAATGCGAGTGCGCGACCTCACCTTCCGCTATTCCGAGCGGCGCGACCCGGCCCTGCGCGAGGTCAACTTCGACGTCGCCCCCGGGGAGTCGGTGCTGGTGCTGGGCCCGAGTGGATCGGGCAAGAGTACGCTGACGCTCTGTCTCGACGGATTGATCCCCCACGTCGTCGAGGGAGAGTACGAGGGGATCGTGCAGGTGGGCCGTCTGATCGCCCACGAGAGCGATGTGCCTCGTCTTGCCCGTGACGTGGGCCTGGTCTTCCAGGATCCCGAATCGCAGTTCGCCACGCTCACGGTAGCCGACGAGGTGGCGTTCGGCCTGGAGAGCTTGGCGGTGCCTCCCGAGACGATCGAGGAAGCCTCCGCGCAGGCTCTGGCCGCGGTCGGACTGGCGGGATTCGACGGACGGCAGCTCACCACGCTCTCGGGCGGCGAGAAGCAGCGAGTGGCTCTCGCGTCGGTTCTCGCCATGGGGCCCCGGGTGATCGTGCTCGACGAGCCCTCGGCCAATCTGGATCCCGTGGGCGCAGTCGAGCTGTTCCGTCATCTCCGCCGGATGGCGCGGGATAGGGGCCATACCCTCATCGTGATCGAGCATCGACTCGACGAGCTGGTCGAGTGGATCGACTCGGTGCTGGTGCTGGATGCCTGCGGCCGGGTGCTGTTCAGGGGCGACCCCCGCGAGGCCTTCTACGAGCGCAGCGCCGAACTCACGGCGGCCGGCGTCTGGCGGCCACGGACGACCGAGCTCGTATTGAGCCTGAAGGAGCGCGGCTGGCCCGTACCGGGCCGACCTCTCACGATCGCTGAGACGGCGGCCGCCCTGGCGGATACGCCCGGATTGCTCCGCTCTCTCGCGACTTCCGGCGTCAGGGGCGGACCGGCCGACGCGCCCGAATCTCCCGCTGCGGACGCACCGACTACGGGGCATGGCGCGGTTGCCGGGTCGAATGCGGCGGCGCCGTCCGGACCGGCGGCCACGCCGCAGCCGGCGGCCGCCTCGAATCCGGCGGGCGCCTCGAATCCCGCGCCCGGGTCCGATGGCGCGGTGTCGCCCGAGTTACCCGCAATCGAAGTGCGCGATCTCACGTATCGCTACGATCCGGCCGGGCCTCTGGTCCTCGAAGGCGTCTCTCTCGTCATCCCCGAAGCCCGCGTCACCGCGATCGTGGGGGCGAACGGAGCTGGAAAGAGCACCCTCGCCGGCTTGATCTCCGGGGTACTACCGACGACCCCGGGGAGCGTGTTCATCGGCGGCCGGGATACCTGCTCTCTCGAAGATCGAGTGCGCTCGACGACGGTGGGCCACGTGTTCCAGAACCCGGAGCACCAGTTCGTCACCAACACCGTTCGGGGCGAGCTGGTGTTCAGCCTGACGCAGCACTCGTCTCTGGGGGATTCCGAGGTTGCGCACGCCGCGCTGGTCGATTCGTGGCTGGATCGCTTCGGACTGTCGGAACTCGCCGAAGCGGGCCCGTTCACGTTGAGCCAGGGGCAGAAGCGGCGATTGAGCGTGGCGGCCATGCTCATCAGGGGTCAGTCGGTGCTTGTGCTCGACGAACCCACGTTCGGTCAAGACAGACGTCAGGCCGACCGGCTGATCAGTACGCTCGTAGAGCAAAGCACGCTCGAGCGGCGCACGATGCTCATGGTCACCCACGACATGCGTCTCGTCGCCGAGCACGCCGACACCGTGGTGGTGCTGGTGGGGGGCGCCGTGGCGTTTCACGGCCCACCCGGCCGGCTCTTCCGCGACGAGGCGCTCCTGCGTCGCGCAGGCCTTACCGTGCCGGCGGTGGGCGGGCTTGGGTCCCTGCTCCGCGAACTGCACGGTGTGCAGAACGAATTCGTCGCCCCGGCGGAGCTCCTGCTGGCGGCAGGGTTTCCCATCGCCGGGTCGAGCGACGAGACCGCCCCGGCGCTCGAGGCGCGGGAGTCCGAGCACCTCCACCCGGCGTCGGGCTTAGGCGCGACCGGGACGGGCGGCGACGGTCCACGCCCCGCTCTGGAATCGAGTGTGACGTCGCAGGCGGTCGGAGCGCCGCGGACGGTCGACCCCGCCGGCGCCCCCGGCGCTCCCGACACCGTCGGCGCCCTCGGCGCCCCGGACAGAGACGGGGGAGCGGGCCGAACAGCGGCGGCGGTCCCTACACTCGACCACTACCTTAGGCGGCGCAACCCGGCTCTCAAGCTCGTGGTGCTGCTCCTCGTCTCGCTCATGCTGACGGCGGTGTTCGACCCCTACACTCCGGCGGCCTTCCTTGCCCTGGGTCTGGTGGCGGGCAGGGTGTTGGGCGGTCTGACTCCGTGGTCGGTGGCCCGCGCCGTCGCGCCTCTTCTGATCGCGGGCGTGGGCGTGTTCGTGGCCAACATCCTGTTCAATCGCTTGAACGAGGTGTCCCCGGCCCTGCTGGTGCTCGGCCCCGTGCGGGTGACCGAGGTGGCCCTATCGACGGCCGCTTCGCTCACGTTCCGCCTACTGGCGTTCGCGGTGTTCTCGGTGGTGTTCGTGCGTACCACAGACGCCGGAGACCTGCTTCTCAGCCTGGTACACCAAGTGCGGCTCGACGAGCGGTTGGTGTTCGGTACGATGGTGGGATACCGCATGCTGCCGCTGCTCACCTACGAGTACGGGCTCATCAAGGCCGCGCACCGGGTGCGTGGCGTTCGGGGAGGCGGCGGACCCGTGGCGGCGGCGCGGCGCACGTGGCGCTACGCCATCCCTCTGCTGGCCGGGGCGGTGCGTCGCGCGGGGCGGGTGGCCATAGCCATGGACGCCCGCGCGTTCGGCGCGGGCCCCCGCACCTATCGCAGACGGTCGCAGGTGGTCGCCGCCGACTGGGTGTTCTTGGTGCTGGGTGTGGCGGTGCCCGCCGGGCTGATCCTGGTGCTGCGCCTGGCTGGGGTGACGCGGTTCGGCATCGGGGTGTGAGGCCCGCCTCCTGCTCGCCTCCCGCCCGGCTGCTCCCGCAGCCGGGAACCGGGTGAGCCCGGGCGCCTCGGCTACACGGCCTTCACGGAACGCTCGAGCCGGCGTATCACTTCGCGGTGCGCCGGCCGCCCTCCATAGCGGGCATCCAGGTAGACGACGGTGATCTCCTCTATCGACACCGCGCCGGAGGGAAGGGCCTGCGCGGCCCGCGCCGCGAAGTCCTGCGGCCCCTCCGCGGGGCCCCGTTCGAGGCCACGCCGGCGCAGTCTTCGCAAGAGTCTGCTATAGAGCGCCGCTTCCTCTCCTTCCCGCGATACCCGACGCCACAAGAGGGCGGCGGTCAGAAGGGCGGCGACGAGCAGCAGAAGGGCGGCGGCGTCGCCGAGGCCGTCCACGTCGAGACGCATCTTGAGTGGAGCCGCAAGCGCCGCGGCCACCGACGCGAAGAGCGCGGTCTGCATGTCGAGGTCGTACCCGAGCACGAGAGCCTGCCAGCGCAACCGCGCCCAGTCCAGCAGCATGAAGGCGTCGGAAGGGGTCTCGACGACCCCGGGTGCCGCCGGGCCCTGGCCCGGCGGCGTCGGATCGAGGCGCAGCCAACCCTTCCCGGGGATGTACGCCTCCACCCAGGTGTGGGCGGAGAGCTGGCGCACCAGGTAGTAGTCGCCCGTGGGGTTGTAGTCGCCGCCCAGGTATCCTGCCACCACCCGTGCCGGGACGCCCTCCATGCGGAGCATCAGCGCCATCGTCGAGGCGAAGTACTCGCAATACCCCACCCTCTGCTCCAGGAACAGCTTCAAGGGGTGCCCGTCTCCCTCGGGGCTGCGCAGTGCGTAGGTGTAGTCGCCCTGGGCGAAGTGTTCGAGCAGCAGTTGGGTGATGCGGTAGGGATCGCGTTCGTCACCCACCGCGTCGCGGGCGGTCTGGGCGACGATGGGGGGGAGTCCGGAGGGCACCGCGAGGTTGGCGGCCAGGGTCATCGGGCCGGGCTCTACGGCGGAGTACGGCGACGTATCCGAGGACACGCGGTAGAGCAGGCGGCGGGTGACGGCGCGTGTCGCCTGCACCGCTCCGTCGTGCACGAGTTCCGGCCCCGAGATGCCGTCGTCGGCGAGCGCGATCCGGTCGAGGCCGAACAGCGTCTTCTGTCCGTGGGGCTCGAGGTAGATGAGCTGCTCGATGAGGGAGACGGCCCCGGTCGAGGAGAGCCCCCGCGGGAGGGTCTCCTCCGGGAGCGGCTCGCGCCGTGTCCAGGTAAAGCCGTCGGCGTTCTCCAGCACCAACCCGCGCCAATACGGCGCGGGGAGCAGCGGCCCCTCGTGTGTGGGGAGCTCGGCCCGGAACGCGATCGCGGGGCTCTGCGCGATCCGACTCACGGAACCGAGGCTTACGCTGTCGGAGAACCCGGTCACCTCGGCCCCCATGCTTACCGCCCCGCGCCACAAAGGGGCCTGCGTGCGGGGGAGTGCGAGGAAGAAGAGTAGGACGAAGGGCAGGCTTCCCACCATGAGTGCGAGCCCGACGCTCCCCACCCTCTTGAGCGTGGCCTGGGGGACGATACGACGGCCGAGCGTCGTGCCGAACGGTAGCCAGAGTAGGGTCAGCGTGCACAGCACCAGGTATCCCATGAACAGCGGCCCGAAGGTGGCGCTCACCGAGATCATGGCCGAGCCGATGAGCAGTACGAGGCTGAGCAGCATCACCTGGAGCATGTCACGGGCGGTCTTGGGAGCGAGGAGCTTGGCTCCCATCAGCACCACCGATCCGGAGAGGAGTCTGCCGATCGCGCCCGCGGCGCTGGGCGTCCCCAAGGCCACGAGGAGTCCGACCAGCACGAGCAGGTTGATCAGCCAACTGGAGAGCGGATGGCGCTCGGCGAGATCCCAGCAGAGTCCTATTCCCACCAGTGTCGCCAGCACCAGGGCGTAGACGGGCGACACGTAGAGGAGCACGGGCACCACGCCGAGCGCGGCCATAGCGTAGGTCAGGAAGATGCTGAGGCGGTCGGCTCGCATGCGGCTCGTCAGTCCCCGAACAGCGCCAAGGCTCGCAACTGGCGCTGCCGGTGCTTGATGCCGGACCCGGGCTCGATGGTCTGCCCCGGGAGACTGCGACCCACGCGGCGGCCATAGCGGTGGGCCTCGAGCACGAGTCCGGTCAGTTGGCTGAGGCGGTGTTCGATCGTCGGCCCGGGGACGCTGTCGAGCGAGAGGAGGAGCGGGGGAGCGCTCTCCTCCTCGAACTCGTTCACCACCAGGCTGCCCAGGCGTGCCCAGGCCTTCCAGTTGATGCGGGTACGCGAGTCGCCGTCGGTGTAGGCACGGGTGCCTCTGAAGTCACCCCCCACGCCGAGCCGCCAGGAATCCACCCCCGCTTCAGCGCCCATGTGGGAGTAGAAGTCGGTGCGGTCAGGCACGAGCGGCGCGGGATACACCACCACGTCGCACGCGAGGGGGAGAGTGCCTCCACGGTGGAAGAAGGCGAACGGGAACGACGAGGTGATCACCACGTCACCCAGCGGGTGGATGCCACGGCGCTCGAACCGGAAGGGCAGGAACCCCTCGGCCTGGTCGTGGGCCGGCACCTCGGGTATGAGGAGCTCTTCGCCGCCCGCGGCGATGTTGAGGAGGAACGAAGGCAGGCGCCTTCTGGTGTTCGTCACGGTGAGCTTGAGGGCGAGCTGTTGGCCGGCGAACCACTCGCGGGGGGGAGTCACCCCGAGTTCGAGCCCTCGCAGAGCGAGGTAGGCGATCATGCCCGAGAGCGACATGAGCGCCAGGAGGCCCGCGGTGATCAGGTAGAGGAGGTTGTTCGCCGAGTTCACGGCGGCGACGCCCACGATCAGGGTCAGGCCGATGTACAGCCACCCCGAGCGGGTGATCCTCACCCGTATGCGTTTGAAGCGGATCGGTCGTTGCATGGTCGGGGCGGCGACTCGTCCCCGATCAGGGGATCGGCACCGTCTTGATGAGCTCCTCCACCACCTGCTCGCGCCTCACGTTGGCGAACTCGCCGCGAGTCACCAGCCGGTGGCGCATGACGGCCGGAGCGATGGCCTGCACATCCTCGGGGATGCAGTAGTCGCGGCCGGCGAGCAGCGCCCAGGCCTTCGCGGCCAACACCGTGGCCTCGGCTCCGCGCGGGGAGACCCCCATCACCAGCTTCTCCGAGCGACGAGTGGCCCACACGATGTCCAGCACGTATTCGAGCAGGGCGTCGGAGGTCTTGATGAGCCGCACCCGCTCCTGGGCGTCCTGCAGTTCTTGCAGCGAGATGGCGGGCATGAGCGCCTGCACGCGCTTGCGGCTGTCCAGCCGGGTGAGCAACTCTTTCTCGACGCCCCGCGCGGGATAGTCCATGCGCAGCGACATGAAGAACCGGTCGAGCTGAGACTCCGGCAGCGGGAACGTGCCGTACTGCTCGATGGGGTTCTGGGTCGCCACCACGAGGAAGGGTTCCTTCAAGCGGTACGTGGTGCCTTCCACCGACACCTGTCCCTCGCCCATGGCCTCCAGCAAGGCGCTCTGCGTCCGAGGGGTGGCTCGGTTCACCTCGTCCGCCAAGACCACCTGCCGGAAGATGGGGCCGGGGCGGAACGTGAAGGTCTGATCCCGGGCGTCGAAGACGGACGTGCCGGTTATGTCGGCCGGGAGGAGGTCGCTGGTGAACTGGATCCGGCCGAATTGCAGCCCCAGTACGCGCGCCAAGGTGAGGGCGAGCGTGGTCTTGCCGATGCCCGGGATGTCTTCGAGAAGAAGGTGTCCTTTGGCCAGAACGGTGGTTACCGCCAGCCGGACCACCTGGTCCTTTCCAAGCACCACGCGGCCCACGGCGTCGAGGACACGCTCGAGAGGCTTGTTCATATGTGATTACTCCACTGTCGGGGAGTGGGCTGTGCTTCTTCTTATCGACATGATGTTCCCCGCCCTTGACGGCGATACACTATGGGGTAGGGGCGGCGGCGGGTGGCGGCGATGGTTTCAGGGCGGGAGCGAGATCCAGCCGGTGATGGGGAGGGAAGGCGTGGAGGACTTCGAGAAGCTCGGCGTGTTCTACTTGGGGCGCGAGTACGATCTCGCGAAGGGCGAGGTGCAGGACGACCTCTTGCTGTACGACTCCAAGGACCTCGTCACCCATGCTGTCTGCGTGGGCATGACGGGCAGCGGCAAGACCGGTCTCTGCATCGGCCTGCTCGAAGAGGCCGCCATCGACGGCATACCCGCGATCGTCATCGATCCGAAGGGCGATCTACCCAACCTCCTGCTGACGTTCCCCGACCTGCAGACGGCGGATTTCCGGCCGTGGGTGAACGAGGATGACGCCGCCCGCAAGAACCTCACGCCCGACGAGTTCGCCCAGAAGCAGGCTGAGCTCTGGACGACGGGACTGGCCGACTGGGGTCAGGACGGCGCCCGCATCCGCCGGCTGCGCGAAGCGGCGGAGTTCAGCGTGTACACTCCGGGCAGCAACGCGGGACTCCCCATCTCGGTGCTGAAGTCGTTCTCGGCTCCGGGTCCCGCGATCCTCGAAGACGACGAGCTGCTCCGCGATCGCGTCAGCACGGCGTCCACCAGCCTGCTCGCCCTCCTCGGCATCGACGCCGACCCCATCCAGAGCCGCGAACACATCCTGCTCTCCACCCTCTTCCACCGGGCGTGGATCGAAGGTCGCGACCTCGACCTGGGCTCACTGATCCACCAGATTCAGAAGCCACCCTTGACCAAGGTCGGGGTGCTCGACATCGACAACTTCTATCCGCCGAAAGAGCGGAACGAGCTGGCCATGCGGCTCAACAACCTGCTCGCCGCTCCGGGCTTCCAGGCCTGGCTCGAGGGAGACGCGCTCGACGTGGGTCGGCTGCTACACACAGCCGAAGGGAAGCCGAGGGTCTCGATCATCTCGATAGCCCATCTCTCCGACACGGAGCGTATGTTCTTCGTGTCGCTTCTTCTGAACGAGATCCTCGGCTGGGTCCGGTCGCAACCGGGCACGAGCAGTCTCCGTGCGCTGGTCTACATGGACGAGATCTTCGGCTACTTCCCACCGGTGGCGACCCCGCCTTCGAAGAAGCCGCTCCTCACGTTGCTCAAGCAGGCGCGGGCGTACGGCGTGGGCGTGGTGCTCGCCACGCAGAACCCGGTGGATCTGGACTACAAGGGTCTCGCCAACACCGGCACGTGGTTCATCGGTCGGCTCCAGACCGAGCGTGACAAGGCCCGGGTGTTGGAAGGCCTCGAAGGGGCGGCAGCCGGCGCCGGGGGCTTCGACAAGGGCGCCATGGAGCAGACCCTTGCCGGCTTGGGCAACCGGGTGTTCCTCATGTACAATGTGCACGAGGACGGCCCTGTGACTTTCCACACACGCTGGGCGATGTCGTACCTGAGAGGACCTCTCACCCGCACTCAGATCAAGACGCTGGTCGACCCGGTGAGGGCGGCTCATGCGGCGGTCTCCGCCGCGACCTCCACCTCGACCGCTCAGCCCGCCGCAGCCGATCAGCCCGTGTCGGTGCCTGTCGCTCAACCCGAGGGCACCGCGACCGCCGCGGTGCCCCAGCCGTCCCCGACCACCCCGCCCGTGACCCCGGCCGCCGTGGCGGCGGCAGGGACGGCGGCGGCAGGGACGGCGGCGGCAGCCTCGGCGGCGAGGCCTCTCCTTCCTCCCGACGTCACCGAGTTGTTCGTGCCCGTCCGTGGCGGCAGCGGAGACCTCGTGTACAAGCCGGCGCTTCTGGGGGCCGCAGCCGTCCACTTCGTGGACGACAAGATCGAAGGCACGCACGACAAGCCCGTGTCGGTCTTCCTTCCGATGCGCGACGCGGTTGGGTCGATGGACTGGGCCGCCGCGGAAGGTCTTTCGATCCCGGTGGACGATCTGGAGCGCGAGCCCGACCCCGCGGCCTCATTCGCCCCGTTGCCCTCTTCGGCCGGCCAAGCCGACAGCTACAAGTCATGGGGCAAGGAGTTCCACACATGGCTCTACCGGAACCAGGTGCTGGAGCTGCGCAAGAGTGGCGACCTCAAGCTCGTCTCTCGGCCGGGGGAGAGCGAGGGCGACTTCCGGGTGCGACTTCAGCAGGCGGCCAGGGAGCGACGCGACGCGCTTACGCAAGAACTGCGTGACAAGTACACCGCGAAGCTGGCCAGGATCGACGAGAGTATCCGTACTGCGGAGCAGGCGGTCAGTCGCGAGGAGGAGCAGGCCAAGGGCGCCAAACTGCAGACCGTGGTCTCGCTCGGCGCGACCCTGCTGGGCGCGTTCACGGGACGCAAGGCACTGAGCGCCACCACACTCGGCCGAGCCACCACGGCGGCCCGCGGAGTAGGGCGCAGCTTCGATCAAGCCGGTGACGTGGGGCGCGCCAAGGAGACGGTGGAAGCGAAGAACAAGGAGAAGCTTGCGCTGAGCGCCACATTCGAAGAAGAGGTGGCCGCCCTTGAGTCCAAGATGGACAGAATCCACGAGGAACTCGAGACGTTTGCGGTCAAGCCCCGCAAGAGCGACATCGACCTGAAGCTCGTCGCCCTGGTCTGGATGCCTTATCGCCGCTCGACAGTGGGCGAGTTCACGCCGGCCTGGGAGTAGTCAGCTCCGGGCACCGGAGCGATCAGCGGTAGAACCGAATCTCGGAGAGCTGCACCTGGAAGCGGTCGCTCTCCCCGGCGGCGAGGCGCGTGATCCAGATGCGCCCGGAGGAGACGGGCTGGGCGAACGCGAGCGTCTGACGCTGGAGGCCGTCGAGCGTGCCCATCGGCGTGACGGTGCCGTCGCCCGCGACCGCCTGCACCTCGGCCAACCATCCCGTGCTGTGAGAGAGCACCTCCATCACCGTCGCCGGAGCGTCGAGGACGAAGGTGATCCCTACTCCTGTCTTGGGGAGTCCGCCGAAGTCCGCGTTTCGGTAGAGTTCGGTGACCCACCCCGTCGTGTCGTTGTCGTCGATCAACTGCTCCAAGAGCTCGGGCCGCTCGGTGTCGTCGCCCTCCGGGTCGTAGTCATCGACCGTACCGACCTTCACTGGGATCGGTTCCCGGGTCACGGTGAGCTGGATCACGCCCCCGCCTCCACGCTCTCCGGCCGCGGGCTCCTGGGCGAGTACGGTGCCGGGCTGGTCGTCGAGCGAGAGCACCTGCTCTACCACTTCCACTCTCAGCCCGACATCCTCTGCCGCCGTGTTGGCCAGGTCGAGCGAGCCGCCCACGAGATCGGGCGCGGCGGGTCCCCGAGCGAGAAGGAACCATGCCGCCACCAGGCCGACCACAAGAAGACCCACGATCCCCACGGTGCGTCTCGACACGCCGCTCCGCCGGCGACCGCGACGCTCGCGCATGACCTGGGCGCGTCGCCGCGTTGAAGACTCCGCGGTCGACACGTTGGGCGCGATGTCGATGTAGGCCACGGACTCGGGTGGAGGCGGCGCTTGGGTCCCGGGGGGCGGTACCCACACGCCACTCTCGCTCCCGGACTCCTTCGTGCTCCGCTGCACCCTGCGCAGGCCGCCGATGAGGCCTCCCGCCGCTTTCGCCTGCCGGAACATGTCGAGCCCCACCAGCGCCCCCAGGAGCTCGTCAGCCGATTGGAACCGGTTCTCGGGCAGCTTCTCGAGACAGCGCAGGATCACCCGCTCTACGCCGGCCGACAAGTTCGGGACCAGCTCGCTCGGAGGCTGTGGTTGCGCCCGCACGTGTTGGCGGCCGACTTCCGCAAGCGATTGACCTTGGAAGGGGGGCACTCCGGTCACCATCTCGTAGAACACGATGCCGAGCGAGTAGATGTCGCTCCGCCGGTCGACCGGCCGGCCCTGCACCTGCTCCGGCGACATGTAGCGGCTGCTCCCGACGATCGACCCCTCCCGGGTGACCCTCGTCCACTCTTCTCCGGTCGCGATGCCGAAGTCGGTGAGCTTGGCCCTTCCCTCTGCGTCGAGGAGGATGTTCTGCGGCTTCACGTCGCGGTGGACGATCCCGTTCAGGTGAGCGTGCGCGAGGCCGGAGGCGATCTGGCCCGCGATCTGGCCGGCGTCTCGTCCCTCCAAGGGACCCGTGTTCTTGATCAGATCGCGCAGAGACCGCCCCTCGACGTACTCGAAGACAAGATAGTCCTCGGTCTCCGACGTGCCTCGATCGATCAGTGTGACGAGGTTCGGGTGGGAGAGTCGTGCGATCGCCCGGCCCTCTCTATCGAAGCGGGCACGGGTGTGCTCGTCTTCGCTCATGGGAGGTTCGAGCCGCTTGATCGCTACGTGTCGGTGGAGACGGGGGTCCCACGCCCGGTACACGGCGCACGTGCCCCCGCGACCGAGTACCGGTCCCAGCACGTAGCGACCGACGTAGAGTTCCACCCCCGCGGAAGAACCTGTCGAAGATTCTGTAGAAGGCGGGACGGCGGGGGGTCGGTGCGTTAGTCCTGGTGTTCGGGGGTCAGGCATGGCCTCTATCTGAGGATGAGGGTTTGGCCGCGGATGCTCGCGTCTCTTCTTCGCCGCTGCACAGACGGTTCCTGCCCTTGTGGGCGGCGGGAAGGGGACTTCATGGTACCGGCATCGGTCGAAGACCTGCGGCGATGGCCAGCACCTCAGCCTCCTCGAGCCCGAGGGCAGACACCGCGTAGGTCGTCTCCGAGGCGGTCCATACTACCACCACCGATCGACCGGAGACCCCCAGGCTCCCGGGTCTGCCGTTCACATCGACCGTGGTGGCTTGGTCGAGACCGGGATCGAACCAGTCGCCCTGCATGAGCGAGAAGCTCACCTCGGGGCGCGCGGAATCTACGTAGACCATCTCGAATCCCTGGCCGCCGGCCGGGCTCGCTCGGTGGGCGGGGTTGTCACCGCCCGTGACGGGGGCGAGGCCGTCGGGGATAACCGTGGGGTAGAGCACGGGGAAGGTGTAGGTGGAGACGAGCACCTGGAACACGGGCGGGGGGGAAGCTCCCTGGGCCTCGCCGTTCGCGCCGGGGTCGGCCGCACCCGAAGACGGTCCGTTGATCACCGCCACGATCGAGGATCCAGGCGCCATTCGCGCTCCCGCCCGAGGAGATTGCCTGAACACCAGGCCCGGGAGCACTTCGTCGGTGACCTCACCCAGGAAGCGGATCGTGAGGTCGGCGGTGGCGGCGGCGGACTCGGCCTCTGCCTTCGTCATGCCGGAGAGGTCGGGCACCGTGCTCGTTGCCGCCGCCGCCACCCACACGTGCACCGAGGCTCCGGAGGGCAGTTCGCTACCCACCTGGGGCTCCTGGCGGGTCACCGACCCCGGCGTGCCCCCGGGGTCCGGGTCGGAGCGTACCGCGCCCAGGCGGAGTGCGGCCGATTGGAGAGCGGCTCGGGCCTCCTCGGGTGTCAGCCCCAGGAGGCTGGGCACGAGCACGTTCGGGGGAGGCCCCGCCAGTGCGACGCGGATGACGGTTCCCCGTCGCACCACGGTGCCCGGGCCGGGCTCCTGGCTCACGACCACGATCTCAGGGTCGTCGGAGCCCTCAGCCGCCGCCAGCCCGAGCCCCGCTCCTTCGGCCTGCGCGACCGCCTCGGCCAGCGTCGATCCAAGAAGAGACGGCGTGGTCACCTCGCTGGAACCTGTGGTGGACACAAGGAAAGCGATGGCCGCCGATGCCAGCACCACGGCGATGGCCGCGAACACGAGATAGCCGCTCAGCGGGCGGCGGCGTGGGAGGTCTAGTTCGTGGGATCCGGGCACGATCTCTCCCCGGGACGCGTCATGACGTTGGGCTCTCAGCGGCCCAGGGTAGCACACGGTCGGGCCGTCTGGGTCTTCCTCTCGGGGCGGATAGGCACTATTATTGGCTTGTTCTGTCGCATACTGTTGGCCGCATCGTGCGCGGCGACCTCGAAGTCGTCGAGCCAGGGGAAGGACATGATCTACTACGTCATCCCACCTGAACTCGAAGAGAGCTACTTCGAAGAGTTCAGGAAGAGATTCGAGAACGTCGAGGGCGTCGAGGTCATCCTCGACCGTCGCACGAGCGAACGTCGCACGGACCAAGACCACGGCGGCCAACGGGTCCTTCGCGATCGTCGGCGCCGCCGTGCGCCGGGCACCTTTCCGCCTGTCTGAGTCCGCGCCCAGGCCGTGGCGGCCGGCGGAGTGGTCGTGAGTCGCCCAGCACCCCCGAGCCGTCCCCCGTTCCTGCTCGATCTCCACAATCACACGCATCATTCCCACGACGGCGTTCTCTCGCCCCTCGAGCTGCTCGAAGCGGCCGCGGAGCGTGGCATCGCGTGTGTGGGGGTCACCGATCACGGCACGGTGCGGGGCGGGCTGGAGTGCGCGGAGCTGGCCGCCCGAGACTCCGCTCTGCCTCGAGTGATATGCGGGCAGGAGATCTTCACGGAAGTGGGGGAGATCATCGGGCTCTACCTCTCCAGAGAGATCCCCTCCGGTCTGAGTCTGGAGGAGAGTGTTCGGGCCATCCGGGAACAAGGGGGCATCGTGTATCTGCCCCACCCGTTCGACTCGGTGCGGCGGGCGACCATCCGTCCCGAGGCGCGCACGCAGGCGGCGCTTCTCGGCGACGTGATCGAGGTCGCTAACGGCAGGAGTCTGCGGGCGGGCTTCGACGAGAAGGCCCTCCGGCTGGCAGCTCGCACGGGCAGCGCTTTGGGAGCCGGCAGTGACGCCCACTATCGGGGAGAAGTGGGACGGGCCGTCATCGAGGTTGACCGGATGCCCCGCCGAGACGACATCGTAGAGGTGCTTCGCCACGGTCGGCCGGTGCGTCACCGCACCGTCCGCACCGAACTTCTCGCGTACTACTTCCTGGGACGGGTGGGAGTGGACAAGTTGAGAGGCGCTCTCCGAAGGCGACTCGACCCCGCCGACCCGCGCACGGACCGCCGTGGCTGAACCGCGCCCGAGCGCGCCCGCCCCGGTTGGAACAAGTCCGCCGCGGGTACTGTGCTCTTGCCGCCTTTCGGGATGAGGCGGTCGCTGCCGAAGTGCAGGTGCAGGGGAGGTCGCGATGACCGAATGCGACGGGAGTTCCGTCCGCGCGGTGCTGTGGGAGCCGTGGCGGGGGAGTACGTCCGTGCACTGCTCCCTCTGCGCCCACCACTGTCGCATAGAGCCGGGCGCCCGAGGACTCTGTGGAGTCCGCGAGAACCGCGACGGAGTGCTTCGCGCGCTCACCTTCGGGTGCGCGATCTCCGCGGCCGTGGACCCGATCGAGAAGAAGCCACTCTTCCACTTCCTGCCGACGAGTACGTCGTTCTCGATCGCCACCGTCGGGTGCAACTTCACGTGTTCGTTCTGCCAGAACTCGGACATCAGCCAGATGCCGCGGGATGGAGGGCACATCCGCGGGAGCCGGTTCCCTCCCGGCGAGGTGGTCAGCCAGGCCGTGGAAACCGGCTGCTCCTCGATCTCTTACACGTACACCGAGCCCACGGTCTACCTTGAGTACGCTCTGGCGTGCGCGGAGCCGGCGGTGGATGCCGGACTCAAGAACGTCTTCGTCACGAACGGATATATGACACCCGAGGCACTCGACCTCATCGGCCCGTATCTGCATGCGGCCAACGTCGATCTGAAGTCGTTCGACGACGACTTCTACCGAGCGTACGTGGGGGCGCGGCTCTCACCTGTGTTGCGTTCGATCCGACAACTCGTGGACATGGGGGTGTGGGTGGAGGTGACCACCCTCGTGATCCCGGGCTTGAACGACGGCGCCGACGAATTGCGCTCTCTCGCCTCGTTCCTCGTCGACATCGATCCGCACATACCGTGGCATGTCTCCCGCTTCCATCCCTCGTTCCTTCTGCTCGATCGACCGGTTACTCCTTTGGCGACCATCGAAAGGGCGCTCGCGATCGGGCGGCAAGAAGGACTGCACTATGTGTATGCCGGCAACGTCCCGGGAAGCGGGTCCGAGTCGACATCGTGCCCGGAGTGTGGAGTGGTGGTCATCGAGCGCGCCGGGTTCCGCACCGGGAGGGTGCGGCTCGTGGGCGACTCGTGCGGCCGTTGCGGGGCCCGCATCGCCGGCGTCTTCACGAGCACTGAGAGCAGGGAGCGCGTGTGAGCCTCGTAGGCTGTTTCGTGACTCCCCACCCTCCCTTGCTCATCCCCGAGGTGGCCAGCGGGAAGATCGCTGAAGTCAGAGCGACCGCCGATGCCATGCGCCTGTTGGCGGAACGGACGCTGTCGCTCGGGCCGGACGTGGTCGTGATCATGTCCCCACACGCGCCTCTCGACCGGTTCTTCATGGGCCTCAGCGCCGTTGACGAACACGAGGGTACGTTCCGATCCTTCGGGGCGCCCGAAGTCGGCTTCAAGGCGAGCGGTGGGCTCGAGCTCGCAGAGTCGATCCGGCAGGCCGCCGAGTCGTCCGGGGTCCCGGTTCGCACGTTCGCGACCGGACGGCGCGTAGATCTGGACCACGGCGTGTTGGTGCCGCTCGTGCTGCTCTTCTCGGGTGCGTCCGAGAACCCGAAGTTGGTGGTGCTCAGCTTCAGCTACCTCGAGCCGGAAGCGCACGTGGCCTTTGGGCGCGCCGTCGCCTCGGCGATCGACGACCACGATGCGCGGGTGCTCTTCGTGGCAAGCGGTGACATGAGTCACCGTCTCATCCCGGGCGCGCCGGCCGGTTTCAGCCCTCGCGGCGCGGAGTTCGACCGCACTGTGGTCGATGCCGTGGGCTCGGCGGATCTCGAGGCGCTTCTCGCCATGCCGCGGGAGTTGGTACGGGAGGCCGGCGAGTGCGGTCTGCGCTCGCTGTTCACCATGTTCGGCGTGTTGGAGGGCAGAGACTTCGAGCCCGAGGTGCTTTCGTACGAGGGCCCCTTCGGCGTGGGATACCTGGTGGCCGACATGGGGCTTCGCGACGACGACGTGGCCCCCTCCGGCGAAGCGCACGCCGGAAGCGCCTCCGCCGCCGAACACCCGCTGGTCGCTCTGGCGCGTCGAGCGATCGAGGGTCACGTGCGCGGCGAGGGCCTAGTGGAGCCCTCTCTGCCGCCTGCGATCTCCGGCGAGCGGGCCGGGGTGTTCGTCTCCCTGCACCGGCCGGATGGGAGCCTACGCGGCTGCGTCGGCACGGTCGCGCCCACGCAGCCGTCGCTCGCCGAGGAGGTGGCTCTCAACGCGGTGAGTGCGGCGACGCGCGATCCGCGGTTCACGCCGCTCGCCTCGGAGGAGCTACTCGGCCTGCGTGTGGCGGTGGACGTGCTGGGTGAGCCCGAGGAGGTCGCGGGCGTGGCTGACCTCGACCCCGCCCACTATGGGTTGATCGTGAGGACGGACGACGGGCGGCAGGCGCTCCTGCTGCCCGACCTGCCGGGAGTGGACACCGCGGAGCAGCAATTGCGCGTCACGTGTCGGAAGGGCCGCATCGATCGGAAGGCCGATCGGTTTCGCCTGTTCCGGTTCCGCGTGACCAGGTACGGCACCCACTGAACCTGCTCCCCACGTCCCGAAAGGGTCGTGTATCATGAGGTCGAAGGAGGTAACCGGCATGGGGCACGGATCGAGCAATACTCGTTCTCGCTTGGACGACTTGCGCTACCTTTCGCGCGGGGAGGGTCCCGCCTGGAAGCGCTTCACGGGTCGGGTCATCGATCTGCGTCACATCGGTTGGGACGTGGTGGTCAAGGCTATGGAACGCACCGCCGGCCACCGTCGTGGAGCCCGTCCGGACTCCCAGTTGCGCGCCTCTACGCGCGACTTGCTCGTCAGCAAGAGCCGCGCCGTGCGTCAGGAAGTCGAGGCTTTGGCCGACGCCGTCATGCGGGCCGGCCACTATTCCGCGAGGGACGATGCGACGAGGGCCGTCAACGCCGTGATGGATGTGGTGCGCGAACGCGTCCCCCCCGAGTTGTTCTCGAAGCTGACCGAGCACCTTCCTTCGGAGGCCGCACGCCTCCGGCGCGCAGCGTCAGATCGGCTCGCACGCGACGATTCGTTCCCTCGCCTGACGGCTGACGGTCCCGGCGGCGAGGGCGATACCGCCTGAGTCTCCCGCTGTCTGAGTCTCCCGCTGTCTGAGTCTCCCGCTGTCTGAGTCTCCCGCTGTCTGAGTCTCCCGTTGTCGGAATTCCCTGATGTGAGGCACCGCGCTTCCGGCTCTTCGGGCGTCGATCCTGGGTGTCTATCTTCCGAGGTCGATCGTCAGCCCTTGACCACGCCCAGCGGCCGTAGGCGCGCCACGCGCGGCGATACGCCGGCCCGGTCCATGACCCCCACCACGTCGTGGATATCCTTGTACGCCTCCGGCATCTCTTCCATGAGGGTCTTTCTTCCCTGAGCTCGAACCACGACGCCGGCGGCGGCGAGCTCCCGATCTATGGCGCGGCCTTTCGCCCGCTTCAGAGCCTGCGTCCGACTCAACGCCCTGCCCGCCCCGTGGCACGTCGATCCGAAGGTCTGACGCATGGCTTCCTCTGTTCCGCGGCAGACGTAGGAGGCGGTGCCCATGTCGCCTGGTATCAGCACGGGTTGCCCCACGGCTCGATAGGCCGAGGGGACCTCAGGGTGGCCGGGGCCGAACGCCCGTGTCGCGCCTTTGCGGTGCACGCAGAGCTCCAGGCGTCGCCCGCCGGATTCGTGTGTTTCGATCTTGGCGATGTTGTGGGCGACGTCGTAGACCAGGCGCAGGCCGAGGGAGCGCGGCGAGAGGCCGAGGGCCTTCTGCATGGACTCTCCCGTGAGGTGCATGATCATCTGGCGGTTCGCCCATGCGTAGTTGGCCGCGCACGCCATGGCGCCGAGGTATCGCCGCCCCTCGGGTGAGTGCACCGGCGCGCACGCCAGCTGGCGGTCGGGCAGCTCGATGCCGTAACGGGCCGAGGCCGCTCCCATGACCGCTAGGTAGTCGTCGCACACCTGGTAGCCGAACCCCCGGGAGCCGCAGTGGATCATCACGGTCACCTGACCCTCGCGCAGGCCGTAGGCGGTCGCCGCCTCCTGGTCGAACACCTGATCGACCACCTGGATCTCGAGGAAGTGGTTGCCCGATCCGAGGGTGCCCACCTGATCCAGGCCGCGCGCGTACGCGCGCTCGCTCACCGCGTCGGGGTCGGCTCCGGGGAGGGCTCCGCCGGCCTCGGTGTGCTCGAGGTCTGCCGGTTCACCGAAGCCCTGTTCCACGGCCCACGCCGCACCCCGCACCATCAGTTGAACGAGTGCCGGGCTGGTGAGTCGCTCGATGGCCCCGTGTGAGCCGACGCCGGAGGGCACGTCGCTGAAGAGCCGGTCCACCAGTCGGCCGGTCTTCCCGCTGATGTCCGCCGCATCTAGATCGGTGGCCAGCAGGCGCACACCGCAGTTGATGTCGTAGCCCACGCCGCCGGGGGAGACCACGCCGTCGTCCACCCGGAAGGCGCCGACACCGCCTATGGGGAAGCCGTAGCCGAAGTGCATGTCGGGCATCGCCAGCGAGTAGCCTTCGATGCCCGGCAGATGGGCCACGTTGCGTACCTGGTCGAGGCTGGGGTCGGAGCCGAGCCGGCCGGCCGAGGCCTCGTCGGCGTAGACGCGGCCGGGCACACGCATGCCGCCCGTGGCGGCGATCTCCCAGATGCTCTCCGAGATGCGCGTGAGACGCGCGGGCTCGCGGTTCGGTGGATGCGCCACGTCGATCACACATCCAACAGGACGAATGCCTTGAAGGCACCGGAGGCCTCACGGGTCACGTCTAACAGGTGGTACGTCACGGCTTTGACCTCCGCCCGCGTCTCGTGCCGAGTGGTATCGAGCCTCTCGCCGCGCACCCGTGCCTGGAAGCGCACGTCGCCGGAGCCGGGCTCTGTGGATGAGTCGAGTCGATGCACCTGGGCCGCGACTCCCACGAAGCCCTCCGTCGCGAAGAGGAAGAGCGCTTCTGCGAGCAAGGTGCGCAGCGCCTCGGCGGCGGACGCACCCGAAGCGTGCAGCGTCACCTCTCGTCGTTCCTCGACCCGTTCCAAGGCGACCATGCTGTCGTATAACGCGAACAGGGCGTTCTCCACTAAGTTCGGTAGGTCTACTCCTCGCACCTCGAGCCAGAGGTCGGCCGGGTGGTCGAGTTCCCGGTAGACCAGTGCGCGCGATCCCGGATCGAAGCGGCGCGGTTCGCTCGTGCTCAATTCACCTTCTTGCGGTTTCGGGTGGCGGCGCTCTTCGCGGCGGCGCCGCCCTTCACAGGGGCGGCACCCTTCGCAGCGGCGCCCTTCGACGCTTTGGCGGCCGTGCCCTTCGCAGCGGCGCCCTTCGCCCCGTTGCCCGGCCCGCTGCCGTCGGCCGCCTTCTCCAGGGCCTCCGCGATCACCTCCGACACGTGATTCACGTAGACGAACTTCATGTCCTTGATCACGTCGTCCTTGATCTCGGCCACATCGGCTTTGTTGCGATCGGGCAGGAAGACCTTCTTGATACCGGCTTGGCGCGCGGCGATCACCTTCTCTTTGATGCCGCCCACCGGAAGAACCTGGCCCGTGAGGGTCACCTCACCGGTCATGGCGACATCGGCGTCTACCGGGCGACCGGTGATCAGGCTGGCGAGCGCCGTGGCCATGGCGACCCCGGCCGAGGGGCCGTCCTTGGGAGTCGCTCCGGCGGGCACGTGCACGTGCAGATCGTTCTTCTGGAAGAAGTCGGTGTCGATGCCCATGGCCGGGGCGATGCTCCGGATGTGGGTGAGGGCGGCCTGAGCCGATTCCTTCATCACGTCGCCCAGTTGCCCGGTGAGGGTGAGCTTGCCGGTGCCGTGCATGGCTCGAGCTTCGATGAAGAGGATGTCGCCGCCGGCGGGGGTCCAGGCCAGCCCCGTCGAGACACCGGGATCGCTCGTGCGCCTCTTCGACTCGCGGAAGAGCTTCTGGCTACCGAGGAGTTCGCGCACCTCGTCGACCCTGACGGTCATGTTCTCGCGAGACTCCTCGGCCACCAGGCGGGCGAACTTGCGGGCCACCTTGCCGATCTCGCGCTCCAGGTTCCGTACGCCGGCCTCGCGCGTGTACCCCTGGATGATCGCGCTGATCGCCTCGTCGGTGTACTCGAGCTGGTCGGAGTTCAATCCGTGTCGCTCCAGTTGGCGGGGGATGAGGTACTGCCGCGCGATGTGGAGCTTCTCTTCCTCCGTGTAGCCCGACAGGGTGATGATCTCCATGCGGTCGCGCAGCGGCCCTGGGATGGTGTCGAGCATGTTCGCCGTCGTGATGAACATGACCCGCGAGAGGTCGTACGGAAGGTCGAGGTAGTGATCGCGGAAAGTGTCGTGCTGCTCGGGGTCGAGCACCTCCAGCATCGCGCTGGAGGGGTCGCCGCGCCAGTCGGCCCCCATCTTGTCGATCTCGTCGATCATGAACACCGGGTTGTTGCTCTCCGCGTCGCGCAGCGCGCGGATGATGGTGCCCGGCATAGCCCCCACGTACGTGCGGCGGTGGCCGCGGATCTCCGATTCGTCGCGCACGCCTCCAACACTGATGCGGATGAACTTGCGACCCAGGGCGCGTGCGATGCTCTGCCCCAGGCTGGTCTTGCCCACGCCGGGAGGCCCGGCGAAGCAGAGGATCGGGGCGCTGGGCTGCTCCTTGAGCTTCTGCACCGCGAGGAACTCGAGGATGCGGTCTTTGACGTCTTCGAGGTCGTAGTGATCCTCGTCGAGCACTTGGCGGGCGTGGGGGATGTCCAGGTTGTCTTCGGTGAGGACGTTCCACGGAAGCGACAGGATCCAGTCGAGGTACGTGCGGATCACTCCGTACTCCGCGGCGGCGGAAGGTAGCTTCGCAAGACGGTCGAGTTCCCGCCGCGCCTGCTTCTCCACATCCTCGGGCAACTCGGCTTCGTCGATGCTCTTGCGCAGCTCGTTCACCTCGGCCATGCCCTCGTCGGATTCGCCGAGCTCCTCCTGGATGGCCTTGAGCTGCTGGCGCAGGTAGTACTCTCGCTGTGTCTTCTCCATCTCCGAGGTGACCTGGTCCTGGATCTTTGTGCCGAGTTCCAGCACCTCGAGCTCGGCGCTCATGATCTCGGTGAGACGGCGGAGCCGCTTGGCCACCTCCACCTGTTCGAGGAGCTCCTGCTTGTCTTCGGTCTTGAGCCGCATCGTCGAGGCCATGAAGTAGCCGAGCGCGGCTGGGTCTTCTATGTTGACAGCCGCCATCTCGAGTTCTTCCGGCAGGTACGGGACCATCTGCACGATCTTCGTATACACCGACACGAGGTTCCGTTGGAGCGCGTTCAGTTCTTTCGACTCCTCCAAGACATCCGGAAGATCTACCACGTTCGCCACCAGGTACGGCTCAAGGGCGGTGTAGCCCTCGAGCCTGATGCGGCGCACACCCTGCACGATGATGCGCAACGTGCCGTCGGGCGCCTTGATCATCTTCTGCACGATGGCGAGCGTGCCCACCGAGTAGACGTCGTCGGGCCCGGGGTGCTCGACCTCCTCGTCGCGCACGGCGACGAGGCCCACCAGCTTGTCCTTGATCAGCACGTCGTCGATGAGACGCACTGAGCGCGGTTGTCCCACGGCGAGCGGCATCATGGTTTCGGGGAACACCACGGTCTCCTTGAGGGGCAGGATCGGGAGAGTCGAGGGTGTCCGCGTGGCCTCGGGTGTGCCGGGCTGGGGCTGGCGCACGGGGGCGGCCTCCTCGGTCGGCTCCACCGTCTCCGTCTCGCTCTCTGCGGTTGAGGCGAGCGTCGGGTCCATCTCGGTTCTCTGATCTTCGGAGTTCATTCGTCTGCTCCCTCAGGCTCGGTGGAGCGGTCGATGTGGGGGCGTGCGTCTGCGGGTGTGGCCCAGGCGTCGGTCTCGGTATCCTTGTTGACTATGGGGATGCGCTTGCTGCCCCCGCGCTCCGTCACTGGAAGGGAGATCTCGAGGAACCCGTGATGGTAGTGGGCCGTGGCCCGTGCGGGGTCGACTTCCACCGGCAACAACACCCGCCGTTCGAACGGGCCGTACGCGATCTCCATCTGCTGGTACACCTTGTCGCGGTGTCCGTAGTCGACTCGGTGTCCTCGTATTCTGAGCACCCGCTCCTCCACCTCGAGGTCCACTGAGGCGGGGTCGACGCCGCCGAGCTCGAGGCGCGCGATCATGGCACCCTCAGACTTGCAGTAGTACACGTCCACGTTCGGTCTGAACGCGCTCTGCCCACGGCCGACGACGCGGTTCGCCCCCATGAGCTCCAAGAACATCCGATCCACCTCGTTCTGGAGCCGACGGAAGCTCGGAGGCTCGTTCTTGTCGCGTGGGTTCACGTGCGGTCTCCCTCGATGCGCTTGGCGTGCGGACGTCGATGCAGCTGGCGTATGGGCGGTCCACGAACGGTTCACTACGATATTGCCCCAGGACGCAGTGCGCAAACCGCGTGGGTCCGCGCGACTCCCCGCGCGACTCCCCGCGCGACACTGCTGTTTGTGGCCGTCGAGCTCAGGGGACCGTGAGTGCATCATGCGTTGGTCCTACAGGATATTCCGCGTCTTTGACATCGACGTGCGGGTGCATGCCACGTTCTTCTTCATCGTGGCCTACTTCGCATACGCGTGGGGTACCGCTCGCGAGCCCGGAGGGATCTATGGCGCCTTCTACGGAGTCGTGCTGGTGCTACTGCTGTTCGCCCTGGTGGTCATGCACGAGCTCACCCACTCTCTTGTGGCCCGGTCGTTCGGAGTAGGGGTGCGCGACATAACGCTGTTGCCCATCGGCGGCATGGCCGTGATGGACGAGATGCCCACAGAGCCGCGCGAGGAGCTTCTTGTGGCCGTGGCCGGGCCGATGTCGAACGTGGTCGTGGGGGTGGTCATGGCTGCGCTCGCCCCTCTGCTGATCGACGCTTCGCTGTTCGGCGACTTCGGCAGGCTCTCCGACGCCCTCTTGGCGCCCGGTTTCCAGGGCGCCTACCTGTACCTTCTCTTCGTGAACCTCATGTTGGCCGTGTTCAACCTGCTTCCCGCGTTCCCGATGGACGGGGGGCGCGTGTTCCGCTCCCTTCTCGCCATGCGCATGGGCCGAGCCAAGGCTACCCGCGTCGCGGTGGGTGTGGGCCAGGTGCTGGCGGTCGCGCTGGGTGTGCTTGGAGTGTTCGGCGGCGGCATCCTGATGGTGGTCGTGGCGGTGTTCATCTTTTTCGGCGCCCAGGCGGAGGGCAAGGGAGACGAGATGAAGGGTGTTCTGGAGGATCTCCGGGTCGCCCAAGCCGTGAACGTGGGGGTGGAGACCGCACGGCCCGAGCAGAGCATCGGCGAGCTGGCGGCCCGCCTCTTCCACACCTACCAGGCGGACTTCCCCGTGGTGTCTCACGACGGCTCCGTGCTCGGTGTGGTCACCCGCGACAGACTCATCTCCCTCCTCGGACAGCATGGGCCCGAGTTCCCGGTCTCCGAGGCGATGCGCGTCGACGTACCCACGGGCGGCCTCACGGACTCGGTGTACGATGTGTTCCAGCGCATGCAGAGCTCGGGTTCCCGGGTGATGCCCATCGTCGAGCAGGGCCGCTTCGTCGGCATGGTCTCGTTGGAGGACATAGGAGAGGTGTTCGCCCTTCTCTCGGCGACCGGACCGGAGTTCGCGGAGAGAGTGCCTCGAGAGCCCAGGTGAACACCCCCAGGCGGGTTTGTCTTGGCGTTTCCCGGGTACGAACAGCCCGTTCGGCGGCCGGACGATGCGCTCGTCATCACTCGATCTGATAGGAGGCGGAGATAGGGTCTGAGTCAGATCAGACGACGCGCTGGTCCATGGTGGTAGACCTCGATGTCTGCACCGGCTGCCAAGCCTGCGCGGTGGCCTGCCTCGCCGAGAACAACGTGGGGATCGTGGGCGAGGAAGAGGCGGCCATCGGCAGCGCTCAGCATTGGATCCGTATCGAGCGCTACTGGGACGAAGGCGAGTATCCGGAGGTTCGCGCTCAGTTCCTACCGGTGATGTGTCAGCAGTGCGGCAAGGCCCCCTGCGAGCCGGTGTGCCCGGTCTTCGCTTCGGTGCACTCCGAGGACGGCTTGAACAGCCAGGTGTACAACCGTTGCATAGGCACCCGATATTGCGCTCACAACTGCCCCTACAAGGCCAGGGTCTTCAACTTCTTCGCCCCTCAGTTCCCCTCTCCGCTCGAACAGCAACTGAACCCTGACGTCACAGTGCGCAGCGTGGGCATCATGGAGAAGTGCACGTTCTGCGTGCAGCGCATCAGACGGGCGCGCGAACAGGCCAGGGTCGAGGACCGGCCCATCGCCGACGGCGAGATCATGCCGGCGTGTGTGCAAACCTGTCCGCCTGGAGCACTGGTGTTCGGGGATGCCGGAGACCCCGATTCACAAGTGTCGCGCCTGATGGCGAGTCGTCGAGGCATCCGCCTGCTCGAGGCGTTCAACACCGAGCCGTCGGTGGTCTACCTGAAGCGAGAGGGCGGCTTGGATGTCTGAACGGGGTGGACCGGGGTCGGTAGGAAGGGGTGACCGACCCGGGCCGACGCCGGTGTCCGGGTCGACGCGAACCGGCCCGACCACGGAAGAGGCCGCGCTGGCCTTTGAGGCGGCTGGGGTCAAGACCGCGCCGGCCCTCACCGAGGAAAACCTGCGCGACCTCGACCGCGACCTCGACGCCCGAGTGTTCGGCGCCATGCAGAGCATCAGCATCCGCTACCTGCTGCTCGTGGGGTTCTTGGGGTCGGTGGTGGCCTTCGGCGCGTTCGCCTTCGGTTGGCAGATCTACAAGGGCATCGGAGTCGCGGGCATCAACCGCCCGGTCTTCTGGGGCTTCTACATCGCGAGTTTCGTGTTCTGGATCGGCATCAGCCACGCGGGCACGCTGGTGTCGGCCATCCTGCGGGTGCTGAAGGTCGAATGGCGCATGCCGCTCACCAGGGCGGCGGAGGCCATGACGCTCTTCGCTCTCATGATCGGCGGGCTGTTCCCGATCATCCACCTGGGTCGAAACTGGCGTTTCTACTGGATGATCCCCGTGCCGAACGAGCGCGGGCTCTGGCCGAACTTCCGGTCGGCGTTGATGTGGGACCTGCTCGCGATCCTCACCTACATCACGGCGAGTTCCCTCTTCCTACTGCTCCCTCTGATACCCGACCTCGCCACCGCACGCGACCGCACGCGCGGTCTCCGCCGCCGCATCTACGGGCTCCTGTCGTTCGGCTGGCGTGGCACCCAACAGCAATGGCATCGTCTGCACGTGGCCATGAGGGTGTTCACGATCGTGGTGATTCCGATCGCAGTGAGCGTGCACACCATCGTCTCGTGGGACTTCGGCATGACGCTCGTGGAGGGCTGGCGCAGCACGGTGTTCGGCCCCTACTTCGTCATCGGCGCCATCTATTCGGGCATGGCGGCACTGATAACCGTGTTGGTGCTCGTGCGCCGTTCGCTCAAACTCGAAGACTACGTGACGCTGCGACACTTCGACCGCTTGGGGAAGGTACTGCTCGCGGTGTCGGTGATCTGGTTCTACATGTTCTGGGCGGGGTTCCTCACGGACTGGTACGGCGGGAGCACCGTGGCGAAGCTGATCCAGCACGAACACCTGGTGGGCCATTCCGCCGTGCTCTTCTGGACGATGATGGTGGTGAACGTGCTCATCCCGTTCATCCTTCTGTGGTTCCGCAGAGTGCGCACGTCGATGACCGCCATGCTGGTCATCAGCCTACTGGTGAACGTGGGCATGTGGATCGAGCGCTTCCTCATCGTCACGTCACCCGGGATCAACTCGCTCTCGTACAATTGGGGTTCTTACACTCCCCAATGGCCCGAGATCGCCATAGCCACGGCGACCTTCGCCGCCTTCGCGCTGCTCTACGTCTTGTTCTCGAAGGCGCTGCCGCTGATCTCCCTCTGGGAGGTCAAGGAGAGCTGGCGGGTCGACCGGTGGCGTCGCGAGGGTCTCATCGAGGCCGAGAGCGACGTGCCGCCCCTCACTATGGGTGTCCCGGCGGTGACGGGAGCAACGGCGGTGACGGGAGCAACGGCGGTGACGGGAGCAACGGCGATCGGCGGCCGAGGAGGCGCATCGTGAAGGGGAACGGGTTCGTCTCCGCCCGGGTCGATGGGGAGCAAGGCGTGGCCTCCGCGCTGAAGGCCCTGCGCGAGGCGGGAGTACCGCGCGAACGCATCGAGGTGCTCTCCGACCTGCCCCTGCCTGAGAGCGTGCTCGGCGGCCGGATGCGGGCCACGAAGGTGCTGCGGTGGACCGCCGCCGGCCTCGTCATCGGCCTGCTCACGGGTGTGTTCTTCTCGGTCGGCACCCTGTTCCTGTACCCTCTGCTCGTGGGCGGCGAGGCTGCGCGCGTCGCGCCACCGAACTTCATCATCATCTACGAACTCACCATGTTCGGCATCGTCGTGGCTACCGCTCTCGGGTTCTTTCTCGAGACGCGCGGGCGGGGCCCGCGCAGGCCTTACTTCGAGGGAGTGAGCGTGGGGGAGATCTTCGTGGTGGTCGATCTGCCGCCCGACCTCGTCCCCTCACGTGTGCGGTCGGCGCTCGAGTCGCATGGCGCGGAACCTCTGCCCGACCAGAGTGAGACCACATGAGCGACGAGACCACGCGCATCGAGACATCCGCGGCGCCCGATGCTGGAGTGCATGAGGCGGGTGTGTCCCACGCGGCGCCCGACGCCGGAGTGCCCGAGCGAGCGGGTGTGCCGGGTTCGGAAGCCGCCGGCGGCTCGCGGCGGCAGCGCCGCATCCTGATCGGTTTGCTCGCTGTCGTCGTCTTGGCGGTGCTGGTCGTGCTGGTGGCCCAGCTGTTCACCGGGTGCTGGGTCGACGTGGGGAACGAGATGGGCCGGCAACCGAATGTCGGCTATGTGGAACCTCCGCGCGGGTCGGCTCCCGACGAAGCCGTGCCCTTCCAGGGGCCTGACGTCATGCCCGGCCTCGGGTCGCCGGCCAACCCGGTCACGCGCACCGCCGAGTCGGTCGAGCGCGGCGGCCGCAGCTACGGCATCTTCTGTCTGCCGTGCCACGGCGAGGTCGCTCCGGGCGGGCAACCGGGCATGGTAGGCGAACTCTTCGCTCCGCCGCCGCCGAACCTGGCCGATCAAATCGACTCGCTGATCGACGGCGACATGTTCCTCGCGGTGACCAAGGGCTTCGGGCGCATGCCGGCGCTGGCTTCCAGGTTGTCGGTGGAGGAGCGCTGGCACCTGGTCAACTACCTGCGCGAACAGGGCGATGGTGGGTCTCCGCCCGCGGCGGAGTCGGCCATCTTGCGTGGTGCCCAGCTGTTCGGGGTGCAGTGTGCGTCATGTCATGGACCTTCCGGTCAGGGAGCCCTGGGCTCTTCGCTCCATCCGTCGACCCTTCTGAGCGAGGCCTCTCTCGGCGAGATCAAGTCTCTACTCCGGGCCGGACGGCCCTCGGTCGGCATGCCTTCTTTCGGGGGCCGCCTGTCCGAGCAAGACCTCGACGATCTGGCAGCGTTGCTGATACAGCTCCAAGAGCGGGGATCGTCGGCGCTCGAGGATCCCACGGGCCGGCTCCGGGAGACCACGACCACGCTCCCGGGCGCCACCACGACCACCACCGAGACGACCGGCACAACGGTCCCCACGACCAGCACCACGATCGTGGGCGCGACCACGACCACATCGGGCGGCGGGGTGGCGGCGAGGGCGCTGGGACAGAAGGTCTACAGTGCCAACTGCCTGGGCTGCCACGGGGTCGACGGGTCGGGTGGTCTTGGCCCACGTTTGAAGCCGAGCCCATTCGTCGTCGGCTCCAGTGACGACGTGGTGCGCGGGATCATCGAGAACGGGGTGGCGGGAACGGCGATGCCAAACTGGCGCGGGCGTCTGTCGGCCGACGAGATCTCCGCGCTGGTCGATCTTCTGCGCATCTGGCAGGAGCCTTCGCCGTCGGGGGCCGCCGAGACGGGCGGACCCGCTGAGACCATCCCCTTCTCTCACAAGGCACACGTGGCCAAGGAGGTCGCCTGTCTCTTCTGTCACAGTGCGGCTGCTCGTGGCCCAGCCGCCGACGTTCCGGCCCTTGAGTTGTGCGTGGGGTGCCACCGCTGGATATCCACGCAAACGCCCGACACCCAGGCGGTGCTCGACGCCTTCGACGAAGGCAGGGTCGTGTCGTGGGCGCGGGTCTACAACCTCCCCGATTTCGTGTTCTTCAGCCATCAGCCACACGTGGCAGTGGCCGGCGTCGACTGTGCCACGTGCCATGGCGACGTGGGTTCCATGACGCTCGCCAAGCGGGCCGTGCGCCACACCATGGGCTTCTGTCTCGGGTGTCACAAGCAGCAGGCCGACAGTCAGCGGCTGATCGACTGCCAGATCTGCCACAAGTAGGCGAAGAGACGAGGGAGACGGCGTGTTCACGGAGATGAGCAGAAGGGACTTCTTCAAGAAAGCCGGTGTGCTCTCCGCTGCCCTGGCCCTGAGTGGATGCGGGGGCGACCGCGCCGAAGAGAGGCTGGTGCCGTTCCTTCGTTCTCCGGAGGAAGAGCTGGCCGGCGTCTTCACGCACTACGCCAGCCTGTGCCGGCAGTGTCCCGCCGGGTGCGGCATCCTGGTGGCCACTATGGGAGGCCGCGCCCACAAGCTCGAGGGCAACCCTCGCCACCCCCTGAACCAAGGAAAGCTCTGCGCGCGCGGACAGGCCGGGCTGCAGGCCCTCTACAACCCCGATCGGCTCGTCGGTCCGCAGGCGCGCGCGGGCGCGGCCGGCGGCTTCCAGTCGATCACATGGGAAGAAGGGCTCGGCCGCCTGACCGAGGCGCTGAGCGCGGCGGCTTCCGGCTCGGGGTCCGGGGCGGTGCGGGTGTACGGTGGCCAGCTTCCCGACCACACCTACGGCGTGGCGGCGCGTCTCCTTGCCGGGCTCGACGGCGGCGTCCCGGGTGTCGGATCCTCGGAGAACGGCGCTCGGCCCCTTGTCTGGAACCTACACCGGGCGCTCGACGGCGCGGGGATTCTGGACGCGGTCTCCCGCGAGATGTACGGCTCGTCGGCGACAGGGCTGCCGTTCTTCGATCTGGCCTCAGCCGAGGTCGCGGTCTCGTTCTCCGCCGACCTCTTCGGCACGTGGCTCTCGCCGGTGTACTTCGGCAGGGCCTACGGCGAGATGCGGCGCGGCCGGGGCGTCACCCGCGGGTACCTCGCTCAGGTGGAGCCGCGACTCTCGGCTACAGGTGTCAGCGCCGACGAGTGGTTGGCGGTTCCGGGCGGGCGTGAGGCGCATGTGGCGCTCTGCCTGGGACGGGTGATCCTCGACGAGGGGCTCGCGGCCGGCTCGCGGCCGGCGGGTGTGGACGCGGTGTTCCAGGATGTGGATGCACGCGGCCTCGCCGCCGACCTCGGGCTCTCCTTCGAGCGGCTGGTGCGCCTCGCCCGTATCTTCGGGGTCTCGCAGGCTCCTCTGGCGATCCCCGGCGGCGGCCTTGGAGCCGCCCAGAACGGGGCCGACGCCGTGCGCACCGTCATGGCGCTCAACCTACTGGTGGGGGCGCACGAGAGCACCCTGGGCGCGTCGTCGGCCAAGCCCGCCGACTCGATCCTCGCCACCGAGACCGTCTCCTCGTTCGCCGAGGTACGCCAAGCTATCGAGGACATGCGGTCCGGCTCTGTGGACGTGCTCCTGGTTCTCGACGGCGATCCCGTGCACGATCTCCCTGCTTCGTCGGGGTTCTCCGAGGCCGCCGCCAACGTGGGCCTGATCGTGGACTTCTCGCCGTTCCCCACCGACACCGGTGAGACGCTGGCGCATCTCTGTCTCCCCGCGCCCACGTACCTCGAGACCTGGGGGTACCACGTGCCTCAGCCCGGCCCGGGGTTGGCTATCGTGGGTGCTCAACAGCCGGTGGTGCGGCAGCTGCACGACACCCGCTCGCCCGTGGACGTGCTCCTCGCGGCCGCCAAGGGCGTGGGCGGTCGGGTCGCCGAGGCACTGCCGTGGGAGAACGAGGTGGCATGCTTGAAGGACGTCGTGGACGGCCTACGCGAACGGACCGACGCCTCCATAACCTCCGGGGATCCCGAAGCCTTCTGGATGCGTTGGCAACAATACGGCGGTTGGTGGGCCACGCAGCCCGACGCGGATCCCCCGGCGCCGCGGGCCCTGAGGCCGGGGTTGGCCACGTCCGCGGCCGCGGACGTGGGGGAAGACCCCGTCGAGGACGGGAGTCGGTTCCTACTGAGACCGTACGTGTCTCTCACGCTCGGAGATGGCCGTCACGCGAACCAACCCTGGCTGCACGAGACGCCCGACCCCATGACCTCGGTGATGTGGGACACCTGGGTCGAGATCGCGCCTTCCTCGGCCGAGCGGCTGGGTGTCTCCACCGGCGACATGGTCAAGGTGACATCGTCGGTGGGATCGGTCGAGGCGCCCGTCTACGTGTACCGGGGCATCGGGCCCGACGTCGTCGCGATGCCCCTGGGCGGGGGTCATCGTGCGTACGGCCGCTACGCGGCGGGGCGAGGGGTGAGCGTAGGCGATCTCATCGAGCCGGTAGTCGGCGCCGAAGGTGAGCTGGCGTGGGGCACGACTCGCGTGACTCTCGAGCCCACCGGCGGGTCGAAAGCTCTGGCCACCCTCGAAGGCTCCGAGTCGACGGTGGTCCCGGAAGGCCTGTAGCGGGCGGGCCGGGGGGCCGGGGTCAGGCGGGCCTGTCGTGTGGCGCTCTACGGTTGTTGCGGCGATGGCGCCCGCTCGGGCGCCATCGCCGTCTCACGAGGTTCCCGTTCCTACTGCGGCACGGTCGCGTTGCCCTCGAGGGCGCTGAGCACTCGGCCCAGTTCCTCGATCATGCGTCCGTACTCGGCCCAGTCTCCGCCGCGTTGCGCGGCGAGGGCGGCCTCGTAGTACCGCTGCGCGAGCGCCGCGAGCTCAGCTGGGTCGGTGGGTAGCGCCGTCCCCGGATCTGGCGTCGTGCTTGGGATGGTGGTCGTCGTCGCTCCGGTCGCCGGCGGCGTGGTGGTGGTCGTCGTCCCGCCGGGCACCGTGGTGGTGGTGCCCGCTATGGTGGTGGTCGTGGCGCCGGTGCCTCCGAAGAGTTCGGCGAGGCCGCCGGCCAGGGTCTCGTTCATCACCATGCGGTTCTCGTAGCTCACGATCACGCGGGTGAGTTCGGGGATCGGGTTGTCGCCCGAGGCCTGCAGGTACATGGGCTCCACGTAGAGGAGCGAGTCCTCCACCGGCACCACGAGCAGGTTGCCCCTGATCACCTGGCTGCCCGCCTGATCCCACAGGGTGAGTTGCTCCGAGATGCGCGGGTCGTTCGAGATGCGCTTTTCAATCTGGGCCGGTCCGTAGAAGATCCGGTCCTTGGGGAACTCGAAGACCACGAGGTCCCCGTACGCGTCGCCGTCCATCCTGGCGGCCACCCAGGAGATCATGTTCTCCTTGTTGGCCGGGGTGAACGGTTGGAGCAGGAGGAACTCCTCCTTCTCTTCGCCGGGGAGCGCCATGATCACGTAGTACGGCACCATGGAGATCTGCTGGCCCGCGTACAGCTCGGTGGGGATCATCCACACGTCTTCCTTGTTGTAGAACACCTGCGGGTCTTGCATGTGGTAGACGCCCAGCACGGCGGTCTGGATGGTGAAGAGGTCTTCCGGGTAGCGCAGGTGCCTTCGCAGGTCTTCGGGCATCTGGTCGCCGGGGGTGAAGAGTTCGGGGTACACCCGGCTCAACGTCTTGGCGATGGCGTCGTCGGGATCGATCTGGTAGAAGGTCACCGTGCCGTCGTAGGCGTCCACGACCACCTTGACCGAGTTCCGCAGGTAGTTCAGCGAGCCGTGGGGCTGGGAGTAGGGGAAGCGGTCTGTTGACGTATACGCGTCCCAGATCCATACCAGGGTCCCGTCGTCTCTGATTACCATGTAGGGGTCGCGATCGAAACCGAGGAACGGCGCTATCGCGCGCACCCGCTCGGTGATGGTACGCTTGAACAGAATCTTCGATTCAGTGGTGAACTGCTCGCTGAGCAGGAGTTTCAGCGTGCCCATGCGGATGCTGAAGGCCGCACGGCGCCAAAACGTGCCTACGCCGACGCCGCCCTTGCCGTCGTACTCGGTGAACACGTTGTCGTCACCGCGTCCGTAGTCGAATTCCTTGGCCGTCGTCCCCACGAGCACGTACTCGTTGCCCGCCTCGCCGTAGTAGATGCCCGGTCGTGTGATCGTGAGGTCTGGGTAGCGGCTTTGGGGTGGGATGTCCTGCACGAAGAAGTCGGGAAGCCCCTCGCGGGTGGCTCCGTTGACTCGGCTCACCACCGCGCCGTAGCCATGCGTGTACGTGAGGTGCTCGTTCACCCAGGTGCGGGCACGAGCGTCGAGCTTCGTCACCTCGAACTCGCGCGCCGCCAGCGTGACCTGCCGGTACACGCCGTCCACCTCGTATCTGTCGATGTCGACATCGCGGAACCCGTAGTAGGGGCGCAGTTCCTGGAGCTGCTTGTAGGCGTCGAGGAGCGGCCGTGGATCCCAGAGACGGATGTTATCGATGGTGTTGGAGTTGTTCTCGATGTCCTCCATCGTCAACTGTTGTTGAGCCGGGAAGGGCAGGGTCTCAACGCCGTCCAAGTCGAACGCCCACCTCGTCGCCTTGATGTTCTCCGCGATGTAGGGAGTCTCCGCCTCGAGTTCGTTCGGCGACACCCGCCACTGCTGGATGACCGCCGGATACACCTGGCCCGCCAACAACCAGACCGCAACCAGAAGACCGACCGCAGCGATGGGGAGTCTCCAACCCCGATAGTGGATGTTCACCAGGAGGATCGCGGCGGCGATCACCGAGACGATAGCCAGGATCCTGAGGACCGGCAAATCGGCGATCACGTCGGTATAGCTGGCTCCGAACACGACCCCGCGAGGGGAGAGGACCAGCGACCACGCCGACAGGGCGTAGTCCGCCGCTTTGAGGAGGAGGGCTATCGCCGCCAGGGACGACAGGTGTCCCTTGACGTGCGGCGCGAGGCTGAACCCTCGCTTCTCGTCGGCTACGACGGCCCGATCGAATACGTAGACGCCTATGGTGCCCGCCAGAGTGAGGAAGAGTGCGAAGCTCAGGAAGGCGAGCGCGCGCTCCAGTAAGGGCAACGTGAACACGAAGAACGAGGCGTCCTTGCCGAACACGGGATCGGTGTAGTCGAAGGGCGTCCGGTTGAGGAACATGAGGGTCTCTTGCCACAGGCCACCCGCTCCCACGGCGAAGAAGAAGCCGAGCGCCAGGGAGGCCGCAAGGATCACCTTCGTCACGGAGCGATCCTGCGTGGGGATGAGCTCGAGCACGTCGTCGCGGCCCTGTACGCCAGAGAGACGGATGCGCGGGGAGAGGCGGCGGGCCAAGTAGAGGTTCGAGAAGAAGATCGCCACGAACGTGACCCATCCAACGGCGCCCAGGGCGACGCGAGCCCAGATGCGGGTGAAGAACACCTCCTCGAAGGCGACCTCACGGTACCAGAGCAGCTCGGTGTAGAACGTCACCGCGAGGATCACGAGCAGCAAGAAGCCCGGCACTGCGAACGCGAGCACCATGGGAAGCCTGCTTCTCGGCCCCCTGCGGCCTGTCTTCTTGCCGCCTCCCTGGGTCCCGCTTCCCCCTTGGCCCCGCCCTCGCTCGTTGATCCAGCGCAACAGCATGTCGAGCGCTTCGGAGCCGGTCTTGGGAGTCCTCGGCCCGTTGGAGGGCTTTTCGTCGAATCCGCCTGTGGGGGCTATGGTGGCCTCCTTGGAACGCTCGAGTGGCCGCGCGTGACCGCGCGTGGCCGCCCGCACCGGGCGACTGTCTGCTCCCTAGTCTACCTTGTCCGTGTCCGCATCGTGATTGTGCGCGTCAGGGATCCTGAGGGCGGGGGCTCCGCACTTGTGCGGCGCTCCCCGCCACGAGCGAGGGCGGCCCCGTTGGGCCGCCCTCCAAGAGTCGCTTCGCGCGCAGCCGTCCCGGCCGCGCGTTGGACGGGTCGTCAGACCGCGTAGACCCACATGGCGAGTACGAGCAGTACGACCGCTGCCACGGTGACGCTCAACATCACGAAACCGAAGGACCTCGGCACGGCGGTCTCGATCGCAACAACGGGATGATGCTTCTGCGCTTCCATGTGCCCCCCTATTGGTACCTGAACTGTCTTCCGGGCCCCTCGCCGCGTGACGGCGCCCTCCTGATTTCGTTCATATCGGACGAAAACATCACGACCTTGAGTGCAATCCATGCGGCGCTTTCTGTCTGATGCAGCTGTCAATACTCCGCTGATATACTTTCATGGACCATCGGTGTCGCCTGCCCCACGTGTCGCCATCGTGGGTCGCCCCCGAGGAGGAAGTCGACCCGTGCCCACCCAGGCCATCGAGGAGTACCTCGAGTCCATCTATAAGCTCAACCTCCGCGGAGGCAGGGTGATCGCCGCGAGGCTGGCCGAAGACCTCGGTGTGTCGGCTCCCACAGTCACCGAGATGGTGCGCCGCCTGCGCAAGGCCGAACTCGTGATCACCGAGGCAGACAAAGAGATCGTGCTTACCGACACCGGGCGAGAGGCGGCCGAGGTGCTCATCAGGCGCCACCGGCTCTCCGAGCGGCTGCTCACCGACATCCTGGGCATGCCATGGTCTCAAGCGCATGAGGAGGCGTGCAAGTTCGAGCACGTGATCTCTCCCGCGGTCGAGGCGAGGCTGGCACACGTGCTCGACTACCCCTCGACGTGCCCGCACGGGAACCCCATCCCGGGCATGGGCACCGAAGGAGACGACCTCGTGCGCCTCAGCGACACCCCCGTGGGGTCTCGGGCCGTGCTCAGGTGTGTCGAGGCCGAAGACGAGGAGCTCCTCACGTATGTGGAGGGGCTGGGGTTGGTGCCCGGGGCCGAGATCGACGTGCTGGGCTATGCTCCGCTCGAGGGCCCGGTGGATGCCTTGGTGGAGGGAGTCCGCGTCTCGGTGGGGTTGGCAGCCGCGGAGCGTCTTCTCGTGAGGATCGCCGACCCTGAGGAGAGGAACCGGGGGGGCGGGCGTACCGAGGGCTAGCCTCGCGGTGTGAGGGCGCTCGTCAAGCGGACTCGCTTGCTAAGCGGACTCGCTCGTCAAGCGGGTTCTACGTCGTGCCGCGCTACCGGCCCCGTCTTCACGAAGCGTTGGAGTATTTCGATCAGCTCGGCGACCGCCTCGTCCGCGTTCTCACCCCTCGTGATCGCGTCCTTCACGCACCCCTGGACGTGATCCTCAAGCACGATCAGCCCGACTCCCTGCAGCGCGGCGATGACAGAGGAGATCTGCGTGAGTACATCGACGCAGTACTTCTCTTCGTCGATCATCCTCTGGAGCCCTCGCACTTGGCCCTCGATCCGCCGTAGGCGCGCCAGTAGCTTCGGTTTGTCGTCGATGTAGGATGCCACGTCCCGCTCGCTTTCCGCATGCCTATCGAGCCGGCCGGAGCACGTTCGATCCGGCCTCGATCGCCCTGGCCGCATAGGGCTGGGGGGTATCGGGTACTATACAGTATTGACTTCCGCGAAGTAAGCGCACGTCCGCGAAGTAAGCGGGGCACCGTGTGTTGTCGACTCCCGACGTTGCGAAAAGAGGTTCACCCATGATCGCGAAGACCTACTCCGTCCCCGACGTCAGCTGTGAGCACTGCAAACGCGCCATCGAGGGGGCGCTTGGCCCGATGAAGGGCGTTTCACGAGTGCTCGTGGACATCGATCGGAAGTCAGTGGACGTCGACTTCGACGAGTCCGTCACGCCGGAGTCCGAGGTGCTCGCGCGCCTCGATGAGGAAGGCTACCCTGTCACCGACTGATGCCTGCGGAGGGTCACCCGGATGCGGTGGTCTCACCCCGGTGGGCGCGCACGAACCACCACAGCACGAGGATGACGGTCGAGCCGATCGCGAACGCGGTGATGAGCCCGATGTCCTCCGGGTTGGGCACGCGTGGGTGGCTGCCGAACCCGTAGTCCACGAGGTCGTTGATGCCGTACCACACCGCCACGAGCAGAGCGTGGTGGAGCCGTGGGCGAAGGAGGGGCACCAGCAGGAGCCCTTCCAGCACCATGCCGAAGTGGTTCGCGCTGAGGACGACGGCTTCGATCGAGTAGCGTCCACCCGAGAGCGCGTTGGTGAACCACACCCAATCGGTCCACAGCCCGTACTTGACGCACCCGGTGACGGCCAACAACCCGAGGAACTCCCAGCGTCTACCGTAGTGGAAGGCGAGTAGGGCGAACGCCCAGAGGGTGGCGGAGAGCGGGCTGTCGGGCACGAACGGCCACAGGTAGAGCGGTGCGGCCAAGATGTCCGGACCATACCAGTAGATGTACCCTGAGACCGCACTGAGCAGGTTGATCGCGACGAGCGTCCACACGATCCACGAAGTGCTCACCACCCGGTGCGAGAGCCTCCGCCACAGGCCCACGACCCCCGTACGTGCCACGCGTGTGGGATCGGGCGACTGGTCGGGAGTTGAGGCGGATCCCCGGGGCTTGGATTGCATGGGCTCGGCGGTCACGCCGGCAGTATACCGAACCACAGTCTCGAACCACGGGTCCGACGGTCGCGAACCAGGAGTCGCCCTGCTTCGGGACGCTCGGCCCGGCGTCGAAAGGCCGTGTTACGGTCGTCGGAAACAAGGGTAGAGTGAGTGCGTCGCATCGGGGAGTCCCCACGTGGACCAAGGGGGCTCCTTGTCTGCGGTCGGCCCGCTTGCTAAGATACCCCTATGGGTATACGTCGGACCAGAAGCCCCGTACGAGGGCGAGGTCCGAGATGTCGGGCATCGAATCACCTCTGGTCACCTTCGCATCGCGGTGTACAGCAGGGGAGGGGTCGTCCGGACGCAACGAGAGAAGGAGAGGTTGAGAGACATGGGCAGTGATATGGTCGAGGATCTGAATGCCGAATCGTTCGACACCACCGTACTGGCAGCTGACGGCTCGGTGATAGTGGATTTCTGGGCTCCGTGGTGCGGGCCGTGCAAGATGGTCGGGCCGGTGCTCGAGAAGATCGCGGCCGACCACGCAGGCAAGGCGAAAGTCGTCAAGGTCAATGTTGACGAGAACCAGGAGCTCGCCGCCAAGTTCGGCATAATGAGCATCCCGACCGTGATTCTGTTCGAAGGTGGGAAGGTCAAGCAGCAGCTTATCGGCGCGCGCAGCCAGAAGGACTACGAGCGCGAGTTCGGCCTCGCCTGAGAGGTCCGAGGAGGTCAATAGATGATGAATACCGTCAAGACGGGTGAGATGATCGTAGTAGGCTCGCGCATGTTCGACGCGTGCCGCGGAGGTGGCTGAGCGCCTCCTCTGTCTCTGGAAGAGACGGTCGGCTATATCAATCGCTACCTGCAGCAAGACTACGGCGACCACGTCAACGAGGGCTACATCGATGTCGATAGTCCCGCCATGAAGGAGTATCCTGCCTTAGCGGAGGCGGTGGAGCTCGGTCGCGGCGTCCCGCTCGTCCTGGTGGGCGACACGGTGAAATCGCCGGCGGCTCTCTCGTTCGCGTGGATCGTCAACGAGTTCAAGGCCTTGGGGGTACTGTAGACATGGCTTCGTATGACCTTAAGTGCTCCGGGTGCGGCCGGCAGTTCGAAGTGTTCGTGCAGGGCTTCTTGAAAGACCAGCACCGCGTGTGCCCGGACTGCGGCGGCTCGGAGGTCGAGCAGCTGTTCACCGGGTTCATGATGGGCTCCATGGGAGCCCGCGACTCGGTCGCGTGCGCCTCGGCGCCGCCCTCCGGCTGTTCGCATGCCGGCTTCGGCTGAGCGCACTGAATGATGGGGGCCCGTGGGGCCCCCGGCTCTTTCTACTCGGCCCACACGGGCCAAGCCGGACGTTGTGGAGGTGGCGAAGTTGAGTGGTGTGTTGTTCAGCGGAGTCATCGCGTCGTTGGCGCTGGTGCTCTCTCTCGGCGCCGCCTCGCCCGTATCCGCGGCAGGACTGACTCCGCAACAGGAGTCGCTCGCGTCCGACCTCGACGGCAAGCTCATCTCTCCGTGTTGCTGGACCCAAACCATCGCCGTGCACGACAGCGAGGCGGCCGAGCAGCTCAAGGCGCAGGTGCGCCTGCTCGTGGCTCAGGGCATGGGCGAGGACGAGGTCCTCGACACCATAGTCGCGCAGTACGGCGAGGAGATCCTGGCGGCTCCCCGGGCGTCCGGCTTCAACCTGCTCGCCTACGCGCTCCCGACTCTCCTCATCGCGCTCGGGGTCGTGGTCATTGTGCTGCTCGCGCTGAGATGGCGTGGCGACCGTATCGAGGTCCTACCAGTGATGGTTACGGCAGGCGAACGGGGCGCATCCGCGGAGCCGAACCCCCTCCATTCCCGCCTCGACGAGGAGCTCTCCCGCTTCGATTCTTGAGTCGCCGACCCCCCGCTCCGCGCGGGAGCGTCAACGTGCGCCGGCGAGCCAGGATCACTCGGCGAGTGAGGACCGCTCGTCTACTCGGCGAGTCAGGACCGCTCGTCGACCTATGGGGACCGTTCGTGCGTGGTAACCCGCACATTCGCCGACCGGCTCTATCTCGTGAGGCCTGCGGGCCCTACAATCCTCCAAGGCTAGGCGCGGGGGGCGTTGCCGGCCAATCTCCACGATCTTCACGGTTGTGTACTCCCGCGCTTGCTTCGTTTCGGAGTCGGGCGAAGAGGGAGGTCACGCTTTGGGAATCACCCGCTTGGAGTTCTTCAAATCCTTGTACGGCAGCGCCGCGGGTTCATCTGTGGTCGCCTTCGTACGGGCCATGTTCAGGGGGGGAGCGTCGTGATCGACATCCTTGCCGCGCGCGGCCTCACCCGGCGCGACTTCCTCAAGGTCTGCGGCGGCTTGGCGGCGGCCATGGGATTGGGCCGGGCGGCCGTCCCCGACATAGCCAAGGCCTTGGAACATGCCGCGAAGAGGCCGCCGGTCATATGGCTTGATTTCCAGGAATGCCTGGGCTGTACCGAGTCCCTCTCGAAGAGCCGCTATCCCGACTTCCTGAACATAGTCCTCGACATGATCAGCCTCGAGTACAACGAGGCGCTCATGGCCGGTGCCGGGCATCAGGCGGAGGCGAAGCTCAAGCAATCGATGGCCGACAACAAGGGCGCCTACGTGCTGGTGGTCGAGGGTTCGGTGGCCACCAAGATCCCGAGCGCCATGACCATCGCCGGCCGCACTTCGATCGACATAGCGCGTGAGGCGCTCACCGATGCCGCACTCGTGATCGCTGTGGGCAACTGCGCCTCGTTCGGCAACGTGCAGGCCGCCCACCCCAACCCCACCGGGGCCATGGGCATGCTGGCGTTCATGGAGCAGGAGGGCATCGACACGGGCAAGCTGGTGCAGTTGCCTACGTGCCCGGTCAACCCTATCCACGTCACCAGCACTGTGAGCTACTTCCTCACCTACGGGAAGCTGCCCGAGGTCGACCAGTACCGGCGGCCCAAGATCTTCTTCGGTCGCAAGGTGCACGACGAATGTCCTCGGCGCGCCCATTTTGACGAGGGGCGGTTCGTGGAGGTGCTGGGCAGCCCCGAGGAGTTCGAACGGTACTGTCTCTACAAGATGGGGTGCCGCGGGCCGCAGGCCTACTCCGATTGCGCCACCGTCCTCTGGAACAACAAGGCCAACTGGTGCATAGGTACCGGTCAATGCATCGGCTGCAGTGAGAAAGACTTCTGGGATGAATTAACGGACTTCTACGCCCCCATGCCCGGGGTGGCTGTGCCGGGCTTCGGCGGGATCCGTGTAGGCGCCGACAGCGTGGGCATCGGGTTGGCCGCGGCGACCGGCGGTGCCATCGCCGCCCATCTGGCCGTCAGCGCGATGAAGGGCCGTATCGGCAGGAACTCCGACGGCACGGTCGCGGAAGAGAAGGAGGAGTAGATGGCCAAGGTCGTCATCGATCCGGTCACACGCATAGAGGGCCACCTGCGGGTGGAAGTCGAGATTGAGAACGGCAAGGTCGTCGACGCGTGGGCTTCGAGCACCATGTTCCGCGGCCTCGAGATGATCGTGGAGAACCGTCCCTGGATGGACGCGTGGCACTACACGCACAGGGTATGCGGCGTGTGTCCCACCCCGCACGGTCACAACTCCGCCATGGCGCTCGAGAACGCGGCGGGTGTCTCTCCGCCGCCGAACGGACGTCTCATGCGCAACCTGCTTGAGTGTGCGCAACTCCTGCACGATCACGTGCTGTGGTTCTACATCTTGAACGGGCTCGACTACGTCAACGTGGTGAGCGCGCTCTCGGCCAAAGCGTCCTCGCCTCAACTGCAGGCGGTGCAGACACGGCTCAAGGCCTTCGTCGACTCGGGGCAGCTCGGCTTCCTCGAGAGCGGCTACTGGGATCACCCGGCCTACGCCCTCGACCCCGAACTCAATCTGCAACTTGCCGCCCACTACCTCGAGTCGATCAAGGTGCAGGCCGTCGCGTCGGAGGCCTCGGCCCTGTTCGGTGGCAAGTTCCCCTACCATATGTCGACCCCACCGGGCGGGTTCTCCTCGGTGCCGCACCAGGACCAGATCGACCGCTTCGAAGCCAAGGTGCGCGAGGTCAAGGCTTGGATCGACGGCACCCTGGTGCCCGACCTCCTCGCGATCGCCCCCTTCTACCTCGACCAGGCGGGTATCGGTCAGGGTCATGGCAACTACTTCAGTTGGGGCGTCATCGACGAAGATCTCGAGGGTGGCGACCCCTACAAGCGGCTCTTCCCGCGGGGCGGCATCTTCGGAGCCTTCGACGGCAACCTCACCGTGCAGCCAGTGGACCACGAGGCCGACGTGCGCGAGTGGGTCACGAGTTCCTGGAACACTCAGTACGAAGGAGCCCTGCATCCTTGGGAGGGCATCACCGGCCCGGACTTCACCGGGAAGGAAGGCATCGGCGAGATCGACCGCGAGGGTCGCTACGCCTGGGAGAAGAGCGCGCATCTGAAGGGCGGTCCCGTGGAAGTGGGTCCGCTCGCCCAGATGCTCATAGCCTATCTCGGCGGACCGGCGGACCATCCCGCCAAGAAGCTCATCGACGACACTCTTGCCGCCGTCGGCCAGGCCGGCAACCCGGCGGTGCTCCTCTCGAACCTCGGCCGCATCGCGGCGCGGGTTCTCAAGGTGAAGATCATCGGCGACAAGACCCTGGACTACATCGCGCAGTTGCGGGCCAACATGGCCGCGGGCGACATGAACTTCTACACGCCCGTGCCCAAGAACCCCACCGGCCGCGGCTTCAGTGGCTGGGACGCCCCGCGCGGCTCGCTGTCCCACTGGGCCACCCTGGAGGACGGTTTGGTGAAGCACTACCAGATCGTGACGCCGTCAGGCTGGAACTTCGCGCCGCGGGCCGGTGACGGTCGCGTTCGAGGCCCGGTGGAACAAGCACTGGTGGGCACGCCGGTCGCAGACCCGGAGCGCCCCTTGGAGGTGTTACGGACCTTACACTCCTTCGACCCCTGAATGGCCTGCTCGGTTCACGTGATTGAACCGAAGAGCAACAAGATCCTCAAGTTCCGCGTCAAGTAGGCCGGTGATCATGGCGAAGCTGCAGCTCATACGGAAGCACGACATCATCGAGCGGTTCATGCACTGGGTGCACCTGGTGAACATGATCCTGCTCGTGCTGTCGGGCCTGCAGATCCACTTCCCGGCGTTCAACGTCTTCGGCAGCATGAGCACGGCTCGATTCGTGCATTTCGTCGACATGTACGTGTTCTTCTTCGTCGGCGTGTTCCACGTGTACCAGTTCTTCGCAACAGGCAAGTGGAACTCGGCCGGGCCCACGCCGCGCAACATGGCCGGCACCGGTGCGGTCATCAAGTACTACCTGTTCATGGCCGACACGAAGCCGGAGTACGGCAAATACAACCCTATGCAGATCATCACGTACTTCCTGCTGTTCGCCGTCTCCGCAGTCATGGCGGTCGTGGGCTTTGCGCTCTACTGGCCGGTGCAGCTGGCGGTGGTGGTGAACGCCTTCGGGGGGTTGATGACGCTGCGACAGGTGCACTACATCCTGTCGTGGGTGTTCATCTCGTTCAGCATCGTGCACGTCTACCTGATCCTGACTCAGCCCCTCAAGTACACCAAGGCGATGGTCACGGGGCACTACTGGAAGCGTGCCGGAGGGTAACCCTTCTGCATAGTCACCCACGCACCGGCCCGCGCCCATCGGCGCCGGCCGGTGCGGTCGGCTCTCGAGACGCCGCCACCCCCCCAGGCGGCGTCTCGCCTTTTCCGGTTTGGAGTGCCTCCGTGCATGGAGGCGGGTTCGTTTCCGGGACACCCCTGAACGGGTACATCCACAGAAACGCCGCCCTCGGAGGGACCCGTGCCTGCGGAGCTGCAGAGTGCAGACCTACAGAGATCCGTTCACTACGACGTAGTCGTGGTCGGTGCCGGGCCCGCCGGCATCTCGGCCGCCATCAACATCGCCAACCGTAAGCGCACGGTGCTGGTGCTCGACTCCCAGTCCCCGTTCTCGAAGGCGGGCAAAGCGCCCGCCGTGCCCAACTATCCGGGATTCACCTACGCCACCGGAGAGCAGCTCGGCGAGGCGTTCCTCGAGCACCTCGACCGCTTCGAGGTGCCCCTCGTGCTTGAGAAGGCCTCGAAGATCATGGCCGACGACGACGGGTTCCTCGTGTTCACCGACCGTGAGATGTACCGGGCGAAGGTGGTGATCCTCGCCACCGGGGTGCATCGGTTGACCGATCTCGAGGGTGAGGACGCCCTGGTGGGGCGAGGGGTGAGCTACTGTGCCAACTGCGACGGCCGTCTGTTCGGCGGGCGGGAGGTGGCCTACATCGCCTACAGCCCGGACGGGGAGGAGGAAGCCTCCGTTCTAGCCGAGGAACTCGGCGTCACCGTCAACTACCTGCCGCTGTACGTCGAAGAGCCGAGCCTGCCCGAGAGCGTGAAGGTGTTGCCGCGAGAGCGCCCCGACCGGCTGTACTCCCGCGACGGCAAGGTGGCTGTGGAGTTGAAGAGCGGCCCCCTGTTGGTCGACGGCGTGTTCGTGCACAAACCGAGCGTCGCTCCCGGCGACTTGGTCGAAGGCATCCGGGTGGAAGATGGGCACGTGACGGTCGATCGGCACATGGCGACCGGACTGCCCGGCGTGTTCGCGGCGGGGGACGCGACGGGCGAGCCGTACCAGATCGCGAAGGCCGTGGGCGAAGGCCAGGTGGCGGCCCTGCAGGCTCTCCGATACCTGCGCGAGCGCGCACGTGCACCCGCCTCGGAAGAGCCGCCGGTGCCCGCCGCGGCCGCATCGTAGCGCGGGCGGCGCCCGAGCACGCGGCGCCCTAGCGCACTACGGCTCCCCTCCACCCCTGGATGCCTTGGGCCATGTCGAACACGTCTTTGTAGCCCGCCGCGCTGAGCATCGCCGCAGCCTCGGCGCTTCGGCCGGCCGTGAGACAGTACACGATGATCGGGCGGTCGTCGGGCACCTCACCCATGCGCGACTTGAGTTGCTGCACGGGTATGAGGACGGCGCCGGGGATGTGGCCCGCGTCGAACTCGCTTTGGGTTCGAACGTCGAGCAGGAAGACCTGTTCTCCCGAGTCGAGTCGCTCCCTCACCGTCTCCGGGCTGATCGAGGTGTATGTGCCCGCGCATCCCGAGAGTACTGCGATTGCGCCCACTATCGCCGCCGCCGCAAGCGCGGCGAGGGTACGGCGTGCGGTCCTGTGGCGGCTCACTGCTTCACGTCGAAGGGCCAGCGGCTGATGCCGCCCTCCATGTTGTAGACGTTCTCGTACCCGAGTTCCACCAGGAGTAGCGCTCCACGTTTGCTTCGGGCTGCGCTCAGGCAGTAGAGGATGATGTCACCGCTCTTCTTCAGCTCTTGGTGTCTGCGAGGAAGGTCGTTCAACGGAATCAGCTTCGCCTTCGGGATGTGGCCCTGCGAGAACTCACCCGGGGAGCGGACGTCGATGAGCTGCACGTGTGCGTCGGCAACCAGGCGCGCCTTGACGTCGGCCGGAGAAAGGTTGGCGTATCCCTGCGGCTCGCGACTGAACAACTTGAACATCGATCTCACTCCTGGTTTGGGGTGTGCCCTCCGGCTGATACCGGTCAGGACTCCTTCATGGAAACGGCTTCGTACGGGCACTCCTCGACGCAATCGCCACATCCCATGCAGTCCGAGGGCTTGACGATCGCCTGTTCGTCGAGACCCATCTTGACGATCGCCTTGGTGCGGCAGGCCTTGCGTGCCGGGCACGGAGAACAGGCCTCGCAGCGCGCGTAGTCGATCTGTGCGAGTCTCACCTGCCCTGCTCCTCGGTCAGATACCCATGGGGGTATACGATGCATCATGGTAGACGACGCGGCCGAGGTTTTCAAGGAAGGGGGTCGAGCGCCGGAGGAACCTGCTCGCTGCGGACCTAGTCTACTCAGTGTAGAGTACTGGAGCAACGCACTGGGTTCTCGTCACTACATCGTGTAGTATCCCGTTTCGACGTTCTCCAGTGACGGCACAGCGGAAAATCGGACGGTCGAAAGGAAGCGCGCGGATGAACAGGAACTACCTTGTCGCCATCATCGTGGCGGCCGTCGTCGTGGTCGGCCTCATCGTGGTGGTACCCAACCTCGATGGCGGGAACACCGGCGGAACCAGCGGAACCACTGTTGGATCCGCGCCTCCCATCCCGGAGGACGCTACCGTGCCCGAGGGCCATCCCGACCTGGGGGAAGGCTCAGATACGACCGGCGCGGACGCCACTCTCGAGGCTCTCGTGGCCGAAGCTGAGGCCGCCTACGAGGCCGATAAGACCGACCTGACGGCAGTCCTGGCGCTCGGAGACGCGTATCTTCAGGCGAGCCGGTTGGACGAAGCGACCCGCGTGTTGAACGAAGCCCTGGCGATCGATGCAGGGAACGCCGACGCCAAGGCCGGTCTGGCCATGGTCGACTTCGTGAACGGTGACACCGCGGCGGCGCAGAGCAAGCTTGAAGCTGTCATCGCTGAGTCCCCCGACTCGCAGGTGGCCCTCTACGACCTCGCGGTGGTCTACTTCTCGACGGATCAGCGCGACAAGGCGAAGGACACGTGGGCGAAGGTGGTCGAGGTCAACCCGCTGAGCGAGTTGGGCGAGATGGCGAAGCAGTTCATCGATCTCATGGGTCAGACGGAGACCTCGGGCGGCAGCCCGCACGGCGCCGATGGCTCGGCGGGGACCACGGTCACCACGAGCCCGTGATCGGGTTCGACCAGCCGGCCCTCTGGGGCCTCACCGGCCTCGGGGGCCTCACCGAGAGAGTCGCTCTTGTATCCTGAACTCTTCAGCATAGGCCCCGTGACCATCCACTCCTTCGGAGTGATGATGTCGCTGGCCTTCCTGGTCTCGGGGGCGGTGGTCGCGTGGCAGCTCAAGCGTCGGGGGATAGACCCGGAGCTCGCGTACTCGCTGCTCATCGCCGCCATCGTCGGCGGCGTGGTGGGCGCCAAGCTGCACTACCTGATCGTGCACCCCGATCAGTTCCGCGAAGCGGTGTTCAGCGGCTCGGGCTTGATCTGGTACGGCGGGTTGTTCGGAGGCGTCATCGCCTGCACTGCGGTAGCGGCGCTGTCGAAGCCGCGCACGGCGCTCGTGGCCGACGCGGTGGCTCCCGCCCTCGCGGCCGGCTATGCCGTCGGCCGGGTGGGGTGCCTGCTGAACGGCGACGACTACGGTGTCCCCACGAGCCTGCCCTGGGCGATGTCGTTCCCCCTGGGCTCTCCGCCGACGGATCTTCTGGTGCATCCCACCCAGATATACGAGAGTCTTATGTCGCTCGTTATCCTGGGTGTTCTGCTGTGGGTGCTCGCCCCTCGCCTCAAGCGGGCCGGCGCCTTGTTCTGGTCGTATGTGGGCTTGGCCGGCGTCGAGCGGTTCATCGTGGAGTTCGTGCGCACGAACGACGAAGTCCTCGTGGGCTTCACGCAGGCCCAGGTGATCAGCGTGGTCCTCATGGCGGCCGGCGTCGCCGGCGTGTGGTGGCTCGAGTCGCGCACCGCCGGCCTTGCGGCCGCCGGCGGTGGCTCCGCGAGAGGTCGCCCAGGAGACCGGCGGGTTCGGTCCGCCCCTTCGTCGCGAGCCTCTACCAGTGACTCGAAGGCGGGCGGCCGCAAGGTGGGCGGCTCGAAGAGCCAAACCAAGCACAGGCGTGCGTGAGAGTGGGCTCCACGCGGACGCATCGACTTGCGCGTCAATAGGAAAAACCGACCTTCAGGAGTGGTCTCAATGGCCTTCGGCATGACTTCGCGGATCCGGCGCGCCGTCCTCTACATCGCACTGCTCGTGGCGGCCTCGCTGATCCTGGCCGCATTCATCGCTGCCCGGCCGGTCGCAGCCGAGGAGCACACGACCACCTCGAGCACCTCGGCCACGTCGACCACGTCCGGCACGACCGACGAAACGACCTCGGTCACGACGGGCGGTACGACCAGCGTGACGACCACAGCCTTGGTCGCTCGACCCGGCGTCACACCCGCGCCCGAAGGCTACGAACCGGTGAACCCCGGTCTGTTGGCCGCGCAGATGGGGGTGCAGATCTGGCCGGAGTACGACACCAAGGACGTGCTGGTGCTTCTCGACGTCACCCTGCCGGCTACCACCGTGTTTCCCTACTCCTTCAGCTTCTACGTGCCGAAGGGGGCGAGGCTCGCCGGCTTGGCGGAGATCACCGAGGCCGGCGGCTTCGACTACACCCTCGGGGTACCTGTGCAGGTGCCCGGTGAGGTGATGGACCTCGTGACCGTCACGGTACCCAAGCGCCCGGTGTTGCGTCTCGAGTACTACTACGATCCAGGCGTCGGCGCTCCTGGTCAGAAGTCGTTCCCGATCCTCTTCCAGGCTCCCGCCGACGTGGGTTCGCTGTCCTTCGGCGTGCAGCAACCATTGGACGCTTCCGCCTTCACGACAGAACCGGCCCTATCTCAGTCGTCCACCGACTCCCAGGGCTCCACCTACTTCTTCACGAACTTCTCCGCCATCAAGGCGGGCGAGATGGTCGAGGTGCAGGTCTCCTACACGAAGACGAGTGCCGATCCATCGTTCTCTTCCGGTTCGACCGGCAGCGATCCGGTACAGTCGACGAACAGCAACCTTCTCCTGCTGATGCTCGCGGCCATCGTTCTCGTTATCGGGGGGATGGTCGCGTATCGTCTGTTGGGCCGCCGTGAGCCTGCGCCCGCCGGCAGGGGCGCCGCTTCGCGGGCGGGTGGAAGTGCGGGCGGTCGGCCGGCTTCGCGATCCGATGGTCGATTGAAATCGCGCGCCTCCGGCGGTCGGGGCTCGAGTGAGGATGCGGGCGGGCCCGCACGGTTCTGCACGCAATGCGGAAGCCGCCTCCAGAAGAAGGATCGTTTCTGCCCGTCCTGCGGACACCCGCGGGAATCCTGATGGTCTGCTGAATCCGGCTGCCTGGACGGCAGGCCGGTTGCTGGGATTCCGCCCCTACTACGGTATGTAGTTGATTCCTACTACACAGCGTAGTAGGATGCCGCAGAAGTAAGCGCCGGCGTTCACAAGCTTGGTGGTTGGGCGGATCCATATGCCGGCGTACGGACCGGATACCAGCGGCACGAGGGGATCCAGCATGAGTAGTTCTGGCGGAAGACGGTATGTGAGGGCGGCGCTTGTGGTACTGACCTCCTTGGCGTTGGTGCTGCTGCTCAGTCCGGCAGCGTTGGCCGCCGGGATGTCGGCTTCATCGATGAAGGTATCGATTTGGCCCGAGTATGACGACCCCCGCGTGTTGGTGATATACCAGGCGGAACTCGATGAATCGGTGCAGCTTCCCGTGGACGTGACCTTCAACGTGCCGAAGGGAGCCGACATCGCGATGGCGTGCGAGGTCGACCCTTCCGATGGACACTCCTGCAAACCGTTCCAACTTATCGACCAGGGGGACTATCAGAGCCTCACCTATACTGTCGAGGCCCAGCGGAAGGTCTTCTTCGAGTACTACTACGATGCCTTCCCGGTCGGGCAGGCGCAGCGCGAGTTCGATGTGCCTCTTCGCCTCACCTTTCCGGTGGCCGAATTGACGGTCGAAGTGCTGGAACCCGCACGATCGAGCGGGTTCGTTCTGAATCCCGACTTCCCCCGGCAGACCCGGGACTCCAAGGGGCTCACGTATTATCTCCAGACAATCGCGTCTCCCGCTCTTGAGGAGCCGGTGACGGTTGGCATCTCGTACAGCAAGCAGGACGCTGATCCTTCGGTGGCTCCTTCCTCTGATGGTTCCCCACCGAGTCCGGCCGCCGCCGGCGGAAGCACCGGTTCTTCGAACGGCAAGACCTTTGCGTTCCTCGTGGTGGTCGTTGGCATCGCCGCACTCGGTTTGGGGGGCTACAGCGCGTTCCGGCCCCGCCCAGCGGTGGCCCGGAGTCGAGATACGACCCCGAATAGGAGGCCTTCGAGGCCGGTGCGCGAGGTCCAAGGCGGCGACGGCAGGTCGGCTCGTGGGCAAGGCAAGTTCTGCACTCAGTGCGGCGAGAAGATAGGTGGGCGCGACCGCTTCTGCCCCGACTGTGGCAACGAGCAAGGCTGATCAGGTGCGTGCACGCGACCTCGACGGGCTGCCGGTATGAAGATGCGGCCGTTGGTCACCGCTATCGTCTTGGCGATCGTCGGCGCTATGGCGGTGTGGTCCTTCTGGGCCAACGTGTTGGATCCGCACCCGGCGGGTGCCCCGAGCGCTGCGGCGCCGAGCTCCGCGCCCCCGAGTTCCGCGCCCCCCGCGGAGAGTTCGCCGCTGCCGCCGGCGCTCGCCGGCCTGCCTCTCGTGGCCGAGTTGAGCGGAGAGCAGGGCCTCGCCTCCGTGGAGGAACTCCACGGCAAGGCGCTCGGCGAGGGGTTCGACGCGGCGTGGGTGGGTGAGTACGAGAGCCAAGGTCGTGCCACCCTGTGGGTGAGTAGGTCGGTGCGTGAGATCGACGCCGAGGAGCTGCTGGTACGCATGACCGATCGCATCATGGAGGGAGACTCACCTTTTTCCCGGCCGGTGCCGATTGAAATGCAGGGCGTGCCGGCATACCGGCTGGAAGGCATGGGCCAGGTGCACTACTACTTCCGGTCGGGCGGGTACCTCTATTGGCTGGGGATAGACGCCCCGTTGTCCGAGGCCGGACTCGGCGAGTTGGTCGCTGCCGCGAAGGTAGTGAAGTGAGATATGGACGACGTGAAGCGTGAACGGCGAGATGTGATGGTCGTCGAGCGAAGGAGCGGGTCGCGGTGACGGAATCGAATGTGGCGCCTGTGGCGGTGGGCGGTTCGGGGCGTGGGTGGAAGATGATCGCTGGTGCAATCGTGCTCGTGTTGGCCGCGGGCTGGTTGCTGCTCTACGCGACTGTGGGCGGCGACTTCTACATGACCGTGGGCGAACTCGGGGAAGCCGGCGACGCCGCCAACGTGCGAGTGGGCGGGCAGGTCGTGCCGGATAGCGTCACCCAAATGGGAGATACGGCTACCTTCACGATACGGGATGAGTCCGGCGCTGCTCTCGACGTGGTCTATACCGGAGCGTTCCCCGAGCGTTTGCGGTCGTACGAATACGTCGTGGCCACGGGTTCCGTGCAGCCCGGCGGTCCCTTCGAGGCTGTGGAGGTTCTGGTAAAATGCCCCGACAAGCTCTTCGCTGAGAAACTCACCAATGGCGTCCTCGGTGGAGTGGGTCTCGAAAGGGTCCTCTATTGAGCACTCCATCCCTCATTCTCGCAGTGCCTCACGAGATCACCGGCCGGTCGTTGTCGTTCCCGGAAGGGGTAATCGCATGGAGTCAAAGAAGCTGAAGTTCCTGGTGGGCGGTGTTGTGATCATAGGCGCGATCGCCACGCTGGCCTTCTTCGCGGTCCGCGAGAACATGGTGTACTACTACACGGTCACGGAGATGCTCGACAAGGGCCAGTCGGCGAACGTGCGCGTGGCGGGCGACCTGGTCAGCGGAACCCTTGTCAAGGGCAGAGTGGGCGAGCCCATCGAGTTCGAGATCTACGACAAGGAAGCCACGGAGAACACGCTGTTCATCGAGTACACGGGCGCTGTGCCCGACACGTTCGTGGACGATCCGAACCAGCCTGTGGAGGTCGTCGTGGAAGGGGACTACCTTTCGGACGGCACCTTCGCCGCAGACTTCCTCATGGCGAAGTGCCCGAGCAAGTACGAGAGTGCGGAGAGCGCGGCTGCGGGGAAGTGACCGGTCGGACGGGTGCGCCTCGATCATGGGGCGCATCGTATTCTCGGGACGATGGACAAGTGGAGTCGCTGGCTGACGCCGTCGTACGCCGACGGCACATGAAAGGCACGGAGGATCAACCTATATGAATCAGATCGGCTATTCGGCGCTGTTGCTGGCGGTTCTCACCTCGGCCTTCGGGTTGGTCGCGCCGTTGATCGCGGTGCGCACCAAGAGCCGGGGGTGGATGAAGACCGCCGAAAGAAGCGTGTACGGACTGTGCGCGGTCTCGCTGGTCGCGTCGGCCGCGCTCCTCTACGCGCTCGTGACGCGCGACTACACGAACGAATACGTCTACAACTACACGTCGAACGAGCTCTCGTGGTTCTACACGTTCTCTGCGTTCTGGGCCGGCAACTCCGGTTCGTTGCTGCTGTGGCTGGTGATCCTTGCCGTCTTCACGGCTGTGGTCGTATGGCAGAACCGCGCCAAGAACAGGGAGATCCTGCCGTACGTGATCTCGATCCTGATGTCCATCGCACTCTTCTTCTCCCTCATGATGGTGACCTCCCGCGGGTCGAACCCCTTCGCGATGGTGCCGGCGGGCGTCTTCCCGGCCAACGGTTCGGGTCTCAACCCCATGTTGGAAAACCCGGGCATGGTCGTGCACCCCATCACTCTTTTCCTGGGCTACGTGGGCTTCGCGATCCCGTACGCCTTCGCGATGGCCGCCCTCATAACACGGAGACTCGGCGACTTCTGGATCCGCTCTACGCGACGCTGGACCGTCTTCGCCTGGATATTCCTTACGATCGGCAACATCGTGGGCGCGTGGTGGGCCTACGTGACGCTTGGCTGGGGCGGATACTGGGCGTGGGATCCCGTGGAGAACGCCTCCTTCATGCCGTGGGTCACCGGCACGGCCTTCCTTCACTCCGTGATGATCCAGGAGAAGAAGGACATGCTGAAGGTGTGGAACATCGTGCTCATAGTGGCCACCTTCTCGCTGACCATCTTCGGCACGTTCCTCGTCAGGTCCGGCGTCGTGAGCTCGGTTCACAGCTTCGGCCAGAGCAGCCTGGGCTTCTTCTTCTTGGGCTTCCTGGGGCTGATCCTCGTGTTCTCGCTGAACCTGCTGTTCAGCCGCCTCGACATGCTCAAATCCCGCAACGAGTTGGATAGTTTCGTTTCGCGTGAGTCGAGCTTCCTGCTCAACAACCTGCTCCTCGTGGGCATAGCGATGACCGTGCTCTGGGGCGTGCTCTTCCCGATCATCAGCGAAGCCGTCACCGGCAACAAGGTGACGGTGGGCCCGCCGTTCTTCGATCAGGTGATCGCTCCCATCGGCCTGGTCCTCATGTTCGTCACCGGCATATGCCCCCTGATCGCCTGGCGACGCGCCACCTTGGCCAACCTCCGCAAGAACGTTACCTACCCAGGTCTCGTGGCGATCGTGGTCCTGGTGGCCCTCATCGTGACCGGGATGCGCCACACGTACGCGATCATCAGCTTCACTCTCTGCGCCTTCGTGGTCACCACCGTACTCATGGAGTTCGCCCGCGGTGCGTGGGTGCGGCGGGAGATGTCGGGGGAGAACCTCGCCAAGGCGCTCCTGTCGCTCACGTGGCGCAACAAGCGGCGTTACGGCGGCTACATCGTGCACATCGGGGTCATCTTGTTTCTGTTTGGAGTCACGGGCTCGTATGCGTTCAAGCAGCAGGAATCGCGCACGATCACAAAGGGGGAGTCCATCTCGGTGGGAGGGTACGAGGTTACCTACGATAGCTTCGACTCGTACGACACCACCGAGAAGCGTGTTGGCACTGTCACGTTCACGGTGTCCGAGAACGGGCGGTTCCTTGGGACCGTGGCTCCGCGGAAGGAGTATTACTTCGCGAAGGATCAGCCGTGGACGCGCATAGACCGCCACGTCACTCTGGAGCGCGACGTGTACGTGTCCCTACTCGACTACTCAGCCGAGACAGGCGAGGCCAACGTCGAGGTTCGCATCAATCCTCTGGTGAGCTGGTTGTGGATCGGGGGGATCGTGATGGTCATCGGCGGTATTGTCGCCATTTGGCCTGACAAGCGTGACGCTCAACGTCTGGCGGCTCGCTATGAAAGACAGGTGAGGCTGCATGAGATCTAGCACGCATCCCAGGCGCCGAGTGGTTCGTGCTTCCGCCAAGGTGGCCTCGCGGCCGGTCTTGCCTTGGCCGGCCATGCTGCTCGGCGCCGTCGTGGTCGCGGTTGCCGCTCTATTGTTCATCGCGATGCCCGCCTCCGCGGCGCCGCCGGTATCGAGTGTGGCCGACGAGCTCATATGTCAGTGTGGGTGCGGCTCGGTGCTCACGGTGTGCCCGCACCAGGAGTGCGGCTGGGGCATCCCGGCCAAGCAGTACATCGGGCAGCAGCTGGAAGCCGGCCGTTCGCCGGAGGACCTCGTGCAGTACTACGTGGACGAATATGGCGAACAGGTTCTGGCCGCTCCCACGAAGCGTGGCTTCAACATGGTGGCGTGGGTGGCGCCGTTCGCCGCGCTCATCATCGGCGCCGTAGCGGTGTACTTCCTTATCGGTGTGTGGGCGCGGCGCAATGGATCGGATACGGAGACGGTGTCGGTTCGCGAGACCGACCTCGCTCCTGAGAGCCTACAACGCAGGCTCGATGACGAGCTGCGGGAGTTCGATTGAAGCGCGGTGAGTATCGCCGGGGCGCCCCGCGGGTGGCGTCGATCGTCGTCAGCGCGAAGGAGTGATGCAGAACGTGTTCGAGATGCTGATCCAGGTGATTCTGGCCCTATCGGTGGTGGCCTTCGTCGGCTACCCGCTCCTCAAGGGCGCGCAGGCGGGCGAGGACGAAGAGCAGCCACTCTCCGTGGAGTTCGAGGATCTACTCCGCAGGAAGGAGTCAACGTACTCCGCCCTGAAGGAACTGGAGTTCGATTTCAAGATGGGCAAGCTGTCCGACAGGGATTACGGGGAGATCGACGCGCGCTATCGCGAGGATGCCCTGGAGATACTCGAGGCGATCGAGGAGGCTGAGAAGGGGCCGTCTTCGGTCGGCTCCGGGGCCAAGCGTCGCGCCAAGAGCACCGGGCGTCAAGCGGAGAGCCGCCCCTCAGCGTCTCCGCGGCCGAAGCCCGCGAAGGCGACCACCATCGGGAGGACGGCAGCGACTGTCACCTGCGCCGACTGCGGTCGCGAGAACCCGCCGGGTTCCCGCTTCTGCGCCTCGTGTGGCGTCGATCTCGAAGAAGCACCGACCGGCGCCGGTGCAGTCGGCTCTGACCAGCTCGTCTGCGACGAGTGCGGGCGTGACGTGGCTGCCGATCACCGGTTCTGCGCCGGCTGTGGCGCGGAGGTGGAGGCCTGAGATCACCGGTCGTCGAGGAGGCGGGTGGGGACCGGGGCATCCGGGGCGACACGACCGGGGGCCGGGACTTGGCCATCCGCGTGAAGGGCCTATGGAAGTACTTCGATCACTTCCCGGCGATCCGTGGGCTCGACGTGGAGTTGGAGCTCGGGCGGTTCCTCACGGTGTTCGGACCCAACGGAGCCGGCAAGACCACCCTGATCAGGGTGCTCTCCACCCAGATCCAGCCCTCGCAGGGCGAGGTTGAAGTGGGGGGGTGCGTACTTCCCGGCCAGGCGTACCGCCTGCGCCGGCACGTGGGAGTCATCTCGCATAACACGTACCTCTACCCGAACTTGACGGCGCGGGAGAACCTGACGTTCTTCGGGCGCATGTACCGGGTACCCGACCTCGGCGACCGCATCAAGACGCTTCTGGAAGAGGTCGGTCTGAGCGGTCGTCGCGACGACCTCGTTCGTACCTACTCGAGGGGCATGCAACAGCGGCTCTCCATCGCGAGGGCACTTCTGCACGACCCCGATATCATGTTCCTCGATGAGCCTTACACGGGGCTTGATCAGCACGCATCTAGGATGCTGCGCGACGTTCTGAAGACGCTCCATACCGGTGAACGCACACTCGTGATGACCACCCACAACATCGAGCAGGGTCTCGAGATGTGCGACGAGGTGGCCATCCAAGTGCGCGGGCGCCTCGTCTTCAGGGAGAATGTCGGCGCCATCGACCGCGCCGGCTTCGAGCAGACCTATTTCGATCACGTGGGCAAGGACTTCCGTTGGGATTCCTGAGCCAAGCTTGGGTCATCGCCCGCAAGGACATCATCGGGGAACTCCGAACCCGGGAGACAGTCCTCTCCATGCTGCTCTTCGGCTTCCTTGTGATCTTGATCTTCAACTTCGGCATCGAGCCGGGGCTGCGGGAAGAGAACCTCGTGAAACCCGGTGTGCTCTGGGCGGCCTTCACCTTCGCCGGTATCCTCGGGCTCAACCGCAGCTTCATAGCCGAGAAGGAGAACGACTGCCTGCAAGGCCTGCTGCTCTGCCCGGTGGACCGCTCCGTCATCTACCTCGGCAAGTTCTTCGGTAACTTCATCTTCACCCTGAGCATGGGCTTGGTGGTGTTCCTGTTCTTCTCGGTGCTGTACAACGTGAATCTGGTGCAGGTGGCACTGCCTCTAGGCGCCATCCTCGTGCTCACGACCATCGGGTTCACCGCTGTCGGCACACTGTTCTCGGCGGTATCGGTGGGGCTGAAGACGCGCGACGTGATCCTCTCGATCCTGCTCATCCCGGTGATGGTGCCCGTGGTACTCGCCGCGGCGAAGTCCTCGGGGCGCGTGCTCGACGGCGATTCGCTGGCCGGCGCCGGCCTGTGGCTCGCCTTGTTGGTGGTCTATGATGTGATCTTCCTGACAGTGGCGATCATGCTGTTCGACTACGCTGTGGAGGAGTGATGACGACCGTGTCTCGAGGGAGTTCCGTGGAGCACGACACGCAGGCGGCCGTCGCGGGTGGAGGATCCTCCGGCGGTGGCGCGACCACAGCGACGGCCGTTCATCCAACCGGCGCCGAGCGCCCCCTGTGGCTCGACGTTTTGGGCGTGGCGGCCATCGCCTCGGTACTCGTGGCGCTGTACGGCGCCATCATCTGGGCGCCTACCGAGGCGGTCATGGGCCACGTGCAGCGCATCTTCTACTTCCACATGCCGAGCGCCTGGGTGGCGTTGGGACCCGCGTTCACCATCGTCTTCATCTGTAGCATCGTGTACCTCGTGAAGAAGGATCTACGCTACGACCGGATCGCGGGGGCCTCCGCGGAGCTGGGAGTGCTCTTCACCACGATCACGCTTCTCACCGGACCGCTGTGGGCCAAGCCCATTTGGGGCGCCTACTGGACCTGGGACCCGCGTCTCACCACCACGCTGGTCCTCTGGTTCATTTACGTGGCCTACCTCATGCTCCGGTCCTCGATCACCGAGGGGCACAGGCGCGCCCGGCTCTCAGCCGTGTTCGGCATCGTAGGGTGGATCGACGTGCCGATCGTCTTCATGTCAATACGGTGGTGGCGTACTATCCACCCCACCTTGGTCACGGGGGAGGGGATGAACCTCGATAGTTCGATGCAGGCCGTCCTCGTATTCGCGCTCGGCGCCATCTCCCTCCTGTATGTCTACCTTCTCGTCGTGCGGGTCCGTCAGCTCGACATGGGCTCGCGCATCGATCGTCTGCGTCAACAATCCCACCTGCGCTAGGAGTCGCCTGCATGAATGAGCTAGGTTTCCTGTTCGCCGGATACGCCGTAGTCTGGGTGGCCCTCGGTGGGTACATGCTCGCTGTCGGCCGTCGGCAGTCCACGCTGCGGCGAGAGATCGCCCGGCTCGAACAGGAGTTCCGCACCGGAGAGTGACTGGTACGACCCGCCATCCTGGTCTTCTTCCCGGGCGGTCGGGAGTCCGTGGGCTCTTGCTGTGCTCTACTACGACTGGTAGTATTCGGCCACAGCTGAGACGAGGTGGTTGCGCATGGGTGGAGCGGTGAATCTCAACACGGGTCAAGAAGGGCTGCGTCAGGTACTCGGCGAACTCGAGGCCGAGATCATGGAGTGCATGTGGGATCGCGGCTCTTCGTCGGTGCGCGAGATCTACGAATGTCTCGCCGAGCGGCGTGAGATCGCATACACCACGGTCATGACGGTGATGGGCAGGCTGGCCGACAAGGGCCTGCTCAGCCGCCGGCAGCAGGGTCGGGCCTATCTGTACAGCCCGTCGGAGACGCGTGATTCGTTCTGCGCCGGGGTCGTGCGGAGTGTGGTGGAGGGTCTCTTCGGGGGCGCGAACCGCCCCGTGCTCGCCCACTTCGTGGAGCAGCTGTCGAACGAGGATGGAGCCGATCTCGACATGCTGGCCGCGATCATCGATGAGAAGCGCCGGGAGCGGCGATCATCGACACCTTCGGCCTGACAGTCACCTACGCGCTCATCCTGGCCGGGCCTTGGTTGGTCCGCCGCTTCCTCGAGGGCCGTGCGCGGCCGCGCACTCTGGCCTACACCTACCTCGCCACTCTTCTCGCCGCCGCGGGCGCTACGCTCGCCCTGCTCGTATCGCTCTTGCTGCGGTATCTGCCGCACGGCCTGCTCACTCGGGCGGGGCTGGCGTGCGATATGGAGGAAGCCTGTGCGACGCCCCTACCGCCCTGGGCGGGGTCCACCTTCTCCTTCCTCATCGGCGGAGTGATCGTAGGGCTCGTGCTGTTCGCCGGGGTCGCGATATATGGGCAGACCAGTAGCTCCACGCGTAGACGACTCGACGTGGTGAGTTCGGCGATGGAGTTCCCGGGTACGGTCCCGTCGGGCCTGCGTGGACGGGTGTACCTCGTCGACGACCCCGCGCCCGTCTCCTACACCATCGGCTTCTGGAGGCCTCAAGTCATCGTGTCTTCGGGTCTCCTTGCCACCCTCGACGCAGACGAGCTCAGTGCAGCCCTCGCGCACGAGGAGGGCCACGTAGCAGCGGCCGACAACCTTATAGTGCTCGTGGCGCGGACGCTCGCTCTGACCTTCGCTCTAGTGCCCGGCGTGGGCATGGCCTACGCCCGGTTGCGCAAGGCGCAGGAGCGGGCGGCCGACGAGTTCGCCCGCGATCGCACCGGCGACGGCCTTCTGGTGGCCGCCAGTCTCACTAAGTTCGCACGTTCACTGCTCCCGCCGGCGCCTTCCCGCCGGGTCGAGATCGCGACCACGTCTTTCGCCGAAGAGGGAGATGTCAGCGAACGTGTACGCGGCCTCCTCTCCAACGGCCGTGTCGCCACCTCGAAGCGCCGGCTGGCCGCGATAGCCCTCGTCTTCGTGGTGCTTGTGACCACGTTCGCCGGCAGCGCCCTGGCGTTCACCGGCGTCACGTTGGCCTCGCGGTCGGATTGCTCGGCGTGCCATGAGTCTCGGGTGGCGTCCACCGGCGCTGCCACGATGCACGAGGACCCGAGCCTGCACGCGGAGTGCGTGGATACCGTCGTTCAGTACTGATCGCGTAGCCCGGCGCGCCGCCTCGTCTCGCCCGACCCTCCTGCGCCCAGAGGGGTAACACCCGCCCAGTCACGGGGCCTTGTCCATCTACTACGCTCTGTAGTAAGATGCCTGCAGCGTATACACCCTGTGCAGGGGAGATGAAGACGTGGCGAAGAAGCAGGCGGCCCCGAGGGGCGATCTGAAGGAAAAGCGGGAGCGTTTCGAGGAGGCGGGCAAGTTCCCCGTGGGGAAGCTGATCTCGGTGAGCGTCATCGTGCTCGGGCTCGCGTTCGGCGGCTTCGCGGCGTACCAGTACTTCGTGGTTCCGCAGGCGGTGGGTGGCGCGACCGTGGACTCCGGCGTTACGTATCCGGCGGGTCGGGTGCCCATGGTCCCGTTCGATGGAGCGCAGCAGACTGCCGAAGGCCTCTCTTTCCCCGTGCAGACTCTGAAGGACAGCCTCATCGTGGGGCTCTCCTACGAACGCTCCCAACCCATGCCGGCCGGATATCAGGCGGCTACCGGGGGGAACGGCCTGCCGCTCCTCAGCTACATCTCCCCGAAGGGGAACCTGGTGGTGGCGACTTCGTTCTGCGAACCGTGCCGCGGTGATACCTTCCACATCGACGGCAACGCCTTGGTGTGCGACGTCTGTTTCACTCGTTGGGACCTCGACACGCTTGAAGGACTGTCGGGCGGGTGCATGGCGTATCCTCCGGAAGAAGTGGCCGCGGAACTCATAGCCGACACTGTGTTCATCCCCAATGCCGATCTCGAGGCGTGGACGCCGAGGGCCTTCTAGACCCGCGTCTCGGTGTCTCGATCGATCATCATGAGTCGCGGGCGGAGTGGGTCTCAGGGTAGGCTGGGCGGCCCCAGGGTACGTACGGGCCTGTGAGGCTCTCCTCGATAGCGTTCCGCAACGTCCGGCGCCACCTCTGGCGCAGTGCGCTGGTGTTCGTGGTCATCGCCGCATCCGTGGCGGTAGTCACCAGCCTCTACCTCGTGACCCGCAGCGCCGAGCGCGACCTGGAGAACAAGGTCGATGAGTACGGCGCCAACATCGTGGTCGTGCCGCGCAGCGAGGAGCTGCCACTGTCGTACGGGGGCGTGCAGGTGGGCGGGCTCACCTACGATGTGGAGCCTCTGCACATGGACGACATCGCGGTGATAAGGGGCATCGAGAACGGCGAGAACATCAATCTCGTGGCTCCGAAGCTCGTGGATTCGGCCGAGGTCGGCGGCGTGCGGGTGTTGACCGTGGGAGTCGACTGGGCCTCCGAGCTCAGTCTGAAGAGGTGGTGGACCGTCGTGGGGACGTCACCATCCGGCGCCGGTGACGTGCTTCTGGGCGACCGGGCGGCGCGGCACCTTGGCCTGGGTCCCGGCGATCCCGTCGAGGTGCGCGGTGAGCGGCTCACGGTCGCGGGCGTGTTGGAACCCACCGGCACCCAGGAGGACGACCTGCTCTTCCTCGACCTCGGCGTGGCTCAGCGCCTGTGGGATCGCCCCGACGAGGTGAGCTTCTTCGAGGTGGCCGCATGGTGCGCGACCTGCCCCATAGAGGATATCAACGCTCAGATCTCGGCCGAGATGCCCTATGCCCGGGTGTCCGCCGTCTTGAAGGCGGCGGAATCGCGGAGGATCCTCATCGGCCAGTTCCGTCTGTTCACGTTGGTGCTCTCTGTGCTCATGGTCCTGGTGGGGTGCCTGATAGTCCTCGTATCGACCCTCTCGTCCGTACGGGCTCGTCGAGGCGAGATCGGCATCTTCCGGTCGGTGGGCTACCGGCGGCAGCACATCTTCAAGATCATCCTGCTCGAGAACCTTGCGTTGGCCCTGGTGGGGGGCCTGGCGGGTCTGCTCGTGGCCGCGGTGGTGCACGCGCCCATGGCCCGGGCGGTCGCCCAGGTGCGCGAGACGATGCCCCTTTCTCCCACCGACCTGGCCCTCGCCTTGGTCGCTTCGCTGCTCGTGGTGTTGGCGGCGAGCCTCTATCCGGCGGGACGGGCCGCGGCTCTCAGTCCCACGCTGGCCATGAAGAGGGTGTGACGTCGTGGAACTTCGGCACATCGCCTTCGGCAACCTCCGCCGCCGGAAAGGCAAGGCGGCCCTCATCACCTTCGGGCTCGCGGTGGCCGTGGCAGCGTTCGTGCTCGTGCTCTCGCTGATACTCTCCCTGCGCGCCACCATGGACGACAGACTCTCGCGCTATGGCTCGAACCTCCTCGTGACCCCGCCGCGCACCGATCTCGACCTCTCCTACGGCGGCGTGAGTGTGTCTGCCGCGGGCAGCGGCGAGGTGCTCTATCTTGCTGAGAGTGATTTGGCGGCCGTCCAGGCGCTCGGCGACGGCGGCAGGTTGGCGGCAGTCATCCCCGTGAGGCTCGAACCCGTGAGCCTCGAGGGCCGCACGGTCCTTGTCATGGGCACAGACCTCGCCGAGAGCGCGAAGGTGAAGCTCTGGTGGAGGGTCGAGGGCAGCCTCCCGGACTCCCCCGACGAGGTCCTGCTCGGTCTCAATGTGAGGAACGAGTTCGGCTTGGAACGTGGCGATACGGTCGACTTGGGAGGGCGGTCCTTCACCGTGTCCGGCGTGCTCTGGGAGACGGGCGACGAGGAGGACAACCTGGTCGTAGTGGACAGGGAGGCTCTGACTTCGCTCACCGGCGAGGGCGGCCGCATCAACCTCATCGAGGTGACGGCGGCCTCCACCTCCGATGTCGAGGCGCTCGTCGCGGACATCGAGCGGGCCCTTCCCGGGGTGGAGGTAACCTCGGTCATGCAGAGTATCGAGTTCAACAACCAGGCCGACTCCTCGTTGGCGCGCTTCGGCCTGGCGGTGATGCTTCTCATCGTGGTGATCTCCGGTCTTGTGGTCACGATCACCATGTTGACCGCGGTGCAGGAGCGTCAGAAGGAGATCGGCATCTTCCGGGCGGTGGGCTTCAAGCAGCGTCACATCGCCACGCTCATCGTCCTGGAGTCGGCCATGCTGAGCTCTTCCGCGGCCGTGATCGGGGTCGTGGGGGGTCTGGGCGCGGCGTCGCTGGCGCCGCGCCTGGTGCGCGAGTCGGAGTTGGGGTTCTTCTTCGATCCGCTCCTGATCGCGGCGGGTGTGGCGGTAGCCTTCCTCGTGGGGTTGTCGGCCGCGGTATACCCGGCGTGGCGGGCCGCGCGCATGGATCCAGCGACGGCTTTGAAGTACGTGTGATGACGACGCCCGCGCGCACCCTGGGGTGACGCGCGGCTCCGAGTGGAGACGAGAGCGACGGGAGTGGGAACATGGCCCTCATAGAAGTCGACGGCGTTCGGAAGGAGTACGGCGACGCCGCGTGCCGGGTGGTCGCCCTGCACGAGGTGTCTCTCGAGGTGGAGGCCGGCGAGTACGCGGCTATCATGGGCCCTTCGGGCTCGGGCAAGACCACGCTGCTCTCCATACTCGGCGCGATGAACCCACCCACCTCGGGCTCGCTGCGTATCGACGGCATCGACGTCTACGACCTCTCGCAGGAGCGCCAGGCCGACCTGCGCCGCGAGTACATCGGCTTCGTCTTCCAGCAACTCGAGCTCGTGCCGTACCTCAGCGCCTTGGAGAACGTCATGCTGCCACTCGCCATCTTGAAGGAGGGTGGGAAGAGAGAGCGTGCTCTGGAGGTGCTCGCGCGGGTGGGCATCGACGAGCAGAAGGGGCGACGTCTTCCTTCAGAGCTCTCCGGAGGCGAGCAGGGGAGAGTGGCGATCGCCCGGGCCATCGTGAACGACCCACCCATCATCCTCGCGGACGAACCGGTGGGTAGCCTGGATACATCGACGGGGCGGCAGATCCTCGATCAGCTGCGGACCCTGGCGGACGGAGGCCACGCGGTCGTCATGGTCACGCACAACCCGGATTCCACGGCCGATGTCGATCGGGTCATCCAGATCCTCGACGGGAGCGTATCGTGCGACGACGGCCCCAAGTTCTGCGCGATCCCGAACTGATGTCGGCGGGGCGCGGCGGGGCGCGGCGGGGCGCGACGGGGCGCGACGGGGCGGCCCTATACCACTGGGGGTATCGGGGGGGGTCTGCTAGAATCCGTGAGACGATGCTGCTATCCGACTCGCCCGCGGAGTCGGTGAGAGGAAGGCCGATGAGAGGAAGGCCGATGAGAAGACCGACGAGAAGACCGACCTCGCGCATGGCCCTGGTGGCCGCGTTCGCTCTGCTGCTGGGACTCACCGGGGTCCTCGGGTGCGGCGGGCAGGCGGCCACGAGTGGGTCAGGCGTGACCGCGGCGCCCGACTCCACCGACTCCCGCAAGCCGGCGCCGGCCTTCAGCGGGGTCACCATGGACGGCGCCGAGGTCTCCCTCGCCACGTTCGAAGGAAAGCCGCTCGCGCTCATCTTCTGGGCCACCTGGTGACCATCCTGCAGGGCGGAGACGCCCGAACTCGATAAGTTCTATCGAGAGAACAAAGACGACACAGGATTCCTCATCATCGCCATCCAGGACGCCGAAGACGACGTGCGGGCCTTCATGCAGCAGGGTGGATACGACCTCCCCGTGCTCCTCGACCCGCCCGGCGCTATCGCCAATGCCTACCGGGTATCGGCGGTGCCTACGGCCGTCTTCATCGATCCGGAGGGTAATATCGCGAGCGTCAAGGTGGGTCAGACCACGGCCGCTCAACTCGAGGAGATCACCTCGGCGTTGCGATGAGCATCGAGCAGCTGAACCTGGCGGCCTTCGGACTGGCTCTGGCGGCCGGCGCGGCCAGCTTCCTTAGCCCGTGCGTTCTACCTCTTCTGCCCGGCTATCTCTCGTTCGTGTCGGGAGTGTCGCTGGATCGCCTGCACATGGACACCCGACGCGTCTTCTTCGCCACCCTGGCCTTCGTGGCTGGGTTCTCGCTCGTGTTCACTCTCGCGGGAGCGGGGGCGGGGTTCGTGGGGGACATGTTGCTGGCGCATAGACGGACGCTGCAGATCGCATCTGGCGTGATGCTCGTGGTGCTGGGAGTGCTGGTCTCGGGGCTCCTCCCACTGAACGCGTTCCAGCGCGAACGCCGGTTGCTTCCCTACCGAGTGCCCGGCGGATTGGTGGGTGCGGGGTTGGCGGGCGTGGCTTTCTCCATCGGGTGGACGCCATGCGTCGGACCCATCCTCGCCTCGATCCTGACCCTGGCGGCCACGGGCCGGAGTCCCCTCGGCGGCGCCGCTCTGCTTGCGACCTACTCACTGGGCCTCGCAGTTCCATTCGTGCTCTCCGGGCTGTTCTTCGCCCGGGCGATGGGTGCCTTCTCCTGGGTCAAGCGTCACTTCGGCGTGATCAAGGTGGTCTCGGGCGTCCTGCTCGTGGCCTACGGTCTGCTCATGATCGGAGGCCAGTTCACCTGGCTCACCGCACGGCTCGCGGGATACCAGTTGTTCGAGTTCTAGGCGCCCGCCCGGCCCGAGGTGCCGCGCCATCGGCGCGCGCGGCTGCGCACGCGGCGGTGCGGTCGGCGCTCGGATGCGCGCGCGGCGGCGTGTGCGGCGCCGCGGTCTGCGGTGAGCGCGGCGGCGTTTACCGGCGGCGGAGGGGGCGGTATACTCGTTCACACGTCGTGAGGAGGTGGTCTTCGATGGCCGAATGCGTGAACTGCCGCCAGCAGGTGGACGATGACGCCGAGAACTGCCCGCATTGCGGTCAGGACCTCAGCGAGCCCGTAGTGCAGCAAAAGCCGCACTGCGGGACACCGCACGCGTAGAGTCACACTTGAAGGTACCAGTCGCATGAGGGGGCAGGCCCAGGCTGGCCCTCTCTTGCTGTGGGACGCGTGCGAATCGAGACCACGTGCGGTGCGTGGGGCACGGCGCCCACGCGCGGTGCGTTGGCATCCGACCTGAGCGGACAAGGTGGCGAGTACGTGACGATCGACCGACCCATGAAGGATCAGGCCCCGCCTGCGAGGCCCAGTACGCGTGACACTCGGCTTGACGCGTCGGCTGCCGCCGAGAACCGGGAACCGGTCCGGGCTGATCGGGCGCGGGGCGATGCCCTGCGGGCGGACCCCGTGGAGGCCGTGAGCGCCCACGTCTGGGAAGACGGGTCGTGGGCCGAGACCTTGGTCGAGGTACCCCGGGAAGAGCCCATGACGATCACCTTGAACGGGCGCGAGTTCATCACCATGCTCGCCACTCCCGGCGACGCTCCCGCACTGGCGGTGGGGTTCCTCTTCAGCGAGGGCATCATCGACCGGGCCGACCAGGTCGAGTCCTTGGAGGAGACAGGGCAGGGAGTGCGCGTGCAGGCCCGCGGCGTGGACCTCGGCGCTCGCTTGTTCGAGCAACGGGTGCTCACCTCAGGTTGCGGTCGAGCCTTCACCTTCGGGAACGTCCTCGATGCCTTCGCCGCCGGATCTCGGCGTCCCCCCGAGGCGCAGCCCTGGGTTCGTGCTTCCGTCTTGCGTCAGGCCGTGGGGGAGGTCTATCGGGGAGGCGATCTGTACCGCAGGACGCGGGGCACCCATGCCGCGGCGCTCGTCGACACCACCGGCTCCCTGGTCGCCATGACGGAAGATATCGGGCGACACAACGCGGTCGACAAGGCGATCGGTCGTCGCCTCCTGGCGGGCGCGTCGTTCCAAGACCTGTTCATGGTTGTCACCGGGCGTATCTCGTCTGAGATGGTGAGCAAGATCGCGAAGACGCCGATCCCGCTGGTGGTCTCGAAGAGTGCTCCCACCGGTCTGGCCCTCGAGCACGCGGAGCGCGTCTCCCTCTGTGTGGTGGGACGGGCGCGTGGGCGCACGCTGACGGTGTTCACGTTCCCCGAGTCGGTGGATCTCGAGGGGTAGGGCCGGCCGTGCGGGTACTCGTCGTCGACGTGGGCATGGGCACCTCCGATATCTTGCTGCACGACGATTCTCGCCGAGGCGAGAACCAGACCCACCTCGTTGTGCCTTCCGCGACCCGCGTGGTGGCGGCGGAGATCCGCGCCGCGACGCGGCGCGGCCTACCCGTGGTCCTGCGGGGTCGCCTCATGGGCGGGGGGCCGTCGTCGTCGGCCATGGACGCGCATAGGGCCGAAGGCCTTGCCTTCTACGCCGAGCCCGATGCCGCCCGCACCTTCAGTGACGATCTGAGCGAGGTCGCGTCCATGGGCGTGGTCCTCGTGGGGGAAGACGAAGCGGAGTCCCTCGCCGCGGGCGGAGCCGTGGTGGTGCGCTCCGGTGATGTCCGTGTGGACGATCTCATGCGTGCTCTGGCCCTCTTGGGCGAGACGGAGCCGCTCGATGGGCTGGGCGTGGCGGTGCAGGATCACGGGGAGGCTCCCGCCGGCGTGAGCGACCGCGTGTTCCGGTTCGAGAAGCTCGTGGAGAGCCTGGAGAGCTCACGGCGGCTCACCGACCTGTTCTACGTCCTCGGATCGATCCCGGCACACTTCACCCGTCTGCAGGCGGCCGGTCGTTGCATGGTAGAGGGCCTCGGGGGTTCTCCCGCGCTCGGGCTCGGCGACACCGTCCCCGTGGTGGTTGGCGACACCGTGCCCGTGGTGGTTGGCGACACCGGTCCGGCGGCGCTGTTGGGCGCCGCCCTTTTCCGTGGGGCGCCGTGCGTGGTCATCAACTACGGCAACGGTCACACGCTCATGGCCGTGGTGCGCGACGGCGAGATCGATGGTCTGTTCGAGCACCACACCGGGAGGCTGGATCGGACCTCGATGGCCAACTACGCAACGGAGTTCCTCGCCGGACGGCTGGAGTCGGCCCAGGTGCTCGCCGACGGAGGCCATGGCGTGCTGCCCGTGTCGGCGGCGGTGGAACCGGGTTCGCTCGACGTGTTGGTGACAGGGCCGAACCGGGCGAGATTCGCCGGTGTGACGGAGCGGGAAGTCGAGACGTCGATCCACGGCTCCATGATGATCACGGGCTGCTACGGTCTGCTTGAGGGGTTCCGAGCCCGGATGTCTTGAGCCCGGGCGGTCGTCGGCGCGCGTTGCGAGCGGTTCGGTTGTCGAACCGGTTTGGTCGTCAAAGCGCCTCGGCCGTCGCTATCGATCAACCGACCGCGATCACCCGGTTCTTCCCTGTGCGCTTGGCCTGATACATCCGGCGGTCCGCTACGTCGATGAGTTCGGCGGCGGATCCGCCGTCCGCGGGGAATGTGGCGATGCCCAGGCTCACGGTCACCGGCGCGCCCAAGTCTCGGGGCTGCTCTTCCTCGATCCAACCGCGTAGCTTCTCGGCCGCGGTCTCCGCCTGCTCGTGAGTCGTGTCCGACATGATTATGGCGAACTCCTCGCCCCCGTATCTGGCCACCGTGTCGGCCCGGCGCGTGTTCGTGAGCAAGGCCTTGCCCAGCCAGCACAACACCTTGTCACCCGACTGGTGGCCGTAGAGGTCGTTGTGACGCTTGAAGTCGTCGACATCGAGAAGGATCAGCGAGACTTCTCTGGCGTACCTCTCCGCGCGGTCGAGTTCCTCGACCAAGGATTCCTGGAAGTACGAGTGGTTGTACAGGCCCGTGAGGCCGTCGCGTACGGCCGTCTGCTCGACGGTGGCGTACAGCCGGGCGTTCTTCACCGCGATGGCCGCAGATTCGGCGAGGGCGGCGACGAACTGCACGTCGGTGGGAGAGTAGGTGTTCGGATTGAGACTCTCCAGGTTGATCATGCCTCCCACGCGGCCGTCCACCAGGATCGGCACGCAGAGCATCGCCCGGGCCTCGGGGCGCTCGCCGTGTGAGTCGTACTCGTCGTGCATATCGTTCGTCATCACTGGCTTGCCGCTGCGGAGCGCGCGACTGTGAGGGCCGGAGGACCCGAGCCACATCTTCGCCCGAAGGCGGCTCGTGGTGGCCTCGTCGTAGTTGCGGAACACCGAGATGTCCTCGTCGGCTTCGACCGCCCGCAGAGCCACGTAGCCGCTGTCCGACAAGGTCACGCTCTTGGCGGTCTCCAGCAGGTTCCGGGTGATGGTATTCAGATCGAAGGTGGAGCTCACGGTCTTGGTGAACGTGTTGAGAGCGGCGAGCTCGGCCGTCGCTCGGCTCAGGTCGGCGTTGGTCTGCTCGTAGGCGCCGGCGGCACGCACGGTCGTGGCCAGCTCGGAGGCGATCGTCTCGAGGAGCACCAGCTTCGAGCTGTTGAAAGTGCGTCCCGCTCGCGCGATCACCTTCAGGGCGCCATACCCCGTGTCCTCCACGATGAGCGGGGCCACCATCGCCGCGCTGGTACCTCGTGCGTCGGGAAGCTCGATCGGCCATATGCGCGCTTCGAGGCCGCCGAGAGTCGAGAGGGCGAGGGTCGATTCGGAAGCGTGTTCGACAGCCTTTTCGCCGGCAGACTGGACCGGCGCCAGCAGACCCGTGGTGGGGTCTTTCAGGTAGAGGACGGTCGCCTCGGCGTCGTAGTGCTCGTTGATGTGGGTGAGCGCCTGGCTTGTCGCGTCGTCGAAGCGGGCGGCTTTCGACAGCACTCCGCCGATGCGGAGGAGCAGTTGCAGCTTCTCGGCCCGCAGGTTCATCTTCTCCGAGAAGGCGAGTGCCTCCGTCTCTCGTCGGGCGAGCGTGTTCGCGATGTTCTCGGCCAAGAAGGCGGCGGAGAGGGCGGCGGCCGCCACGGTCATGATGATGAAGGCGACCAGTTGGGAGTGAGGTTCTGCGATCGTTCCGTGGATGGAGAACGTGGCGGAAGTCAAGCCGGGCGCTTGAAGGACCGACATGAGCACAAGTCCGAGGGTGATGGCGGCGACGTACGCCATGGAGTGCCAGATCGACCCGAACATGCGCAGGGCGAAGGGGATCAACGGCACCAGGAGCACGAGGATCGAGTGCGGTCCGCCCGTCCAGTACAGCATGAGGCCGCCGGCGCTCAGGTCGAGCCCCACCACCACTGCCGCGAAGATGCGGTCGCGGCGCCCGTCCCACGTTTCCGTGTGCGAATCGAGGAAGCGGGCGATGGGCGCCAGGGCCACAAAGAAGACGGCCAGAGTCAGGAGCGCCGGAGTCGTCATCGAATCCCGGTGACCGAGCGCCAAGCCGGCGCCGAGCACGGATGCGGCCAGGAGACCGGCCAGCATGCTCCATTGGGTTATCGCCCGGGCATGGTTCGCCTGGAACGGCCGCCCCTGCTCCGGTTGGTAACTGCAGCGGGACAATGAGGTTTCTTCGGATCGGTTCATCAATGGAGCATCGGCACGAAGCAACCCCGGGTTTAGTGCGGCAGCATGCTAGACTGGCGATCGTCCGAGGCTGTCAAGCGAGGTGAGGCGGAGGGGTGGTTGGAAGGCGGTG
>Ga0180009_10000276_pt1 | contig 74006 bp, 75 predicted proteins | sample OS_PC_MetaG_FD_123537 | JGI IMG/M metagenome (GOLD analysis project Ga0180009, IMG submission 123537) | Groundwater microbial communities from the Aspo Hard Rock Laboratory (HRL) deep subsurface site, Sweden - OS_PC_MetaG | ecosystem: Environmental > Aquatic > Deep subsurface > Groundwater... | reverse complement strand
GGCTTGTCGGCCCAAGGGAACATCGGTCTTCCGCCCGTTGCCGCACCCCCAACTCTAGCAGATGCGGATGCGGTCAAGTTACAAGGGAAGCCGGGAAGCGTCGTTTCCGCGAAAGTCCGGGCGGTATGCTCGGCGCAGCAGTTTCGAGGGCTTCTTCATGACCGACTACACGATCATGTTCGAATGGGTGCAGTTCGGTGTCCGTTGGCTGCATGTGGTCACGGCCATCGCCTGGATCGGCTCGTCGTTTTATTTCATCGCCCTCGACCTCGGCCTGAGAAAGACCGAGAACCTGCCCGAGCTCGCCTCTGGCGAGGAATGGCAGGTGCATGGCGGCGGCTTCTATCACGTCAACAAATACATGGTGGCGCCGCCGACGCTGCCCGAGCACCTGATCTGGTTCAAATGGGAGAGCTATGCGACCTGGCTTTCCGGCTTCGCCATGCTGGCGGTGGTCTATTACGCCGGCTCCGATCTCTATCTCATCGACCGCAATGTGCTCGACGTGCCGAACTGGGTGGCGATCCTGATTTCGCTGGCCTCGCTCAGCATCGGCTGGATCGTTTACGATTTTCTGTGCAAGTCGCCGATCGGCAGGCACACGACCGGACTGATGGTTCTGTTGTTCGGCGTTCTCGTCGTCATGGCCTGGGGCTATACGCATCTGTTCACCGGGCGGGCGGCGCTGCTGCATCTCGGCGCCTTCACGGCGACGGTGATGAGCGCCAATGTGTTTTTCATCATCATCCCCAACCAGCGGATCGTCGTCGCCGACCTCAAGGCAGGGCGCGCGCCGGCGGCGCATCTGGGGGCGCAGGCCAAGCAGCGCTCGCTGCACAACAACTACCTGACGCTGCCGGTCATCTTCCTGATGCTCTCCAACCATTACCCGCTGGCCTTCGCCACCCAGTACAACTGGATCATCGCCTCGCTCGTCTTCCTGATGGGCGTGCTGATCCGGCACTATTTCAACACCAAGCATGCCCGCAAGGGCACGCCGAACTGGACCTGGCTCATGACGGCGCTGATTTTTGTTGCCATCATGTGGCTGTCTTCCTCGCCGAGACTGCCGGGAACCGAAGCCGAGGCCCTGCCGTCGGGCGCCGAGGCCTTTCTCGCAAGTCCGCATTTTCCGGCGGTGCGCGACACGGTTCAGGGACGTTGCGCGATGTGCCACACGGCCGAGCCCTATCACGACGGCGTTTTGTCGCCGCCCAAGGACGTCATCCTCGACAATGAGGTGGCGATCGTCGCCCATGCCCGCCAGATCGCCCTGCAGGCCGGCTATTCGAAAGCCATGCCGCCGGGCAATATCAGTTTCATGGAGCCGGAGGAACGGGCGCTGATCGTCACCTGGTATCGGGAAAGCCTCGCCGCTTCCGGGAGAGTGCTGTGACCGGAAAGCTCTTGCGCGGGCGCATCCTCAGCTTTTCGCGGCGGCCGCAGGGGCCGGGCGATGCCGGCGCCTATGTCTATCTGGAAGACGGCGGCGTGCTGATCGGCGAGCAGGGCCGCATCGCACGGGTGGCGGACTTTTCCGAATTCACCGGCGCCGATGTCGCCGTGATCGATCATCGACCGCACCTGATCACCGCCGGTTTCATCGATCCGCATATCCACTTCGTCCAGATGCAGGTCGTCGGCTCCTATGCCGGTTCCCTGCTCGAATGGCTCAACACCTATACCTTCATCGAGGAGCAGCGCTTCGCCGATCCGGCGCATGCGGCGCGCATCGCCTCGCTGTTCTTCGATGAACTGATCCGTCACGGCACGACCAGCGCCGCCGCCTATTGCTCGGTGCACGCCGCTTCGGCCGAGGCGTTCTTCGCTGAAGCCGAGAAACGCAACATGGCGATGTTTGCCGGCAAGTCGATGATGGACCGCAATTGCCCGGACGCGCTGAGGGATACGCCGCGGCGCGGCTATGACGAGACAAAGGCGCTGATCGAGAAATGGCACGGCAGGGGTCGAGCGCAGGTGGCGATCACGCCGCGTTTCGCCGTGACCTCGAGCCATGCGCAGATGGAGGCGATCGCGGCGCTGGCGCGGGAATTCCCCGAGGTGCCGATCCAGACACATCTCAGCGAAAACCATGACGAGATCGCCTTTGTCGGGGAGCTGTTTCCAGAGCACGAGGACTATACCTCGGTCTATAGCCATTACGGGCTGTTGAGGCCCAAGGCGCTTTTCGGCCATGCCATCCATCTGAGCGCGTGGGAAAAGGCGATGATGGCCGAGACCGGCGCCGTCGCCGTTTCCTGCCCGACATCGAACCTGTTCCTCGGGTCCGGGCTCTATGACCTTTTCGCGGCGGACCGGGCTGGCATGCGTTCGGCACTCGCCACCGATATCGGCGGCGGCACCTCCTATTCCATGCTGCAAACGCTCGACGCCTTCTACAAGGTGCAGCAGATGTGCCAGAACCGGCTCGATCCGCTCACGGCTCTTTACCTGATCACACGGGGCAATGCCGAGGCGATGGGGCTTGCCGATCGGGTCGGATCGGTGGCGCCGGGCAAATATGCCGATCTCGTCGTCCTCGATGCGGCCGCGACACCCGCGATGCGCGTCAAAATGGAGCGCATTTCCTCACTTGCCGAGGAGGCGTTCCTGCTGCAAACCCTTGGCGACGATCGCGCCGTCGCCGAGACCTATGTCGCGGGGCAGCCGGTCAAGTCCAAGCTTGCGGCCCACTAGCCGCGACCGGTGCAATTGATCAGGGGACGGGCAAGCGGCACCATGCCGAAATCATTGCCGGATCCAGTGCAAATCCATTATCAGAGTTCTAATTTGGAACCGAAGCCGGGTGGACGAGCCCGGTTCTGGAGGAGGAATCCATGACAGATCACATCAAACGCGCCGGTCTTCACATCGATGAAGGACTGGCGGCATTTGTCGAAGGCGAAGCCCTGCCGGGGACGGGCATCGACGCCGACAGATTCTGGTCCGGGCTTGCCGATCTCATCGCCGTCGCGATGCCGCGCAATGCCGAACTGCTGATGGTGCGCAAGAACCTGCAACGACAGATCAACGACTGGCACAAGGCGAACGGGCCCGTGGCGGCCGATCCCCGAGGCTATGAAGCCTTCCTTCAAGAGATCGGCTACCTCGAGCCCGAGCCCGAGGACTTTACCATCGAGACCGAGGGGCTCGATCCCGAGATCACCAAGATTTGCGGACCGCAGCTCGTCGTGCCGGTTTCCAATGCGCGCTATGCCCTCAATGCCGCCAATGCCCGCTGGGGCAGCCTCTACGATGCCTTTTACGGCACCGACGTGATTCCGCGCGACGGTGTGCTCGCTCCGGGCCATGTCTACAACCCGCAGCGCGGCGCCAGGGTGTTCGAGAAGGTTGCCGCCTTTCTCGATGCCGCTTTCCCGCTCGAAGACGGCAGCCATGCCGGCGCGACCTCCTATGCGGTGGCGCCGTTCGAAGGCCGGGAGCGCTTCACTGTCATCTCGCGCAATGTCAAAACGACCCTCAAGGATTGCGGCCAGTTCGTCGCCCATCACGGCGAGGGCGACAAGGCGCATATCCTATTGTGGCACAATGGCCTGCATGTCGAGCTGTGCGTCGATACGGTCCATCCCATCGGCCGGTCGCATCCGGCCGGGCTGGCCGACGTCCTCATTGAAAGTGCCATCACCACCATCCAGGATTGCGAGGATTCCGTCGCCGCGGTCGATGCCGCCGACAAGGTCGGGGTCTACCGCAACTGGCTCGGTCTGATGAAGGGCACGCTCGAGGACACCTTCGTCAAGGACGGGCACCGGGTGCATCGCGCGCTGAGCCACGATCGCGGCTATACCGACAAGCATGGCCGCCATCTCGTTCTCAAGGGCCGATCGCTGCAACTGGTGCGCAATGTCGGGCATCTGATGACCACCGATATGGTGCGCGACAGGCATGGCAAGCCGGTCGGCGAGGGCCTGATCGACGCGGCCGTGACGGCGCTGTGCGCCCTGCACGACCGGCCGACGCGCCGCAACAGCCGCACCGGCGCCATCTACGTGGTCAAGCCCAAGATGCATGGACCGCAGGAAGTGGCGCTCGCCTGCGAAATTTTCGCCAGGGTCGAGCACTTCCTCGGCCTGCCCGAGCACACCATAAAGATCGGCATCATGGACGAGGAGCGCCGCACCTCGGCCAATCTCAAGGCTTGCATCAAGGCCGCCAGCAAGCGGGTGTTCTTCATCAATACCGGCTTTCTCGACCGCACCGGCGACGAAATCCATACCGCCATGCGGGCCGGGCCGGTCATGAGGAAGGATGCGATCAAGAAGGAACGCTGGATCAAGGCCTACGAGGACCGCAACTCGACCATCGGCCTGAAATGCGGGATGTCGGGCCGGGCGCAGATCGGCAAGGGCATGTGGGCGGCGCCGGACAACATGGCCGAAATGCTCGCGACCAAGATCGGTCATCCCAGGGCCGGCGCCAACACCGCTTGGGTGCCGTCGCCGACCGCCGCGACGCTGCATGCGCTGCACTATCACGAGGTCGATGTGTTCGCGGCGCAAAAGGCGCGCAGCAAGGAGGCGGTGCCGCCGCTCGCCGACCTGTTCTCCATGCCGGTGCTCGAGCCCAGATCGCTGAGCCGGGACGAGATCGTCAGGGAGGTCGAAAACAACGCCCAGGGCATTCTCGGCTATGTCGTTCGCTGGGTGCAGCAGGGGATCGGCTGCTCCAAGGTGCCCGATATCGGCAATACGGCGCTGATGGAGGACCGGGCGACGCTGAGGATTTCATCCCAGCACATCGCCAACTGGCTGCTGCATGGCGTGGTGACGCAGGACGAGGTCGAAGAAGTTTTCAGGCGCATGGCGAAAATGGTCGACAGCCAGAACATGGGCGATCCGCTCTATCAGAAGATGGACGGCAATTTCGACCACTCGGTCGCCTTCAAGGCGGCGCTGAGGCTGGTGTTCGAAGGTGCCAGCCAGCCCTCTGGCTATACCGAGCCGATCCTTCACGAGATGCGGGCCCGGGCGAAGGCGGGGTAGGGCGTCCCCGTCAAATCAGCCTGTGCATCTGGATCATTTCACTGTTTCACAGAAACACGGAAATGATCCAACCTTTTGCTTCGTTGCGTTTTCGAACCGCAAAACCGGTAGCAACCTTGCTAAAGGCGCTCTCATGGATTCCACTGCCGCAGGTGGCGACAGTGGAAACCGGGTTGGCCGGGCTTGCGGGATGTCGTCGACCTATCTTTCCAACAGCGCGACCAGTGCGGCAAAACTCGTCTCCCAGCCGACGGCATTGTTGCCGGTAACCTGCGGCGCGACGAAACCGCAATGCTTGAGAGTGATACGCGTTCCGCCTTCGATGGCGTCGAGCCTGTATTCCAAGGTCGAGGGCGGCATGGCGGAGCCGATCCGTTGCCAGGTGTGAACAAGCCGGCGCGGTGGCTCGACCTCGAGGAATTCGCCTTCGAGGACATATTCTTCGCCACGCGCTACGCCCGAGGCCCGCCAACGGCCACCGACCCGGACATCACCCGTCCAGTCTCTCGTGTCGAAAATGCCGGGATTGACCCACCAGTTGACGATTTCCTCGGACGCCAGAGCGCGAAAAACCCGATCGGGTGGAGCGGCAATTTCAACGGATGCGTAAATCGCACCTTCGTTGAGGTCGGCAACGGCGCGAGCGGCACTTAGCGATGACTTCATTATTTATCCTCTAGGTTACGCTTCAGTCTGTCCAGGCTGACTTGCCAGAAGGCGCGATAGCCTTCCAGCCAGCCGGCGACCGTTTGCAGGGGAATTGGGTTGACTTCGTAGAAGCGTTCGCGACCGATCCTGGTCTCGACTACCAGTTGAGACTCACGTAATACCCGGACATGCTTCGAAATGGCAGGCCGGCTTTGCGAAAATCCGTCTGCCAGTGTTCCGGCGTTGACCGGACCGGCCCGAAGACGATCGAGGATCGCCCGACGTGTGGGGTCGGCGATGGCATGAAAGATGCGGTCAGCATTGTTGGTGGTTGACATGGTGCATTCGCAATTATGTAACTAATTAGATACATAAAATGACAAGGACGGCCTGTCAACCGTTCCTCGTTGGTTTCAGGAGATGGCCGCAACCGGCAGGATCAGTCGGCTCGGGCGGGCGCTGTCGAAATAGACCGTTTGGTTCTGTTTGACCATGTGCATGGCGGTGCCGATCGGGTCGGGCGTGCCGAGATTGCGGGCGAAACGCGGATGGGCGCCGGAGGAGACCTGCAACCGGATCATGTGGCCGCGCGCGAAGCGGTGGGCGCAATGGTGCATGGCGATCTCGATCTGCAAGACGCCATCGTCATCGGGCACCGGGTCGCCTGGACGGATGCGCATTATGGCGTCGGCGATATTGGTCGAGGCGCCGGAGGGCGAGACGTCGCAGATGCGGGCGAAGAAATCGGTGTGGGTGGCGCTCGAGCTGGCAAACAGCGTCAGTACCGGCTGGCCGATGACGGTCACGTCTTCGACGAGGCGGCCGGAGGTGAAGACCAGAACATCGTTGCGGGCCTCGAGCTTGCGGTTGTCGAGCGCGCCGGCGCCGGAAAAGGCGAAATAGGCGCCGCCGACGCTCGGCGTCGGCTTGGCGGGATCATAGGTGAAGCGGAGCGGCTGGCCGTCTTCGGGCGGGGCGCTGTCGAGGCGACTCGCTTCGTGCAGGAAGAGGCCGGCTTTCGAGACGCCGGGCGGCGGGAAGCTGTTGAATTCGCGCCAGCCAACGCCGCCGGTGATCTCGATGCGGACCGGGTTCTGGCGCAGGAGCGATGTGTCGCCCTCGAGATGGGCGCGCATCCACGGGATGGTGGCGCGCACGCTTTCAACCTGCAGCTCCGGCGAGATGTGATGCCAGTTGCCGACGGTCAGATAGGGCCTGTGGCCAAGCGAAACCAGGCGCTGATAGTCGCTCAACAGCCCCTCGAGCATCAGATCGTACCAGCCGGAGACCAGATGGTTGGGCGGGGTGGTTTCCGACATGCGCGGGCGCTGGTCGAGCGGTGCCCAGAAACGCTCATTGCCGATGGCCTCGCGGAACCAGCGGCGCCAGAACGGCACCTCGTGCCCGACGACCTCGACGTCGCTATCGATCAGCGGCAGGTTATTGGCGGCGCGAAAGGTCTGGCGCTCGACATTGCCGAACATGATCTGCAGCCCGGCGCTCATGGGCGCGTCGGTCAATCCCTCGACGATCTGCAGCCAGCTCAGCCAGAGCTGCAGCGAGAACGAATTGCCGGGAAACACGATCTGTTCGAAATCGGCGCTGGAGGCCTGGACGGCCATGGCCGAGGTCTTTGGCAGTTCGTCGCAGATCGCCCATTGCGCATAGCCGAGATAGGACGGACCGGTCAGGCCGAGCCGGCCGTCGAACCAGGACTGCGCCTTGAGCCAGTCGAGGATGGCCAGGCCGTCGTCGCGCTCGTGGCGCAGCGGGTCGAACTCGCCGGGCGAGCCGCCGGTGCCGCGGCAGGCCTGGATGACGGAATTGAAGCCCTGCTCGGCATAGGCCTCGGCGACGGGGGCGAATCCGAGAAAGCCATAGGGCACGCGCATCAGAAGGGTCGGGTAGCGGCCCGGTTCGGCGGGACGGTAGATGCGGGTCTTGAGCGCGATGCCGGGCGCGGTGACGATGTCGATTTCGCTGGGCGGCCCGATGGTGCTGCGGGCCGGCGGCAAGCCGAACAGATGGGCGAGAATGACGGAGGCAGCGCTCACTTATGCGTCTCCCGGAAGTGATGGAGCGGCAGCGCCCTCACAGGGCGCCGGCCGCGAAATCAGACCACAAAATCGAACGCATCCACATCGAACAGGCCGCGGTCGGTCATCTTCAGATGCGGAATGACGGGCAGGGCCAGGAACGACACCTGCAGGAACGGTTCGGGCAGCACGCAGCCCAGGTCGTAGGCGGCACTGCGCAGATCGTGAAGGTTCGCGGAAATCTGCTCGAACGGCACGGTGCTCATCAGCCCGGCGATCGGAAGGGCGAGATCGGCGGTGATGCGGCCGGCTTCCGCGACGGCAAAGCCGCCCTGCATTGCGATCACGCGATTGACCGCCAGAGCCATGTCGGCATCGTTGGTGCCAATAACGGTTATGTTGTGGCTGTCATGGCCGACCGATGAGGCGATGGCGCCTTTCTTGAGGCCGAAGCCCTTGACGAAGGCGCGGCCGATATTGCCGTTTTTGCCGTGCCGTTCGAGCACGGCGACCTTGATGACGTCGGCATCGAGGTCGGGCTCGAGGCCGGAGGGGCCGCGTTCGAGCACCGCCGATTCCCTGTAGGTGATGATCTTGCCCGGGCGGACACCGATCACCGGCGTTTCGTTGTGGCCCGGGTTCGGCTCGGTGACGAAGACGTCCGGCGTCACCGGGTGAGCCTTCATCGAATCGAGCCCGACCGGCGCGACCGCCTTGCGGCTGTCGAACAGCGCGTCGGTCACCAGCCTTCCGGCGGTCACGACATCGCTGACCGTGCAGGCTTCGAGGCTGTCGAGCAAGACGATGTCGGCCCGCCAGCCCGGCGCGACATGGCCGCGGTCCTTGAGGCCGAAAATGCGTGCCGCCGAATGCGAGGCGGCGCGGTAGACGTGATGCAATGGCCGTCCCCTGGCGATGAGGCGGCGGATCAGGGCGTCGAGATGGCCTTCCTCGCCGATGTCGAGCGGATTGCGGTCGTCGGTGCAAAGCGCCATGAACGACGAGGTGTTTTGGTCGAGCACTTCGGCAAGGGCGTCGAGATCCTTGGAGACGGACCCCTCGCGGATGAGGATGGCCATGCCCTTGCCGAGCTTCTCGCGCGCCTCGGCGGCGGTCGTCGCCTCGTGGTCGGTGCGGATGCCGGCGCTCAGATAGCCGTTGAGGTCTTGCCCCGACAGCAGCGGCGCGTGGCCGTCCATGTGCCCGTCCTGGAAGGCGACGAGCTTGGCGATGATGCCCGGTTCGCCATTGAGCACGCCGGGGAAATTCATCATCTCGGCGAGGCCGATGACCTTGGGATGATCGCGGAAAGGCAGCAGGTCGTCGATCTCGAGCCGAGCGCCCGAGGTCTCGAACGGCGTCGCCGGCACGCAGGACGACAGGTTGACGCGGATGTCCATGATCGCCTCCTCGGCCGAGGCGAGGAAATAGGCGATGCCCTGGGCGCCGGTGACATTGGCGATCTCATGGGGGTCGCAGATGACGGTCGTGACGCCATGGCGCAAGACGCAGCGGTCGAATTCGAGCGGGGTGACCAGCGAGGATTCGATGTGCAAATGGGTGTCGATGAAGCCGGGCACGGCGAAGCGCCCGCGTCCGTCGATACTCGTCTTGCCCTCATAGCGTCCATGCGTGCCGACAATGCGGTCGGCGACAATGGCGATGTCGGTTTCGGTGATATCGCCGGTGACGATGTCGAGCCGCCGCACGTCGCGGATCACAAGATCGGCGGGTTCATGCCCGCGACCGGCCCGGATCATGCGGGTCAGCGTTTCGGCGGCAGGCTCGATCACGCGACGCCCTCTTTTTGGCAAATCCTGCGCGGAAGGTGGGGCCTTCATTGCCGGCGGTCAAGCAAACGTTATCTGAATCACGGGATTGTCCGCGCGTTCGACCGCGAGCAACAGGGGCGTGTGCCTGTGCGACAAGACACCTGAAGGATCGAGAAGGCGCAGGTTCGCCAAGCAACCGGCATCAGCCCATCTCGGGTTTCGCCATGTATCGATCGGTGGCGCGGTGCTGCTTTCGGCCATGCCGGCCTGCATGGTCGCGCGCGACACGGCGGGCCAGGGCCGTGTTTTGGCGGGACGCCGGACGGCGGACGATGCCGTCAGCCCCAAAGCTCGATATCGTCCTGAGGCGGCTTGCGATGGGCCAGTTCCGGCACGCGCTCGAGGGCATCGCGCAGGATCTTCGCCTGCAGCTCCGGGGTAAACACCTCGCCCTGAAAGCTCATCACGCCCATGCGGTGCAGAAAGTTCTTCTGCTCGTCGGAATCGACGCCCTCGGCCGAGACTTCGACGCCGATGGCGCGCGCCAGCCAGACGACGGCATGGGTGATGGCCTCGGGATCGGGGCAGTCGGCGAGCTGGTCGAAGAAATCGCGATCGATATTGATGCGATTGACCTGATATTTCTGCAAAAGGGCGAGGGCGCGAAAGCCGGAGCCGAAATCGCTCAGGGCGATGTTGACACCGACACCGCTCAGTTTGCGCAAGGTGGTGGCGGCGACCGGCTCCTTGTCCGACATCATCTTCTCGCCGATATCGAGTTCAAGATTCTCGGGCTGCATGCCGGTCTCGTCGAGCATGGTGAACAGTTTGTTGAAGAACAGCGGATTGCGCAGCTGGGCCGAATAGACGCGCACGCCGACACGCAGGCCGGGCCGCTTGGCGCCGAAGCTGCAGGCGGCCTGCAGCACGAAATCCCCGAGCGGTTCGATAAGGCCGCAGCTTTCGGCAACCGGAATGAAGCGATCGCGGCCGATCCGGCCGAGCGAGGAATGGTTCCAGACGATCTCGGCGGTAACGCCGACGATCTGCGTACCGTCGCCGCGGATCAGCGGCACGAAATCGACGTCCAGACCGTCGCTGCGGCTGAGGGCGTGGCGCAATTCTTCTTCGATGGTCTGGCGGCGGCGCACCGCCTCGCTCATGCGGTCCTCGAACAGCTTGTATTGGTTGCGGCCAGCCGATTTAGCCTCGTAAAGGGCAATATCGGCCTTGCGGGCGAGCTCGACGCCGGCCAGCGCGTCGGACGGAGCGAGCGCGATGCCGATCGAGGCGCCGACAAAGGCCTGGGATTGGGCGACTTCGAAGGGCGCGGCAATGGCGCGGATGACGCGCTCGGCGACCACGGTGACATCGGAGATCGAACGAACGTCGGTCTGGATCACGGCGAACTCGTCGCCGCCGAGCCGGGCGATTGTATCGGTCTCGCGCAGCAGGGGGCGCATGCGTACGGCCACCTGGCGTATGAGGTCGTCGCCGGCTTCGTGGCCGAGCGTGTCGTTGACCTGTTTGAAGCGGTCGAGGTCGATCATCAGCAGAGCGATGCCGTTGGGGCCGCGCCTTGCGGCCGCCACGGCGGCGTTGAGCCGGTCCTCGAACAGCGCGCGGTTGGCCAGGCCGGTCAGCTTGTCATGAAAGGCCATGTGCTGCGCCGCCGTACGGCTGGCCTCGATCTGGCGGGTGGACCGCATCAGGCCGTAAATCAGGGCGATGACGATGCCCAACGTCACGGCGAAGCCAGCGATCATGGCCGGCAGGCTGTCGGCCAGAATGCCGGCGCCGGGCTGGCCGGGATACCAGGAGAATTCGGCAATGGTAGCGCCGTAGCGATCGGCAATTGGGACACGAATTTCGTTCGGCTGGACGACATTGCCGGGCAGATCGAAATGTCCGCCTCTGACAAGCAGGCTGTCGTTGACTGCCCCGGCCAGTTCGTCGTCGAGGAACTGCACGGCGATGTGGATGTATTCCGAGCCGGGCCGGTAGGTGAAACGGCCGCTGTCCGAGGCGACGGGCATGAAGCCGACAAGGGCCGGTTTGCCGTCGAGCAGCATGGCGTCACCGATGGATGGCAGCACATGGCTGACCCCTTCGGTATAGGCGGCGAGCGCGCCCTGCCAGTCGATTTCGCGCAGGCGCTCGGCGAACGGGCCGAAGGCGTCGGCATAACGCTTGTAGTTGGAGGTCTGGATCGCTTCGCCTTCGAACATGGCGAAAACCGGCGCCAGATGCGGATCGAGCAGGAACACCATGTCGATGCCGGCCGTCTCGTGCAGTTCGACCCCGAGATTGGCCTCGACCCATGCCGCATCGTAAGGCGCTTCCACGGCGACCAGGGCATCGTCCCACCCAACGATATTGGCTTGATACTGGCGCAGCACGTCCTGCTGTTGGTCGAGGAAGTGGCGCACCAGGGTCTGCTCGCGGTCGGCGGCCTTCTCGTCGCTCTTTTCGGCCGATACGTAGATGAGAACCGAGACAAGAGCGAAGGTGAAAACCACGCTCAATAGAACCGGGAGCAAAACGCTCAACAAAAAGCGCATGCGCCCCTTGCTCGATAGCGAATCGTTCTTCATACGGCCGCTCGATCCCCACCAGGCGGAAACGGGCCGAACACGCCGGCGTCGGCTCGTGTCTTGTCCGACGGGCGCTTGTTTTGCCTGATGGACACCAAGGTGTCCGGCTCGCATTCCTCGACCGCACGCTAGTGGTTTCTCATTAGCCGGCGGTTATGCGCGCCAGATAACTCCGAGTATGGTTAACCATGGATTACCAAGGCGGCTGAAAGGGTTGAGGGACATCGGCCTTATCCCGGAAACGCTGCAATCGGCCGCGGTTTGCCGCCCGGTTGCTTGCGAAAATGGGATGGCTTTCTGGATGAACTAGCCTTGCTTCGGGTCAATGCGCGCGACCGCTTCGTCCATCGCGGCGACATAATTAGTCAGGAGCCGCTCGAAAGTCTCCATGTCGCTGGCGCTCCAGTCGCGGAACACCTCGAAGGTCACGCGCCATTTCAGCGTCATGAATTGCCGGAACAGGGTATTGGCCCGATCGGTCAGCACCACAACGGTCTTTCGCGCATCGGCCTGGGAGACGCTTCGTTCGAGATAGCCTTTGTGGACCAGGGCCGAGATCAGGCGGCTGGAGCGGGACGGATCGATGGTCAGCTCCTCGGCAATGTCGCCAACGGTGACGTCGCCGCGCGACGCGGTGCCCATGCCGACAGCAAGACGGGCAATGGCGGTCAGGGCTTCGAACTCGGCCTTCTCGAGGTCGCAATCGAGTTTTGCCAAGAGCGCGCCGGACATCTCGCCCTTGCGCATGCGGCGGCGCAGCGCGAACAGCGAGGCGTCGATGCCGATCAGGCTGTCGGCCCAGGCATGCGGCAGTCCGGCGGTCTCCGCCTCCACGGCGAGGCGGGCGAAAAGCGCGCGCAGCTTGTCGGCATGCGGATGGAGCGGCGGCGGGGCGGTATTTGAGGACATGCCGCATATTGGCCTTTTATGTGCTCTTGTCAATTATATGCCATCAACAAATATGTGCTATTGACATATATCTACCTGCGGCCTATTGGCTGTCAGCTCCGCTCCTCCCGCGGCGTCCAACCGGAGTTCCTGTGGTGTCCGATCTTCCCGCCGAACAAGGCGGCGCACCGACATCGGTCCGCGTCGTCATCGCCTCGGTCGCAGTTCTGTTGCTGCTGGCCTCGCTCGATCAGACCATCGTCTCGACCGCCCTGCCGACGATTGTCGCCGATCTCGGCGGCGTCGAGCACCTGAGCTGGGTGGTGACGGCCTATCTGTTGTCATCGACCGTGGTGGCGCCGATCTACGGCAAGCTCGGCGATCTTTACGGGCGACGGATCGTCGTCATCTCGGCCATTGTCCTGTTCCTGTTTGGCTCGGCGCTGTCGGGGCTGGCGCAGTCCATGCTGTTCCTCATCGTCGCCCGCACCATCCAGGGCTTCGGCGGCGGCGGACTGTTCGTTCTGGCCTTGTCGATCATCGGCGATGTCATCCCGCCGCGCGACCGCGGCAAGGTCCAGGGCGTGTTCGCCGGCGTGTTCACGCTGTCCAGCGTCGCCGGCCCGTTGCTCGGCGGCTGGTTCGTCGACAATCTGAGTTGGCACTGGATCTTCTATATCAACCTGCCGCTCGGCGTGGTCGCGCTTTTCGGTTTCGCCATCGCCTTCAAGGCGCATCCGCGCGCCGTCAGTCACGACATCGACTATCTCGGCGCGTTGCTTTTGATGGTCGCGCTCGGGGCGCTGGTGCTGTTCACCAGTCTCGGCGGCCGGAGCTTTGCCTGGGAGTCTCCCGAAATCCTTGCGATGATCGCCATCGCCGCCATCGGCCTCGTCGGTTTCCTCTACGTGGAAGCGAAGGGGCGCGAGCCGATCCTGCCGCTCAAGCTGTTCAGGCTCAATGTCTTCACCGTTCTGAGCATGGTTGGCTTCGTCATGGGTGTCGCCATGATGGGCACCGTCACCTTCGTACCGCTCTATCTGCAGGTGGCGCGAGGCGTGTCGCCGACGGTGTCGGGGCTGCAAATGCTTCCGATGATCTTCGGCATCCTCGTCGCCTCGATGGCATCGGGCCAGATCATCTCCCGCACCGGACATTATCGCTGGATTCCGGTTTTCGGCATGGGCGTGCTGACCGTGGCCATGGTCTTGCTGTCGACGCTGTCGACAAGGACCGTCTATCCGGTCATGGGCACGATCTTTTTGTTCACCGGCCTCGGGCTCGGCTCGATCATGCCGGTGGTGACGACCGCCATCCAGAATGCGGCGCCGCGCGACATGCTCGGCGCGGCCACCGCCGCGGGCATCCTGTTCCGCCAGATCGGCGGTTCGCTCGGCGTGGCGCTGTTCGGGGCGCTGTTCGCCTCTCAGTTGGCGAAGGGCCTGCCGACCCTGCCGGGCGGCGGCGACCTGATGGGCGAGATCAGCCCGCAAATGCTCGAAACCCTGCCGACCGAACTGCACGAAAGCGTTACCAACGCGGTGGTTGCCGCGCTCAATCCGGTTTTCCTGACCAGTGCCGTCGTCGCGGGTTTCGGACTCGTGCTGGCGCTATTCCTCAAGGAAGTGCCGCTCAGGACCCGCGTCGAGCCTGCGGAGGGCGGGCGCCGGCTGGAATCGGGCGGCGAGACCGAGGCGCAGGCCGCCGAGGCGTCTTGATCCGGATTACCGCAGCGCCCGCATGGCGTTGAGAATGACGGCGACATCGATCGCCTCCTGGATAAGTGCGCCCTCAACCGGAGCCAGGTAGCCGAGGGCGGCCACCGCCATGAAGACAACGGTCAGACCCATACCGGCATAGACGCTTTGCAGCGCGATGCGCTTGGAGCGCTTGGCGATGCGGATGCCGGGCAACACCCTGTCGATCGCGTCGACCAGGATCACCATATCGGCGGTTTCCGCCGAAGCGGCGCTGCCGTGGGCGCCCATCGCCACCCCGATATCGGCGGCGGCCAGCGCCGGGGCGTCGTTGACCCTGTCCCCGACCATCATCACCGGACCGTATTTGCGTTCGGCGACGACGATCAGCATTTTCTGGTCAGGCGTTGCCGCGGCATGGATATAGTCGAGACGCAATCCACCGACCGTGGCTTCCGCCGCCGCGCGATTGTCGCCGGTCGCCAGAACGATGCGCTCGATTCCTTCCTTGCGCAGGTCGGACAGAAGTTCGGGCACGCCGGATCGCAATTCGTCGGCCAGAACGAGCAGGCCGGCCCAGGCGCCGTCGACGGCGACGCCGGCCGCGATGGCGCCGGGCGGGGCCTTGTCGGCGACCTGTTCAATTGCCAGGCCAAGGCAGCCCGCGACGTATTTCACGCCGCCGACGATGACCTGATGGCCCTCGACATCGCCGGCAACGCCTTCGCCCGGCGTCTCGACGGCATTGCGCGGCACCGGCAAAACGAGATTGCGGGCGAGCGCGTCGGCGACGATCGTCCGGGCAATCGGGTGCTGGGACGCCTGATCGAGCGCGGCGGCCAAACGCAACATCTCGTCGGGATCGCGGTCGGTCTTGATGTCGACAAGGCGTGGGCGCCCGGAGGTCAGCGTGCCGGTCTTGTCGATGACCAGAGACTTTGTGCCGGCCATGGCTTCGAGCACCTTGCCGCCCTTGATCAGAATGCCCTGCGAAGCCGCCCGCGACAGGCCGGCAACCAGCGCCACCGGCACGGCAAGAATGAGCGGGCAGGGGGTCGCGACCACCAGCACGGCGACGATGCGCACCACATCGCCGGATAAAAACCAGGCAAGACCGGCAATCGCCACGGTGAAGACCAGAAAGAGGATGGCATACCGGTCGGCGATGCGTGTCATCGGCGCCCGCGATTTCTGCGCCTGTTCGACGAGGCGGACGATGCCGGCAACCGTCGAATTCTCGGCGGTCTGCGAGGCGATGACGTCGAAGGGATCGCCGGTATTGGAGGTCCCGGAGAAGATGGCGTCGCCGGACACATGTTTGACCGGCCGCGCCTCCCCGGTCAGCGCCGATTCGTCGAGCACGGCGATGCCTTCGGCGACCGTGCCGTCGACCGGGACGATATCGCCCTTCCTGACCATAAGCCGGTGACCCGGGCGGATGTCGGCCAGTGCGATCTCCTCGAGCCTGCCGTCGAGATGGCGATAGGCTGTGCGCGGCACGCGTGACAGAAGCGCGGTCATTCCACGCCGGGCCCGCGCCTCGGCGAAGCTTTCGAGATATTGCCCGCTCGAATACATCAGTGCCACGACGATGGCGGCGAGTTCCTCGTCGAAGACCACGGCAGCAGTCATCGACAGGGCGGCGACGATGTCGAGGCCGATGTCGCCCTTTTTCAGACTGACGGCGATCTCGATGACGAGCGCTGCCAGGACGGGCAAGGTGAAGACGATGAAGACCGCATGGGCGTGATCGCCCATGCCCAGCCACATGAGAAAAAGCCCAAGAACAAGCCCGCCCGCGGCAATGGCCACAAGGGCGGGCTTGAGCATTCCGGCAGGCAGGCGAATCATTCTGGTCCCTCCACCAGCCACAAGAGGACCGGCATCCAGTTCATTCTGATTGCCTAAATGATCGGGCTAATACTCCGTGAAATTAAGTAGTCAAGTGGTCGCATCCCGGTTCAGGCAATGCTTATCACTTGCATCTGAAACAAGCATCCCGGCCGAACAACTTTCAATCAGTCGTTCTTGACCTCTTTCAACTTATCTATGCCGAGCACCTGCAGCGCCAGCTTTTCGTAGAAGGGCTCGGAATTGCCCGACTTCATTTTTCCGATGAAGTACTTTTCGAAGCCGATCTTGGCGAGATGTACCCACTTACCTTCCGAGGACCAGTTGACGTTGCGCGGCGGAATCTGCGGCTGGGCGACGAAGGCGATGCCAGAATCGCCGAAATCGGCGAGGCAGACGGCGTTCCACGATCCCTGATGGGTCGGCGCCTCGCCGCGGATGATCTGGCCGATATTGAGCGCGGTGGCCGTGACCATCGATTCGATCATGAAGCCGGTCTTGGGCACGCCGACCGGAACGGGGGTCTTGCCCATCGGCGGAATGGCGACGCAGACGCCAACCGAAAAGACGTTCTTGAATGTCGGGTTCTGCTGATGCTGGTCGACGATGACGAAGCCGCGCGGATTGACCAGGCCCTCGTTGCCGAACAGCGGCTTGATGCCCCTGAAGGCGGGCAGCATCATCGAGAACTTGGCCGGAACCTCGGTAATGCCCTTCGAGGTGCCGTCGTCGCCGATCTGCTCGACATGGAGGACGCCCGGCTCGGCCTTGGCGATCCTGGACGAGGTCATCCACTTGATGTGCTTTTCGCGCATGTTGGATTCGAGCAGGCCCTTGGTGTCGCCGACACCGTCCAGACCGAGATGGCCGATATAGGGCTCGGAGGTGACGAAGGTCATCGGCACCTTGTCGCGAATCTTGCGGCGGCGAAGCTCGGTCTCTAGAATGAACAGGAACTCGTAGGCTGGGCCGAAGCAGGACGCGCCCTGCACGGCGCCAACAACGATCGGGCCGGGATTCTTGCAGAACTCCTCGAAGGCCACATAGGCCTTTTCGGCGTGATCGATATGGCAGATCGACTGGGTGAAGCCGCCTTCCGGACCGAGACCCTCGACTTCGTCGAAGGCCAGTTCCGGGCCGGTGGCGATGATGAGATAGTCGTAGTCGACCGAGCTGCCGTCGACCAGCTCAACCCGGTTTTCAGCCGCGACCACCTGCTTGGCGGCAATCGGACGGAAGTCGATGCCGCGCCGGCGCATGGCCGGAGCCAGGTCGATCTCGGTGTCGATGCGCTCGCGCCATTTCACCGCGACCCAGGGATTGGACGGAACGAAATGGTATTTCGGATCCTTGGTGATCACCGTCAGGCGGTCTTCGGCGCGCAGCTCCGCCTTCATTTCATACGCCATGACCGCCCCGCCAAGGCCGGCGCCGAGAATCACGATGTGTGCCATGCTGTTTTCCCCTCCCGTGGAAGCAGTCGAGCCTAGCGAAGCTTCGCCCCGCGCTCAGTGACCCATGTCAATTGATATGTTCGAATATTCGCATTGTCCAGATGCGATCCGCCGCGTCGTCGTTCGAAACCTTCGCGGCCGCTTGTCACCGCGCGGCGTCGGGCGCCACACAAGCGTTGTCGTTCCGGGCGCTTGCCGATCAGGATCGCGGCACACAGGCGCAGCCGGTCCGTGTGCACGGACCGGCCGCCGCCCGGCGCGACGCGCCCCACAGCGCCACGCCATTTGTAGCCAGGCAAAAGCCAGGTCATGCCAACAGTCGCACTGCCCAGCATCCCGGATGCGCAAAAGGGCAGCGCACGGCCGGTTGAACCTTCGCCGATGAAGAGGTGGAGAGAGGGCCGCTTCCGGTCTTGGCCGCGAAAGAACCCTCTCTCCCGATATGAGACCGGCCGAGGACGCGAAGGCCAATCCCATAAGCATGGACCGGCAAGCCGGTCGTCGTTTCGCGGAGGAAGCAGCGCGAACGCCACTTCCTCCTGGAAGCGCAACCGAGGACGCGGAGATTGCGCTTCGTTTCTTGTCGCCGAGGCGACTGTCATCAGAGATTTCTCGTTTGTCGGGGCGAATCTACCTGCCAACCGACTGTGCTCCGGGCAGTGCCGCCGCCTCGCGCCCGGAAAAATCAAATAGCTGGCGCCACGCGCCTGCTTGGTTCGACACATTGTCAAACCGGTTTAGAAGTGTCTCGGTTCGAACTGCCCAAACACGGAATGCGCCCCTTATGACCAATTCGCCGGGCGGCGAAAGCCATTGCAGGTTACATGCGTGTTAAGTGGCTTGCTTTTAGCCTGTTGGTGTCACATGCTAAAAGCTGGTTAAAAGGGCCGCATTGCCATGCGGAAAGATCGGCCAACGGACGAGGATATTCGGGAGAGCCTGCATCGGCTCGGAGAAACACCGGAACTGGCGCGGTCCCGTCAACTCGTTGATTTTCTTAATTATGTCGTCGAAAAATCCCTGGACGGCGAGGAGTCCCGTCTCAAGGCCTATTCCATTGCGACAGAGGTTTTCGGGCGCGGTGACGATTTCGATCCGCAAACCGACTCAATCGTTCGCGTGCAGGCGAGACGCCTGCGGACGGCACTCGATGCCATATACAATGGCGATCACGAAGGCGTGACGGTACGCATATTTCTGCCGATCGGCAGCTATGTGCCGCGATTCGATTGGGTTGAAAACGCCGATAAGCAGAGCGCGAACTTAAATCGCTTTGAGAAACCGACGGCGCCAAGCCGGGCGATCCCGGCGCGTCGACCGGCTTGGCGCCACTGGAAGCTCGCGGCTGTTGTCGCCATCGTCACGGCCTTGGCTTTCGGCCTGCTCGCCTGGTTCGCCTGGCCCTCGGCGCAGCCATTCCGCAACCTGGCGACCTGGACCGGGCGGCCGGTCGTGATCGTTTCGGAGTTCGCTCCCGGCGATGCGGACGCGGCCTACGATGCCGGCATTTTCCAGACGCTGCTCGTCGAACTGCTGTCGGCGTTCGACGGTCTCGACGTCCGCGTCGATTCGGTGGTGATGCAAGGCACCACGACGCAGAACTCCGAGGTCGAAAACCAGCTCGGCATCGTCTACCGGCTCGGCGGCCAGATCGCGCTCCGCGACACCGGCATCGACGCGCATGTCACCGTGACCCGGCTCAGCACCTCGGAGGTGATCTGGTCGCATGGTTTCACCCAGCTCACCGCCGGGATGACGCATGACGAAGCGCTGCGCATGCTCGCCATTCTGGTCGCAACGAATGTCGCGGCTTTTCGCGGCAAAGTGCAGGTGGATGCGCGGGCGCAATTGCCGGATTGGGCCTATTCCGGGCCGGACGCGCTCGGCTATGCCTGTGGCATGCTCTACCGCGACGCCATCGGCCCGAGCAGGGTGATCGAGGCGGCGCAGGCACAATCATGCTTTGCCGCCCGTCTTGCCGCCGATGGAAGCCGCCTGATGGACAAGGCGGCGGTTGCGGCGCTCGATGCCCTCGATATCCAGCGCATGTCGGTGCCCGGAGACGAACTCGGCCAGACGCTGCAGTCCCAGATCGAGATCGGCGCCGACGCGGTGCGGGCCTTGCCGGCTTCGGCCTTCGCCCACGAGCTCTATGCTCGCATCCTCTGGGCGGCGAACGACATCGTGGGCGCGCGCCGCGAATTCCAGACGGCGCTCAAAGCCAATCCGGCCAATGCCGACCTCGAGGCTTCGCTCGGGATCATGGAGGTTCTGTCCGGCAATGCCAGCGCGCTATTCCATGTCGAGCGCGCCATCAATCGCGACCGGTGGCCGGCGGGCTGGTATTTCACCATCCGGGCACTCGATGCCCTCCGACACGGCGATCATTCCAATGCCATCCACTACGCCCTGTTGATCCTGCCCGACGATGCCGAACTCGGCCTCAGCGTCCTGGTGGCGACGGCGCCGGGCGCCAGACGGATGGACCTCGGCGATACCTACATCCCGGCGCTCCTCGCGCTGCCGCAGTTCGGGCGCGACGGCATAATCGCCCGTCTGTCGATGCGCATAATGGATGCGCAGATCCTCGGCATGCTGCGCAAGGGCCTCGAGGCGGCGGGCATTCCGGAGCGCTATCTCGATCACGGCTATCAGGCGGTCGAGTGGCCACCATAGCGATTGCCCCGCGGCGTCGAGAGCGGCGCGGGCGAGGCGTCAGCCGAACAGCCTTCGGGCGAGGGTGACGAAGGCGTCGCCGCGTTCGGAAAAATTCCTGAATTGGTTGTAGCTCGGGGCGCCCGGCGACAGGATGATTGTGTCGAACCGGGTCCGGCGCAATGCGATGGCCCGCATGGCGGCGTCGAGATCGGGTGCTTCGACGAGAGGGATGTCGGAGGCGCGCCGACGCAACTCGGCGGCAAGGCGCGCGCCGGTATCGGGCAGACAGACGACAAGCGCCGCGCCTTCCGTGCCGATGCGCTCGGCCAGATGGGCATAGTCCTGCTGGCGGTCGTAGCCGCCGGCGATCAAGGCGATGCTGCGGCCGGCAAAGGCCGCGAGGGCCGCCTCGGTCGCTTCCGGCGTCGTCGAGATGGAATCGTCGATGAACAGATGATCGCCGATGCGGATGTCGGCGAGGCGGTGCGGCAAAGGCTTGAAGCTGTCGATGGCAGCGAGGATGCCGTCGCGGCTGGCGCCGCAGGCTGTCGCCACCACGGCCGCCAGCACGGCGTTGTCGATGTTGTGCTGGCCGCGCAGCCGCGTGTGCGGCGCCAGTTCGGCGATGGCGTCGGCGAGTCCGTCGTCGATGGCGGGCAACAGGCGGGCCGGGTCGTCGAGATGGGTTGCGACGAGCGCGTGGGTTGCCGCCTGCGGGCCGAAGGCGAGCCTTGGCTTCGGTTCGAGGTCGAGGAGCCGAAGCTTGTCGGCGAAGTAGCGTTCGCGGCTTTGGTGCCAGTCGACATGCTCGGAATAGAGCGTGGTGACGGCGGCAATGTCCGGAGCGAAATCCATGTCGGCGGTCTGGTAGCTCGACAGCTCCAGCACCACGAGGTCGTTGCGGTCGCCAAGATCGAGTGGCGGCACGCCGACATTGCCGCCGAGACCGGATGCGACGCCGGACGCGGTCAGCATGTCGTGGCAGAGCGTGGCGGTGGTCGACTTGCCCTTGGTGCCGGTGATGGCGATCACCCTGGTGCCGGCGCCGTAACGCGCCCCCCACAGATTGAGGTTCGACGTGATGACGATGCCGGCCGCACGCATCTCGGCCATGACCGGCTTGTAAAGTGACACGCCCGGGCTCTTGATCAAGGTGTCGAAGCGCCCGGCGGCGATGGCGGCGCCGAGCTCGGCTGGCGGCAACCATTCGGCATCGGTGATGTCCGAGCCGCCGCTGTCGGCGGTCACGTAGACTTTTGTCTCCGGACTGGCCTCGGCCAGATAGGCGCGCGTCGAGCGCGCCTCGGCGCCCGCTCCGTAGAGGAGGACCGGGCGGCCGTCACGCATCGGCGAACAGGATTTCGCCGAGGTCGGGCGGGACGAGGTGGTCCTTGCTGTCGGTGAACAGGGCGTCCCAGTCGGGTTTGAGACCACCCGGACCATATTGGACATCGAGGTCGGGGCCGAGCTTTTTGACGACGGCTGTGTCGCGCCATTCGGACATCGATCGCAGCTGGTCGAGCACCGCCGCTGCCTCGCGGATTTCGCCGACGCATTCCCAGGGCTTCTGGCCGGCAAGCCCGGTCAGCTCGCGATAGCCGTTCTCGTTGTCGAGATTGTCGAGCAGATCGCGTGGAAAGACCGAGGCGAGCCTTTGCTTGCCCATGTGCGGGGCGAGGATGAGATAGGTGAACAGGCATTTCGGGCAGGCGCCGCACCACAGGTCGCCCTTGTGTCCGGCGAGGCGGAAATTGCGGTTGCAGCTCGAAAAGGAATGGTCGAACCGGGTCTCGCGGGCAAAGAGCTGGGCAATGCGCGCCTCCGAGAACGGGCGCAGAACCGAAAAATAGCGCAGGCCGCCGCCGGTCGCCTCGGCAAAAACCGCCGAAATCGCCTTTTCGAAGCCGTAGGACTTGGAGTGCTGGTGATTGATCTCGCGACCATCGAAAATGACGTTGCCCTCGCTGGCCGAGCGCTCGTTGCTCAAAACGATGGTGTCGTAGTCGAACAGGATGGCCGAAAGGGCCGCGATCATCGAATTCATCGCCGTGGACGGCACATGGCCGTTGTAATAGCCCGGTTCGCCGCCGAGATGGATCATTTCCTCGTCGAGCACGCGCGAGACGAACAGCGGCTGCTGGTGAATGGCTTCGACCGAGGTGACGATCGGCCCCTTGGGATTGACGGCAAAGGGCGTGTAGGCGCGTCCGGCGCGTTCGAACAGCTGCACCGAAACCAGCGAATCCTTGCCGCCGCCGACCAGCAGCAAGGCGCGATTCTCGAGTTCGCATTTCTGGGTGATAACCAGTTCGCGTCGGCCGGTCCTGATGGTCAGGTCGCCGAAGCGGTGCAGGTTGTTGCGGGCGTAGAACTCGCCGAGCCCGTTTTCGTAGATATCGAGCACCAGCGCTTCCTCGGCGGCGGTCAGGCTGAGCGCAGGGGCGGCTATGGTGAACGGAGCGAGCAGCTTGAAATAGCTGGTGCCGAGAATGAAGGCGGTCAATTCGAGCAGGCGGGCAAAGGCGGGCTGGGTGGCGCGCGCCGTGTCGAATCCGGCCGGAAAGCGCAGCACCTCCTCGAAAGCCAGCATGCCGAGCCGGTATTCGAAGCGCGCCACGCCGGCGCCGGCGTCGAAGCGCGGCGGCGCGACTTCGAAGGTCAATCCGGAATCGGGCGCATGTTCCGGCAGAAGCGGCGGTTGGGAAGAGGACTGCATTTACACCAGCAAATCACGATTTTTACAGAATTATGCCATGGTTATCGCAATCGCTCCAGAAGGAGCGTGGCGAGCGCCGAGGCGCAGATTGGCGCATCTGCGTCGCGAGCGCAAATTCGTTCGCTTTCAGGTGCCGCGCCTGCTTCCTTCGCCCGCAATGACGGCCCTGATGGCTTTTTTGGCCGGTTTCGCGATGCTTCAGCTCAGACGCATGTGCAGGCGCTTGACGATGCCGTCGCCGACGCGCTGGTAGCCGTATTCGGTGAGGGAACAGGAAAAGCCGGCTCCGGCCCGCTCGATCTCGATGAGGTTGTAGCGCGCCGGTTCCTCGCCGCGCGTCGCTTCGGCCGAGGCGGAAGCGACGCCGAGCACCGGCACGTCGCCTTTCGGACCGGTCAGGGTGCCGATGGTCGATTTGTGCAGATGGCCATGCAGGACGAGTTCGGCACCGGCCTCGGCGATGGCGTGGCGGAACAGCTCGGCACCCGAAAGCCCGCGGCGCGGATCGCGCGCATGCGCCTGTTCGGGCGGGTGGTGGATCATCACCGCCCGGAACAGGCCGCGTTCGCCGAGTATTTTCAGAAGCGAGGTGAGCTGCTTGGCCTGTTCGATGTCGAAGCGGCCCGAGGCGACGAAGAACGGTCGCGGCACGGCTGAGTTGCAGCCGACGAGCGCGAGATCGCCGAAGCGCCGGAAATAGGGAAACGGGCCGGAACCGATGGCCTGGCCGCGCATGTAGTCGCCCCAGGCTCTCGTCGCCATGTCGAGGGCGCCGCGCACATAGGCGTCGTGATTGCCGGGAATGACGGCCACCTGCGCCGGCGGGCCGAGCGTTGCCAGCCAGGCCGCGGTCATGTCGAATTCGGCCCTGACTCCAAGGTTGACGAGATCGCCGCTGACGGCGATGAGACTGGGGTTCATGGATTTCAGGTGTGCGACAAGTCCGCCCAGCGTATCGCGCCTGAGCGAGCGCCGGCGCGACAGCTGCCAGTTGAGAAAGCCGGTGACGCGCTTGTTCATCATCTCCCCCGGGCGGACCGGCGGCAAGGGGCCGAGATGTATGTCGGAAAGATGCGCGAGGCGGATCATAAAAGTGGTTTGCGCCGATCGGGTTCAGGTGACAAGTCGGACATTTGTTCCCAGGCGTTGCCCGATCTGTTATCCGAAGTGCCGGCAAACGGAGTCTTTTTCATGGAAATAAGCCGCTGGCTTTTATGGCGGGCCAGTTTCTTCCTGTTCGTCATGGGATTTTGGAAGCGCATGACCGTCGGCGTGCGCGCCGCGCTCGTCGATGGCGACAGGGTGCTTTTGATCAAGCACTCCTATATCCCCGGCTGGCATTTCCCGGGTGGCGGCGTCGATTTCGGCGAAACCATCGAGGAAGGCATGCGCCGCGAAGTCATGGAGGAAACCGGCCATCGCGTGACCGGGCAGGTGCAGATTTTCCAGACCTATCTCAATTCGCTGCCGCCGCAGCGCGATCATGTGGTGTTCTTTGTCTGCTACGGCTTCGAGCAGGTCGAAACCTTCAGGCCCAATCACGAAATCGTCGCCTGCGAATGGTTCGATCGCCACGCCCTGCCGGCCGAGACCAGCAAGGCGACGCGGGCGCGAATCGAGGAAATGTTCGGCGAGCGGCCGCGCGGCCGCACCTGGCGCGACTAGGGCTTCCGCCTAGATGGAATCGGAACGGAAGCTCCGGATTGTCGAATTGTCGCGTTTTCGAACCGGAAAAGTGCTGCCCACTTTTCCTGAAAGCGCTCCGAGGGCGAAAAGGGCCAGGCATTGAACCGCTACGACTGGGTCATTCTCGATTTCGACGGCACGCTGGCCGACAGCGCCCCCTGGTTCAAGGGCGTGGTCAACACGCTGGCCGAGCGTTTCTCCTTCAGCAAGGTGGACGAGGACGAGTACGAGCGGCTGCGCGGCGAGGACAGCCTGACCATCCTGCGCGCCGTCGGCGTGCCGATATGGAAAATCCCGCGCATCTCGCGCTATGTGCACCGGCTTGTAGCCAAGCAAGCCGACCAGATCCTGCTGTTCGACGGCGTGGATGCACTGCTCAGAAACCTGTCGGAGCGCGGCGTCACCATCGCCATGGTCAGCTCGAACACCAAGGCCAATGTCAAGCGCATACTCGGCGACGAGAACAGCGCCCGCTTCACCTATTTCGGCTGCGGCGCCAGCGTGTTCGGCAAGGCCACCAAATTCCGCCGCGCCCTCAGGGCATTGAAGGCCGACCCGGCCCGCACCATCGCCATCGGCGACGAGGAACGCGACATCAGCGCGGCGCGCGAAGCCGGCATCGCCGCCGGCTCGGTGAGCTGGGGCTATGCGACGCCATCGATCCTCAAGGCCGGAGCACCGGACCATTTCTTCGAAACGATCGGCGAGATCGCCGAATTGGTGGCGCCGGCCGAAGCGAATGAGGTTGGCGAAGGTGAAGAGTAGAGGACACTGCAACCCTTACTGACACACTCTGCGTCATTGCGAGGAGCGGAGCGACGAAGCAATCCAGAAGGCCGCAGGCGTCGGTGCTCGTAGTCGACTGGATTGCCGCGCGCCTTGCAGGCGCTCGCAATGACGAAGCGGCAAAGCCTGCCTCCTATCGCCTGTTAACCGCGCAGGAACGGCAGATCCGGCATGATCGGCACGATGCGGTGCGGGTTGATGCTGGCGTGGCTCCAGTAGTAATGGGTGCGGATGGCGTCGAGATCGACGGTTTCGGCCACGCCGGGATGACGGTAGAGGCGCTTCAACAGGCGCGACAGGTTCTTGTAGTCGGCGATGCGCCTCCGGCTGCATTTGAAATGGCCGTGATAGACGGCGTCGAAGCGCACGAGCGTGGTGAACAGGCGCCAGTCGGCCTCGGTCAATGTGTCGCCGACGAGATAGTCGTGGCGGTCGAGGCGGGCTTCGAGCCAGTCGAGCGTATCGAACAGAGCGGTGACCGCCTCATCATAGGCGGCTTGCCTGGTGGCGAAGCCGGTCTTGTAGACGCCGTTGTTGACGCTGTCGTAGACGCGGGCGTTGACCGCGTCGATCTCGTTTCTGAGCGGGGCGGGGTAGAAGTCGACGGCGTTGCCGGTCAGCCCGTCGAAGGCGGAATTGAACATGCGAATGATATCGGCACTTTCGTTCGAGACGATCGTGCCAGTCTTTTTGTCCCACAGCACCGGCACGGTGGCCCGGCCGGAAAAGCGCGGGTCGGCGGTGAGATAGACCTGCCACATGGTCCTTGCGCCGTTGACCGCATCGTTTGTCGAGCCGTTTTCGCCGGTAAACATCCAGCCGTGTTCGTCGGGCATTTTCGGATCGACCACCGAGACCGGGATCAGGGTTTCAAGCTCCTTGAGGGCGCGAAAGATCAGGGTGCGATGGGCCCAGGGGCAGGCCATGGCGACATAGAGGTGATAGCGCCCGGCTTCCGCCGCAAAACCGCCCGTGCCTGTCGGACCGGGGGTGCCGTCCGGCGTCACCCAGTTGCGGAAACTGGATTGCTTGCGCTCGAACGCGCCGCCGGCGGAGGCAAAGACGGTGCCGTCGGTCGACCATTCGCCATTGACCAGGAATCCCATGTGTCAGTCCTTCTCGTTTGACGACATTGATCTAGTCGTTCGGCGGCCACATCCAAGAACGCACGGGGAAACAGAGTGTTCAACGCAGGTGAGCAATGGCGGCGAGGCGCATACCCCGGACGGAACCCAGTCGGCCGGCGCAAACGCTTATTTTGCCCGGTTGGCCAAACGCCGATTTACCTGTCGTCCCGCTTCTGGTAAGAGCAACGCCGCTTTGGGTGGAGGTTCCCGGCATGACCAGGGTGGCAAGGGAATATCGACGAGTCCGATGACTCTGACGATGCGTTCGGAACGGGGAAACGTGTTTTTCCGGTTCGAGCGCGCGGCAGCCGACCGAACTCGCCCATTTCGCCCTTTCCTGGACACGCCTCATGATCGAACTTTCCGTCGCCGCGGCCGAAGCGGTCGCGCCCGTCACTTTCAACCACATCACCATCAGGCAATCGACGCCCGACGACGAAACCTGGGTGGACCTTTTGCAGGCGCTGGCTTTCGGGCCGGGACGGTTCGCGCGAGCCGCCTTCCGCGTCCGCGAACGCTTTCCGGTCGATGCGCATCTCGGCCTGATTGCCGAGATCGGCGGGGTCAGGGTGTCCTCGGTGATGATGACGCCGATTTCGGTCGGCGGCATCAACGGCTACCTGCTCGGACCATTGGCAACCGATCCGGTCTATCGCAATCGCGGCGCCGGCAAGGCGCTGGTGCGCGAGGTGACGCGGCGGGCGCTGGCGCGCAGGGAGGGGCGCTTTGTCATGCTGGTGGGCGATCCGCCCTATTACATGCCGCTCGGCTTTCAGCCGACAAGCCATGGCGCCATCACCTTTCCCGGACCCGTCGACCCGAAGCGCATTCTGGTCCATTCTCCCGAGCCGGAACTGGCGATGCGGCTCGAGGGCGAGATCGCGGCGTTCAGAGCCCAATAGACCGGGAGCATTGACGTGGCCGTCTGGCCGGACCCGATCGCAGTAATCAGACAAAGGCTGATGCCGGAGCCCGAGGTCATCGACGATGTCCTCGATCTCGAGCCCGACTGGCTGCCCGATCCGCCCCATGCCCAGCCGCCGGTGCTGGCGGCGGTTTTGATCGCACTGGTCGAGCGCAGTGAAGGCTTTCACATTCTTTTCACCCTGCGCGCCTCGGCCCTCAGGGCGCATTCCGGCCAGGTGGCCTTTCCGGGCGGCAAGATCGAGGCCGCGGATGCCGATCCGGCGGCGGCGGCGCTTCGCGAGGCGGAAGAGGAGGTGGCGCTCGATCCCGGCGATGCCGAGGTGCTCGGCTATCTGCCCTCCTATTTCACCGGGTCCAATTATCTCATCACCCCGGTCGTCGCGGCGGTGCGGCCGCGCGCGCCCTTCCGACCCAACCCGATCGAGGTGTCGCATCTGTTCGAGGTGCCGCTCGCGCTGCTTTGCCGCCCGGAGGCCTATGGAACCTACCGGATCGAGCGGCACGGCGTGACCCATTCGACCTGGCTGGTCGACTATGACGGCCACACCATCTGGGGGATCACCGCTAACCTGACGCGGCGGTTCTTCGAAATGGCGCTGGCGGAGACGGCGCGATGAGTACCGAGGCGATGGCGCGCGAGCGGCTCGGCGCGGCGCCCTGGCTGCGGATGGCGCCGTTGCGTGCCGTGTTCACGGCCCTCGATGCCGCAAGCGGGCGAACGCGCGTCGTCGGCGGGGCGGTGCGCGACACGCTGCTTGGACGGAATGCCGAGGCGATCGAGATCGATCTGGCAACGACGCTGGTGCCTGAAGAGGTCACGGCGCGGGCGGAGGCAAAGGGCATTGCCGTCATCCCGACCGGCATCGCCTTTGGCACCGTGACGCTCACCGTCGCCGGCACCGGTTTCGAGGTGACGACTCTGAGGCACGATGTCGAGACCGACGGCCGGCGGGCTCTGGTGCGCTTCGGCACCGACTGGACCGAGGATGCGCGACGGCGGGACTTCACCCTCAATGCGCTTTATTGCGGGCCGGACGGGGCGCTGTTCGATCCGCTCGGCGGTCTCGAGGACTGCCTTGCCGGACGGGTGCGGTTCATCGGCGAGGCGGCGGCGCGCATTGCCGAGGACAGGCTGCGGGTCTTTCGCTTCTTCCGCTTCTCGGCCAGCCATGGCGGCGAGCGGTTCGACGCGGACGGGCTTTCGGCATCGACGGCGGCGGCCGGCGCGCTGGGGCCGCTCTCGGCCGAGCGCATCGGTCACGAAATGACGCGCATTCTCGGGCTGCGGCACTGCGCCAAAACGCTCGGAACCATGGCCGAAGCCGGACTCGTCGATCTCGATACCGGCGTGATCGACGCCTTGCGGCACTACGAACGGGTGGCGGTTACTCCGGCGCTGGCCGGGCGGCTGGCGCTCCTTGGCGGTTCGGACGGCCAGACGCAGCTGCAGCGCCGCTGGCGGCTCAGCAATGCACTGGTGAAGCAAGCGCGGGCGCTCCATGAGGCAGCCGGACTGATCGCGGCGGGAAAGCTGGCCGAAGCCGCCTATCGCCAGCCCGCTGCCGGCCTCGCCGCCGTGGATATTGCCGGAGCCCGCGCCGCGTGGACGCGCGAGGACTGTGCCGGGCTGCGAGGGCGTTTTGCCCTCTACAAGCCGCCGCCTTTCCCGATCACGGGGGCGCTGCTGGTCCGGCACGGCTTTGCCGCCGGGCCGAGGCTCGGCACGCTGCTGTCACATCTGGAATCTGCCTGGATCGACAGCGATTTCACGCTGACCGAAGCCGAATTGCTGGCCATGGCCGCCGAACGTTCCTGAAACGGGCCGGCGGCCGCAACGGCGATCAGGACGTGTCAGGCGTCCTTGACCCGCTCCTTGATGCGCTCGACCATGTCGGGGCGGACCTTTTCCTCCTCGTGGGCGGAATGCAGGTGTTCGACGGCGCGGCGGACGACCTCCGCCTCGTCCTCGTGCTGGGTGTGCCAGTCGCAACCCGGAACCAGGGAGCCGCATGTGAATGTCTTCATTAGTTCCTCCTTTGGTTGTCAGCAGTCGAGTCTTGCTAACAGACAGGATTGGCGAAGATATGTCGATGATATCGATCAATTGAGACAAAGGTTTAGCACGAAGACGAGAGTTGCGCGGCCGGGGCCCTCGCGCCCGTCATCCCGCCCAAGACTGCGTCTCGGCCGGCCTTACGGCCATTTCACCTCGGGCGGCAGCGAGCTGAGAATGGCCTTTACATTGCCGCCGGTCCTCAGCCCGAAGGTCGTGCCGCGATCGTAGAGCAGGTTGAATTCGACATAACGTCCGCGGCGGACCAGTTGTTCCTCGCGATCGGCTGGCGTCCACGCCTTATTGAAATTGCGGCGCACCAGCAGCGGATAGACGTCGCGGAAGGCGGTGCCGACGTCGCGGGTGAAGGCGAAATCGGCCTGCCAGTCGCCGGAATTGTGGTGGTCGTAGAATATGCCGCCGATGCCGCGCGGCTCGTTGCGATGGGCGAGGAAGAAATAGCGGTCGCACCAGTCCTTGTACGTGTCGTAGTCGATGTGTGGATGGGCGGCGCAGGCAGCCCGCATGGCGGCATGGAAATCCAGGCTGTCGGGATCGTCCTGGTTTCGGCGCCGGTCAAGCACGGGGGTCAGGTCGGCGCCGCCGCCAAACCACCATTTCGAGGTGACGATCATCCGCGTGTTCATGTGAACGGCCGGAACATGCGGGTTTTGCGGATGGGCGATCAGCGAGATTCCGGCGGCCCAGAAGCGCGGATCGGTATCGGCGCCATGGATCTGTGATGCGAATTCGGGCGTAAACGTGCCGTGCACGGTCGAGATGTGAACGCCGGCCTTTTCGAAAACGCGACCATGTAGCACCGACATCTCGCCGCCGCCGCCCTCGCCGTCACTCGCTTCGTTGCGCTGCCAGGGTTCGCGGGCGAAACGGCCGGGCGGGCGTTCGGCCAGCGGACCGGTCAGTTCGTCCTCGATCGCCTCGAAATCGGCGCAGATCCTGTCACGCAGCTCGCGGAACCAGGCAGAAGCGCGGGCTTTCTTGTCCTCTATGTCGGCTGTCATAAGGTGCTCCGGATCATGACCGGTGTTAGCCGAGCGAAAGGTGATGTTCAACCAAAGACAAATGCGCCGCCCGTTGGGGGACGGGCGGCGCTGCACGGGATCGCTGTTCGACCGGTCGGGCGGTCGGGGGTCAGGCCGAATAGGGTCCCGGATTGGTCCGGTCGCCGTCGGTCGTTGACTCGATGGGTGCCGGCGCGGGCTCGGGCATGGTCTCGGCCTTCGCCGCGGGCTTGCGGGACGCCATGAAGTCGTCGAACTCGGCCTTGTCGCGGGCCTTCCTGAGATTGGTGAGGAAATCGGAGAACTCGGCCTGTTCCTCTTCGAGACGCTTCAGCGTTTCGGCCTTGTATTCGTCGAAGGCGGCGTTGCCGCTCGTTTCGGCGGAGCGGTGATGCGCGTGCCAGCGCGCCTTCATCTCGTCACGCCAGGCGCGCTTCATCGCGTGCCATTCCTCGCGGCGTGCCCGCCATTCGTCCCGCATTTCGTCGCGGCGCTGTCGAAGATCGTCCTTCATGCTTTCATCCCAGTAATAGTGTCTGCAGCCCATTCTTCCGCTCCATATCAAATAGGCCAGCAGGGCCAGCCCGAGAGGCCAGAACACCACGAAGGCGACGATCATCGTCGCGATCCAGGCACCCTTGCCCATTTCGTCCAATCTGGCGGCGATACCCATTCGTGCCTCCGTTGGTGTGAATGTAAGTAACATTCACATAGATGGATGAGAGCGCCGGATTGTCAAGAGGGGGCGAAAGGGCGGCGGCGTTTTTTGGCAAGCTCGGTCGCCTCGCCATGCCGGTTCATATCCGCAAAACGACCCGCCTTGCGCGCGTGGCCACGGCCATTCACTCTTATATAAGGCGGCAAAGGCGGGTTTTCAGGGGTGCGCGCCGGTGCCGCGTCGGCGAAGGCAATGTGATGGCCCCGCCTGCGGACAAGCGAGGCGCGTCGCTAGCGCTGGTGGTGCAGCCCCAGCCCATCGAGATAGATCAATATGCCGGATTCGAGCAGGTCCTCGGGGGTGACCGGCAGGTTGCGGCGGGCGGTATCGCCTCTTAAGAACAGCGAGGCGATGCCATGCGCCATGGTCCACACATGCAACGCGATCATCAGGGGCGGGGCGCGGCGGTCCTCGGGCAGAATGGCGTGCATGGCGGCGGCGGCGTCGCGCAAGACGCCGAAGGCGCGGTTGCTCTCGCGCGACAAATCCGGATCCGAACCGTGGTCGATGCCGGATTCGAACATGGCGGTGTAGAAGGCCGGCTGGCGGCGGACAAAGTCGATATAGGCATAGCCGATGCGCGTCAGCGCCGCGAGCGGGCCGCCGGCGCCGTTGTTCCAGGCCTTGTCGAGACCATCGGCAAAGGCGGCGAAACCCTGCAGCGCCAGCGCCGCGACGAGATTGGCGCGATCCTTGAAATGGCGATAGGGCGCCGCCGGGCTGACCCCGGCCATGCGCGCCGCCTCGGAAAGCGTCACACCTTCCGGCCCGTGCTCGGCCATGAGCTGGCGGGCCGCCTCGATGAGCGCTTCGCGGAGATTGCCGTGATGGTAGCCGCGGCGGGCCTGCGGATCATCGTGACGTGTCATGTGACATATATTTACATTTCCGGCGTCGGTTTACCAGTGCCGAAGGCGCGCGGGGCGGTCGCCGGACCTTGATCACTTAAGCCGATCTTGATCGGCAATGCCCATGGTTTTCGCGTTTTTTCGCGACTTGATCCGGTGTGCTCGCACCGCTCGCCGTTTGGCTGCCCGCGTCGGACGCTAGCCGGCGCAGCGCTGGAAAGCGGGAAGGTGCTGGTTGGTCGAGGCGGCGCTCAGCCGTTCGAACACGGCCGCAATGTCGGGATAGGCGGCAACGGCCGGCAGCAGTTCGTCGTCGTAGAGGGCGGCATTGTCGACCTCGGCCGTCACGCCGATAGCGCAGGCCTCGCTGATGGTTGCCGGTACGACGGCAGCGATCTCGGCTGAGCCGAGTTCGGCATTGGCCGGCACGCTCATGCCATAGGTGGTCATCAGGTCGGCGAGCCAGCTCTGGTGCATCTGCTCGGAGCGGATGATGTTGGAGAAGGGCCGTGTGGCGCCGAACTTTTCCATCACCGCGGCATAAAAGGCCTCGGCGTGGTATTCGTCGTTGAGGGCGTCCAACAGCGCCTCCTGGACGGTCTCGGGCAGTGCGGTCGCCGCCTGGGCGGCTGGAACGAAGGTGGCGCTGGCAAGCATTGCGGCGAGCGCGACGGCAAGGGTCTTTTTAACGGTGGTCATGGCTGCAACTCCTTTTGCATGCGGTCAGGTCCAGGGCCGCGACTGTTCATGAATAAGAGTATGCGCATTTTTGAATGTAGAAAAAAGTTAAATATCGGCAATGTGTTGGACAGGGCGCGGAGAGGAACTGAACACGAAACACGCATTGTGATTGGCGCTGGCTAATACGATCGTCCAATCATTGCCGAGGGTGCGCTCAAGCGTCGCCGACCTTGAATTCCGACCGAGCAAGCACCAGACCTGGAGCCATGATCCTGCGCCGCGCGGCGAACCGGAACGAGCTGAAAGGTGCTTCGCCGATGAAAATGTCCAACACGCATAATCGCTTCGTCTACGCCCTGTGGTCGCCGGTCTATGACATCGTGCTGGAGCGGTTCTTTGCTTCGGGACGACGCGATGCCATGCAGGCCGCACGCCTATGCGATGGGGAGACGGTCTGCCTGGTCGGCATCGGCACCGGCGCGGATTTGCGCTACCTCCGGCCGGGCATTCGCGCCACGGGTATCGATCTCAGCGAGGCAATGCTCGCCAAGGCGCGGCGCAAGCTGCCCGTCCACGGATGTGAGGTCGATCTGCGGGTCGGAGACGCGCAGGCGCTTCCCTTCGAGGACGGTTCGTTCGACGTGGTATTTCTCAATCTGGTGTTGAGCGTGGTTCCCGATCCGGCGCTGTGTTTCGCGGAGGCTGTGCGAGTGGTTCGCCCCGGCGGCCGGCTCGTCGTGTTCGACAAGTTTCTGACCGACGAGGCGCAGCCGTCCCTGCTTCGCCGGGCAGCGAATGTCATTGCGACCAGACTGGGGACCGACATCAACCGTCGCCTGACAGACATGCTAGCTGGCCAGGACTGCGCCGTCGCCAGCGATCAGCCAAGTTTGCTCGGCGGCATGTATCGGGTGCTGGTCCTGAAGCGGGGCTGAACCAGGCACCGCGCCAATCCATCATGTCGGTGCCGAAGCCGAACGAGTCGCCGACTCCATCGAGGACGGCCAGTGTCAGACTGGATGGTTCGCCAGATCAAGACCGTCCGGTTCGGCCGGTGGCGCTCGTCACGCGGCCATCATGCCTCGCTGTGAAAGCCGTGAGGAGGGATTGCGCGGCTGAGCACCGTCCACTTCCGCGACCGATCCGCAAGGCGGAGGCCGGTCCTTGCGATGCCGCGTGGAGCCGTCCGCCAGGCTATGTGTATTGGCGCAATCGGGACGCCGAGTTTCGACCGGCGAACGGCCGCCGGCGATTGCGACGGCGAGAGTCCTGTTGAGAGTGTTCATGACGGCAACTCCTTTCACGGGCGGCCGGGAACAGGGTCGCGATTGTTGCGAATATGAATATGCGCATTATTGAATGTAGAAAAGTTAAATATCGGCAACGAGTTGGACAAGGCGGGGAGAAAACTGCGGGAGGTTGGACGAGCGGATAGCCGGAGGACCGGCCCACCGGCTTGCTCCTGGCTCCATGCCGGCGGGACGACCACTGGCCGCGTCGATGTCAGGACACCGATCGCGCAGCCGGCATGTCCTGTGAAGTATTCCCGAAGAAATACTTGAAAGTGCGTGATTTTGTCACATTTGTTCAGTATTGCGAGCGCGCCAGACCCTCTCATCTTGATATCGCCATGCCCGCCGCGTATTCGTCTGGCGAGGATCGTCTTGTTTGCCGCCTCGCCAGGCTTCGCTTCATCGGCGAGGCCGCGCGGTCACGAGTCCTCGGGGATTGAGATCGTGACGCGCGCCAAATCCATGCGCAGACGCCCCATTATCCGACCGGATATCGACAGCGACTCCGGGACCGCCCGGCTCTGCCGCGCGAAGCGGATTTCGATTGCGCCAGTCGATCGGGCGACTGTTCGACGTGCGGATTCGCGCGCCGTCACGGCCCCTGCAGCGCGGCTTTGTCTCATGTTGGGAGCATGATATGAGCATTTGCTTTCACCCGCCATTCGTACTGCGCCTGCCCATTGCACTCGTAGCGGCTCTGGCCGCGCTTTCGGCTGGACCCGTTCTGGCCCAGTCCCCGATCGCGTCGGGCCACATGCAATGGGCGGAAGTTGCCTCGGTCGATGCCGGGGCCGAGGCCAGATCGGTTCATTATGCCGTGACCGGGCCGGGCCTGCTTGTCGTCGACTATGTAATCACGCCTTATCGGCGGCGGGACTTCTACAGTTCGGCCGAAGATTGTCTTCAGACCACGGGCACCGAATACTGGAGCCATGTGTCGAGCGAGACCTGGTTTGGGTCGGAGCGCGCCGAAGGCAACTATCCGCCGCATGACGGCTCGGTCGCCGACAAGCGCATCCGCACCATCTGGAGCATTCCGGCGCAGAGTTTCGAAGGCGATTTCCTGATGCAGCGGCCGGTGAATTGCGGCCTCAACAGCTGCTACGGCTTTGCCGCCACGGTCAATTTCAACGCCTATTTCTATCCCGAAGGCCAGACGCCACCCCCGGCATCGGAGATGCCCCTGCCGGGTGCGGGCGATAGCGGGATCGCCGTTTCCAACAACCTGGAGGAGGGCTACGACCGTCCCGGTTCGGACATCAGCTGTCTGTTCCCGATTGCGAACGCCAACGTCTGCCAGTCGATGTGCGACAACAACGACGACTGTGTCGCCTTCACCTGGGTTCGTCCGCAGGCGATTATGCAGGAGCCGTGGAACGGTCAGCCGATCTGTTGCCTGAAGAACGCCGCGGTGCCGCCGCAGGCGAACAAATGTTGTGTGTCCGGCCTTAAGTGACGGGAACGTAGAGTGGCTCCGCCCGGATCGCCTGGTCCTGGCGGCGCATCTGGCGTGCCTTCGCCTCGTGCAGCACGAGAAAGCGGGGCAGCGTCTATCGCGGCACCGCTGTCGATCAGGGACCTCAACACCGCAATGACGGCATCGTGGTCGGCCGCGATCCCCATGACCTCGTGCATTCCGACTTCGAGCAGAATCCGTGGTGGTATGTCGATCTCGGCACCTCCGCGACCATCGACACGATCCGCATCTACAACCGGCTCAATCCCGAGGTGCTCGCCAATCCATCGCTGATGGTTTTCGTCAGCGAGGACGGGAACCTGTGGGAAGAGGTCTATCGCCATGACGGATCGCGCTGGGCGGAACTGACGCTCGATGCCTCGACCCGGGGCCGGTTCGTGCTGTTGCAGCTCGCCGAGCCGGGCCACCTCCAGTTCTTCGAAGTCGAGGTCTGGGGACGGAACTGAACGCTTTGGACAAAGGGCGGCGCCGGTTCGCCCGGCGCAGCTCCGGCAGGCGTTGCGGCCGCGCAACATCCCCGGCTTTTTGTGGCTGTTGCGGAGAATCCACGCCTCATTTTTCTTAATTCTGCCCCATCCCGGGCGCGCCATAAAACCATCCCAAAACAATCAAGATTTTGCCCTCTCCCCGACGCCGTCGTTTCCATAATGAACGGTGCGTCCGGCATCGAAGCCGGCGCGGCGGCGCTGCCGTCATTCAAAACGCACAAGGAGAGGCCCAAATGAAAAAGCTTCTTGCAGCACTTGCCTTTGCGACCGCCGGTACCGCCCTTCCGGCATTGGCCCAGACTGACGTTCTTCCCCCGGAGGTCAGCTTTGACGCTTCCGTCCTCGCCACGACCGACTTCCTCGCCATCGATGCCGACGCGTCCGGCGGCGTGAGCTATGACGAATTGCTGGCGATCGTCCCCGACCTGACCGCAGAGGACTTCACCGCAATCGACGTCGACCTGAGCGGCGACATTTCGGAAGACGAGCTCAAGGCGGTCACGCCCGCCACCATGTGACGCCCCCAGGCTTCACACGAGGCAAATAAAGGCCATCCCGCCTTGCGCGGGGTGGCTTTGGCGCGGTCCGGGCTCCGTTTTCACCTGCCCGGCAATTCTCCCAGCTGCTACGGGGATTGTGAGCAAGCCGCGAAGCCGGGCTTGAAAAGACCTGTTAAAAGGGCTATAAAAAGTACCTTTAAGGAGGCTTTTCATGCCGCACACCATTCTCGCCGCGACCAGCGCCAGCGTTTCCGAATTGAAAAAGAACCCGATGGGCACCGTCGCCGCCGGCGAGGGCTTTCCGGTCGCCATTCTCAACCGCAATGAACCTGCCTTCTATTGCGTGCCCGCCAAAGCCTATGAGGCGATGCTGGAACGCCTTGAAGATCTCGAACTGAACGCCATCGCCGACGCAAGGGAAGGTCAGGTCGTCCACAGGGTGTCCCTGGATGACCTATGAGCTTGCCTTTCTGGACGAGGCCTTGAAAGAGTGGCGCACGCTCGACAATGCCACGCGGGAGCAGTTCAAAGGCAAGCTCGCCGAGCGCCTGCAAAACCCGAAAATCCCGGCGGCGCGTCTGCATGGCGCCAAGGAGCGCTACAAGATCAAGTTGCGCAATGCGGGCTATCGCCTTGTCTATCAGGTCAGGGATCGGGAGCTACTGGTTCTGGTCGTCGCGGTTGGCAAGCGCGAACGCAACGAGGTCTACAAAATCGCTGAACGCCGCAAGACCGAGTGATGCCGGGACTCCGTCCTGAGTTTTTCCTCACGCTCCCGGCAACTCCCCCACTTGCCGCAGCGCCTCCCCCAGCACTGTGGCGGCGGCGAGGGCGACGTTGAGGGACCTGAGGCCTTCGGCCATCGGGATGCGGACCTTGAGGTCGGCGCGGGCGGCGACGGTATCGGGAACGCCGGCGCTCTCGCGGCCGACCATGAGGATGTCGTTGGGCGTGTAGGCGGCGGCATAGGCGCTTGTTGTCGCCTTGGTGGTCAGAAGGACGAGGCGCCGGCCCTCGGCGCGGCGGGCGGTGTCGAAAGCCGCGAAACTGACATGCTCGATCAGGCGGACGCGGTCGAGATAGTCCATGCCGGCACGGCGGAACTTGGTGTCGGAAAAGACGAAGCCGGCCGGGTGGATGAAGTGCAAAGGGATGCCCATGCAGGCCGAAAGGCGCATCAGCGTGCCGGCGTTCTGGGGAATGTCGGGCTGGAAAAGGGCAAGGGCAAGCGGCATGGGATATCCACGGCAAAGAGGCGGAACACAGGCGTTCATGCCACGGCCGGCCCGCGCGCAACATGGCGCAACAGGACATATTGTCGCAGTCCCGTGCGGCCAAATGTAGCAAGGCTGGACAAGCGATCGGCAGAGTGCAAAAAGAACCCCCCAAATCCGCGGATTGTCAATTCGGCGGAGGGGGTGAGTTTGTCTGCCGCGGCCGGCGATTCGCGCCGGAAAGCCGGGCAGGCAGGCAAGAGGCATTTCTTTCGGACGGGGGTCACATTTGGCAACGGCAGCAAAAAGCGACGCGACGCGACGCGACTTCCTTTACATCGCCACCGGCGCCGTCGGCGCCGTCGCGGCAGCGAGCGCGGTCTGGCCGCTCATCGACCAGATGAATCCCGACGCCTCGACGCTGGCTCTGGCCTCCATCGAATTCGACCTCAGCCCGATCGAGGTCGGCCAGATGGTCACCATAAAGTGGCGCGGCCTGCCGGTCTTCGTGCGCAACCGCACCGAAGCCGAAGTCGAATCGGCCAAGACGGTGCCGCTCGACGAGCTGCGCGACCCCGAGACGGACGAGGCCCGCACCAAGTCGGGCCACGAGAACTGGCTGATCATGCTGGCCTCGTGCACGCATCTGGGGTGCATCCCGACCGCCAATGCCGGCGACTACACCGTGGTCTCCTCTAATGGCAACCAGGGCGGCTGGTTCTGCCCCTGCCACGGCTCGCACTACGACACCGCTGGCCGTATCCGCAAGGGACCGGCGCCGAAGAACCTGGTGGTGCCGCCTTACGCGTTCCTGAGCGATACCACGGTCCAGATCGGTTAGGGGGCAAGGACAAATGGCGCTGACGCACAACTCGGAAAAGTACGATCCGAAGAATCCCGCCCTCAAGTGGTTCAACGACCGCCTGCCGCTTCTGAGCTTCGGCAAGGAGCACTTCGTCGATTTCCCCACCCCGAAGAATCTCAACTACTGGTGGACCTTCGGCATGATCCTGGCCCTGTGCCTCGGGGTGCAGATCGTCACCGGCATTATTCTGGCCATGCATTTCACCCCGCATGTCGATCTGGCCTTCAACTCGGTCGAGCATATCCGCCGCGACGTGAACTGGGGCCGCATCATCCAGGGCACCCACGCCGTCGGCGCCTCGATGTTCTTCTTCGCGGTCTATGTCCATATCTTCCGCGGCCTGTTCTACGGCTCGTACAAGGCGCCGCGCGAGGTTCTGTGGATGCTCGGCGTCATCATCTTCCTTCTGATGATGGCGACGGCCTTCATGGGCTATGTGCTGCCCTGGGGCCAGATGAGCTTCTGGGCCGCCACCGTTATCACCAACATCTTTGCCGCCATCCCGCTCGTCGGCGAGCCGATCCTGCAATGGCTTCGGGGCGGCTTCGCGGTCGACAACGCCACGCTCAACCGCTTCTTCTCGCTGCACTACCTTTTGCCCTTCGTCATCGCGGCGGTGGTCATGCTGCATATCTGGGCGCTGCACATCCCGGGCAACGGCAACCCGACCGGCGTCGAACCCAAGGATAGCCACGACACCGTTCCGTTCACGCCCTATGCGACGATCAAGGACCTGTTCGCCGTCTCGGTCTTCCTCATTCCGTTCGCCTGGTTCGTGTTCTTTGCGCCCGACATTCTCGGGCACCCCGACAATTACATCATGGCGAACTCGCAGGTGACCCCGCCGCATATCGTGCCCGAATGGTACTTCCTGCCGTTCTACGCGATCCTGAGGGCGATCGATTTCAACATCCTGTTCATCGATTCAAAGCTCGGCGGCGTCATCTTCTTCGCCGGCTCGATCCTCATCCTGTTCTTTTTGCCCTGGCTCGACGTCTCCAAGGTCCGCTCGGGCAGTTTCCGGCCGATGTTCAGGATCTTCTTCTGGGTGTTCGTGCTCGATTTCCTCTTGCTCATGTATCTGGGCGCGCAGCCGGCCGAGGGCATTTACGTCACGCTGGCCAAGGTCGCCACGGCCTACTATTTCCTGCACTTCCTGGTCATCCTGCCGGTGGTCAGTCGCATCGAGACGCCCAAGCCCTTGCCGACGAGCATCTCGGAAGCGGTGCTGGCGAAACCGGCCTAGAGCGAAGGACCAAAGCGAAATGATCAAAGCAAAGACCATTCTGATGGCCATCGCTCTTGCCGGACTGTTCTCAGCGCCGGCGAACGCCTCCGGGACTGCCGGCGTCGAGCCGAAATTCAGCGACTGGACCTTTGGCGGGTTGTTCGGCACCTATGACGAGCACCAGCTGCAGCGCGGCTTCCAGGTGTTCCGCGAGGTCTGCGCCGCCTGCCATTCGGCCAACCTCATTTCCTTCCGCAATCTTTCGGAGGAGGGCGGTCTCAACTATTCCGAGAGCCAGGTCAAGGCGCTGGCCGCCGAATACACCATCGCCGACCCGGCATCGCTGGACGGCGAGCGTTCGGGCATTCCGGCCGACCGCTGGCCGGCGCCCTTTGCCACCGAACAGGACGCCCGCGACGCCAACAACGGCGCGCTGCCGCCCGACTTCTCGGTTCTGGCCAAGGCGCGTACCGTGCAGCGGCCGGGGCTCGGCTGGATCATGAACTATTTCATCGCCTATCAGGAGGGCGGCCCGGACTACGTCTACAACCTGATGACCAACTATGCCGAGGCGCCGCACGACGTCGAAATTCCGGCCGGGCAGTATTACAACGCCTTTTTCGGCGGCGGGATCGCCATGGCGCCGCCGCTCGCCGACGGGCTCGTCACCTATGACGACGCGTCCGTGCCGATGACCACCGAGCAATATGCCAAGGACGTTTCGGCCTTCATGATGTGGATGGCCGAGCCGCACCTCATCGCGCGCAAGGAGCTCGGTTTCAAGGTGCTGATCATCCTCTCGGCCTTCGCGGTCCTCATGTATCTGACCAAGCGCAAGCTCTGGTCGAACGTCAAGCACTGAGCTAGGTTTTGCCGAACGCTGGACAGGGGCCCGTTCGCGGGCCCTTTTCTTTTGTGGCAAGCCAATCCGTGGGAGCCTGAATTGCCCGTCGACCTCAAGAGCCTGATCCGCACCATTCCCGACTATCCCAAGCCCGGGATCATGTTTCGCGACATCACCACGCTGATCGAGAACCCCTACGGGTTTCGCGAGGCGATCGAGCGGTCGGCTTCGTTCCATCGCGGCATGGGCATCACCCATGTCGCCGGCATCGAGGCGCGCGGCTTCATTTTCGGGGCGGCGGTGGCCATCTCGCTCGGGGTGGGTTTCGTGCCGATCCGCAAGCGCGGCAAGCTTCCGGGCGAGACGATCGGGCAGAACTACGCCCTCGAATATGGCGTCGACACGATCGAGATGCATGCCGACGCGGTTGACAAGGGCGATCATGTGCTCCTGGTCGACGACCTGATCGCCACGGGCGGCACGGCCATCGCGGCGGTGCAGCTGTTGCGGCGCACCGGCGCCGAAATCTCCCATTCAAGCTTTGTCATCGACCTGCCCGAACTCGGCGGTGCCGACAAGCTCAGGGCGCTCGATGTCGATGTGCACACGCTGGTGTCGTTCGAAGGGCATTGAGGCCGGAAGGGTATTTCGCCCGGGATTTGCGCGACATCGGCGCGCGGCGCGCCTATTGCCGCCGACCAGACGATATGTTCAGGATATGTTCTTGTGCATTCATGCACTGGGGACCACATCATGCCGGACTACATCACGACGGCCCACAGCTATTCCTCGGCAGTGCGGGCGGGCGATTTCATCTTTCTTGGATTGCATCGGGCCGGGGGCACCGATTTCGCCAGCCAGCTCATCGGCACGATGGCGGGGCTCGAAAAGACGCTCGGCCGGCTCGGCCGACCGCTCGCCAGCCTGGTGCAAGTGCGGGTTCACCTGAGGCATATCGGCGATCTCGCGGTAATGGAGAAATTGTTCGCTCCCTATTTCGACAAGGACCGCTATCCGGCGCGGATGACCACGACGACCGAGTTCCACGACGCCGACTGTCTCGTCATGATCGAGGGCATCGCCACGGCGCGCGACGGGCTGTGACCCCAAGGGCGGGGCAGCGCGGCGACATCGGACTGCGACAAATTGGCAGGCCTGTGCAAACTCCGCCGCACAATCCGTTCTATGACATCCATTTGGGTGTTAACTGACACCATTCGCGAGCCTGACAGCGGTTTCCGGTGCGGGTGCGGGCCCGTCCGGTGCGCAGCAAACGGAGGAAAATATGAAACGTATTTCGACGATGCTTGTCATGCTGGCCGGTCTCATGCCGGCGGCGGCGCTGGCACAGGGCAATGTGATCGCCCAATACGGCGCCTATCTCGGCTCCGCCGACCATTACAATTCCAACGGGGCGCAGCTGAGCGAGCCCTGGCAGGTGATCCGGCAGGACCGCGCCAATTTCCACAAGTTCGGTATCCAGGACCAGTGGGACGAATGGGACGGGCTGTTCGCCAATGCCAACAACCGCGCCAAGCTGGAACGCCTGCTGGTCAATGCCGGTTTCACGGCCGCCCAGCGCCGGACGATCGTCGACAACGAGGTGTTCATCAACGTCACGGTCTTCGGCTACGGCAGCAACATCACCGGCGTGCAGGTCGACATGCCGTAAGCGACGGATCCGGTTTGCGGCGGCGCCGGCCGAGCAACGCTCGGCGCAGGCACCCACCATGCTGCGCATGATCCCCCTCCCCCGCAAACGGGGGAGGACAAACGCGTTTGATCTGGAGCGAGATGGCAACGGCGCAGCCCCCTCATCCGGCGCTACGCGCCACCTTCTCCCGCAAGGGGAGAAGGGTAGAGTGCGACGAAGTCTGCCGTAGTCCCCCTCTCCCTTGACGGGAGAGGGTGCCCCGAAGGGGCGGGTGAGGGTGGGGCCGCGCGGCATGCCGGCGCCAAATGCGATTGCCCTGCCCTTGAATGGGTGGGAAGCGCAGGAGCCCCACCGCTATTCGCTCAGCGCCTTCGCCAGGAAGGGCAGCGTCTTGTCCATGCGGTAGTCGATGCTCGAATGGGTGTCGGGGAATTCCTCGTAGCGATGCGCGACTCCGGCCGCGACGAGCTTGGCATGCAGGCGGCGGGCGCCGTAGACGAGGTTGTACTGGTCCTCGGTGCCGCATTCGATCCACAGGGCCTTCAAGGATTTGAGGTTGGCGATGACCTCGGCCCGGTCGGCAAGGAGCACCGGGTCCCAGTCGAGCCATTTGGCCCAGCGCTCGTCGATCACTTCGCAGGTGTGCATATCGACCGGCAGGCGGATGCCGCGGATGGCACCGGGGTCGGGATCGTAGGTGGCGGCCATCGCCAGCGCCATCAGGGCGTGGATGTCCTTGTCGTCGGGCTTGGGATCGGCCTCGAGGTCGGCGAGGAATCTTTCGATCGACATGTCCTTCTTGGCGAGGCGCCTCAGCGTTGCCGGCATGTCGTTGAGATAGACGAGCTCGAAACCCATGTCGCCGGAATGGCAGGCGGCGGCGTCCCAGATATCGGCGCGGCGCATGGCGTGGACGATGGCGCCGTAGCCGCCGGAGGACTTGCCGAAGACGCCGCGCCTGCCCTTGCCGCCGCAGCCGAAGCTGGATTCGAGCGCGGGCAACATGTCGTCGACAAGGAAATCTTCCCAGTTCCCCATGGCGGCGGAGTTGATGTACTGGTTGCCGCCAAGCCTTGTGAAGCAGTCCGGGAAGGCGACGATGGCGGGCGGCATGTCGCCCCCGGCGATCAGCCGGTCGAGGCGCTGGGGCACGTTCTCGCCGAAATTCTTCCAGTTGACATGGCTGAACCCGGAACCGGTATAGCCGACCAGATCGACCAGCAGCGGCAGGCCGGCGCCGTCATGGCCATGCGGCACATAGACGACGACGGCGCGGGTGGTCGGGTCGCCGAGCATGTTGTTGGCGAGCGCCGCCGAGGCGATGTCGAGCGTTGTCAGCGTGCCCTTGGGCAGCAGCGGATCGTGCAGCATGGCCGGTCGGTTCCTTCGCTTCAATGGATTTGAAGGGAAGGAGACAAGCGCGTTCGCGGCGGTTTGGCAAGGCGGGGCGCTAGGTCATGTCACGTTTTGATGGAATCAAAACGCATAGCCTAAATCTTTGAGCGGTCGCATGTTCGAACCGCAAAACCGGTATCCACTTTTGCTGAACATGTTTCAGTCGAGCCGCAGGCGCTCGATGTCGAGACCCTGGGATTCGAGCGGGGTGCGGGTGGCGCGGTCGAGGACCCGCTCGAGGCCGAACAGGGCGATGCCGCCGATGGCGAGGGTCGCGGCAAAGGCGCGCCAGCCGTCCTCGACCCCGAAGATGATGCCGACAAGCACGGTGGCGATGGCGCCAAAGACCAGAAGCACCAGCTTGCGGCCCTGGCCGGCGCTGAGACGCCTGATGGCGGCGCCGAGAATGTCGTGCAGTTCGGCATCGGTCATTGCCGCGAGGTCGGGATTGGCGCCGGTGCGCCTCAGCGTTGCCGTGTAGGCGGCGATGCGCTCCTCGGCGATCTCATGCAGCTTGCCGTTGCGCCCGCCGGAACGGACGAGCTGGACGAAGGCGAAAAGGGCCAGAACGATCAGTCCGAGTTCTGCCAGCCAGAGCATGGGGGGACCTCCGGTTTGTTCCCTTTTGAGATGGTGGCTTGTGCAACGAAGTCAAGAGCGCGCCGCGGTCAGCGCCCGCGCACGATGCGCCCGAGGCCGGGCAAGCCGCCAAGGGCGATAAGCAGGCGCTGGGTCAGGTTGGGGCGGAAGTCGCGCTGTTTGGAAAAGCCGACGACCTCGGCGTGATAGACCAGCGCTCCGTGCTGGTTATGCGCCTCGATCGCGGTGATGAGCACGCCCCAGCCGGGCAGCGATTGGCTCGGGCGCTTCTGCCGGACGGTCAGGGCATAGGAAATGGTGTCGCCGGCCCGGACCGGCGCCTTGAACACCATCTTGTTGACGCCGGGCGAGGGCCCGGTGACCCCCGGCGTCTCGCCCTTTGCGCGCAGGAGGTCGGCCTGGGTGAACAGGGTGTCGACCATGATGCGGTGGCCGACACAGACCGTGTGCCAGCCCGAGGCGATGAGGGAACCGAAATGCGAGTGGCGCGCCGCCTCCTTGTCGATGTGGAAATATTGCGGGTCGAATTCGGCGGCGAAGGCGACGATTTCCTCTTCGCTGAAGGTGTGCGCGCCCAAGGGGTAAGGCGAGCCGAGCGCGATGTCCTCGTACCAGTAGGTCACGACACCGCCTCCGTTGCGGGCGGGGCGCGGTCCGTGCCGACGCGGGCGTCGCGCCGCTGGATGAGATTGTCGAGGCGCATGGAAAGAACCTGCTGGCGGTTCTGGTTGCGGATATCGAATTCGAGCGTAGCGATGCCCCAGTCCGGCCGGCCTTCCGAGGCGCGCAAATGGACAATGGTCACCGTGCCGGAAATGGTGTCGTCGACAAAGACCGGGCGATGCCAGCGCAAATCGGTGAAGCCGAGCCCGCCCATGGAGGCGGCCTTGGACAGGAACACGTCGACCAGCATGCGAAGGCTCAGGGCGGCCGTCTGCCAGCCCGAGGCGGCGAGGCCGCCGAGCAGCGATTTCTTCGCCGCCTTCTCGTTTGTGTGGAACGGCAGGGGATCGTAGCGATGGGCGAAATCGAGGATCATCTTGCGCGTGACCTGGCGGCGCGGCAGGGCAAAACTCTGCCCCACTTCCAGGTCCTCGAAATGCAGCCGGTCGCGAGTGACCGGATTGTCGGCGCCTGGCATGCTGATCCTGAACGAACTCTCGACCAAGTGTTAGCCGAGCCGGGGGCCGGAAGGCAAGGCGGGTGCCGCGCCTACCAGTGGGCGACGCGGTCGCGGCCGGTGAACTGGGCGCTGAGGGGCGTGTACTGGAACAGCTCGATCTTGACCCCGTTCGGATCGGTGATCCAGGACTGCCAGGTGTCGTCGCACCCTTTGGACTTGTCCTTGGCGGGGTAGCCGAGCGCGCGGACATGGTCGATGACGAAGTCGATGTCGATGACCTCGAAGCAGATATGGTTGATCTGGTCGGTCTCGGCGAACTTCGACTCGGCCTTTTCGAAGACCTCGACATGGGTGTTGCCGCCGGCATCGAGATAATAGCCGAAGGGCCGGCCGTCGCGGGTGAAATTGAAGATCTTTTGAAAGCCGAGAACCTTTTCGTACCACGCGGCGGTTTCGTCGATGTCGTGGGCGAAAATGCAGACATGGGCGATCTGCTTGACGATTTTCCTGTCCATTCCGGTTCTCCGTGCCTGCTGGGGGATGCGGCGGTGATGGCGATTGTATTATCGTTATCGCAGACGGGTGGCAAGAGGAGCGGGACGGCAGAGAGACGCCAAGGGCGAGGAGGGCGCAGCGCCTGCGCCTGCGGCTCCACCCCACCCGACCCGGCTGCGCCGGACCACCCTCCCCATCAAGGGGAGGGAAGCAGAGCCGCCGCTGCCGCCAGCGGGCGACATGGTCTAAATCACGATCTCGGGCGGGTGGGCGTGGCTCAGAAATTCGAGGTGGCTCATCGAATAGCCGTAGGCGCCGGCCAGTTCGAACACCGCCATGTCGCCGATCTCGGCATGGGCGAGGGCGACGTCCTTGGCCGAGAGGCGGTCGGCGGTGTTGCACAGCGGGCCGCCGATGAAAACGCTTTCGTTGTCGACGCTTTCCTGGCCGGCAAAGATTTTCGGGCGGTTCATCGAAACGATGGAAACAGGGTGGTTGATGCCGAGCGCGGCGGGGCGGCGGAAATGGTGGGAACCGCCGGCGCACACGACCTGCTTCTTGCCGAGCGAATCCTTGATGTCGAGGATTTCGGTGGCGTACCAGCCGCTGTCGGCGGTGAGATAGCGGCCGAGTTCGAGCACGAACCGCCGTCCGGCGAAACCGAAGCGGGAGATGAGCCGGCTCAGGCCCTCGGCATAGGGACCGGGCGCGAAGTCGCGGCCCTCCTGAAGATAGTCGATGCCGAAGCCGCCGCCGAAATCGATGGTCGAGCAGGAAACGCCCTGGTACTGGTCCTCGATTTCCGCCGCCAGCGCAAACACCAGTTCGCAGTTCTTCAAGAGGTCTGAGACCTCGAGAACGCCGGAGGCGGAATAGACGTGCAGGCCGACAAAATTGAGGTTTTCGAGCGCCAGGATCTCCGGCAGGGCGGCGCGGAACCTGTCCTGGTCCATGCCGAGCTTGGAGCTGTCGCCGGAGAAATTGGCCTGGGCGCCGTGGACGTGGAAATTCGGATTGACGCGGACCAGCACGTCCTGGACGCGGCCCTGGGCGGCGGCGATGGCGTTGAGGCGATGCGCCTCGGTCAAGGATTCGACATGGATGGTTCGGATGCCGACCGCAACGCTCCAGTCCAGCTCCTCGGGCGACTTGCCCGGGCCGGTAAAGATGATCTGGTTCGGCGCGAAGCCGGCCTCAATCGCCTTCCTGCCTTCCCCGAGGCTGGCGATCTCGACACCCGCGACGCCGGCCCGACGCGCCGTTTCGAGAAAGGCGACATGCGGATTGGCCTTCATGGCGTAGTAGATAGCGACGCCTTCGGGCATGTTATCGCCAAGATCGGCGATCTTTTGCGCCATCACCGACGGGTCGTAGAGATAGAAGCTGCGCTCGGGACGGGTTTCGGCCAGCGACCGGATCGTTTGTTCGATAGATGGGCTGAGCATGGGCACAACTGCGATGCGGATTGGCGGACGGGAGGAGGAACGCCGAACGGCGCGTGCTGTCAAGGGCCAGTCCGGGCGGCGCGTTCAAGTTGAACCGTTTCGCCGCTCTAGGCGCTTGACGCCGCCGGTCGGGGCACCGCAAATACCGAACCTTCCTGCCCGGTTTCCAACGTTAGGCGCGCTTCATGGCTTCACCCGGCCCCGGCAACAGACGGGCGGCCGTCGTCAAACCGCGCGAGGACCGGCTGGTGCTCGGCATCGGTCTGGTCGTCGCCGCGGTCCTGTTGTTCGCCATACTCGATTCGAGCGCCAAGTGGCTGGCGCTTGCCGGCATCCCGCCGCACGAGGTCATCTTCGTGCGTTATGGCACGCAATTTGTGTTCATGCTGATCTGGTTGGTGCCCCGCTATGGCGGCGAGGCCTTCCGCACCGCCAATCTCAAGCTCGAGGTGTTCCGGGCGCTGGGGCTCATGGGCACGACGGCGATGAACTTCATCGCCCTGGCCTATCTGCCGCTGACCATCACAAGCGCCATGCTGTTCGCCACGCCGATCGTCACCTCGATCCTGTCGATCCCGATGCTCGGCGAAAAGATCGGCTGGCGGCGCTGGGTGGCGATCGTCATCGGCTTTGGCGGTGTCCTGATCATCATCCAGCCGGGCGGGGCCGAATTCCATCCCGCCATGCTGCTCTTATTGGTGATGATCGTCTGCTACGCCTTCTACAACATCTTCAACCGCAAGCTGGCCGGCGTCGATTCGCCGATCATCCAGCAGCTCTATTCGGCGATGATCCCGACGGCGATCTTCTTGCCGTTCATCTTCCTCGGCTGGCAATGGCCGACCAATGTCCTCGACTGGGCGGTGTTCCTGTCGCTGGGGCTCGGGGGCCTCGCCGGCCACATCATGCTCTCCGTGGCCTATCGCTATGCCGAGGCCTCGGTCTTGTCGCCCTTCGTCTATCCACAGGTGATCTTTGCCTCGGTTTTGAGCTGGCTGGTCTTTGCGCAGCCGCCGGGCCTTTCCATCTTCATCGGCGCCCCGATCGTGCTTGGCGCCGGCTTCTACATCTGGTGGCGCGAGCGGCAAGTGGCGGCGACGCGGCGCTGAGAACCCTTTCGGACAGGCAATTGTCCCCTATGTGGTTTTCTGCCATCACTGGCCAATGAAAACGCTGCGCGCCCTGTGGAACGGCGAGATGCCGCTTGCCGACGCCTTTTGGATCTGGGCCGTCGCCATCGGTCTTGCGGTCAATTTTCTGACCAGCGCGCTGTTCGTCGTGCTGGCGGTGAACGGCCGCTTCATCGAGGCCCTGGTCGCAGGCTACGCCTTCTCGGTGCCCTACAATCTCGTCGCCTGTGTCGGCGTATGGCGCGCGGCGGCGCGCCATGAGGGTTCGGCGCTGCATGCCTATCTTGCCCGGGTCGCCAGCCTTGCTCTCGTGACTTTGCTGTCGGTCACCTGACGCAATCGCGCCGGCGCGGTTTTCGGTCATCTGCTGGTGTGCATCGAAGAGGACTGTGCCCTCTTGGCCGAACTGCCCGGCTATGCCGATTTCGCCGCGCGCACGCGGTTCCGGCTGCTGCCGGGCGTGTGGTAGGCGCGTCCGCCGCCGTCAGGCCGTCCGCCGGGGCTTGCCCTGCCGCAGGGCGATCAGCATCGCGATCAGGACGCCGATGGCGGCAAGGCCGATGATGATCGTGGCCAGGGCGTTGACGTCGGGGGAAACGCCGCGCCTGATCTTGGAAAAGATCACCATGGGCAGGGTCGAGGAGCCCGGGCCGTTGACGAAGCTCGCTATGACGAGATCGTCGAGCGACAGGGTGAAGCTCAAAAGCCAGCCGGAAACCAGGGCCGGCGAGATGATCGGCAGGGTGATGTCGAAAAACACCCGCGCCGGTGTCGCTCCGAGGTCCTGGGCCGCCTCCTCGAGCGAGATGTCGAGATCGGAAAGACGCGACTGCACCACGACGGTGACATAGGCCATGCCGAAGGTCGCATGGGCGATGATCACGGTCAGCGTGCCGCGCCCGGCCGGCCAGCCGATCAGCTGTTCCATGGATACAAAGAGCAGGAGCAGCGACAGCCCGATGATGACGTCGGGCATGACGAGCGGCGCCGAGACCATGCCGATCATCAGCGTCTTGCCGCGGAAGCGCCGGAACCTGACGAGCGCCACCGAGGCGAGGGTGCCGAGGACGAGGGCGAGCGTAGCGCTGACCGCGGCGATCTGGAGGCTGAGGATGGCGGCGCCGACGAGCTGGTCGTTCTGGAAAAGCTCGCCATACCATTTGAGCGAGAATCCCGACCAGACGGTGACGAGCCTGTTCTCGTTGAAGGAAAACACGACGAGCGAGACGATCGGCGCGTAAAGGAACAGGAAGCCGAGGACGGTCGCGATTTTGAGGACGGGCGAACGCTTCATTTCGCCTTCTCCTCCATCCGATCCTGGGCGCTGCGCATGATCATGATCGGGAAGACCAGCGCCACGACCATGATGATGGCGACCGAGGAGGCGACGGGCCAGTCGCGGTTGGAGAAGAACTCGTCCCACAGGATCCGCCCGATCATCAGCGTGTCGGGACCGCCGAGCAGGGCCGGGATGACGAATTCGCCGACCGCCGGAATGAAGACCAGCATCGAGCCGGCAATGATGCCGGGCAGGCTGAGCGGCAGAGTGATGGTCAGGAACGTCATGAAGGGGCGGGCGCCGAGATCGGCCGAGGCTTCGAGCAGATCGTCCTCGAGCTTCACGAGATTGGCATAGAGCGGCAGGATCATGAAGGGCAGATAAGTGTAGACGATGCCGAGATAGACGGCGAAGTCGGTCTGCAGCATGACGATGGGATCGTGGATGATCCCCACCGACATCAGGACATTGTTGACCACGCCATTGCCCTTCAAAAACCCGATCCAGGCGTAGACGCGCAACAGGAACGAGGTCCAGAACGGCAGGATGACCAGCATCAAAAGGACATTGCGCGTGCGTTCGCCGGAACGGGCGATCAGATAGGCCATCGGATAGGCGATCAGAAGGGCGATGAGGGTCGAGATCGCCGCGAACTTGATCGAACCGAGATAGGCGTTGAGATAGAGCGGCTCGGAGAACAGGAACTGGAAATTGCCGAAGTTGAGCTTGACGATCAGTTCCCCGCCTTTGGTCCACTCGATCATCGGCGCGTAGGGCGGCGAGGCGATGACCAGTTCGCTCAATGCGATCTTGGTCACCACGAGGAACGGCACCAGGAAGAACACCAGTAGCCAGAGCATCGGCGCGGCAATGACCAGTCCGCGCCCGGAAAGGCCGGCTTTTGCCAGAAGGCGGCGGAGGAAGGCCCAGGGTCGGCTGTCGGCGGCAAGCGAGTCCATGAGGGTCATGAGGTCAGAACCGCCCCGGCGGCGCCTTCCCAGGTGACGTAGATATGCTCGTCCCAGCGGATGTTCTCTTCGTCCCAGCGATCGATGTTCGGCTTGGTCGCCTGGATGCGCATGCCGCTTTCGAGAACGATGTAGTAGACGCTGAGATCGCCGAGATAGACGACTTCGTCGACGAGACCATAGGCGAAATTGGCGTCGCCTTCCGGCCGTTCGCGGCTGATCTGCAGCTTTTCCGGCCGGATCGCGTACCAGAGCGTCTGGTCGGGGGCGCAACTGACCCCATGCGGCACCAGGATATCGTTGACCGTCTCGGCGCAACGGATGCGGACATGGTCGGGCTCGTCCTCGGTGACCACGCCCTCGAACATGTTGACGTTGCCGATGAAACCGGCGACGTAGCGCGAATTCGGGAATTCGTAGATCTCGTTCGGCTCGCCGATCTGGGCGATGATGCCGGTGTCCATGACGCCGATGCGGGTCGCGAGCGACATGGCTTCTTCCTGGTCGTGGGTGACGACGATGAAGGTGACCCCGGTCTGCTCCTGAATCTTGACCAGCTCGTATTGGGTGCGCTCGCGCAGCTTCTTGTCGAGGGCACCGAGCGGCTCGTCGAGCAGCAAGAGCTTGGGCTTCTTGGCGAGCGAGCGGGCGAGGGCGACGCGCTGGCGCTGGCCGCCCGAGAGCTGGCCCGGCTTGCGTTTCTCGTAGCCCGGCAGATGCACGAGGTTGAGCAGTTCCTCGACGCGCGACCTGATGTCGTTTGCTGCCATGCCGTCGCGCTTGAGACCGTAGGCGATATTGGCCTCGACGCTCATGTGCGGGAACAGGGCGTAGGACTGGAACATCATGTTGACCGGGCGGTTGTAGGGCGCCACACCGGCCATATCCTCGCCGTCGATCAGGATTTTGCCCCCGGTCGGGGCTTCGAAACCGGCGAGCATGCGCAAAAGCGTCGACTTGCCCGAACCCGAACCGCCGAGCAGGCAGAACAGCTCGCCCTTGTAGATGTCGAGCGAGACCTGATCGACGGCAAGCACGCCGTTGGGAAATCTCTTGGAGACGGCTTCAATGCGCACGAAAGGGATGGCGTTGGGATCGCGCCATGGCCGCGTATCGGCAGCGTGTTTCTGTTTTTGGGCCTGCGCCATCAAAACCCCCGGAGACAAAGGGAGCCGGAGCGCCCGCTGGGGCGCCCCGGTCGGACGGTATTGCTTATTGTCCGGTCTTGATGCGTGTCCATGCACGCGTCAGCAGACGGTCGTAGGCCGGGCTGTGCGACTTGATGGCAAACAGCTTCGCCTTGACGTCGTCCGGCGGATAGATGGCCGGATCGCCGGTGACCGCCGGGTCGATCAATGGTGTCGAGGCGGCATTGCCGTTGGCGTAGAACACGTAGTCGGAAATCGCCGCGACGACCTCGGGCTCCATGATGTAGTTGATGAACTTGTGGGCATTGTCCGGATGCGGCGCATCCTTGGGGATCGCCATGTTATCGGTCCAGACTTGGGCGCCTTCCTTCGGAATGACGTAAACGACCTCGACGCCGTTGGCGGCTTCGACGGCGCGCGCCTGGGCGATGAAAATGTCGCCCGACCAGCCCAGCGACAGGCAGATATCGCCATTGGCGAGATCGGAAATGTACTGGGAAGAATGGAAGTAGCGGATATAGGGCCTGACGCTGAGGACGAGGTCCGTCGCCTTCTGCAGATCGCCTTCATCCTCGCTCAGCGGATCGAGTCCGAGATAGTTGAGGGCTGCCGACATCACTTCGGCCGGGGCATCGAGCATGGTGATGCCGCAATCGGCGAAATTCTTGGCGATCTCGGGATCAAAGATCATGTCCCAGCTGTCGCTGGGGGCGTCGGGCATGCGCTCGGCAATGGCCTTGGCCGAATAACCCATGCCGGTGGTGCCCCACATGTAGACGATCGCGTGCGTGTTGCCGGGATCCGAGATGGCCAGCGTCGTCATGATCGCCGGGTCCATGTTCTTCAGGTTGGGAAGCTTGGACGCGTCGAGCTCCATATAGATGCCGGCCTGGATCTGGCGCTCGAGGAAATTGTTGGTGGGCACGACGACATCGTAGCCCGAGCTGCCGGTCAGCATCTTGGCTTCAAGCACCTCGTTGCCGTCGAAGACGTCGTAGTTGACCTTGATGCCAGTCTGGGCCTCGAAATTCGAGATCGTGTCTTCAGCGATGTAGTCCGACCAATTGTAAATGTTGAGGACGGGCTCTTCCTGGGCGAGAGCGGGGATGGCGAGAATGCTCATTCCTACGGCAAGCGCGAGGACTTGTTTCATTAGCTTCTGGTACTCCCTGTCGGCGTTGGAGGGGTCTGCGACCTTCGGTGTGCGGCCGAAAAGTCGAGGGCGCAACATATTACCAAAAGCGCGTCACATTCCACAGCAGATTTTGCCCATCCGGACAAGGAAACACCCCGGCATCCATCGGACGCCAGGGTGGTTTCGAACCGGATGCAGCCAGGCCTACAGCCCGGCTGTGGCGGCGATCTCGCGGTGGAAATCGGCGTCGATGCGCCGGCCGACGGACGAGAAGGCGAGGGCCCCCAGGCCGAACAGGCCGAGGCCGAATTGCAGCAGCCAGCCGACGAGTGGGATGATGCCGAGAATCCAGACGGCGATCAGGCCGATGGCAAGGGCGCCGACCCGCTTCCACAGCGTATCGGTCTCGTAGCCGAAGGCGCCGAGCACGCGGTCGGCGAGGAAGTAGGCGCCGGCGACGAACCCGGTCAGCGCCGCCAGAACCAGCAGCACGACGGCGACGGGCACCAGCGGGATGCCAATCAGCGTGGCGGCCAGAACCGGGATGAGGCCGACATAGACGGAAGCCGCGAGCAGGCCGAACAACAGGCTCTTCCACGGCTTGGCCATGGCGGTCATGAAACCGGCCTCGGCGCGGCGCGGGAACAGCGCCAGAAGCACGGCGCCATAAACGATGACGGCGATGGCCCCGAAGACCGCGCCGATCCAGGAATTGGTGTGGCCTTCGGCGGCGCGGTCGAAAATGCCCTTGGCGTCGCCGGCAATGACGGTCGGCTCAATCCTGACGAAACTGACCCGGCTGGCCGGGGCGACGGATTCGGGCACCTCGATCGGCTTGGGCGCGCGGATTTCGACCATGCCGTCGACGCGGGCGTTGGGGCCGAAGCTGGCGGATTCGGTCGACAGCATCAGGTTGCCGGCGATCGGGGCGTTCACGCTGATGGTGCCACCGGCGATCATGGCGGAGCCGGCAATGGCCTTGTCGAGCGTGACGCTGCCGCCTGCGGTGCGCAGATTGCCGGAGATGGTGCCCGAACCGCTCAGGCTGACGGTGCTGCCGAACGCCGTGACGTCCTTTTCGACCGGACCAGCGACGACAACCGAATTGCCGGCAGCGTAGACATTGCCGGAGACCGGGCCGTTTATGGTGACCGAATAGCCGACGGCGTGGGCGTCGCCATTGACGGGCGACGACAGCACGACGTTGAAACCGGCGGCGAAGGCGTCGTTCTCGACGCTTTGCGACAGCGAAGCCTCGCGACCGGCGACGTACTGATCGCCGCCGAAGGCATAGCGTTCCTCGTCAGCCGCGAATGCGGGACTGGCGACGGCGAGTATTGGCACAAGAACTGCGAGCAGAGTCTTCATTGCCGGTTTTCCGTTCATGACAAAAGTATCGGGGCGTGGTTCGACCGAGAGGTGGTGTTCGGCTTGATCGGCGTCAACAGGCGGCGTAAGCGAATGACAAGAGGCGAATTGCCACACGGGCGCCGCGCATTCCGACGAAAGCCGGGCGTGTACACATTCTTCCAAGAATCGCATCACGTTCGCGACAGGCCGTCACAGAGTGTCTCGCAGGTTGAATAAAAGAGGATCGATATGATTACCGACAGACTGCTCCTAGGGGCGCATGTGCGCGAGGCGCTGAACCGGGGCCAGGCGGTGGTGGCGCTCGAATCCACCATCATCACCCATGGCATGCCTTATCCGCAGAACCTCAAGATGGCGCGGAGCGTCGAGGATCTGGTGCGCAAGCACGGCGCCGTGCCGGCGACCATCGCCATCATGGACGGCCAGATGGTCGCCGGCGTCGACGAGGCAGCACTCGAGCGGCTGTCGGAGCAAGGGCATGCCGCGTCCAAGGCGTCGCGGCGCGATCTGGCGTCGGCACTGGTACAAGGCGGGCTCGCCGGCACGACGGTGGCGACCACGATGATGATCGCCGCCATGGCCGGCATCCATGTATTCGCCACCGGTGGCATCGGCGGCGTGCATCGCGGCGCCGAGACGAGTTTCGACATCTCTGCCGATCTCGAGGAACTGAGTCGGACGCCGGTGGCGGTGGTCTGCGCCGGCGCCAAGGCCATTCTCGATATCCCCAAGACGCTCGAGGTGCTCGAAACGCACGGCGTGCCCGTCATCGGCTGGCGGACCGACGATTTCCCGGTGTTCTACTCGCGCACATCCGGCCACAAGCTCGATCTCCGCTTCGACGATGTCGACAGCCTGGCGGACATGCTGCATCTGCATTTCGATCTCGGCCTCGGCGGCGCGCTGATCGCCAACCCGGTGCCCGAGGCATTCGAAATCAACCGCGAGACGGCGGAGAACTGGATCAAGGCGGCGCTGCACCAGGCCGACATGCGGGGCGTCAGGGGCAAGGACATCACGCCGTTTCTCCTCAACGCGATTTTCGAACTGACCGGCGGCAAGAGCCTCAAGACCAATATCGAACTGGCGCGTTCGAATGCCGAAGTGGCCGCCCGGATCGCCGTGGCGCTCGCCCGGCGCGGATGAACGCGCTTCCGGACATTGCCGGCCGTGTGCTGGTCGCCGGCGACATCATGACCGACATCGTCGTCAAGGCCGAGGGGCCGGCGGTCAGGGGCTCGGACAGGCGGGCGGCGATCAGCATCGTCGAAGGCGGTTCGGCGGCCAACCAGGCGGCCTGGCTGGCCGCGTGCGGCGTGCCGGTTGCCCTGTTCGCCCGGGTCGGCTCGAAGGATCGCGACGCCATCGCCGCGCGGCTCAGGGCCGAGGGGGTCGAGCCGCTTCTGTCCGACGATCCGGTCCGGCACAGCGGACGGCTGGTGACGCTGCTCGATCCGTCCGGCGAGCGCAGCTTCTTTGCCGACCGCGGCGCCAATCTCGGCCTGAGCTATGCCGACCTGTCGCCGCACTGGCGCGCCAATACCGGACTGGTGGTGCTGTCGGGCTATTCGTTTTTCGCGCCCGAGCCGCGCGCCTGCGTGCTCAAGATGATCGAAGCGGCGCGCCAGCGCCGGCTGCCGGTCGTGGTCGACGCGGCAAGCGCCGGGTTCCTGGCCGAGTCCGGCGGGCGGTCCTTCCTCGAATGGACCCAGGGCGCGACGCTGGTCGTGGCCAATGCGGACGAGGCGGCGCTCATCACCGGCATGACCGATCCGGCGGCGCAACTGGCGGCGCTGGCGCAAAGCTATCCCGCCGCCGTGGTCAAATCCGGCGCGGAAGGCAGCCATGCCGTGGTCGGCGGCGAGGCGCCGGTCTTCGTCGCCGGCACGGCGCGCGAGGCGATCGATACGACCGGGGCCGGCGATGCCTTTCTTGCCGGATTCATCTCGGCCTGGCGTGAGAAGAAGCCGCTGGCGCAATGCCTTCATGCCGGCAACCGGCTCGGCGCCTTGGCGATCGAACGGATCGGCGGACGGCCGGAACCCGGCCTGGCATTCTGAAGCGATCGAGGAGGTGACGACATGGTCCTGATCGCATCCGTGACCGTCTCCGACCGGGCGAGCGCCGGCGTCTACGAGGACAGGAGCGGGCCGGCCATCGCCGCCTGGCTGGCGACGGCCGTTTGTTCGGACTACGCGCATGTCAGCCGGATCGTGCCGGACGGCGCCGACAGCGTCGCCGCGGCGCTGGCCGAGTTGAGCGATGAAGCCGGGGCCGATCTGATCCTGGTCACAGGCGGCACCGGCCCGTCGCTGCGCGACGAGACGCCGGAAGCGCTGTTTTCGGTCATCGACAAGGAACTGCCGGGCTTCGGGGAGCTGATGCGCGCCGTCAGCCTCAATGAGGTGCCCACAGCGATCCTGTCGCGCCAGACGGCCGGCATTCGCGGCAGGACCCTGATCGTCTTGCTGCCGGGCAGGCCGACGGCGATCAAGACCTGCTTGGATGCGGTGTTCCCGGCCATTCCCTATTGTCTCGACCTGATCGGCGCCGGGCGGATCGAAACGCGCGAGGACATCGTCGCGAGCTTCCGGCCGAAGGGCGGCTGATCCGGGCGAAAATCGCGCGATCAGGCGTTGCGCTTCTCTCGCGCCTCCCGTCGAGGCAGGAAAGGCCGCATGTTTCGGGCTTGGCCTTGCGGGCGGGGGCGCTATGGTGCGGGTGGCGAGGGAGGACAGCGATGCGCGAGGAAAAATTTGCCTTCAAGATGATGCTCAACAAGGGCATGGAAGCCGAGTACCGGCGCCGGCACGACGCGATCTGGCCGGAACTGGAAGAGGCATTGCGCGAGGCCGGGGTCAGGGACTATTCGATCCATCTCGACCGCGAGACCAGTATCCTTTTCGCCGTGATGTGGCGGCGAACCGATCACGGGCTCGACGCGCTGGCAACGACCGAGGTCATGCGCCGGTGGTGGGTCCACATGGCCGACCTCATGCAGACGCACCCGGACAACGAACCGGTGTCGGTGCCGCTCGAAACCGTCTTTCACATGTCGTGATGCCGATATCGCATGGCGGTCAGCCGGTGACCGGCAGGCTTTGCGCCGGATACTCCTCGACGAACCCGAGCGCCGTCGAGGCCTCGGCGCCGCTGGCGAGCAACAGGGCGACATATTCGGCCTTGCGCCCCTCGTCGAAGCGGAAAAGCGGGAAGGAAATCGAGATGGCGGCGACGGACTTGCCCAGATGGTCGAGGATCGGCGCCGCCATGCAGCGGACCCCGGCTTCGCTCTCCTCGATCTCCTCGGCATAGCCGCGCCGCCGGATTTGCATGAGCTGGTCGAACAGCGCGTTGCGGTCGGTGATGGTGTTGGGCGCGATCTTTTCCATCTTCGAGTGCGATAGGCGATCGCGGATTTCGGCCTCGTCGCGCCAGGCCAGGAGCGCCTTGCCGAGCGAGGTCGAATGCAGCGGGTTTCTGAGGCCGAGCGTCGATGTCATCGACAGGTTGTGGATGGAATCGTATTTGTGGACATAGGTGACGAGCTGCTCGCGCCGGTCCATGACGCCAAGATTGATCGACTCGCCGGTGGCGCGCGACAGCTTGCCCATCGCCTGGTCGGCGACGCGCAACAGGTCGGACTGGCCGCTGAGCGAACGCGCCGCCAGGCTGAAAAGGCTCAGCGTGACGTAATAGCGCTCGGTGTCCGGATCCTGCGCGACATAGCCGAGTTCGGTCATGGTGTGCAGGATGCGGTGGGCGGTGGCCTTGGAGGTCATGGCGCGTTGCGCGATGTCGCCAAGGCTGGCCTTTTTGGCCTCGACCAGCGCCTCAAGGACGCCGAAGACCTTCAGGGCGGCGGCGACATTCTCGGTTTTGTTGTGCGCTCCAGCCATGGATTCGTTCTGTTTTTTTCGAAACCGGATTTTGAAATCGTGATCAGCCAAAGTCAAGCCGTGATGTGCACCGCTCTCAACCGGCTGAATCGATTGCCGAAATCGGAATTTTTTGCAATCGCGGCCAAAAGGATTGATCTTGCTTGGGAGCTGTGGTTTCCTAAAAAATGAAACCACGTTCCGAAATTGCAGACACTCGGTGCGGTTGGGGAGGGGCGTTTGGCGCTGCATCCATTGCTCAGGCAAAAGGACCATTTCATCTCCCGCGACGCGGTGCATGAACTGGTCGGCCGATTGAGGCGCAATCTCGTGTCGATCCGGGACGAGACCGGCGAATTCCTTCTGCCGCTCGGCGACGGGCGGGTCGTCGACGGCAAGAACTGGAATTACTGGGAATGGACCCAGGGCGTCGGCCTTTACGGACTTTTCAAATACTGGGACATGACCGGCGACGACGAAACGCTCAAGGTCATCACCGACTGGTTCGCGGCGCGTTTCGCCGAAGGTCCGCCGACCAAGAACGTCAATACCGTCGCGCCGATGCTGACGCTCGCCTTCCTTTACGAGCGGTTCGGAAATCCGGCCTGGGTTCCCTATCTCGACGCCTGGGCCGAATGGGTGATGCACGAAATGCCGCGCACCGAACAGGGCGGGCTGCAGCACATCGTCTTCAACTCGGTCAACGAGCAGCAGCTCTGGGACGACACGCTGATGATGAGCGTTCTGGCGCTGACCAAGATCGGGCTCGTCCTCGGCCGGCCGCCTTATCTCGACGAGGCGAAGTACCAATTCCTCCTGCACGCCCAGTATCTGATGGACACCCATACCGGCCTGTGGTTCCACGGCTGGAGCTTTGAGGGAAAGCACAATTTCGCCCGGGCACTGTGGGCGCGGGGCAATTCCTGGGTCACCATCGCCATTCCCGAATTCATCGAGCTGGCCGGGCTCGAACCGGGCGATCCGCTGCGCCGCCTGCTCGTTTCGGTACTCGATCGCCAGGCCTTCGCGCTCAGGGCGCACCAGGACGAAACCGGGCTCTGGCACACGCTCATCAACGATCCGCAAAGCTATCTCGAGGCGTCCGCCACCGCCGGCTTCGCCTATGGACTGATGAAGGCGGCGCGCAAGCGTTTTCTCGGGGCCGAGTATGCCGAAATCGCGATGCGCGCCATGAAGGGCGTCGTCGCCAACATCACCGCCGATGGCGAACTGATGCAGGTTTCGACCGGCACGCCCATGGGGCACGACCTCGATTTCTACCGGCAGATCCGGCGCACCGCGATGCCCTATGGGCAATCGATGGCCGTGCTCTGCCTGACTGAACTTCTGCGCGATTATTGTTGACGGGAGAGCAGTGCACGCAGAGGCGATCGTATCGACGACAACATGACAAGTTGATGCCAAGGAGGAGCAATATCATGTCCAAGTTTACACGCCGCACGGTTCTGGCCGGCATGGGTGCCGCCGCTGCCGCAACCGCGCTACCCGCGATACCGGCGATCGCCGCCGATCGCTCCATCCGCCATTTCTGGTGGGGCAATCCCAATCGCGACGAACGCACCTTCAAGGTGATCGACATCTTCCAGCAGCACCATCCCGAGATCGCCGTGTCGGGCGAGACCGTGGGCTGGGGCGACTACTGGACCAAGATGGCGACCCAGACCGCCGGTCGCAACATGGCCGACCTCGTTCAGATGGATTACAGCCTGCTGTTCGAATATTCGCGCCGCGGCGCCCTCAGGACGCTCGACGAGCATATCGGCAACGGCCTCGATCTTTCCAATTTCGACAAGGGTCCGCTCTCCGGCGGCTATGTCGACGGCAAGCTCTATGCCCTCAATATCGGCTCGAACAGCCAGGTCATGCCATACAACACGCGCCTGCTCGAAGAGGCCGGCGTCACGGCCGATCCGATCACCTGGACCAGGGACGATTACGCTGCCGCCTGCGAGGCGATCACCAGCAAGACCGGCGTCAAGGGGTCGGACGATCTCAGCCTGGTCACCGAGAACCAGGAAGTCTGGGCCCGTCAGAACGGCCGCGGCTTCTACAACGAGGACGGCACGCTCGGCTTCACCGTCGAGGACGTCTCGACCTATTGGGACTACTGGGCCAAGCTGCGCGAGGCCGATCTTGTCCGTTCCAAGGACAAGACCGTCATTCTCGACGCTCCGTTCGCAGAGGGCGGCATGATCAAGGGCGAGACCGCCATGTCGATGATGTGGTCAAACCAGATCGTCGGCCTGCAGGCGCTGATGCAGGATCCGGTCGGTGCCGGCATGGTGCCGCACAAGGCCGACGGCAAGCCCGGGCAGTTCATCAAGCCGTCGATGTTCATGTCGCTGACCCGCGACGCCAAGGATGTCGAGGCGGCCATCATGTACATGAGCGACTGGGTGAACGATCCGGAATCCACGGCCATTCTCGGCCTTGAACGCGGCATCCCGGCCAATCCCAATGTGCGCGCCGCGCTCGAACCCAACTTCACGCCGCCCGAAAAGGTCTCGGTGGACTATTTCAATGCCATCCAGGACAAGGTCGGCGCCCTGCCGCTGCCTGCGCCCAAGGGCCACAACGAAGTCCGCGACGCCTATATGCGCATCGGCACCGACGTGGTTCTGGGCAACAAGGGTGTCGCCGAAGCGGCCGAGGAATTCGTGCAGACCGCATCCGACATTCTCGAACGCGCCAAGTAAGCGCGTGACCGTCACGCAAAATCAGGCTCCCGCCCCGGCAACGGGGCGGGGACGCAAGCGACAAGAGGGGAACATGAAACGATTCCTCGTGCGCAATACGCCGGGCTTTGTCTTCCTGACGCCCTGGCTCATCGGGTTCTTCTGCCTGGCGCTCGGCCCCATTCTGGCGTCGCTCTTTTTGTCCTTCACCCATTACGACATGGTGGCCGATCCGCGCTGGATCGGGCTCGACAATTACCTCTACATGTTCGGCCGCGACCGCCGTTTCTGGAAGGCGCTCGGGGTCACCTTCTCCTTTGTCGCCCTGGCCGTGCCGGCGCGGCTGATCATGGCGCTCGCTGTCGCCATGCTGCTCGACAAGGGGTTGAGAACCATCAGCTTTTATCGGGCGATCTTCTATCTGCCCTCGCTTCTGGGCGCCTCGATCGCCATTGCCATCCTGTGGCGCCAGCTCTTTCTCGCCGACGGCGTCGTCAACAAGGTGCTGGCGCTCGTTGGCTTCGAGGGGCCTGCCTGGATCTCCGATCCGCACACCGCGCTTTATACCCTGGTCGTTCTCGCCGTCTGGCAGTTCGGCGCGCCGATGCTGATCTTTCTGGCCGGATTGCGGGGCATTCCGCGCGACCTCTACGAGGCGGCCGAAATCGATGGCACGCCGAAATGGCGGCAGTTCACCCGCATTACCCTGCCGCTTCTGGCGCCCGTCATCTTCTTCAATCTCGTTTTGCAGACCATCGATGCCTTCAAGGTGTTCTCGCCGGCCTTCATCATCTCGAACGGCACCGGCGCCCCGTCCGACAGCCTGCTGGTCTACACGGTGTTCCTGTTCAACGAGGCCTTCAAATTCTTCCGCATGGGCTACGCATCGGCGCTCGCCTGGGTGCTCCTGGTGATCATCGCGTTCTTCACCGCCCTGGCGTTCCTCAGCTCGAAATACTGGGTGCATTACGAAAATGAACGCGACTAGCCCCGAGCTCACCCGCGAGATGGAAGAAGCGGCGGCGGTCGCTCACCGGATGCGCGTCGCCCGCGAAAAGCGCGCCCGCAACATGCGGCTGATGAAGCATGTCTTCCTCATCGTCATGTCGCTGATCATGCTCTACCCGCTGCTCTGGCTGGTCTCGGCATCGTTCAAGCCGGAAAACGAGATCTTCTCGACGCTCAATCTGTGGCCATCCGAATTCAGGTTGTCCAACTACATCGAAGGTTGGGAAGGGTTGCCGATCTCGTTCACGACCTTTTTCACCAATTCCCTGATCGTGACCGTGCTGTCGGTCATCGGCAATCTGCTGTCCTGCTCGTTCGCGGCCTACGCCTTTGCGCGCCTGCAGTTCAACGGGCGCAATTTCTTCTTCGCGCTGATGATGATGACCCTGATGATCCCCTATCACGTCGTCCTCATCCCGCAATATGTGCTGTTCCTGAACCTTGGATGGATCGACACCTATCTGCCGCTGATCGTGCCCAAATTCCTCGCTTCTGACGCCTTCTTCATCTTCCTGATGGTGCAGTTCTTCCGGCAGTTGCCGCGCGAACTCGACGAAGCGGCGATGATCGACGGCTATTCGGTCTACAAGATCTACTGGATCATCATCCTGCCGCTGTCGCTGCCGGCCATGGCCACGGCGGCGATCTTCTCGTTCATCTGGGTGTGGGAAGACTTCCTGCCCCCGCTCATCTATCTCAACGACATCAAGAGCTACACCGTGCCGCTGGCCCTCAGGCTGTTCCTCGCCTCGGACGGCACCTCCGCCTATGGCCAGATGTTCGCCATGTCGGTGCTGTCGCTGGTGCCGGTGGTGCTGTTTTTCGTCCTCTTCCAGAAACTCATCGTGCGCGGTATCGCGACCTCAGGCATGAAATAGGATCGTAGCAATGGCGGGTTTGACCCTTCGCAATGTCGGCAAGACCTATGGCGCGGTCGAGGTCATTACCGGGCTCAATCTCGATGTCGTCGACGGCGAGTTTCTTGTGCTGGTCGGCCCGTCCGGCTGCGGCAAGTCGACCTTGCTCAGGATGATTGCCGGGCTCGAGGAGGTGACCGAGGGCACCATCGCCATCGGTGACAGGATCGTCAACGACCTGGCGCCGTCCAAGCGCCAGCTTTCGATGGTCTTCCAGTCCTATGCGCTCTACCCGCATATGAGTGTCAAGAAGAACCTCGCCTTCGGCCTGCAGAACCAGAAGATGAGCAAGGCCGAGATCGAGGAAAAGGTGCTCAACGCCGCCCGCATCCTGCAGATCGAGCAATTGCTCCACAGAAAGCCGCGCCAGCTCTCCGGCGGCCAGAAGCAGCGCGTCGCCATCGGGCGGTCGATCGTTCGCGAGCCGCACCTGTTTCTGTTCGACGAGCCGCTCAGCAATCTCGACGCCGAGCTGAGGGTGCAGATGCGCGTCGAACTGGCCTCCTTGTACAAGCGCCTCAAGACGACGATGATCTACGTCACCCACGACCAGGTGGAGGCGATGACGCTGGCCAGCCGGATCGTGGTTTTGCGCAACGGCGTGATCGAACAGGTCGGGCGGCCCCAGGACCTCTACAAGCGCCCGGCCAACCTGTTCGTTGCCGGCTTCATCGGCTCGCCCAAGATCAACATGCTGCCGGCGGTTCTCGATCAGTCGGGCGGCACGGCGCGGCTGACCCTTGGCGATTTCGGCGATGTCGAACTCAAGGCGCTCGCCACCGCAGACCGCGCGATCACCGTGTGCGTGCGCCCCGAGGCGATGAAGGTCGGGATGGGCGAGATCCGGACGACGGGCACCATCCAGCTCGTCGAGTATTTGGGCAGCGAAATGCTCGTGCACTTCACCACTGCGTCCGGTCAGGCCCTCTTGCTGCATGGCGGCGGCGAAACGGAATTGGACTACGAACCGGGCCAAGAGGTGAACATCGGCTTCAACCGTGCCGACATGCACTTTTTCGACGCCAGCGAAAGTCGCGTCGAGATCGCGGGTTAGCGGTTGCTCGGAGTGAAGAAATGACCACCCAAAGACGTCTGAGCTTCGCCGTTGTCGGGCTCGACCACGGCCATGCCTTCCAGCATGTCGAGGGACTTTTGCCCGAAGGGGTGGCGTTCGCCGGCTATTGCGACAGGACGAGCGTGCCGGCGCTGGCCGCCGCCTTCCGCGAGCGTTTTCCGAACGTTCCGGTGCGCGACCGCGAGGAGCTGTTCGCCGACCAGAGCATCGACATCATCTGCATCTCGGCCGTGCCGGCGGACCGGGCCGACCTCGCCATCCGCGCCATGCGGGCCGGCAAGGACGTCATGGTCGACAAGCCGGGCCTGACCACCTTCGCCCAGCTCGAGGCGGTCAGGAAAACCGTGGCCGAGACCGGGCGCATCTTTTCGGTGTGCTTTTCCGAACGCCACAGCGTGCCGGCGGCGGTCAAGGCCGGGCACCTCGTCGCCGAGGGCGCCATCGGCACGGTGATCCAGACGGTCGGACTCGGGCCGCACCGCAAGAACCTCGCGAGCCGGCCGGACTGGTTCTACGATCCCGAGCGGTTCGGCGGCATCATCGTCGACATCGCCTCGCACCAGATCGACCAGTTCCTGTTCTATACCGGCTCGGAAACGGCGGAGGTAGCATCGAGCACCATCGGCAATTTCACCATGCCCGACAAGCCGGGATTCGAGGATTTCGGCGAGGTGCTTTTGCGCAGCGACCGGGCGGCGGGCTATATCCGCGTCGATTGGCTGACCCCGGACGGGCTGCCGTCATGGGGCGACGGGCGGCTGGTGATTCTGGGCACCGAGGGCTATATCGAATTGCGCAAATATATCGACATCGCCGGACGACCGGGGGAAAACCACCTGTTCATCGCCGATGGTTCCAGCGTGCGCTACATTGATTGCAGCGGCGAGCCGCTCGTCTATTTCCGCCAGTTCGCCGCCGATGTGCGCAATCGCACGGAAACGGCGATGACGCAGGCCCATGTCTACGAGGTGTGCCGACTGTCGCTCGAGGCGCAGGCGAAGGCGGCGCGCATCGTCGGGCGGGTTTGAAAAAGAAGTCAGAAGAAATGGCACAAAGACTGCGCGTTGCGGTGATCGGCTCCGGCATCGCCCGGATACATGTCGAACAGGGCTTTTTCCGTCTCGGGGACCTGTTCGAGGTTCCTGTCCTGTGTTCGCTCGACGAGGAGCGCGGCCGGGCGCTGACCGCCGATCTCGGCCTTGCCGAATTCACGCCGGACTTTAGCAGCGTCCTTGGCCGCGACGATATCGATCTAGTCGACATCTGCACGCCGCCGGGTAGCCATTTCGAATTGAGCCGGGCGGCCATCGCGGCGGGCAAGCACGTCATCTGCGAAAAGCCACTGTTCGGTTCGGTTGCCGAGGTCGACGCGATGGCCGGGATCGTCGCCGGCTCTGGCCGCACCTTCATGCCGATCTTCCAGTACCGCTACGGCGCCGGCCTGCAAAAGCTCAAGCACCTCGTCGATCGCGGCCTGACCGGCAAGGCCTACATGACGACCATCGAGACGCATTGGTGGCGGCCGCCGCCCTATTATTCCGTTCCCTGGCGCGGCAAATGGGCGACCGAACTGGGCGGCGGGCTGCTCGGCCATGCCATCCACGCCCATGACATGCTCAATTACATCCACGGGCCGACAGAAGAGGTGTTCGCCTACGGCGCGACGCTGGTCAACCCGATCGAGGTCGAGGACAATGCGGCGCTGGCGCTGAGGATGCGCAACGGCTCGCTGGCGGCGCTGTCGATGACACTCGGCTCGCGCGAACAGATATCGCGGCTGAGGTTCTGTTTCGAGAACCTCGTTGCCGAAAGCATCCGCGACCAGCCCTACGCCCCGGCACGCGACCCCTGGCGCTTTGTCGCCGAGGACGCGGCGCTGCAGGCCGGGATCGACGCGGCGCTCGCCGAGGTGCCGGCGGCCGAGGAGGGCTTCGCGCGCCAGTTCGAGCTGTTCCATGAGGCGGTCATGGCCGGCACGGCTCCGCCGGTGACACTCGAGGACGCAAGGCGGTCGCTCGAACTGGTGACGGCGGCCTATCATTCGATGCGCACCGGCAGGCCGACGCCGCTGCCGATCGCCAGCGGTCATCCGCTCTTCCGGTCATGGCTGCCCGAAGGCATCAGCCCGGCATCGCCCGGCTGAGCGGCGGCGGAGAGAGCGCCGAAGCGGATGGGAAAGGGATCGGCTTGCCAGGACTGGTGGAGCTGAGGGGAATCGAACCCCTGACCTCATCATTGCGAACGATGCGCTCTCCCAACTGAGCTACAGCCCCGCCCTGACCACCCCGCGTCGCGGCGCCTTTTGGGCCGAACGAGAGTTCGCGGTTGTTTAGCGAATTCATGGCCTGCCGCCTAGTGTCTTTTTTGGCCGCGCGGCCGGAATCCGCCCCCCGGTCGGTCAGATCAGGCCGCGCTCGATCATGGTGCGCGCCATGGAAAGGAAAGCCTGTTCGGCGCCGATCAGCGGTCGGCCGAGCAGGATCTGGGCGCGACCGGCATTGACCCTGGTCTTCATGCCGATGAACTCGGCATTGTCGCGCAGTTCCTTGTCGAAGAGAGCGTATATGCGCGCCATCCAGTCGGGCATGACGATGCGCGGCACGCGCCGGCTGGTCTCGGGAAAGGTCTTGCGCAACAGTCGGGCCATGTCGGGCAGGCCGAGCGGCCCGGCGGACGCGAGGATGCGTTGGCCGCCCGCCGCCGGGATGTCCATTGCCGCCATGTGCAGGGCGGCGACGTCGCGAACATCGACCGAAGGAAAGATCAGGCGCGGCATGGCCGGCACCGAGCCGTTGAAGAGGCGGCGGACGAGAAGACCCGATGTGCCGATATCGGCGCCGAGCAGCGGGCCGTAGATGTTGACGGGATTGACGGTCACGAGGTCGGTCTCGCGTCCGGCCCGGGCCATCATCTCCCAGGCGCGCCGTTCGGCCAGCGTCTTGGAGCGGACATAGGCGGTGACGCGGATGGCGCTGTCGAGATTGGTCCAGTCGTTTTCCGAAAACGGCTCGGTGCGCACCGAGGGATGACCGAAGCCGACGGCCGCGAACGAGGAGGTGACGACAATGCGCCCGACGCCGGCGGCCAGGGCGGCGGCAAGGGCGCGCTCGGTACCTTCGACGGCGGGACGGATCAAGTCGTCGGGATTCTCCGGCATGGCGATGACGAAGGGCGAGGCGACGTGATGCAGCACGTCGACGCCGTCCATCGCTTCGGCCCAGCCGTCATCCTTCATGAGATCGAGCGCTACGATTTGGAGCCCATCCGTATCGGCGCCCGCATCGGCGAGTTCGGCTCGGACCGTGTCGGCGCGCGACATGGACCGCAAGGAGCCGCGAACCCGGTGACCCGCCTGCAAGGCAGCGAGCGCCACATGACCGCCGACAAATCCGGAAATGCCAGTGACCAGAACGGTTTTCATCGTATTATCCCCATAGATTCGCGGCTTGCCGCGCGCCAATTGAACGGTATATACGAATGCAGTTAAGTTCGTACAAGGGGCGAAATTGAAGCAGCAGACAAGACAGCTCAATCCCGAGCGCCGCGACCGCATTCTCAATACCGCGCAGGCGCTGTTCGTGCTGCATGGGCTGCGCGGCACCAGCATGGAAGCGATCGCCCGCGAGGCCGGCGTCGCCAAGCCGACGCTCTATGCCTATTTCGCCGACAAGGACCTGGTGTTCAAAACCCTGGCTCGGCGCATATTCGAGGAATGGCAGGCGCTGGTCGCGCTCGAACTGTCGGGGCCGGGACCCGCCCAGGAACGGATCGCCCGGGCGCTGACGGCCAAACTCAAGGCCTATTTCCGCCTGATCAGCGTCTCGCCGCATGCCGCCGAGCTCTATGGGGAAAAATCCAAGCTGCTGGCCGAGCCGCTCGAGGCCCTGGAAAAATGGCTGGAAGAGGAATTCACCAGCGCCCTTGTCGCCGAAGGGCACAAGGACGCGCGCCGGCATGTGCAGGTGCTGCTTGCCTGCGCCGAGGGACTGGCGGCGCGGGCGCGCTATATCGAGGAGATCGGGCCGGCGGCGCGGCTGGTGGTGTCGAAGCTGTTGAGCTAGGGGCGCGCTTCGACCTCGACAGAGCGTGGCGAAGCGCGGGACCGTCGCGCAAGGGTGCCGGTTCCGAGGACTGCCGGCCAGGCAAACCTGAACAGGGTTACTGAAATTTTCAACGAATTGACAATGACTTGGCCGCCCAGAGTGCGGCCACCTCCCGAAAAGCGATCCGCAGACCAGCATAGCTCTTGCAAATAACTGACCGGTCAGTTATTTAATCAGACAAAGCTGAGAGCGGTGGGCGAGTATGGATTCGGACAGGCGGGACGACGGGCTGAAACGGGGCTCCGGGAAGAAAACGCAACGGCCGAAGGCGACGGACGCGGAATTCGGCGAAACCATTGCCGACGGCGGACATTCGCCGACGGAAGCCGAGACGGACACGCATGGTGCAATCGCCAAACGCGGCCGGGGCCAGCCGAAATTCCGCCGGCGGGCCGAGGCGCGCAAGGACGAGGTGCTCGACGCGGCGCTCGAGCTGTTCATCGAAAAGGGCTACGCCTCGACGCGGGTCGAGGACATCGCCGCAAAGGCCGGCATTTCCAAGGGCACGGTCTATCTCTATTTCGACTCCAAGGAAGCCCTTATGGAAGGGCTGATTCACCGGGCACTGACCCCGATCGCCCTCAATGTGGTGTCAACCATCGACAAAATGGGCGTCGATCCACGCATGGTCTTCAAGGCCATCGGCGGCATGGTCGCCACAAATCTCGGCGACCCCAAGGTCTTTGCCGTTCCCGCATTGATCATGCGGGAGTCGGCGCAATTTCCCGAACTGGCGCAGATGTATCGTCGCGACGTCATCGACAAGGTGCTGCCGGTGATGCGCAAGCTGATCGCGCACCAGATCGAACTCGGCCGTTTCCGTCCCGTCGATCCGGATCTGGCCATTCGCAGCATAGTCGGGCCGATCATCGCTCACATGGCGATGGCCAAGGTATTTGGCATCGTCTCGGAGGATGGCCTGAACATGGACCGCATGATCAACCAGCACATTGACATTCTCTTCAACGGACTTTCGGCCAAACCGGAGCGCAAAAATGGATGAATTCCTCGCCTTCCTTCATGCCGCCATTACCTGGTTCGGCGAGGCTTTCGCCTGGACCATGGCGGCGCTCGGCGTGCTCATCGGCATGGTGGGCGCCTTCGCCGCCAGCTTCGTGGAAAGCGGTCCGCCGGTCTATAACGGCTATGTCGAGGCCAACTACGTCTATGTCGCCGCGACCAATCCCGGCCGGCTCAGGGACATCGCCGCCGACGAAGGCCAGACGGTCACGCAAGGGCAGACGCTGTTCTCGCTCGACGACGACCAGTACCGTGCCGCATTGAGCGCCGCGGTGGCCCAGCAGAAGGCCGCCGAAGCAAGCTGGCGTAACCTCGAGACCGGCTCGCGGTCCGAGGAAACCGACGTCATCAAGGCTTCGCTCAAGCAGGCGGAAGCCAATCTCGAACTGGCGCGGACGACGCTCGATCGCACGCTCAAGCTCAAGCAGAGCGGACTGGTGCCGGATTCGCGGGTCGATTCGGCCCAGGCGCAGTTCGACACGACAAGCGCCACGCTGGCGCAACTGCAGGCCCAGCTCGCGGTGGCAGAACTGCCGGCCCGGCCCGAACAGCTCGAAGCGGCCAAGGCCAATTACGAGGCGGCGGCGGCCAATGTCGAGTTGGCACAGGTGCAGCTTGATGACCGCACGGTCGACTCCCCGGTCGGCGGCGTCGTCGATCGCGTCTACTACAAGGCAGGCGAAGTGGTCGGCACTGGCTCGCCGGTCCTGTCCATCCTGCCGCCGGGCGAGCTCAAGGTCGAGTTCTTCCTGCCAGAGACCGAGCGCAACCGCTTCCGCATCGGCGACATTCTCGATGTGACCTGCGACAGCTGCGCCGACGAGCTGACGGCGACGATTTCCTATCTCGCCAGCGATCCGCAGCATACGCCGCCGATCATTTATTCCCGCGACGAGCGCAAGCGCCTGGTCTTCATGGCGGAGGCGCGGATCGACGAGAGCGTGTCCCTGCTGCCGGGACAGCCGGTGACGATGAAGGTGCCGGAATGAGCGACGAGCCCAGGTCTGGATCGGACGGCGAGGATCTGCCCGCACAGGCAAAAAGGCCGGCCCAGCCGGAAGCGACCGCTGCCGCGGCAAGCGAAATCGAAAAGACGTCGGAAGCCGCTGCCGCGCCGGATGACGCCGGCACGCCCGACCGGCCGTCGGCATCCGAACCGGACGCGCCGGCACCGACGCTGGCGATCTGGGTCAGGGGACTGACCAAGAAGTTTGGCGACAAGACCGTGGTCGATGGGCTCGACATGCAAGTGCCGCGCGGCGCCATCTACGGGTTTCTCGGGCCGAACGGTTCAGGCAAGACTACGACCATCCGCATGATGTGCGGACTTCTGACGCCGAATGGCGGGCAAGGCGAATGCCTTGGCTTCGATATCCTCAAGGAGGCGCAGAAGATCAAGGAACAGGTCGGCTACATGACGCAGAAGTTTTCGCTTTACGAGGATCTGACCATCCGCGAGAATCTCGACTTCATGGCCCGCATGTATCGGCTGAGGAACCGCAAGGCCCGCGTCGACAGGGCTTTGGAGGAACTCGGGCTCGCCGATCGGCAGAGTCAGTTGGCGGGCAAGCTGTCGGGCGGCTGGAAGCAGCGCCTGGCGCTCGCCGCCTGCCTGTTGCACGAGCCGAAACTCCTGCTGCTCGACGAGCCGACGGCCGGTGTCGATCCCAAGGCGCGGCGCGACTTCTGGGACGAAATCCGGCGCTTGTCCAAGCAAGGCGTCACGGTTCTGGTCTCGACCCATTACATGGACGAGGCGGTGCAGTGCGACTACATCGCCTATATCGCCTATGGCAAGATGCTGATCTCGGGTCCCTCCGCCGCCATCCCCGACATGATCGGGTTGCATACCTGGCGGGTCGATGGCCCGAACCTTCAGGCGCTCGAAACCGAGCTGCGCGGCACGGAGGGCATCGAACAGGTGGCGCGCTTCGGCGCGGTCCTGCATGTGTCGAGCACCAACGAGGCACGCCTGAGACAGGTCGCCGAGGACCACATGGCCAAAAGCGTCGGCCACTGGACCGAGAAAAAGGCCGAACTCGAGGAAGCCTTCATCTATCTGATGACGGGCGCGACAGACAATTTCTCCAACGGAGTCAAAGGGGTGGCGGCATGATCTCCATTTCGCCGGCCCGGTTCTTCGCCGTGCTCATCAAGGAATTCATCCAGATGAAGCGCGACCGCATCACCTTCGGCATGATGATCGGCCTGCCCATCGCGCAGCTCCTGCTGTTCGGCTACGCCATCAATTCCGATCCGAGATACCTGCCGACCCTGGTCGAACTGAACGACAACGGCCCGGTGGTCCGATCGGTGCTGGCCGGCATGGAAACCTCGACCTATTTCGACTTCAAGGGTATCGTGACCGGTGTCGAGGCCGGTGATCGCGCCCTGAGGGACGGCACCGCCAATTTCATCATCGTCATCCCGCCCGATTTCGAAAAGGACATCGTGCGCGGGCGGCATCCCGATATCCTGTTGTCCGCCGACGCCTCCGATCCGACGGCGGTCGGCGGCGCGGTCGGCGCCATGAACGGCATCATCAACAGCGCCATAAAACAGGTGCTGAGCGGGCCGCTGCAGGCGTCGGCGGGATCGGCGCCACCATTCTCGGTGACGGTGCATCGCCAGTTCAATCCCGAAGCCAGGTCCTCGACCAATATCGTGCCGGGCCTTCTGGCCATCATCCTATCCATGACCATGACGCTGATCACCGCCGTCGCCATTGTTCGCGAAAGCGAACGGGGAACGATGGAAACGCTGATCTCGACGCCGGTCAGGCCCACCGAGGTCATGCTCGGCAAGATCCTGCCCTATGTGCTGGTCGGCTACGTCCAGATCATCGTGTTCCTGTTTTTTGCGCGCGTGCTGTTCGATGTCCCGTTCGATGGCTCCGTGCAGGCCTTCGTGGTCGGCTTCAACCTGTTCATCATCGTCAACCTGGCCCTCGGTTTCCTGATCTCGACGCTGGCGCGCAACCAGATGCAGGCGATGCAGCTATCGGTCTTCACCATCCTGCCTTCGATTCTCCTGTCCGGCTTCATGTTCCCCTTCGCCGCCATGCCGGGCTGGGCGCAGACCATCGGCGCGGCCATTCCGGCCACGCATTTTCTCCGGATCGTTCGCAAGATCATGCTCAAAGGCGCCGATCTCGGCGACATTGCGGTCGACATGACCAGTCTGTCGCTCATCATGGCGGTGATCGCGGCACTGGCGCTGTTGAGATATCGGCAAACGCTCGACTGACGTGCCATGCTGGCGTGCGCGGGGCGCCAGGCGCGGCATCGTCCCGACCGGCCGGCGTCTTGCCGGCCATGCACGGATCCGGCAAACAAGGGGAAACGCGGCCGATCGGGAGCTGGAAGCGACGCTATGCCTTCGGCGCCGCCATTGCGTTGATCGAAGTCATGCCCGCAACCGGCCGCGAGGCGGTCGAATGGCGGCTGTGAACAAATGCCGCTGCGTCGGCATGGGCGCCGGAGACTAGAATGTCAGCCCGATGCCAAGGGCGGCATGTGCCTCGGAGGGCGATGCCTGTCCGCCCGGCTGGGAGGTTCCAGATGCGCCCGTCCGCCCGTGCCCGCAAAGCGTTCAACTGGCAAATCGATGTCAAGCTTCTGACCGAGCCGCTCTATCTGGTCAGCTACGCCAAGGCGATCGCCATCGTCATCGCCATGATGGGAGTGCTGCTGACCTTTCTGGCTCTCGTAACCGACAATGTCGAGGCCATCGGCGCCTTCTGGCTGATGAGCGGGCTGGCGGCGGTGATCCTCATGGTGGCCGGGTTCCTCGGAACGCTCGTCCTCACCGGCAACCGCATGGCCCTTGACTACACGGTCGACGGGCGCGGCGTGGTGCAGACCGTCGTCGACCGCAAGCTGCGCGCCGTCGGCGGCGTGGCGGCAGTGGCGGGGGCGCTGGCCGGCAATCCCGGCGTGGCCGGTGCCGGCATGCTGGCCCGATCGCAGAACCGGCGCTCCGTCGCCTGGGACGCAATCGTCTCGGCGCAGTTCCATCCGCATCGCAAGGCCGTGTCGCTCAAGAATTCCTGGCGGACACTGCTGATCGTCTTCTGCACGGCCGAGACCTATGACGAATTCGCGGCGCTGGTCAGCGAGAAGGCGGCCAGCGCGACGGCAGGGGCGAAGCGCGGTCGCAGCCCGGTGCTCGGGCTTTTGGTCCGCACCGTCATCGCCGTTCTGTGCAGCCTACCGTTCTTCGTCCTGCCCTGGCCGTTCGAACTCGACCTGTTGGCGCCGCTTCTGACCCTCGGTTTCGCGCTGGCCGCGGTCTGGCTGGTGCCGCACCTGGTGGTGGTGGCCCTCGGCGCCATGGGCTTCATGTGGTTCGACATCATCGGCCGCATCTTCGAGATGCGCCAGTCGAGCATCGACGGCTCGATCTACGCCTTTTACGAGATGATGGGGACGGAAGACTGGATTCCCCTCGCTATCGCGGCAGCGGGCACGATCGGGATCGCGGTGCTCGGGTGG
>Ga0180009_10000275_pt1 | contig 74010 bp, 68 predicted proteins | sample OS_PC_MetaG_FD_123537 | JGI IMG/M metagenome (GOLD analysis project Ga0180009, IMG submission 123537) | Groundwater microbial communities from the Aspo Hard Rock Laboratory (HRL) deep subsurface site, Sweden - OS_PC_MetaG | ecosystem: Environmental > Aquatic > Deep subsurface > Groundwater... | reverse complement strand
GCGTAAAACCTTTTTATGAGATCGCCCATCCCCACCCTGTCAAAAAGCTGGCGGCCTTCCAGCGCCACCTCGTAAGAGCGGAAGATCTCCTCAACATCCTCTCTCAGGTCCTCCGGCACCGAAGAAAGCGACGAGGTGAGCTTGCGGTTCAGAACCATCCAGAAATACACTTTTCTGTTTATGCCGTTGCGGATGCCGCTTAGGATTTCCATCCACTTTGACGAATACGCAAAATCCTCTATCATTCCAAGCCGCACAAGCAGGGACTGTCCGAAAGAGGTGTCTTTCAGCGCATCCTGCAGAAAAAGGCTGGCCGTGGCGAATTTTATCTTCTCAAACGCGTCCTTTTTTTCGGGAAGCAGCGCCGAGAGTTTCGCCCTTATCTCCTCCGGCTGATTCTCAAAGGACACAAGGAATAATATTTTCTCCGGCACTACGCCGGATAACACATCCAGCGCCGTGAGGCGCGCGAGCGTTTCCGTTGATCCGGCGCCTGCGGCAATATCGGCGAATGTTATTTTATTGAGAAGCGCGGAAAAAACAATTCCCGCCTGAGGCAGGCTCAGGCCCTGGAGCGCTTTTGAAACGAGCGTCCAATCTTCTTCCGGAATGCCCAATGAATCAAAATGAGATATTACCTGCTCTGGCGCCGGACACGCCGAAAAAAGCGTGGTCAGTTCATGCTGCAGTTCAAAATTCAATTCGTTAAAATTCATAAACTTTTAGTTCCAGCGCGCGAAACAGCATAAAGAACAGCAGACGGCATCCGTAGCGGGCCATATGAGTGAGGGGTTTTGCCCCGTGCTCCGAGCGAATTGGCAGCGAACCGCATACGTGAGCGGCCGTCTATGGGTGCCGGCCGCTGTGATTGTTTACGGGTATTAGAACACATCAAGGGAATCCTCATTGGACGCGGCGCCCTCCTGAGCGTCATCCAGTTTTTTCACGCTCGTCCAGGTGAAGGCCTTGCCGTCAGAAGTTATTTCAACGGCGCCGTATTTATCCGTTCGCAGGGCCTTCGCACCCATCTCTTTCGCTTTATTTTCGGTCAAGAGTATATCCGAATCGGAAAAACTCCAATCCTTCTGATAGGAATAAGGCAGCACCACCAGAGAGGGGCTCGCCGCCTCAAACCACTCGCCGAGGCAGGCATCCATGTGCCCGTGATAAGGGGCTATGAGCACATCGCATTTCAAATCCAGGTTTTTATCCTTCAGCATCTCATATTCCGCGTCATTCATTATGTCCGAGGGCATGATCATGACGAAATCACCGTATTTTATTTTCAGCGCTATTGAGTTGTTGGCGAGATCGTCATTCGTCCCTGCTATCTTTTTTTCCGGCGGCCACAGGACGCTCACAATAAAATCTTTGCCGGACACTTTTTCCGAATAAATTATATCGCCCTTCTTCGCTCTGTAAAGGGGCGCTCCCTTTGAGGCGGAAATAAATTTTTTGAAACCTGTCGGCGTCTTATAATCCTCAGCCGGTATCAAAGGAGTCCTCAGTATATAAAAATAATTGCGGTACAGCGCCTGCGCGTAAAAACCGTCCCATTTTTCTTTCAGATTCTCGTCGGCGAGAAAATCAAGAAATTCCTGGTATGACCTTTTTTTCACAAATTCGCGGGGCTCATAGGGCGTAAAGACTTTCTTTGCCTTAAAATACGGGAATATCTCCGCGGCGTTGCCCGTATTTTCCGGTTTGAGATTTGAAAGAACCACAGCTTCAAACGAATCGATGTGATAGAGGGTAAAGGCGGCCGCGAGACCGCTGAAATTAAAATCACCCTCATCGCCTATTGTCGTGTCCACGAGGATGCTTTTACCTCCGGGGGTGCGGATTATATTGCAATTCCCGAAACCTATGGCCATGATGGTGGCCTTGAATTCAGGCGCTGTTTTCTCTTTGAATTTCCAGCCGTAAAGAAAAAAAGCCAGCGCAAAGGCGATCGCTATCGCCGAGGCCCTGATATACAGCTCACCCCTGGAATAATATTTCAGGCGCTGGAGCATTTCTTCAATAAGATCGAAAACGGGTCTGTAAAAAGCGATTAGAAAAACGCCGCTGTAATACATTATCAGCCACGACGAAGTGAAAGTCGGCATAAAAGGATAGGTAAAGGCCTTGAAAAAGAAATGGGCGACACCGGTGAAACCTACGCACAGCCAGTAATTGCCGGCGTTGAGATAAAGCGCTATGAGAGAACCCAGCGCCGGAAGATTGAGGGCCGAAAAGAGCGCCCCTATGAGCCCGGCGAGAAAACCGGCCATCACGATCAGCCCTATGAGCGGAATGGCTATGAAATTGGCAAAGACCCCCGCCGCCGGAAACCGGTGGAAATAAGCGGCTGAAAGAGGGATCATCATCCCTATCTGTATGGCGAACTGCGCGTAAAAAAATTGGACAAGAGCCTGCAGGGCCGGCGGCATTCTGTTCATGGCAAGGCCGTCCAGGGGTTTGACCGCATGCAGGCGCGAGGCAAAAATCACGCTTAAAACAACGGCGGCCGAGGTCATCATAAGAAAACTGCTGTTCCTCAACAGATCATATTCGACACAAACGACAGCCGTGAGAAAAAAGACCCAGAAGAAAAAAACAATGAACATCCATGAACTGACATATCTGGTAAAAAACTTTTCAACCGGGCCTGTCAGATAGCACAGCGACCACACGGCCATATATGAAAGGACAAAACTCGCAGAGGGCAGAAGAAGAGGATTAATGATGAGTATGATCGCCCCTGTCAGGGGGATCGTCAGCGCCGTGGACGCCTTGAGGCCCAGACCGAAGGTGTTGAAGAGCATGAGGATGGAATACATCATCGACGCCCTGACCGTTGCCGGACGGGCGCCGGTGATCAGCGTGAACACCAGAAGCCCCACCGTCACCAGGAACCAGCGCGGTTTCGGAGGTATTCTGAGAATAGAGCAGATCGTGAAGAAAAGGACCGCTATAAAACCCGCGTGAAGGCCGGAAACGGAAAGCACATGCGCCACGCCCGTGGCCTGAAACTCGAATTTCATCTGGGGCGGCACACCCCCGCGCGTTCCGAGTGTCACACCGCCCAGAAAGGCCGACTGAGGATAGGGCATGGTCTCTTTTATCACGTTTATCATCTTTTTCTTGAGATCCAGCGCGAAACGCAGCAGCCAGCCGGCATTCTCGCCTATTTTCTTCACCTGTTCCGGCGTCCTCGGATACATGCAGCCATAAGTGCCGAACATAGACCGCAGATAGTCCTTGTAATCGAAAGAGCCGGGGTTTTTCTTCTCCATGGGTATCATGAGAGATGATTCCACTTCTATGATATCGCCGTAATCGCATTCCTGATAATAATCGCCCACGGAAGGCTTGACCTGCACAAGGACATTCCCTGTGCGGCCTTTGAGTTTTCTCCACTGGCCGTCTTTCTTTTTGATCTCAAAAGGTTTGATGAATAGATTCGTTTTATCAGATCTCTCGTCGGGCTCTCTTGTAACCGTTCCCCTGATTCCCGTTTTGTCCCAGAACTGTTTATCCAGCTGATTGCTGATATGATCGGGGAACTTTGTGTTGAAAAATCTCCAGTAATTGGCCGCGCCGAGTATCATCGGGATGAGCACCAGCATAAGCGCCGAAATCAGGCGGTATCTGCCGAGGATCATCCAGACGAGAGTAAGGATGCCCGCGGCTATGAATATCCAGTGAAGTATCAGCAGTTCTGAAAAAGAAAACAGCGGCACAAAAACATCAAAACCGGAAAAATATATGATGGCGAGGGCCGTCCCTATTATAAACGAATAGCAGAAAGCGATTATTTTATTAGTAGTCACTCTTTGTGTTTTTGTACCAGTTCGCGTTGCTCATCAGGTTGGCCTCTCTGGTGTAACCCCTGTCAAAAACGAGGGTTAAAAAACCTATGATGCCTATAAACAGCAGCGTCATTAGAAGTTGTTTAGCAGATTTCACGCTCTAAGCTTATTTTTTTTAACGGATAATGTCAAATTATTTCTTTTCCAGTTTTTCCAGTTTTGATTTGAGTGAAAAGATCTCGAGCTCCATTTGAACGGCCATGTCCGCCACTTTCTGAAGATCGTCTATTTTGTTCTGTATCACTACTCCCGTGCGTTTTCTCTCAAGCGCGTTGATGATTATCTCTCCCGATATTTTGAGCAGTTTCACCAGGTCGTCGTGCCAATCTCTTTTTTCCCGCACCGTGTCAAAACCCATAAAACCATGCAGATACGCTCCGGAAACGAGGGGCACGGCAAGAAGGGATTTAATATTCCGGGCTTTCAAAATCCTCTTTTCCGCCGAAGCTGCCTCCGCCAGTTCTTCGATATTGGGGATTCTTATTGTTTCAAGACGCTTTAATTTTTTCATCCACCACGGGAAATCATCAAGCCAGCAGTTCTGCAGATTTTTTTTCTGCGGCTCTATGCCTTTGGCGCACCATTCGTGGGTGTTGTCCATGAACAGGCCTTCGGGCCGGATCAAAAAAACATAAGCCCTGTCCACTTCCTCGCCCTGGCCGAGCTGTTCCAGCGAGCGGTTAATCTCATCATCTATCTCATCCGGAGAGCATTTGATAAATTTTGAAGACATTCCGGCAACTATGTCTTCAAGTTTTATCCGCCGTTCCAGCACGGCTTTCGCACGGGCCGCGTCACTTATATCGCGTATGAGCAGACAGGCCATTTGACGATTTTCTATCTTGTACGGGATAGCCGTGATCTCGGTGGCGACGAGGTTCCCGCTCTTGAGCACACAGCCGGATTCAAGCCTGTGCCGCGTCTTGCGCGGATTACTGAACACCTTCTTTAACTGAGCGCCGCCAAAAGATTGCAGGATATCGCTGATTTTCCTGCCGCTGAGTTCATCAGCGCTGTAACCCATTTTCCGGCAGGCCGTTGCGTTGGCATAAACAAATTCGGCCTTGTCATCTATCCAGCAGACGCAATCGCCGATTTCCTCCAGCGAATAGCACAGCAGCTTGTTCAAAAACGATTCTGTCAGGCCATTTTTTTTCAATTTTTCACCCTCTCCGGCTCTAAACCAATCGTCTGTCCTAAACTATCGTTTCCTGAAGTCCAAAACCTTTACAGGTCCGTCGTCTGTCCGCCGGCCAAGTATGCTCAGCGTTGCCCCATCAAACACTCTGTCGCGTTCGATAAAACCTATTATATTTGACAAAATTACGCCTAAAAAGTCAAGGGGGCAATCAAGTATTGTCCTAATATAAGCAGAAAGATCAGGGGAGAATTAAGAAAGCGGCAAGATAAATCACTGAAGTTCTACCTTAATCTCAAACACACTCATCACATCACACATCTAAAAACCTTTCTAATTTCACCTTTTCTTCACAAAGGAACTTATAGCTGGATTTCAAATAAATCATTATTCAGACAATCCGTAAATCGGAAAAGCATTCGTCATTTTCTTGACTTCTTTTTTAACTGCTTTCAGTTCCTCTTTATTGCCCGCTGAATTTATAGCCCTGCTTATAAAAACCGCTATCTGCTTCATTTGCTCCTCTTTCATACCCCTGGTTGTGACTGCCGGAGTCCCCAGTCTTATACCCGAAGTGATAAAAGGCTTTTCAGGATCGCCCGGGATAGAGTTCTTGTTCGTAGCAATCCCGGCTTCGTCTAGTAAATCCTGCGCGGTAGAACCCTTCATGTTCTTATTTCTCAAATCTACGAGCATTAAATGGTTATCCGTCCCGCCTGTAACAAGCTTAAAGCCCAGTTTCACAAGTTCTTCAGCCAATGTCCGGCTGTTTTTTACAATCTGCTTCTGGTATTCCATGAATTCCGGCTTCAGCGCCTCTCCGAAAGCCACGGCTTTGGCCGCAATCACATGCATGAGCGGGCCGCCCTGGATTCCCGGAAAGATATTCTTGTCCACCATATCTGCAAATTCTTTCCTGCACATCACAAGACCGCCCCGGGGCCCCCTCAGGGTTTTATGAGTGGTCGTTGTGACAAAGTCGGCATGGGGAAACGGGGACGGATGTATCCCGGCCGCTATCAGCCCTGCTATATGCGCTACATCAGCCATAAGGTACGCGCCCACATGGTCGCAGATCTCCCTGAATTTCGAGAAATCTATTATCCTTGAATATGCGGAAGCTCCGGCGACGATCAACTTGGGTTTGTTCTTCTCCGCAAGACGCCGCATTATGTCAAAATCAATCAGCCCGGTTTTACAGTCAAGCTCTACAGGCACCGTGTAAAAATACCTGCCCGAAAACGAGCTCGGGTGACCGTGGGACAGGTGTCCGCCGTGGGACAGGTGCATTCCCATGATCGTATCTCCGGGGTTTAAAACGGAAAAGTAAACGGCCATGTTTGCCTGCGTGCCCGAATGAGGCTGGACATTTACATGTTCCGCATTAAAAAGTTTTTTGCAGCGGGCCTGTGCGAGCCGTTCTATTTCATCATAGTGCTGGCACCCGCCGTAATACCTTTTCCCCGGGTACCCTTCAGCATATTTATTAGTCAGGACAGAGCCCTGCGCTTCCAAAACCGCCTGTGAAACATAATTTTCAGAAGCAATCAGTTCAAGGCCTTCTTCCTGCCGGAGGTGCTCCTTTTTAATTATTCCATAAACTTCACCGTCGCTTTCTTTAAGATATTCCAACATTATCTCCTCCCGTTAAACTGTATAAACCGCAAGTCACCAGTTACCCGTTGCCAAGTCACCATGTTGTTTTTTCATTTACCTTTTACCATCTCCCGTCTATCTTCTTTTTATCTTGCATCCAGTATCCTGTATCTCTTCTAACTTTTACCTTCTTTAAGTTTTGGTATTATTCTTTCAATAAGGCCGTCTAACCTTTTAAAAGTATTGCGGTAAAATTCAACCGGTAATCCCGGGGGATCGGCAATACGGGGAGTCAGTCTATATCGGCCAATAATACAATATTAGGGCCGTTGTTGCAAATATCCGATTTGAATTTGAGTTAGGCCGTCTCAACGGCCTGCCATAGCTTTAGCGAAAGAAGGGGGCTAATCGAAAAGCAGCTTTTTAAGAGCCGTCCTGTTTTCGCCAACCACTAACATCATCTCCTCCCATTTCGCCTGAAAATCAACGTATGCCTTAAAGGCGTCATATCCGGGGTCAGCCGCGTATTTGGCTATATAGATATTCTGCAAAGCTTCTCTGGCATTCTCAGTTTCGCCGGCGATAAGGTATTCCTGGCTCATTGCCAGACAGGCCTTTGCCATTTTATCCATAAGGTTGTCTCTGAAAAAACATCCGGGGAAAGGATCATAATTTGAAACTTCCAGTTTATGTGTTTTATCGCTGTCTCTGCTGTTGGCAATCTTGTTCTTAATATGTACGAACCTCTTAATGTCTTCGCGCATGGGCATCCACGCGGGGTGAGGGCGTTTTAGCGGAACGTGTTTTACCATCAGCGTATTATCCAGGATAAAGCTGTGGCCGAATATATTAGCGTTCATCACCCAGTCGGAATCTTCTCCTCTCTGCAGAGGCGGATCCAGCGGTATTTTCATATAAAAATCTTTGTGAACGGCTATATTCCCCATTATGGAAAAATGAACTTCTTTTAAGCGTTCCCCTTCAATAACTTTTTCCTGGAACAGTTTGTTCATTTGAATTATGGTGTCATAAAACGCCGTGACCGCGCTTATCTTTACAGGCAGCAGTATTTTATCTTCCGCTGTTATATAAGGACCGCAGAGAGCCAATATTTCCTTATCCTGAAATTTGGTTTTTATTGTATTCTTTATCATTGAAACATAGTCGGGTTTGGTAAATATGATATCATCGTCAATTGAAACAGCTATATCGGAATTCAGTATGTTAGCAGCCACGAAGCACATATTTCTGAGAGGAGAATAGCCCGTCAGAGATAAAGTTCCGAGCAAATGCTCTTTACCCTTTTCTTTGAAAAACGCATGGAGTTTTTCAAGTTGGGAATAACAAACGGTATAAATTTTAAAATCCTTTTTATATTTCGCCATTAAATTATTCAGGGCGGTTTCTGTTTTCTCTTTATACCCCTCGGCGCCGTTGCCGGCAACGGCAACTACATCAAAATCCTGATCCTCCAGGTTTTTCATGCTTTCAAACAGCGGGGGGATAGTTCCTTCACTGTCAATAGCAGTTGGATGGTCATAATAATAATCACCTTTTTTGTGAGTACAAGTTTTTTCTCTTCCCCAGAACATAGGAAATACGATCGATGTTTTCATAAAATCCCTCCTCTTATTCAAAAAACCAACTGTCAAAAACCAACCACAGATTCAGTGGTTTCTTTCTTTATCATTGTTTTTCGCGTTTTTCGTTCCAGTCCTCTTTCCAGTCAAACTTAACTCCGCCTAATTCCTGGACATAATAATTGGGATGCGGGATCGGGACAAAATCGGGATTGTACCATTTCCCCTCGAAACGGCCGCCGTGTTTTCCCTCAAACGGCTCTAAAATCTTTATTACTTTCGCGGGAATGCCCGCGGCGACGGCGTAATCAGGTATATCGCTGGTGACGACGGAATTGCAGGCGATGATCGCGGCTTCCCCGATAGTGACACCTTTCAGGATTCTCGCATGAGAGCCTATCCACGCGCGTTTTTTGATTCGGACAGGGCTATTTTCCTTAGGATTATTTCCTATGCCGTGAATATCGGTATCCATTATAAGAACATTCCAGGAAACTCTCACTTCCTCTTCAACCACAATCTCTTCTTCGGCAATCAGTTCGCATTCTCTTTGAAAAAAGGTTTTTGGATATATGGTGATTTTTCCTTTATGTCCCATCCTGATCCATACAGGCTCGAAGAACCGTGTAGAATCTCCAATTTTCATGATTCCATTGCCGTGGTTTAAAACCCGTAAAGGCCCGTATTTAACCCAGGGATCTGTAAATGTGTGACGGTTTTTTATGAGGTCATCTTTTGCCTCGTCAATGGTTTTGAACTTGTATTTTTCAGACTCTGTCATGAATGGCCTCCCTTATATATTATTGCCGATAGAGGAAATACTCCCTCTAATGAATTTACTGTAGTTTGACAAAAATCAGACTTGGTTTCAAGATGTAAGATTCTATTATGTCGATTTCATGATAACGGGCATTACAGCGTATTCCTACAATAGCTTGATTATTATATTGGTATAATTTAAAATACGGGTATACGACGTCGGGATTTGGCTCATTAGCTATATTGCGAAATTAATCCGGTACAGATCAAGCATTTGAAGCTTTAAAAACAGGGGCACACAACAGGGATATAACCGGGGAGGAATAAGAAAATGAACAAAGTTTATTTTGGTTTCGGAGTGCACTGTCATCAACCGGTCGGCAATTACCCTCATGTTTTTGAGGAATGTTTCAATCTATGTTACGACCCCTTTTTTAAGGAGCTGAACAAATTCCCCGATGTGATAGTGAATACGCACATAAGCGGCCCGCTTCTGGAATGGATGGCGGAAAACAAACCTGAGTTCATTGCTCTTATGAAAGGCATGATAGACAGGGGACAGATCGAGATACTCGGCGGCCCGTTTTACGAGGTCATTCTGCCCCTTATCTCAGCTGATGATATTAAGGAACAGATTACGCAGTATACCCGATACATAGGAGAAACTTTCAATTCCCTGCCCACCGGAATGTGGCTGCCCGAACGGGTGTGGGAACAGTATCTTACAAAACCTATAGCATTATCAGGTATGGACTACACACTGCTGGATGATTATCATTTCAACGGCGCCGGCTGGCTGAATGACAAACTTCACGGCTATTTTATAACAGAGCATGAAGGTTATAAGTTGAAGATACTTCCTATAATGGAGTCTCTACGATACACTATGCCTGCCCTTAAACCTCCTGATGTGATTGATTACATAAAAAAAACCGGAATGGATGCAGGGGGGGGAATGAGGATTGCTATGGGCGACATAGAGAAATTCGGCGTATGGCCGAAATCATATAAGATTATTTATGAGGACGGCTGGCTGCATGCTTTTTTCCAGGAGCTTTCGGAGAGGCAGAAAAAGAGTGATGTAATGACAATAAAATTTTCGGATTATATAAAACAATTTCCCAGCGACGGGAACATATACATCCCGTCCGGTTCATATTCGGAAATGGGCCGGTGGTCTATGCCCTATGAATCCGGCACGCAGTTCTGGCCGGTTCTTGATGAAGTAAAGAATACCGCTCCGGACCGGAAAAGCCCATGGATGCATTTTGTCAGGGGCGGTTTTTTCAGGAATATGCTCGTAAAATATCCCGAAAGCAACAGTATGCATAAGAAAATGCTGAAGCTGTCCAGAGATATAAAAGAATTTGAAGAGCATCCTGATTTTCAAAAAATGCAGAAACATCTTTTCAGAGGGCAATGCAACTGCGCTTACTGGCACGGTGTTTTCGGAGGCGTTTACATAAAACATCTCCGGCAGGCCCTGTTCCATGAACTGCTTCAGTGTGAGAAGCTTCTTCATCAGGCGCAGGGCGGCGGGATTTCAATATGCCAGGACGATACTATTTTTTACGGTCAGAACGAAATCCAGGCGACATCAGACAGGTATAGTATTCACTTACACCCTGTTATAGGCGCGAATGTTTCTGAATTTTCAGAATTCAGGACATGTCACAATATGGGTTTTGTAATGCGCAGGCGCAGGGAAGTTTACCACAATGTCGTGTCAGAAACCACCTTAACCAAAGAAGATAAATCGCCATCCCGTGAAGATAGCAAAATACCCGAAAAACAGGCCATCATAGACTGGTATGACAGATCATCTTTCATAATGCATTTCTTTCATCCTGATACAAAGATAAATGATTTGAAAAAATGCACTTACGGCGAACAGGGTGATTTCATTAACCAGGAATTTGATTTGACAGTGGATAGTGATAAGAAAAAGATTACCTGTGTCCGCAACGGCCATGTATGGCAGAGGGAGGGAGCGCTTGGTATAAGGGTCACCAAGATTTTTGAATTTCCTGAATCAGATGAGTTCGTTTTCAAGTGGACGATAGAAAATACATCTGATACTATTGCGCATCTTGTGCCCGGTATTGAGATGAATATTCTTCCCTCCAATGAGCAGACCTCAAAATTCAGGATAGCGGAAAAAGAGGTCTCCTGCAGCGGGTTGTTTGAGGGAAAAGGAAACGAAGTTATACTTGACGACAAGGAATACAACTTGAAGATGAAGTACTCCTGCGGAGAAGAATACAGGATATGGAGTTTTCCTGTTAATTCTGTCTGCCGGTTTGAAACGGGATTCACTGATGTATTTCAGGGAGTTTCTCTTACTTTTTTAAAAACCGTTAACCTCAAACCGGGGGCAGGCGTAAGCGGTATTATGAAAATAATTGCCGAATAAGGAGTGAAAGGATTACTGATTGTACAAATAATCCGAAATTCTGTTAAGGAGATTATTCTATGCATAGATGTCCGGGGACAGACCCGCGGTTTCTGAAAGTGGAAGTGCACAAGTGTCAGTGCGGATATGAGGTGGAAATATTTTCCGATGAAGTCAAAGTAAAATGCCCTAAATGCAAAAAGGATGTTTTCCGCGAGAATACGCCCTCATGCATTGACTGGTGCAAATTTTCAAGGGAGTGCCTGGGCGAGAAACGCTGGCGGGAGATAAAGAAAGCAATGGACACCGGTCAGCATAAGCGGAAAAAACAGGATTGAATTCCTGTTAGTCACCTGCCTGTTCCCATATGGAATTTACTGCATTGCCTTGTGCGGTTTCCTTTTTTTTAATAACATTATCGCGTGCCAAGGGGCCGTATTATATGAATGAACATAAAAAAGCAGAATCCGCTATACTGACGACAGGAATAGGCAGTCTGCCTTTCACTACAGTTGCGGAAGCGGTAAACTTCATAAAAGGATTCGACATACCGTTCTGGCCGCAGCTGCCGAAAATAACATACATGGAAAACATGTATATACAGTACGCGGAAGGTCTGCCTTTTTCCGTGATTGACAGTGAAAAACAAAACATACATTTCAAACTGGACTCTCCCGATGCCGGCGAGCTGGAAGATTTTTATGAAAAAGTTTTAGGCGAAGACCTGGATTATTTCGCGATTTCAAAAGATAGAGCGGCCGCCCTCCACGCGATCCTGGAAGATCCCCTGCCTGTCAAAGCGATCAAAGGACAGATCGTCGGGCCTGTTTCGTTCGGGCTGACGGTCACCGACGAAAATAAAAAACCCGTCTTCTACCACGATGTCTTCAAGGAAATACTGGTCAAAGGACTGACCCTTAAAGCCCGGTGGATGATAAGGGAATTAAAAAAGGCATACGGCAAAGTTTATCTGTTCATTGACGAACCCTATCTCTCGCAAATAGGCAGCGCTTTTGTCACTCTTGACCCGGAGGAAGTAAAAGCCTTTTTAAAGGAAATGCTGGATGAGATCAACAAGGAAGCGGTTTCGGGCATACACTGCTGCGGAGAAACAGACTGGAGCCTTCTGCTCGACCTTCCCTTTAAAATATTGAGTTTTGATTCCTATAATTATTCTCTGCTCCCTTTCGCCGGAAAACTGAATAACTTCCTGGAAAACGGCGGACAGATATTGTTCGGCGCTGTTCCCGCTGAAAAATTAATATCACAACTGTCCGCGGATGAGATAAAGAAAAAAATTGACACGGAAATGGAAGTCCTTGTAAAGGCGGGGGTCAACGGTGAACTGCTTATGAAAAATATGATGTTTTCTCCTTCCTGCGGGCTGGCGACGCTGGGGCCGGATCAGCTCAGCGCGGTGATGAAGATGCTTAACCACCTTAAATCCGGATTATGAAAAGAGCAAAAATGCGCGCGCTGATCAGTGTCACCGATAAAAGCGGTCTAGATGTATTCTGCAGGGGATTGAAGAAAAACGGCTGGGAGCTTGTCGCCTCCGGCGGCACCGCCGCTTACCTGCGTTCAAAAAACATTCCCGTCAAGGATTTGAGCCGGGTAACCGGCTTCGTTAAAATGCTGGGCGGCAGGGTAAAGACCCTTCACCCCATGGTTTTCGGCGGGATCCTTGCAAGGGCTGAAGACAAAGCGGATATAAAGAAATTCAAGCTGCCCCTCATAGATATGGTGGTAACAAACTTCTACACACTTAAGAAAGGGCCCGGCTTCATAGAGACAATAGACGTCGGCGGCCTTTCTCTCCTGAGAGCGGCGGCGAAAAACAATAAACGTGTACTCCCTGTCTGCGACACTGAAGATTATCCTGCGGTTTTGAAAGCTATAGAGTCCGGGCACATAGATGATGAACTGAAAAAATATCTGGTGGTAAAATCATTTGACCTCTGTACCCGCTACAATGCGCGTATCGTAGACATATTGTCCCCGGCAAAGGATTTTCCCGAATATATGTCGCTCCCGCTAAAGAAGATGATGGCCTTGAGATACGGCGAAAATCCGCACCAGAAAGCGGCCTTCTATTCGGACGGCTCATTCCCGGGAAAGATTCTTCAGGGCAAACCTCTTTCATACAACAACATTCTGGATATGGAAGCCGCGATACTTCCGGTAATCAGGTTCTCCGGGGGTGGATGCGTTATAATAAAACACACGAACCCCTGCGGCGCGGCAATAAATAAATTTCAGGATAAGGCGTATAAAGACGCCCTTGACTGCGACCCCGTCAGCGCTTTCGGAGGTATCGTCTCATTTAACAGGAAAGTCACTAAAAAGACGGCTGCCCGGCTTGTGAAACACTTCTTTGAAGTGATCTGCGCCCCCGATTTTGATAAGGGCGCGCGCAAAGTCCTGAGTAAAAAAAAGAATCTGATACTTTTCAAATACCGGAAATGGGACTCAAAACTTGCGGTAAAGCGGGCGCTCGGCGGCTATCTCGTCCAGGAAATGAAATTTCCCGCGATCAGGTTCAACGAAGTCACCGGTAAACTCACGAAATCCGAAAAAGCAGATGTCGCGTTCGGTCTTCAGGTGGTATTTCAGGCCGCATCCAACTCTTCGCTCGTGGTTAAAGACGGAAAAACCATAGGTATCGGGCCGGGTCAGTGCTGCAGGATTGAATCCGTGAAACTCGCCGTGGACAGGGCAAAGAAGAACACCCGCGGGAACCTGAAAGGAGCGGTAATGGTCTCAGACGGGTTCTTCCCTTTTGATGATTCTGTCCGTGCCGCCGCTAAAGCCGGAATAAAAGTTGTCGCGGCCCCCTCAGGTTCTATAAAAGACAGCCTCGTGGCCGCAACCGCAAAAAAACTCGGCGTTAAACTCGCATTCATAAACCACCGGCTCTTCCGCCACTAATTCAAAACCGAAAGAAATATATTTTTATTAAATAAAATGAACAAGAAAAATCTTAAAATAAAAATAATTTATGACGAAAGTTGTATGGGATATAATTCTCCCGGGCACCCTGAAAGACCTGAAAGAATAAGAGGTGTCCATTCCCTTCTTGAAAAAGAAGGATTCAGCTTTATAACTCCTGAGCCCGCCGGAGATTCAGATATTCTCCTTGCCCACTCGGAAAAGTTGCTGAAATCTGTTAAAAACGGGGATTTCTACGAGCCCGATACGCCGTGTTATGACAATATTTATAATTTTGCCCTTCTTTCGTGCGGGGCCGCAATACAGGCGTCGGAGCTTGCCGCTTCCGGTTCAAATGCTTTCTCACTTATGAGGCCGCCGGGACACCACGCAACGCGAAACAATCTTATGGGCTTCTGCTATTTCAATAGTATAGCTATTGCCGCACTGCGCCTTTGTAAGAAAAAGAAAATTGCTATTGTTGATTTTGACTGTCACCACGGAAACGGTACAGAAGATATTCTGCAGGAAAAAGAAAATTGCCTGTATGTCTCATTGCACCAGAGTCCGTGTTACCCGGGAACCGGCGCTGAGTCCCGCGGAAATATCAGGAATTTTCCCCTCCCTCCCGGAACCGGCGGAGAAGTTTATATACATGCGCTTGAAAGAGCTCTTCAGGAGGTTGGGCAGTTTGACCCTGATTATATAGGCGTTTCAGCCGGATTTGATGCATACAAAGGTGACCCGCTAACGGATATGGCTTTAACAAAAGATGACTTTCAAAAAACCGGAGAACTCATAAAAAAACTGAACAAGCCCGTTTTCTCTGTCCTTGAAGGCGGATATTCCACAGATCTGCCTGAACTCGTTCTAGCTTATCTTACCGGCCTCGGTTCTGGTCTGTAGGGGCAACGGCATGCCTTGCCCGTTCTCTGCATTTACTTGTAGCGGTCGAATTACTATTCGACTGTTTGTATCTGTAGTTGCAGACCCTCGGTCTGCCTTTCTTCTGTAGCGGTCGCCGGCCTGCCGGTAGGCAGGAATTGTTCATCCCGTAAATTTCTTCATTCTCAAAGAGAATGATACGGAGCTATACGATTCTTATAGTTTTAGGAAATAGTTTTAAAAAATGTTGCTATATCTCCAAGCAAGAGCAACGCTGTAGTTAAATTCTCTCTTTGTATGTTTTACTAGGCAAAATGGAATGAAGGAAGGAAAAAATAACAACTAGCTATACAAACGGCTATTAAAATTTCTATGAAAATAAATAAGTTATATAGAGTTATACACAAAACCTTATCTTTAATCCAAAAGTTAAATATACACCCTATAATAGTTATTGCCGTAACTATAAAAGGAAATAGCAAAGATATACTTATCTTTGCGCAAATTGGTAAATCAGTACCAAAACTCGAGAATACTTCACTATAGGCGTTGCGAATGATTATTGTTAGCCAAACCGATGCGATTGATATTATTAGAAATATTATAAAACTAACACGTGTACAAATATGTGTTATTTTAGATTTATTTTCAGATAAATATTTTTCAATATTATACATCTTTGATTATACCTTTCTATCCGCTTAATTCAAAGCTGTAATGTTTCCATATTGTTTCCATATTTGTTGAAAACCGTAACAATAATCAGGATTGTGAAATACTACCAACTTACAACGACATGGTTTCATTTTTTCTTAGGTGACTTCCAGTCTGAGATGTTTGCCGAGTGCGTGTATAAACTTCTCAATAGTTGAAAGCTTGATATCCTCAGCGTGATTTTCGATTCTGGATATAGCTGTTTTTTTCGTGTGAAGCCTGATGGCGAGTTCTTCCTGTGTAACACCAACTTCTTCCCTTGCCCGCTTAAGCATCACTCCAATTTTGAACTGTTCATATCCTGCGTCGAACTCACTTGCGAATTCAGGATCTCGTGCTTTCCGTTTCTTAATGTACTTCTGCAGGTCACTCATTTCTTTTTCCTCCCCAAATAGTCCCGTTTTCTTTTTTCGGCAAGCTGAATTGCTTGCCGTGGGGTCTTTGGCGTTTTTTTCTGAAAGGCGTGAGCCAAGACCAGTAAATTTAGTCCGTCAAAGAATCCAACAAAGCGAAAAATATTCGAACCCGCCTTGACTCGGACTTCCCACAAATCATCAGTATTCGTCATCTTCCGAAAGTATTCGGAGGGAACGATATCCAAGTCTTCGACAAGTTTCAAAACCCAAGCGGCTTTCTGTGCCTGCTTGGATGACAATGTGTTTAAAAACTCATCAATGGGGTTCCGTCCCGCCGATGTTTCGTAGAATACAATTTCTCTTATCATGTTTATATGTTAACACACAAGTTAACGTGTGTCAAATTTGTAAAAGATGTCAGTTGTTCCTTTTTTTCGATCCATGACTAAACTTCATAAAAAATTATTTTTCCTAATTCTTTCTACAAAATCACGTTGAAATCTGTCGGGAGATTTACAGTTTAGAAGGTTGCTCATTCTTACAATTAACCGGTCAATCTCCGCGCATTTTTCATCTGGGGTCACTTAATAACCATGCTTGTCAATTACTGCTGCTATTTGATTTTTGAGGCGACGAGGCCGGCGAGGACCGCGGCGTCTTCCGTAGCGAATATATTCTTTATGCTCCTGTCAAAGAGAACGCTGGCTTCGGCCGGGAATTCATCGTCCTGACCGAATACAGTGATAAGAACGGGCACACCTTCAAGGGGATATATTTTTATAGAACAATCTCCGGCTGATTCGTTGCTGGCGCCGAGCCTGTCAATACTTAAAAGAAGCCCTTCGGGATTCGCCCCGTATTTTCTGATCACCGGTTCCACCGCTCGTTTTCTGAAAGCCGGATAATATATTTCCCCTCCGTCCATTTCCTTAAAAGAGATCCATTTACCCGTTTCTTCCGGCAGGCCTTCAATTTTTTTTATTAAATAATGTAAAATGAGCACTGCGATAAAATCGGGGACGATTTTTCCGCTATCCGCGTCTGTCAGCGTCCTCTTCTCAATATCAGCAACATATTCATCAGCAAAAAAACCGACGGACACATTGTTTATGTCCGAGATCTCGCCTAATCTGTTATAAGCTTTATCCAGAGCCGCATTATACCCCATCAAGAACCTCTACTGCATCTCCGATCTTCAAACCGCCGCCTTTAATAACTTCCGCGAATATTCCGAGTTTTGACAACCGGCAATCCTCAACGGAATCATAGAGGCCGCAGGGTTTCCTGCAGATCTTTCCGGTCTGCGTGATTTTTAAAACCGCATCCCCCGCTTTCAGATTTGTCCCCGGTGTCAAATCCGAAAACGCAACGCCCGAGACCATAAGATTCTCTCCGAAACCGGCGCAGCCTATTTTAACGCCGTCTCTTTTCAGTTTATCAAGACTCTCTTTTATGAAAAGACTGACCTGCCTCTCTCCCGGGCCGCCGTGAATATCCCCCTCAAAACCGTAATTTTCCCTCAGATATCCCTCCACCCTGTTCTCCTTCACCCCTTTCCTTACGCTTATACGGATGGATATTATTTTTCCGTTTTTCTCTACCATAACAATATATCCACGATGCTTCGTTTTTCCAGACTCCTGATATTGGCATCCACAACCATGAATGCGTTTGCCTTTGCAAGAGAATAGATGTCCGCTGAACCGCTGTATCCTTTAACCGGGTAAACCGAGTAGCCGTTTGCTTTTTCAACAACTTTAACAGGATAGAAATGTTTTCTGCCGGGATGCTGACTGAAGTCACTCTTGAGCTCTCCTTTCCTGAATTCCGTTTCGGGAGTTTTTCCTGACATTTTTTCCAGCGCGGGTTTTATAAACAGCAAAAATGAAACAAAAGTTGAAACCGGATTTCCCGGCGTACCCATAACATAAGTATTCCCTCTTTGACCGAAATAAACAGGCTTGCCCGGTTTCATACAGACACCGTGGACTATCTGTTTCACCTTGCATTTTCCCAGTATACCGGGTACAAAGTCGTAATCCCCGGCCGACACGCCGCCCGTTATAATAAGAAAATCTTTTTCCAGGCCTTTCCTTACTAATTTTTCCAGACTCCCCTTCCGGTCGGCGGCAATACCCAGGTATTCAACTTTTACATTTAATCCATTCAGCAGGCTCATGAGCATTGCTCTGTTGCTGTTATATATTTCTCCCTTTTTAAGCGTCCCTCCCGGCTCCGTTAATTCATCGCCGGTGTTGAGAACCGCTACGCAGGGTTTTCTGAAAACCTTTATTTTATCTCTTCCCAGTCCTGAAGCTATCGCGATTTCCGGCCCCCTTATAAGAGTTCCTTTTTCAAGAGCAGCTGTCCCCTTCCTTACATCCTCGCCTTTGAGACAGATATTACTTCCCTTTTCAACTCCTGTTAATATTTCAACTGCGCTTGTGCCCGTAAGTGCGCCGGTATTAACGGGCTTCCTGTTCTTTTCAATTTCACAGACGGAACAGGGATGGCCGCAGGAAGAGCGCGTGTCCTCTACCATGACAACACAGTCCGCGCCCGTTGGAACGGGCGCGCCCGTCATTATTTTAATACACTCGCCCCTTCGTATTTTGTTTTTACTGGAATCGCCGGCTTTAATAATACCCTTGCATTTCAGCCTCACAGGAGTTTTACTCAAGTCTCCGGAATGCGCGGCATAACCGTCCATCGCGGACTTGTTGAACGGAGGGAAATCGTATCCCGATTTCAGGTCTTCGGCAAGGATATGCCCGAGCGCTACGTCAACCCCGGACGATACCGCGCCGAGACGTTTCACTCTTTCTAATATTCTTTTCCGCGCTTCATCAAATCCAATCATCACATAACCTCCACCGCGGTCGCCTTGAACACCGCAAAGATATCTTCACCGAGCCCGAGTCTCATATCCTTAAAAGATTTACACGTTATGAATATATGAAGCTTGACATTTTTCATATCTCTAACGGGTTTTACATCCGCGACGAGATCGATTATCCCGTTTCTTTCGGTAATACTCACAATCTTTCCCTTCAGGTTATTAAGGGCGCTGGAGTCAACCGCGTGTCTTGAAATAATGATATTCCTCGGGTCAATGTTTATAGAAACCGCCCCCGTTTTGTCCGTTGCCGCATATATTTCCGCGCCTCCCGCCAGCACGGCTTTTTTTACACTGTCTATGCCTGTCAGATCAGCCTTATACACATTCCATAGAGGAGAATCCGTTATACTGCCTTTAACGAGGAATATAACGTCCTCCGTCAGCCTGTATGCCATGTTTAAATCATGGGTGGTCATTATAACGGTCTTACCGGCGCCGGAGGCCAGTCTCAGTACCGCCGTTTCTATTATATCCGCGTGTGTTCTATCTATATTCGCCGTTATCTCATCAAGAAGGATGACTTTTGTGTCCAGAACCATTGCTCTGGCGATGGCAACACGCTTTTTTTCTCCCTCTGAAAGTAAACTTATATCCCTGCCGCGGAATTCCCATATGCCTAATTCTTTCATAACGGGTTGGATTGTCCTTTCTATCACGCTTTTTTCTACCGAACGGAAATCAAGGCCGAGAGAGACGTTTTTTTCCACACTGCCCCTGAAATAGTAGGGGTCCTGCATGACCATTGTCACGGCCCTTTTTCCGCGGTTGCCTCCGCCCCTCACGATCTCTCCCTCATCCGGATGATCCAGAAACGACATCATGTTCAGCAGCGTGGTTTTCCCTGCCCCGTTAGGCCCGTATATAACGTAAAATTTTCCTTCTTCCAGATGGAGAGAGGGAATATCAAGAGCGCAGCACCCGCCGTATTTTTTTTTAATATTCGTCAGCTTATACATATTTCTTCCTGATTAACTGCAATAGCAGATTGATTGAAAAAGCGAAAATAAGCAGAACGATCCCGAGGGCCAGCGCGAGAGCGAATTCCCCCCTGGATGTTTCAAAAGCTATAGCTGTCGTTATGTTGCGGGTGTAATTCCTGATATTGCCGCCGAGCATCATAGAAACACCGACCTCGGCGAAGATCCTGCCGAAACCGGCGAGCACAGCCGATGCGATCAGGCCCCGGGCTTCATGCGCAAGCATCATAAGAGACTGCAATTCCGTGGCGCCCAGCGTAAGGGCGGTTTTTCTTATCCTCTTATCCGCGCCCTCCAGCGAAGATACGGTTAGCGCCGTGATTATCGGGCTTGCGAGGATCACCTGGCCTATGATCATAGCGGCCGGGGTATAAAGAAGCCCCAGATCTCCAAAAAGCCCTTTACGGCAGAGAAGAGAATAAACAAGCAGGCCTACGACAACCGTAGGCAGGGCCATAAGCGTATTTAAAACGGTAACCAGCGCGCTTTTGCCTTTAAAGCGCTTTGTCTCTATTAAAAAAGCGGCGGGCAGACTCAAACCGGCGGAAACAGAGACAGATATCCCCGTTATCCAAAGCGACGTCCACGATACGCGTAAGAATTCAGGATCCAGATTCCCTATCAGGACGAACGCTTCTTTTAAACCCTCGAGGATATACGTCATAGTTTATTAAAAATTTTCCGTTTCATCTTCTCTTTTTATTTTTCATCTTTCGGCTTCATCTTGCGGATTTCTAACGGGGTTCAAAAAGAGTCACCCCTTTTCTTTTAACGCCTTTTATTATTGCCTTCCCTTTTTCCGATACGATCCATTCTATAAATTCACGGGCTTCTTTGTATTTTGCGCCCGGATAACGTCCGGGATTTACAATCATAGCCGAATAAATATTTTTCATACTCTCCCCTCCGGAAAATACGGCATCAAGTTCTGCCGCATCTTTGCAGGAAAGAAAAGTTCCCATGTCCGCAAGGCAAAAACCCTTTTTTTCACCTGCGATCTTAAGCGTGACTCCCATTCCCTGTCCTGTCTCTATATACCATTTACCCCGCGGCTCGATCCCCGCTTTGTTCCATATACCCATTTCCTTTACGTGGGTTCCCGAGTTGTCACCCCGTGAAACGAATAATAATTTATCTTCGGCTATCTTTGCGAATACCTGCGATACGCTTTTAAAATCCTTGAAGGCCTTAACCGCGCCTTCAGGTCCTGCCAGTATAAAATTATTCCACAGTATTTCAGTCCTGTCGACGCCGTACCCCTGCCCGATAAACTTTTTTTCCATTGCGGGAGCATGAGTTATCACCATGTCCACATCACCGTTCTCCGCGTGTTTCAGCGCCTTTCCTGCCCCGCAGGCTATGGCATGTATTTTTATGCCCGTGTCCTTTTCAAATGCGGGAAGCAGAACATCGAGCAGGCCGGAATTCTCGACGCTTGTCGTGGTCGCCATTCTTATGACGGTTCCGCGAGGGCGTTTACCTATTAACAAAACTATCAGCAGCCCCAGCGCGGCAAATAAAACGATTTTTTTTCTCATATCAAACGTCAGTTGCGGCCGCCGGCGGCACCCCTGTCATCTTGCCCCCCCTCCTTATCATTCCGGCCGAAGGGAGAAATCTTTCTCTAATTCCCATATCCGCTATTTCAATTTTAAACAGAACCGTCCCCATTCTTTCTAAGTCAATGCCCGTCCCCATTTCTTCTATCCTTCTATTACCGATTGAACCCATTTATAAAATCTGTCGGCCTTTTTAACAATGTCCTGAGCTTCAGGTTTGGATATACTCCGGCTCTCATATTGGATCAGATTTTTCTTTGCTATAATTCTTCTCAAGCTGCCGCTTTTTTCCTTAGCCTCCCGAAGCGTAATTGATTGCACCAGTTCACAGGCATCAAAATGATCGGGGGATATGGAACGCGCTCCCTTTTCATAAACGCATATCGCATCCGCCGAAGATATCGCGCATTGAACAGCCAGAGTACCGGCAGCATTAAAATTTTCTTCTTCAAGAGCTATCCGCATCTGATTAAAGTTATCTTCCGCTTTCTTTAAAAACGATAAAGCTTTTGACTTGTCTTCCTGTTTTGTTTTTTGTTTCTTTGGCGTCATCTGTCTAAATCACGGGGATCTTTCCCGTATATAACCGAATAAGATTTCATAAGCGTGGAAACAGGCGGCGCGTTATTCTTCACCATTTCCTTAAAACGCTTTTTTGTTTTCAGATAAACATCAAGATGCGCGCTGAAATATTCATAAAATGCTTCCGCTATGTCGTCGTCAAACACACTTTTTATCCGTTTTACGCGCTTTGCATCTTCTGCAATTACGGCAATATCCACGTCCCCTTTTTTTATGCCGCGTCCGGTCTGCGCGCTTCCATAGAGAACAACGGAAACAATATCCGCGCTTATTTTTTTGTCCCTTAACTTCTTCTTAATAAAAGCGCCTACATCTTTCATGACCGATTGTTCATTGCTGAATGCGGGGACAAGAATGGTTTTTACAATCCTGCTCTTCGTGTTAAGCCGGTATATGTGCTGTTTCCCGACGATATCCCGCTTAAGAATATCTTCATTGTAAAGCGCTTTTAAGGAAGTGTGCGCGGCGGGAGGCGTTATCCCCGTTAACCTTGCTATTTCCCGTCCGGAAGCTATAAAATCATGCCTCCTCGCCACAAAAAGCCGCACGATACTTATCTTTGAGTTTGTGCTCAGCACGCTGTCGAGCGCTTTATCAATAGCCATTAGTGTTAACCTCACTTAACATATGTAAAGTGTACTTAACAACCCCGCATCTGTCAATAACCGTTTTGTTTATACTCGCTTTTCATGACTCCCGCTTAAAAGTAGAAACTGTCGCCATCCTTTTACTTTTTCTATCCTCCCCCCTCGTGGAAAAGGACTAATGCAGGGGGTCTATTTAGGAACCGTCCCCGATAGCATTAATAACTTCCCAATGTCCGCCTTTATCGGGGCCAACTCTTTTTATAACGCCTTTCTTTTTTAAAACTAAGACGCGATGTTTTATACTATCCTGCGATAATCCTAATTTCCGGGCTAATTCTTTTATTGTTATTGCGGGGTTCTCTAAAATAGCGTCTATTATTTTCTGGGTGTTTTCTGGGTGTTTTCTGGGCGTTTTCTGGGTGTGCACCTGACCAGATCTTTTTAATTTTACTGTAAAAAATGTTCCAAATTCAAAAACCGGTTCTTTAAGGCCGGCATTCACCATTGCTAACCGCATTCTTTCTATGCCCGAACCGACTTTTTCTACTAAACCAAGCCGATGAACCAACCCAAACAATAGCGGATTTCTTGATAAACTCTTTTTACCAAAATCTTCAGGTTTTAGACCTCCCGTCAATGGGGACGGTTCCCATTGACCCTTTCTTTTGTGCATACATCAGTCCAATTTCTTTTTTGATTCTGCAGATTTTAAATAATTGCGCCTGGATACAACCGGCCGTTTCAGGCGTTTTTCCAAAGCTTTACGGGCATCGCCGGATATCTTCCCGCCTGCGTGAGCATCGGTTTTCAGTTTCTGAAATCCCCTTGAATTTTCATTCTGGTGAATTTCAGTCGTAGCCCGTTCCCCCAGCATTGTAAATATAAGCTCAAGGTCATCCATGTGGTCCCGCAAATTTTCTCGGTTCAGTTTTTTGAGTTTTTTGTAGCTGGAAGGGGTGATTCCGAATGTAGCTTTTGATATTTCGGAGGTCAAAATTTCATACTCCCTATCCTTCTTCTCTCCCCGTTTTTTCCATTCATCCGTCAGCTCTTCACGGATGGCGATACCGCGCATCCGCTTTTCAATCCAATCTTCACTGTAACCTTTGAGCTTATACAGCATTCGGGTTCTTTTTGTGGCCAATTCCGGATTTTCTATTTCCTGAATCCGATCATATCCCACTTTCGCCAGCCATCTTTTAAAAGGTTCCGCTTTGGTCGACGGGATAGACTGTATTATGCGGAAAATACCTTCGGTATTGGCGCAATTAAGTTTCTGAGAGCCGCCTGCTGTCTTAATTAAAAGGGGGGTGGCAATTTGCCCCCACCCTTTATTAAGTTCACTATCCCGTCGGCGCATGTCCTTGATATATCCACCTGCCTGTACCGAATCAGTGAGAACTTCGATAACATCGGCAATAACAAACCACCATTCTTTATTATGAATGGTTTTTCTGACTTCTTTGCCCTTGAATATAGCTATATGTGTTTCCGCGTTCATATGTTAAACCTCCTCTCTAATCAAACGCCACATCGCCGCTTGATAACTGAATAAGTGAAAGCCCTGCCCCATTTCCCCAAAAGGGGTCCGTCCCCTTTTTCATAACTTGAGGTCGCATTATTTAAAAAGTTTGCGGAGAATCCGCCCGTTCCCTTGCCTGCGGCGCGGCGGATGATCCTTTTACCGACCTTACCTTTCTGAACCGCATTTATATCGCCCAGCAGTTTAGCCAGCCAGTAAAGAAATCCCCGCGTTTTATTTATACTCACTTTTCATGTCTCCATCCTAAAAGTAGAAACCCAGCCCGCCGTCAGGCAAGCGTCCGCCGGCACCCATATAACTGAATAACTGAAAGCCCGTCACCGTTTACATCACCGTTTACACCGTTTACAATTAATCGCCAACCCTATTGAAGAACATAATGCAGCGATCTTCCTCTGCCGCTCATCCAGGGGGATCTGCCCCTTTTTTTGCTTTCTTTGATTTGACTGAACTGTAATCTTTATCGCAAACTATCGTTTATATCTTGCATTGATACATTCACTTTTTTCAAGCAAATCAACTGGATTTTTATGGGGTGGCAAACAATATGAAAAAAGAGTCTTTCCATTTGCATTTGAAATTGCAAAATCACCGACTTGTATAATATCCATACCAATGAGAACATCTATCTCATCCAATAATTTACCCTCAGACACTCTAATATTAGGGATACATACCCTGTTTGGTAAAAGAATATCTACAATAAAAGTGTTAACCTGTGACTTGCCATGCACACCATGAGTTTCAGCCATCCCTGTAGGCGACAAAGACACTTCCTTGGCAACTTTATCGGTAATAACTGTGTTTGTTGCTCCGGTATCCCATATTGCTTTGAAAGAAAAAAAATGTTTCTGTTTGGAAGAATCTATCGCTAATGGAATAGCAATTTTACAGTCTGTGACTAAAACCCGGGTAATACCGGGATACTGAATCTTAAATGCATGGTGAAATTTTCTCCCATTGTTCATTATCGAAAACAAACATTAGCAGAAAAAAATCTTTGTGTTAATTCATCTTGATTCTCAGATATTTTTTGTATTAAGAAAGTACCCGCCGAGTATTTTTGGGAAGATTCTTTAAGCGCGTTTTCTATAGTAGCATAACTGCCAACCACCTTTTTCCCTACAATAACAATAAATTTATTTGCATACTTCCTAAGTAGAGTTTTTTTATTTTTTTTAAAGTAGTTATATTCTTTTTCTAACATATTTACCTCCCATAACTCAATATCCTACGTCATTATGCGAATTTTAGAAGTTAATGTCAACGCACAAAGCTATCCCGTCCTGTAAACCGAGCGAAATTGGAACACGCTCCTTGAGGACGCATTTTGCGACCTCAAGATTGCACTCCATAAAGCTCCGCCAGATCTCTATCCAGCATTACATTCAGCCCTCTAATCCGAAATATCTTTTTTTCTATAATTTCCCGCGTCACAACATTTGTCATCCGCATAGCCCCCGGTTTTCTCGCCTCATATTTTCATCGCGACCTCAAAGTATCAGAACCGTCCCCAATACCCCCATGGAATTTTTGCAACAGGCTGTTGCAAAATTGCAGGGTTCCCGTATTCCTTTGCAAAACGAATCATATATCCTATATTTCTTTCGGAAAACCCCTTCACTTCGGACAATTCGTTCCTGATGTCTTTTGACAATTTAGGGATAACGCCGGCGCCCCATCCTTCTTCCTTTTGCCTTTTCTCTATCAATCGCCCAATATCCCAGTAAAGATAAATTAATTCCGCATTTACATATGAAACAGCCCGCAATTGAGAATTTTGAATTCTACTTTTAACCTGCGTCAATAAATCAAGATAGTTGTTCTTTTTTATTTGCATATTATTTCTCCGTCAAGCCCCTTATATAAATGTTAAATAGCAGCGTCCCCATTTCCCTCACCATTATCTGACTCAAATCTTATACCGTGGGGTTCTAATAACTTAATATAAAATTCAATAACAGAATCCAAGACTTCTGAAAATTGAAACATGGCAGGCTTGATGAAATTTATCAAATCATCAACAGAATATTCTGGTTTATCTCCGGAGCCCCCAAATAATACCATACTCTTTCCTGTCTTTGATTTTTCCCATCTATTTTTACGCTTGTAAACAATTCCTAATTCTTTTATTAGCGGCGGTTGATCGTGCACCCAGTCGTTTCTATACTCAATCGTCTTACTCCATTCTGTAGAATTAACAAGTGTAGATATTGCTTTTGTTATAGTGTGTGTTGCTTTCTCTTTCAAAAGAAAATGTCCAACCGTTGATTGTTGGCTTGTTGTCTTTTTCCTATAGGGTTTAAGTTCAGAATCATTAATTTCTAACATCATAATTATACCATTGGCAAGATGTTCTCCGGCTGAGTAAAGGCGCAGGGCAGCATCATCAGAATAAAATCGAGTAAAATAAGCTGCTGCTATTTTGTTAGGTGGCTTTTTCTTTTCTAAATACCAGCGCTTATGTGCAAATACTTCGTGTAAAGCATAATTAGTTTCACCCAATGTCTTTACGGCATCTTGTAAACAAACAGATGCAATAGGAATATTACTTTTCGAAGAAAAACCCGATGAAATAAAATCTGGGGAAAAACTCCTTGCAATGTCTTGCAAATCACTTGGTTGAAGTACCTCTTTTGATATTTTTTCTAATTCCAAAGCAGAAAGCAAGCCCCTACTCATAATGTTTTAGCAATATAGTCTTTTTTCTCTTTCCAAATGCGTTTTTGTATTTGCTTTTGAAAACACTTATCGCATACATTAATCTGCTTTCCATCCACTGTGTTTACAACTTTTGATGTTTCCGCAGAACATATTGAGCAACTATTAGTGATGGGACATCCTGTATAAATAACCACCAGTGGTTTATTTAGTTTCAATTTACAAATAGCAGATACTATCCAAGTATATGCATTTTTACAAAATTGTCGTCCATCTGCGGATAAAGAAATAGCTACAACAATTGCCAGAACTGCCACAAATAGCGTCGCTATTCCTATTATCATCATTTATTGACTTCCTCTATAATTTTGATTTCGACGGGGGTGAGGTCGTAGAGGTCGTAAACCAACTGGTCGATTTGGTGGTCGGTGGCGTCAATTTGTCGCTGGATTACAGTTTTATCGGGAGAAGTTTTTGTTTCTGCCAACTGCTTATGTAGTTCAAGCATATGTGTAACTAACTCTACAATTTTATTATGTCGAGCTACATCTAATGAGTTATTAAAGTCTATAACGCGGATAGGGAACTTAGATATATAATTCGGTGTCAACCTAAAAGCATTTCCTTGTAATGCCGTACTTGTATGTGTAATAAAAAACCAAAATATTTTTGAATTAAAAACACCTAGAAAATAAAGTTCATTATGTTCTCTGACTTTACTGTTAAAAATAATGCTGTGTATTGCGGGCCCATGAAAAAATGCCCCCTGCAAATCAATGTTAATTCTATTTTTTACCAGAATATCTGGTACTAAAATTCTTGGATTACTGTATTCATTTAAGCTCCTTGCAGCGGAATATTTGTAAAAATCGCTTGAAGAAGTGATAATTTTTCGTTTAATTAAAATATCTTTAACAGCCAATAGATATTCATATGCTAATGGATATAATTCTTGTAATTGCTTAGGGGGGATTAACTGATATTTATCATCAACCAATTGATATGGCAAAAGCAAAACCCAGTTACTGCGCAAAACATCATATCGTTTAATATCTGACCCGAACAGAAAAGGTTTCACTGCTTTTAATTCTAATGTAATTTCCCTCCCCAGTATTTGAGAAAAACATTTTATAACGTTACCCGTCTCTGTAACTTTCAGTAGATATATTTTATCATTACCGGTTGAAGACCCTTTGAATATTTTCAATGTTATATCCTTTAATTTCATAGGAACTTTACTAATCCTTTTTAAAACACTATGAACTTCCGGTGAATAGAAATTCCAAACATCCGGGATAAGGGCATCGCTGCTTACTGATAAAAATTTATTCCTATCAAATAGTCGCTGTTTAATATTACTGCCTAACTCATATGTAATGTTTCGGAAAGAATTATTGGGACAGTTTTCAAGAAATAATAAACAAGTATATGTTGTTGCCTTTTCAAATATTTGATTTGTGGAAAAATTTACTATTTCATAAATAGCTTTACGGTCACTAATGAATTTCCTGATTTTTTGCCCATAGTCTGCTTGAAAAAATTTATGTGGCAATATCATGCCGTACAACCCTTGTTTCCTAAGCAGCATAAAACCTTTCTCGATAAATACTATGTAAATATCATAATTTCCTTGGCCTGCACTTATGAATTTTTGACGATAATACTCCAATTCAGGAACTTGCATAGTTTGAAGTCGTATGTACGGGGGATTGCCGATGACGGCGTCAAAGCCGGGGTTTGGGCCGGTGAGGATTTCGGGGAATTCCGCTTTCCAGTCAAAGACATTTATGCGGTAGCGTTCTTTCTCGTCGAGTAAATCCATCTGCTGATTCTCGTAGAAGTCGGGGCCAATCAGAGAGTTGCCGCACTTAATGTTGCTGCCGAGGTCGGGGAGGATTCTTTCGTGAAAGAGGTGCATCTGCGATTCGCCCTCTAAAACTTTCAGGAGCAGAGAGAGCTTCGTCACCTCAACCGCCTGGTCGTCAATATCAACGCCGTAGATGTTGTTGAGGAGGATTCTCTTTTTCTCGTAAAGGGTGAGACGCCAGTCGCCGCCCGCGCCCTGATAAATTGCGGAATGAGGTTTTTTAGACTTCGCTCCTCCCTTCGGCGGAACAGTTATGTGGGGGATTTTCTTTGTTTTCTTCAGGACATCCTGATACTGCTGAAGATGCCAGTTTAACAGATACTGATACGCTCCTATGAGAAATGAGCCGGAGCCGCAGGCGGGGTCAAGGATTTTGAGCTTTGACGCCTGAGCGGGCGTCTTATCCTCAAGGAGTTTGCCGACGGTATTTTTTACGATGTAATCAACGATGTATGTGGGCGTGTAATAAACGCCTCCGGCTTTCCTGACTTCCGGTTTTTCTTCTATGACTGCGCGGTGCGAATCGGTCAGGCGTATTACTTTGCCGAGGAACTGCTCATAAACATGGCCGAGAATGTCGGCGGGTAAAACCGAAAATTCGTAGGGGCTGTCGGGATAATAAAGATTTTTTAAGATTGATTTGAGCGGCGCGTCGTCCAGTTTTATTGTGAGGGTGAGCTCGTCAGGATGAGTTGAAATATCTTTCTCTTTCTTGAAATGAAAAATGCCGGAGTTGTATCTTTCGTCGGCCTTCAAAAACAATTCGCATAACTTTTCATACACATTGTTTTTGTCGCCTATTTCCCGGAGAGCTCCCGCGGATTCCAGCCCCCTGTCCTCGCTTATCCGCAGAAAGATTATCCTGTCTATTATCTTCTGCACGGAGAAATTGACCGCCCTCTGGCTGAGAGAGGGATTACGGATAGCGATGTTCTTGGCAAGGTTCTCCCGCCATGACTCTATCTCTTTGAGAAAAGCGGAATCCACCTCGGCGGTGCCGCTCTTTTTCTTTCCCGATTCAATATATTTGTCAAAAGAACCTTTGAGGATAGCGTCACGGGAAAAAATAGAAGATATTTCCTCCCATTTGGCGGCGTAATCTTTGTAATTGAAATAAAGGATCCGCGCTGTTGAGGCTTTATCCGTTTTTACGGGTTTAAACCGGCAGTCATAGACGGCGAATTCCTCAAAGTCGGTGAGAATTGAAAGAGGGAGTTTTGCCGACCAGGCGTATCTCCTTAATTGATAGGATGGATTGATGTCGTCTTTGATATTGACCGACGGCTTTTTTGCTTCAAGAAAGAATTTTCTCGTGCCGCCTATACGGAAGCAGTAATCCGGCGCTTTTGTCGTTCCCCCGATTTTTATGGCGTCTTCGTGAATGACATCTTTGTAGGCTTCCGCCCAGCCCTGAACATTATCAACATCCCAGCCGAGGGCTTTGAAAAAAGGGTTTATGAATTCCTGTCTTACCTGAGTTTCGTTGTATTTGCCGGATTTGTAAGCGTCTATATTGTCTTCAAAACGCTCAATCAGTTTGATAATTTCTTCAGGAGCTTTCATACAGTTTGATTATAAAATATTCCGCTCAATTTAGCCAATGACAAGAAAAGATAAAAAAAGGGGAGACAGGTCAAGGTCAAGAGTTATTTTTCAAGGAAAAATGCCCCTTTCTCTTTTTTTAACACCGTTAGACGAGGCTGCAGTATGAACATTTCATATTATCCTTTCCTCCGCGGAGTAAACGTTCATTCTCCCGCCGCGGACAAATCCCGCGAGAGTCAAATCCCACTCTCTTGCAAGCTTCACCGCCTGGTCAGTCGGCGCTCCTCTTGAAACGATAACAGAGACGCCCGTTCTCCTTATTTTAAACATTATCTCGCTGGACAATCTCCCTGAAGTGAGCATGATCATATTCTCAAAATCCAGGTTCTTTATCAGAGCTTCGCCTATTATCTTATCAAGCGCGTTATGACGGCCGATGTCTTCTTTGAAAACGGCGATTCCCTTCCCTGGGCTGAAACCCGCGCTGTGGACCCCTCCTGTTTTTTTGAATACGGCAGATTTTTTTTCAAACAGTTTCATCAGACTCATTATCTTTACGGCGGAGATATAAAAATCCTTCTTTAATTTTTTGCGCGGGATTTTATCCAGCATATTGTAAAATATAATCCCCCTGCCGCAGCCGGATGAATAGATCCTTTTAAACAACATATCTCCGCCGGCAATTTTCTTTTTCAGTTTGACATATGCCGTGCTGTTGTTCCCGTCAATTACAATTTTTCCGATATCCCCGACAGCTCTTATTATGCCGGATGAATAAAGGAATCCGATACTCAACTCCTTAATATCAGACGGGCTGCACAGGAGCGTGACAAGCTCACTGCCGTCAAGGTCGATCGTCAGAGGCTGTTCGTCAGCGACAATGTCCTTGATTTTTGTCCTGCCCGTTCCGGTTATTCTCAGTATTTCAGTTTCCATTGGCTGAAAGCTTCTGCAGGTCTTCAGGAGAGTTGATATTGCTAAAACATTTCATTTCTTCTCTCTCAACCGCCGCGTATCCACATTTACAGTTCTCTATAAGACGCCTCACCGAAAAATCCTCGCCGCCCAGCATTTCTCCCGCTTTTCCAAGGATCCTCTTTGAATACACTCCGCCGAGAGGTTCGATTCCGCGTGCGCCCCGTGGTATTACACAGTCATAATCACCGTCGGCCGCAGCGCTGATAATTTTTTTGATGACGCCGGCGTTCAGAAAAGGCATATCGCAGGCGGTGATAAATACCGCGTTTTTTGACGTATGACTCAATGCGCTGTGTATTCCTCCGAGCGGCCCTTTTCCCTTTATAACGTCGGTGATAATCACACACTCCTTCGCGTATTCCTTAAACTGTTCCGGCGTATTGGTTACAATTATTATCTCGTCAAAAAGTTCCTTCAGCACAGCTATAACGCGCCTGATAAGGGGAACCCCGTGCATATCGATAAACGCCTTGTCGAAGCCGTTCATCCTTGAGTTTTTCCCGCCGGCCAGTATTGCGCATGAGATATTGATATTTTTCATTTGCCGCCAGGAATAAAACACTCAGACATCTTGTGATCAGTGCCCTGTTTCTGATTTATCTTTTCCACTTTCCGCCTTTATTTTCTCTATTTTTACCGCGCAGACCTTATATTCCGGTATCTTTGATACGGGATCGAGAGCGGCGTTCGTCAGGACATTGGCGGCCGCCTCGCGGAAATGGAACGGAATGAATATGATTCCTTGTTTTGGCTGCGGGGAAACGCGGGCTCTCAATTTAATACTTCCTCTCCTTGAGGATACCCTGACCATATCCCCGGCCGTCAGTTTTAATTTTGCCGCGTCGTCAGGATGGATCTCGGCGTAATTTTCGGGCACAAACTTATCAAGGGCCTTCACTCTTCTCGTTTCGTTACCCGAATGGAAATGGTACAGGATTCTCCCCGTTGTGAGGATAAACGGGTATTTTTTGTCAGGAAGTTCCTTCGGCGGCATGAATTCCACTGCCGATAGAAGGCCTCGGCCATCCGGCCTTTTGAAGACCGCGTCTTTGTATAAGAATATTGTACCCTTGCTTTCCGCGTCAGGGCACGGCCACTGAAGAGAACCTTCGCTAAGTCTTGAATGCGTGATCCCGCCGTATGAAGGAGTAAGACTTGCTATCTCGTCGGTAATCTCTGATGTTTTTTTGTATTCCATGCCGTAACCCATGGCGGACGAGACTCGGCACACGATTTCCCAGTCGTATTTTGCTCCCTGCGGCGGGCTTTTCGCGGGGTTTAAAAGCTGGACGGTTCTGTCCGTGTTCGTAAATGTGCCGTCTTTCTCGTAAGCTGAGGCGGCCGGGAAAACAACGTCCGCGAGTTCCGCCGTCTCAGACATGAATATGGTCTGGATTGCCAGGAATTCAAGATTCTCAAAACCTTTTCTTGTATGGTTCAGGTCAGCTTCCGTCATCATCGGGTTTTCGCCCATTATATAGACCGCCTTAATGTTGCCCTTGAGAGATTCTTCCGCAAACTCCGATACAGGTATTCCGGGATCGGCTGATATTTCAGCGTTCCATGCCTTAGCGAATTTTTCCCTGACTTCCGGGTCCGCGACTTTCTGGTATCCGGGAAAGACATTGGGCAGGGCTCCCAGGTCGCAGGCTCCCTGCACATTTGCCTGACCCCGGAGAGGCATCACTCCCGCGCCGCGGCGGCCGATATTCCCTGTTATCATCGCAAGGTTCGCCACTGACAGGACATTGTCAACTCCGGTGCTGTGCTGGGTTATGCCCATGGTGAAAAATATCATCATGTTCTTTGCCCCGGCTATGATATCCGCCGCTTCCTCAATCTTCGCTCCATCAACTCCGGTGGTCTTACTGACGCTGTTAAGGTCATACTTCAGCACGGTTTCCCTGAGAGATTCAAAACCTTCGCAGTGCTTATCAATGAATTCCCTTTTTTCCTTCCCTTTATCAATTATGATTTTCATTATAGCGTTCAGCAGAGCGACATCGGTTCCGGGATAATGCTGTATATACAGATCCGCTGTCTTCGCCATTCCGACGAACCTGGGGTCGCAGACGATTATTTTCGGGCTTTTTTCCCTGTGATGTTTTTTGACGATCTGGGCGATCACCGGATGCGTCTCCGCCATATTGGAACCTATTATTAAAATAACGTCGGAATCACAAATATCCTGTATTGAATTAGTCGCCGCTCCCGCGCCGAAGGCTTTTCCCAGCCCCGCGACCGTTGACGAATGGCACAGGCGGGCGCAGTTGTCCACGCTGTTTGTTCCAATAGCGGCGCGGGCGAATTTCTGCACGATATAGTTATCTTCGTTGGTGCACCTTGAAGAGCCGAGGACGCCTATCGCCTTTGAACCGTATTTTTCCTTTATCTCCCGCAGTTTCAGGGCGGTATGATCCACTGCCTCTTTCCATGACGCTTCGCGGAATTTGCCGTTCTCCCTGATGAGTGGCGTTTTCAGCCTATCTCCGCTGTTGGCATAAGTGTGTCCGAACCTGCCCTTCACGCAGAGACGCCCGTCATTTATCTTTTTATTTTCATTACCTTTAGCCATTACCAGATTACCGTTCTTATCCCTGAAAATCCGGAGGTTGCATCCCACGCCGCAGTAAGCGCATACCGTATCCACGGCGGTCAGGTCCTTCAGTTTTCCCTTTCCTATCCTCGGCTTCTCTATAAGCGCGCCGACGGGACAGGCCTGGACGCACTCGGCGCAGAACTGGCAGTCCGTTTGTTCAAGACTCATATCAAAAGGAGTCGACACTTTTCCGCCATGCCCCCTCATAGCAAAACCTATGACGTCGTTGACCGCCCGGTTAGAACACGCGTTCACACACCTGCCGCACAGAATACACTTTGCGGGATTGAATTGGATAAAAGGATTCGTATCCCATGAAGTCGTTTGTTTTACGCACAGCATTTTACCTGGATCGGAGAACCGGCTGGCAGATATGCCGAAACTGTAAGCAAGATCCTGTAACTGGCAGCCTCCGTCACTGTCGCAGGTCATACAGCCGGGAGGATGGCCGGCAAGAATGAGCTCAAGATTAATTCTTCTCGCATTCAAAACACGCGGAGTGTCTGTAAATATTTCCATGCCTTCCGAAACAGCCGTAACACAGGACCTCAGCAATGTCTTTGCCCCTGTCACCTCCACGACACAAAGGGAACATGACGCCTCTTCCGATATGCCTTCAAGATAGCACAGCGCCGGGATGTCAATTCCCGCCTCCCGGCAGACGGCAATGATCTTCTCCCCTTCAGGCGCGCTGTACTGCCTGCCGTTTATTGTTATGCTCACGAATTTCGCCTTCATATTTTCTTTACCGCACCGAATTTGCACACTTCAAGGCATATACCGCATTTGACGCATTTTTCCTGAATGATATTATGAGCTTTCTTTTTCCCGCCTGTAATTGCATTCTGCGGGCAGTTCCTGGCGCAGACCGTGTAGCCAATGCACTTTTTTTCCAGTATTTCATATCTAATCAGCTCGGGACAGACTTTTGCGGGACACATTCCCTTGATGTGAGCCAGATATTCCTCCATGAAGTACTTCAAAGTTGTCAGCACGGGATTCGGACCGGTCTGGCCGAGACCGCAGAGAGCAGTGTCCTTTATGACTGTTCCGAGATCTTCCAGCAGGGCGAGATCACTTTCACTGCCCTTTCCGGCCGTAAGATTTTTCAGTATTTCCATTGCTCTGAACAGCCCTTCCCTGCACGGGACGCACTTGCCGCATGACTCCCGCGCAGTAAACTCCACGAAGTATTTCGCCACGTCCACCATGCAGTTGTCCTCATCCATCACGACCATACCGCCCGAACCCATTATCGCGCCGATGGCAGCAAGCGATTCATAATCAACAGGGGTTTCAAAAAGTTCTGCCGGGATACATCCTCCTGAAGGCCCGCCCGACTGCACCGCCTTTATTTTTTTATCGCTGCCTCCGCCGATTCCGTAGACAAGCGTACTCAGGGACATACCCAGAGGAAGTTCCACAAGACCGGTGTTGGCAACTTTTCCCACAAGCGAAAAAACCTTTGTGCCCGGGCTTTTTCCTGTGCCTGTCTTTCTGAACCGCTTCCATCCTCCGCTTATTATCGCAGTAATGTTGTACCACGTCTCAACATTATTTATATTCGTCGGCTTTCCCTTATAGCCCTTCTGCGCAGGGAAAGGCGGACGCGGGCTTGGCCGGCCGGATTTGCCTTCCAGCGACGATATCAGGGCGGTTTCCTCACCGCATACGAATGCTCCAGCACCTTCAACAACATTTATTATAAAACTGAATTCCGAACCAAAAATACTTTTTCCAAGAAACCCGCAGTCCCCGGCATCTTTCACAGCTTTCCTGAGCCGCTTTACCGCAAGAGGGTATTCCGCCCTGACGTATATGATCCCTTCCGATGCGCCCGTTGCAAAAGCGCCTATAGCCATACCTTCCAGCAGTGAATGGGGATCGCTCTCAATCTCGTTCCTGTTCATATAAGCGCCGGGATCTCCTTCGTCCGCGTTGCAGATTATGTATTTAGGACTGCCGGGAGACTGCCTCATCAATTCCCATTTTATCCCCGTCGGGAAGCCGGCTCCGCCCCTTCCGCGGAGCCCGGCCTTCTTTATTTCTTCAATAACGCTTTCCGGTTTATTCTCTGCGAGAACTTTCTGAAGACAGGAGTATCCCCCGACAGCGGCGTATTCGGTAATGTCTTCCGGATCTATCAGCCCGCAGTTTCTCAGGACGATCTTATCCTGTCCCTTGAAAAAAGGTATTTCATCCCACAGCGGCACATCCTCCATCCCTCTGCCGTAAATTATCTTTCCTGTCAGATGGTCCCATTCTTCTATCCTGCACAGGGCTTTATCCAGCGGTATCTTTCCGCCCATGACCCACTTTATGATATCAGGAACGTCTTTTAATATCACCCTGTGAAGAATCACAAGAGGTTTGCCCGGGATATGAACATTAACCAGAGGTTCTTCAGCGCAAAAACCGAAACAGCCTGTTTTTACAACGTGAACATCGCCTGTCCGATGGGGGGATCCCTTCAACGCGCGGTATATCTCTTCTGCTCCATTACCGATACCGCAGGTGCCCATACCCACAGCCACACGTACCCCGCCGGATATAATGCTCTGTAATCCCTTCTCCCGGTTTTTCCTAAGATTCTCTGTGTTTAAAACCTTCATTTTTTTTCCGCAGAATATCCGGACTTCAGTATTTTCCTTATCTTTTCGCGGGTAATGCGGCTGAGTACTTTGCCGTCTATTTCCGCCACCGGCGCAAGGGCGCACTGTCCTATACACGCCACAGTCCTGACGGTAAACTTGTTGTCTTCCGTTGTGACAGGAACACTCTCATCGGAATCCCCGTCAATATTAAGGCCTGTCCTGATCATATCCAGTATATCCTTTGAACCTCTTGTATGGCACGCCGTCCCGCGGCAGACGGTTATTGTGTGCTCGCCCTGCGGCTGGAGGTTGAAAAAAGAATAAAATGTAACAACGCTGTAGACCTGTGAAAGCGGGACAGACGTCTTTTCCGCGATATAAACGAGCGTTTCCTCGGGGAGGTATTTGTATTTGTTGAGTTTCTGCGCTTCTTCCAGTATCCCGAGCAGACTGCCGGGTTTGTCTTTATCCCGGAGTATCAATCTGTCAAGCCGGGCGGCGCTCAGTTTATGGGAGCGCCGTCTTTTATTTTTGCAGGCTACAGGCATAAAGAAGATTTTTGAAAAGAATCGCCGTGGTCACAGGGCCTACTCCGCCCGGAACGGGGGTGATTCTTCCGGCCCTTTCAAGCGCCGTCTCATATTCCACGTCTCCCACAGTCTTCTTTTTCGGTTTTCCATTCTCGTTCAAAACGGGTTCGCCTTTTTCGTCCAGCACCGGGACGCGGTTGATCCCCACATCGATCACCACGGCGCCCTCTTTTATCATTTCACCCTTGATCAGTCCGGCTTTACCCGCGGCGACTATCAGTATGTCCGCCCTTTTTGTATGGAACGCGAGATCTTTTGTGGCGATGTGACAGCATGTCGTCGTAGCCGACTCGTTCAGAGAAGACAGGAGCAGCATGTTCACGGGTTTCCCGACGATGGACGAATGCCCGACGATAACCGCCTCTTTCCCCTTTATATCTATATTCTCCCGTTTTATTATCTCCCACACAGCCATCGCCGTGCACGGGGCAAGGCCGATCTCTCCGAGGACGATTTTACCGAGGTTCGCCGGATTCAGTCCCTCTACGTCCTTTAACGGATTTATGATCGCCTGAAAATCCTTGGCGTCCAGCCCCGCCGGCAGAGGCATTTGAAGTATTATGCCGTTGACGGAAATGTCGGTGTTGAGTTTTTCTATACGGGATTTAAGCTCGTCTGCGGAAGTTGAGACATCCATTTCAACAAGTTCATAGCCTATCCCCAGTTCTTCGGCCGCCTTTTTCTGGTTGTTCACATAAACCCTTGAGGCGGGGTTCTCTCCGACCTGAACCGCAACCAGTTTGGGTTTTAACTGCGATTTCCTGATTTCCTCTTTGATTTCCGAAGCGATTCTCTTTCCGTCAATGATTTCTCCCATCGTATCCTCCCTGCCTCTCGAAGTGCCTTTGGCACGCAAGCAGGCAATTTGATCCTGTTACGTCTATCTCTGCCGGTATTATAGTAAATTCCCCTGATAACTCAAAAAACACGGTGGTAGCTGCCGCATTACCATGCGGCTCTTGTAGTTGCAGATCCCTACTCAACACTTTTTCATTAGAATTTTTATAGCCAATTACAGGAAATTTTGGTAGCATTATCCTGATGTTTGAAATCAAAAAGAAAGAGCAACTTGCCGGGGATACGGTGCTGTTTGCCGTTGATGCCCCTGACATTGCCGAAAACGGGAGGCCCGGCCAGTTCGTAATGGTGATGGTCAATGAAGAAGGCGAAAGGATCCCGCTGACAATAGCCGATTTTGACCCGGCCTCGGGCACGATTACAATTGTCTTCAAAATACTCGGTAAAACCACCGGCGATCTCGGCCGTCTGAAAGAAGGTGACCGCATATTCAATATAGCCGGGCCTCTCGGCAAACCCAGCGAAACCGGAAAAACCGGCAAAATTATCATGGTCGCCGGAGGAATAGGCATCGCCCTCATCCATCCGATCGCGGGAGCGATGAAAAAATCGGGCAACAACGTGACCTCAATAATCGGAGCGCAGAATAAGGATATGATATTCTGGGTGGATAAGATAAAAGATGTCAGCAGTGAGGTCATTGTAACGACTGACGACGGCTCGCTCGGAAAAAAGGGATTTGTCACCGGGGAGCTCAAAGTTTTGCTCGAGTCAAAAGAAAAACCCGGCCTTGTTTTTGCGGTCGGCCCCGTGGTGATGATGAAGGCGGTTGCGGATCTTACAAGACATTATAAAGTAAAAACGGTGGTCAGTTTGAACCCTATAATGGTGGACGGCACCGGCATGTGCGGCTCGTGCAGGGTCGAGGTCGGGGGCAAGACGATGTTTGCCTGTGTTGACGGGCCTGATTTCGACGCTCATGAGGTTGATTTCAGCCTCTTATCAAAAAGACAGAACGTTTATCTCGAACTGGAGAAGGAAGCTATGGGATCACCCCATAAATGTAAATGCCTATAATAAAGAACAAAACGGAGATGCCGAAGCAGGATGCGGTGGCCAGAGCGGCTAATTTCGATGAAGTGGCCCTGGGATATTCCCCCGAACAGGCATTGACAGAAGCGGGCAGATGCCTGTTCTGTAAGGACAAACCCTGCGTCGCGGGCTGTCCGGTAGGAATAGACATACCCGCTTTTATCGAACTTGTAAAGGATAATAAATTCTTTGAGGCTTATCTGAAAATAAAAGAAACAAACTGCCTTCCCGCCGTCTGCGGGAGGGTCTGCCCTCAGGAGGACCAGTGCGAACTGGTCTGCACGATGGGGAAGAGATTCGAACCCGTCGCGATAGGATACCTCGAGCGGTTTGTCGCCGACTTCGCCTATAAACAAAACCCTGTTGAAACTTCCTCGTCTGACGCAGTCAAACAGCGGGCGGCCAAAAAAGTGGCTGTCATAGGTTCCGGCCCCGGCGGCCTTACGGCGGCCGGCGAACTTGCCGGGGCGGGATTCGGCGTGACGGTTTTTGAAGCTCTCCATGATGCCGGCGGTGTTCTTGTTTACGGAATACCCGAGTTCCGCCTGCCCAAGGAAATAGTCAGAAAAGAAGTGGAAAATCTGAAAAAGGCGGGCGTGGATTTCAAATTCGGCTATGTTATCGGAAACACCAAAACAATAAAACAATTGTTTTCGGAAGGATACGACGCCATATACATCGGTATAGGCGCGGGGCTTCCGAAATTCATGGGATTGCCCGGAGAAAACCTTAACGGTGTGTATTCGGCAAACGAATTCCTGACGCGGACAAATCTGATGAAAGCGTACAGGTTTCCGGAATACGTCACGCCCGTAAAAAAGATAAGAAACGCGGCGGTCATCGGCGGCGGCAACGTGGCGATGGATTCATGCAGGTGCGCTCTGAGGATGAAAGCGGAGAACGTCTATAATATTTACCGGCGCTCACGCAAAGAGATGCCCGCCCGTGAAGAGGAGATAGTCAATGCGCAGGAGGAAGGTATAAAATTTAATTTCCTCGTCAATCCCGTGGAAATAATCGACGACGGAAAGGGTTTCGTCAGTGCTATAAAATGTTCGAAAATGGAACTTGGTGAGCCGGATGAGTCCGGAAGGCGGCGTCCTGTCGTAATACCGGGGGAATTTTTAACATTTGAAGTTGATACGGTGGTTATCGCCGTGGGCGCCGGGGCAAATCCTCTCCTTACCTCCACGGTGAAGGAACTCAAACTTAATCAATGGGGATACATTGAAACCGAACTCGAAACAATGGAGACCTCGATAAAAAACATTTTTGCGGGCGGTGATATCGTAACCGGTTCCGCAACCGTTATATCAGCTATGGGCGCTGGCAAAAAGGCCGCCCGCTCAATAATCCGGCGCCTTTCGGAATAGTTGCAATAACCTTTTTTATTCACCGGCACAATGTTATTTTAAAAGTTCTGAGGACAGTTAAGTTTGTTTAATTATTTCGGAAACACAGTCGTCCCAGCCCAGAGGCATGAAATGTATCCCCTGACACAGGGGCCTGAGTTCTTTGACAAGTCTTATTCCTATTTCTACGCTTTTCGCTTTCTTTTCCTCGACGGGAGTTCCTTTAGGAAAAGTCATCTCTTCTATAAACTCGTCAGGCACGTGCACACCGGCGACATTTTTGTTCATAAATTTTGCCATGCCCGCTGATTTAAGAAGGACGATTCCAGCCATTATGGGAATATCCCCCACTTCCTTTCTTACCCTGTCTATAAAAGAAGCGAATTTACCCGGTTCATACACCGCCTGTGTCTGGACAAACCGCGCGCCGGCTTTAATCTTTTTTTCAAGTTTAAGCAGCTGGGGCTCCAGAGGGTCGGCGCCGGGATTTACCACGCATCCGAGGCAGAAATCAGGAGCATCTCCTTCAAGTTCGTTGCCCGCAAGATCTTTACCGCTCATAAGCACGCTTGCGGCATGAAGAAGAGAAACGGAATCAAGATCGAAAACCGGCATGGTATCGGGATGGTCGCCCATAACCGGATGGTCGCCGGTAAGGCATAGTATATTCTTCACCCCGAACGCGGCCGCGCCCAGGAGCTCGGACTCAAGCGAGATGCGGTTCCTGTCCCTTGTCGTTACCTGAAGAATGGGTTCATAACCCTTGTCCTGGAGGATGCGGCAGGTCACCAGTGACCCCAGGCGCATCGCTGCCGCCTGCAGATCCGTGACGTTGAGAGCCGTTACTTTCCCCCGGACGCATTCAATCTCCTCAAGCATCTTGTCCGTCTGCCAGCCCTTGGGCGGCCCGACTTCGGAAGTGAGGACGAATTTCTTTGCTTCAAAAAGTTCTGTCAGTTTCACTCTTCCACTCCGGTATTATCCAGACTGTAAAGAAGGGACTTTCTGTCCTTTTCCTCCACAATCATATTTGAAAATTTTCTGCCTACTTTTATATCTTTCAGGTTATCCAGCCGGCCCGTGCTTTTCAGCCGCTCGTATATCTTCTGCCAGCCGCATTCTTTTCCTTTCTGCACTTCGCAGATTCCGTCTTTTGCCCCGCCGCACTGACCGTTTGTCAAACCCTTTGAACAGGCGGTAAAAGGACAAATTCCTCCCGTGTAACCGAGAAGGCAGTCCCCGCACTGGGCGCATCTCTCATCACCGGGCCATAGCCCCTGCACGCCTTCCATACTTATTGTATTGTCCGAGGGATATGTCGGTTTTCCCGACACGGCGGAAACCGCCTGCACCCCGATCCCGCAGGAGAGCACCAGCACAGCGTCGCAGGCGTCTATCTGCTCCTTCGCCCTGAGAAACCGCAAAGAAACGAGAGCCCTGTTGCACAGGAATTCCATTTCAACGCATCCTGTCACTTCCTTCCCCATTTCCACCAGTTCCTTTTTTCGTTTTTCCACAGCGGCGGCGTCAGATGTATTGCAAACTTCGGCGCAGCCCTTACATACGGCGATAAATATTTTCTTCTCGTTTTTCAGAAGTTCAGAAAGCTCTTCTTTTGTTTTTTCTCTGCTTATTATCATGCGCCCGCCACCTGTAATTCCTCTTTCATAATGGAATTTATTTTATCGGATATTTTTTTCTTTAACAGAGGCAATCTCTCCATCATTCCTTCAGACAAACCCTCCGACCAGGAAGTGTCGTCAACTTCAACGCCTAAAATAGAAACATCGGGAAGTTTCCCCTCCATCTCAAGCCATTTGAACGTCTGGGAAAGACCCGCCTGGTGAACATCTACCATATTCTCTTCACGCAGATCTCCGGGTTTCATAACATATACCGTTCCGGTTTCCCCTCCGCTTTTCACGGCGTCTATAATAATCATACGGTCGCCGGCTGAAGCAGTTGACATCGCGTCAAAAGAAGCTGTGCCGCCGTCAATAAATTCCATATCCTTGAACTTTTTGAAATCATTATCTCTTTTCAGCTCTTCAAGCAGAAACACACCTATACCCTCGTCTCTTCTTAAAATATTTCCAAGCCCGACAACCATGGTTTTCATAATACCCTGAACTTCTCTGAATTACCCTTCCGGCCGATCAGATGCACGGCGCATGCCAGGCACGGGTCAAAAGAACGTACAACTCTCAGCGGCTCAACGGGATTGTCTGTATCCGCGACGGGACATCCCTCAAGAGCTTTCTCTATCGGCCCCGGCTGTTCGCTCTCGTCACGAGGAGACGCGTTCCACGTCGTAGGGACGACGCACTGATAATTCTCGATTATACTGTCTTTAATTTTTATCCAGTGCCCCAACGCGCCGCGGGGAGCTTCGGTAAGCCCTACTCCTTCTCCGTCCGCCGGAATTTTATAGTCCACCGCCGCCTCTCCGCCCGGCTCAAGCGCCAGAATCCATTTTTCCATTTCTCTGACCACAAGAAGAGTTTCAAATGCCCGGGCGGCGTGCCTGCCGAGAACAGAATTCAGGTTTTCCGCTTTAGCCCCTGAATCCTTCAAAAATTTCTCAATGTCTCCTATGACCGCGGGATTGCGGGAAAGATAGTTGACCATAAGCCGCGCAAGAGGCCCCACCTCGCAGGACAGGCCATTATACCTCGGCGATTTAACCCATGAATAAGCGCCTTCTTTTTCCGGCTGGGGTTCTGTTTCCCCTTCCGAAGGATGCTTATTCTCGCCGTCTTTAAAACGGGAATGTTTTACGGACTCTGTTATTTCTTTCGTATTCAGGTTTTCAATTTTTCCTTCTTTCACTATTCCCGCGGCGAACAATCCGTCTAACGCTCCGTAAGAAAGGAACTCTCCGGCGGATGCTCCTATTTTCCAGTACTCCGGATAGCATCCCGCGACAAGAAGCACATCGGGGATATATGAATTTTCAATAAAATCTTTTATCCTTAAAAGACGGAAATGGAAATCCGCGATTTTATCCGCGGACGGCTTCATCGTAACCCCTCCGGCGACGATCCCCATCTGGTGGGGCATCTTTCCTCCGAATATCGCCAGGAGCTCGTGCGCCTGACGCCTTATATCCAGAGCTTTTATATAATCCTGCAGAAGATGGAGCGTTTCCTCTTTTCCGGGTTTATAATCCGCTTTGTGCTGTGGAAAAAACGGACCCCATTCCTCCTTCAATACCCCCGCTTCAACGCCGGAGCGCAGTCTCACATAATCCATTGCCGCAAGATGATAGAAATGGAGAACATGAGACTGTATAAAGTTGCAGCCGAGAAGAAGATTGCGTATCAGGATGCCGTTTGGAGGAATTTTATCCGAAAGGCCGAGGGCGTCGTCAAGACACCGCGCGCTCGCCATTGAGTGCGAAGTGGGACAGACACCGCAGATTCTCTGCGTGATCCTCGTGGCGTCGAGAGGATGCCTTCCCTTCAAAATCATTTCTATTCCCCTGAACATCGGCCCGCCCGCGTTCGCACGGACTATTTTTCCGTTATCCACGTCCAAATCCAAACGCAGATGCCCCTCAATTCTGGTTATCGGGTCAATTTTTAATTTTTTCATTTTTTTAATTTCAGCGGTTCATATAACGGGCTCAGGACATCCGGGAATTCCGGTTCCGTACACCCTATGCACGGGTGGCCGTTCTGAATACACCAATTCGTTTTATTGTTCCATGAACGTATGGAGCAGTCCGCGTTTGTGTAAGGCCCCTTACATCCCAGTTCAAAAAGACAACCTTCATCGGTAAATTTTTTCGCGAACTTTCCTTTATCAAAATACGGACGGCGCTCACAGTTTTCATGAATTAAACCGCCGTAAAAAAGCTTCGGGCGGTTCAAACTATCAAGTTCCGGTATTCCTTTATAGAGTATATGGAAAACCGTTCCCGCAAACCAGTCAGGATGCGGAGGACAGCCGGGTATATTTATCAGAGGTTTTTCAATTTTATTTTCCCTAAAACAATCACCGACGCTCACGGAACCCGAGGGATTCGGGCTCGCTTTCGGAATATTGCCGAAGGCCGCGCAGGAACCGAGAGCTATCACCGCCATACAGTCCGGCACGAGTTTGCAGAAACCCTCGCTTATCTCACCTTTCGGCAAAGCCCCTTCCATAATAAGCACATAACCGGGAGTCTTTGGAGCGTCTTCAAGGATTTTTGCGGCAAGTTCGCCTCCGGCGGCCATCACCGTCGGCTGGAACAAAAGATTTATTGACTTTCCCGGGACGAGTTCGGCAAGCAGTATTTCCTTGATGTCGGGGCTCACCGAATTGAGAACCGATACGGAACAGCCGCTGCAACTTGCGCCCGCGTACCAGATTACATTAATTGTAGCCATTGCGATATGGTAGCAAAATAATCAAAACAAGCCAACTATCTTTCCGTCTTTGTCAATATCCACCTTCTCTCCGGCAGGATGCGTCGGCAGACCGGGCATGGTCCTTATGTCACCGCACAACGCGTATAGAAAACCCGCGCCTGCGGAAAGCCTGATGTCTTTTACAGGAAGCCGGAAGCCGCCCGGCGCGCCTTTCAGCGCGGGATCGTGGGACAGTGAAAGATGTGTCTTTGCCATGCATACGGGCAGATTCCCGTAGCCCCATGAGGTGAATTTCTTTATCTTTGCCGTGACGGACGGGTAAAATTCAACGTCTTTGGCGCCGTATATCTTTGTCGCCACCGCAGTTATTTTTTCCTCCACCGTAGCTTCAAGCGGATACAGGAATTTAAAATCACTTTTTTCTTCGCAGGCGGCGGCGACTTTCCCGGCAAGGTCACGCCCGCCTTCACCGCCCTTTTCCCAGACTTCGCTCACGGCAACATCAAAAGCCCCGAATTCCTTCGCCCGCTTTTCAACGAGAGCGATCTCGTTTTTGGTGTCATTGGAAAACACGTTCACCGCCACAACACACGGCACACCGAAAAGGTTCGCGTTCTCTATCTGCTTCTTCAGGTTGCAGAGCCCCTCGTCAAGAGATTTCAAATCCTCTTTTATCAGCCCGGCAGGCATAGGTTTGCCGGGTTTGACTTCAAACTTGCCCGAATGCATCTTCAGCGCCCTGATCGTGGCGACCATCACGACGCAGTCGGGTTTGATACCGGAATAGCGGGTCTTTATATTCATGAATTTTTCCATACCGCAGTCCGCGCCGAAGCCGCTTTCGGTTACGACATAATCAAAAAGTTTTGTGGCCATCATGTCGGCAAGGATGGAAGAATTTCCGTGCGCTATGTTTGCAAAAGGGCCGGCGTGCACAAAAGCGGGCGTGTTTTCGGTCGTCTGGAGAAGCGTGGGTTTGAGAGCGTCTTTCATAAGAACCGTCATTGCGCCCGCGACTTTTATGTCTTCAGCCGTTACGGGCTCGCCTTTGCTGTTTTCCGCGAGAACTATCCTTCCCAGTCTTTCCCTTATGTCCTTGAGCGATGTCGTGAGAGCCAGGATCGCCATCACCTCGGAAGCGACGGTTATATCAAAACCTGTCTCCCTCGGCAAACCGTCTATCTTTCCTCCGAGCCCTATTACGATCTTCCTCAAAAACCTGTCCGATATATCCATGACTCTGCGCCAAAGAATTGTCTGGGGGTCTATATCAAGGGGGTTGCCCTTGAGAATTGTATTGTCCAGGAAAGCCGAGCAGAGATTGTGAGCTATACTGACCGCATGAACGTCGCCTGTCAGGTGGAGGTTGAAGTCTTCCATCGGCAGAACCTGCGAGTACCCGCCGCCTGCCGCTCCGCCCTTTATGCCGAAAACAGGACCCAGCGAGGGCTGGCGTATGCATGTGCAGGCCTTTTTTCCTATTTTATTGAGCCCCAGCGAAAGTCCTATTGTGCTTACCGTCTTGCCTTCTCCGAGAGGAGTCGGGGTGATTGCGGTAACGTCTATGTACTTGCCCGACGGTTTATCCTTGAGTTCGTCAAGTATCTCCAGTTTTATCTTCGCCTTGTAGTCACCGTGCAGTTCAAGATACTTCCGGGAAATACCGGCTTTCTCCGCGATTTTCTCAATCGGTTCGATTTTACAGCTTTGCGCAATTTCTAAATCACTCTTCATTTTTCCCCCTGCCTTCTCGGCCGGCCACCGTAGAGGTGACCCTAAAGTTTCTCATTCACAAGACCATTCGCGGTTATGCGGTTTTCATCAATTTCTTTTTTCCACACGCTGATTTTCTTTCTTGTCTCCGTTATAAAATCCGCGTCCTTTATGCTTTTCAGGTTTATCTCAACGTTAAGAAGCGCGCTTTCAAAAGCCGCCGGGATAAGATTCACCGCTACCCCCACATCGGTTATCAGGTTCGCATTCCCCGCGCGGGCGAGTCCCGGGCATAATGCCAGCAGCCTCACGCAGATTTGGGCAATCCGCAGGGGTACGGCGCAGGCGTTTTTAAGCGCATCCTGAACGGCTTTCGCCCGCAGTTTTTTTTCATCATCTGTCTGCCTGGGCATTTTAAACGCAGAGGAAAGACTGCCGTACGCCTCGGTATCCTCCTGCGCCAGTTTCACGAGTTCCCGCCTGAGAAGAGACGTCTCGGACAAAATGCTTTTTACCTCTTCCTCGACAGATATATATTTTTCCTTGCCGACCGTAAAATTGGCCACCATCTCCATCAGCGAAGCGCCCAGAGCCGCGGCCACAGAAGCGACGCTTCCTCCGCCGGGAACAGGCCGGCCGCTCGATGCCTCTTCAAGGTATTCTGTCACCGGAAGTCCGGGAAAATATTTTTTTTCGCTCATATCAATCCACTCCTAACTATTCTCATTTCCTGTTTATTTCTTCCTGTACGCTTCGCAGTAGTTGTCGCAGTATATCTGCTTATTAAGGAGGAGTTCCGCGGTTATTGCCGAATCAACAAGGTCACGGTCACACACATCAACGATGGCGGCGTCCAATCCACGCGCAATCGCCATTACAAGATACACCTTGTTTATCAGCGGCCGGTTGTTGCATTTCTGCGAAACATTGCTCAATCCCAGCACAGCCCGGCACGGAGGATCGCAGAGCATTTTAATCTGCGATATGGTTTCAAGCACCTCAACAGCGTGTTCCTGAGCAACGTTCGCCGGAAGAATCACCGCGTCAATAAAAAGGTCGTCGGAAGGAATGCCCGCATCCGCCGCGCTTGTAATGATCTGGGCGGCAATTTCAACTCTTTGCGAGGCGTCTTTCGGAATTCCCTTTTCGTTCATTGTAAGGCCTATGACCTTTGCCCTGTATTTTTTCGCAAGCTCTAAAAGTTTCGCCAGTTTCTGCGGTTCTCCGTTGGCGGAATTAATGATCCCTTTTCCCACACCCGCAAGTTCCAGCCCTCTTTCCATTACATCGGTTTTTGTGGTGTCGATGGCAAGAGTAATATCCGTATGTTTCCTGACAGTCGTCACAAGCCATTCCATCGCTTCCATCGGCTTGTCGGAAGACGGGCCGGCGTTCACGTCGAGCGCGTCCGCGCCCTCCTTTACCTGCTCTTCAACCCAGCGTTTTATAACCGTCTCATCCTTCTCCTGAACCGCCTTTTTAATGTCATCAAACATGCCGTTAATTCTCTCGCCGATTAAATACATCTTGCCTCCTTGATCACCCTATCTTCTTCCCTTTTATTATCTTATAAGTTTCCCTGGCAATCAGAATTCCCTCGTTGCGCGGAATAACCAGTATTTTCGCTTTGCTGGATTTGCTCTCAATTCTTCCGGCGCACGCAACCGTTTTCCTGTTCTTCGCGGGATCAATTTCTATACCGAGGAATTTCGCGCCTTCAAGGATCCTTTTCCTGATCAGAGGAGAATTCACACCGATGCCGCCGGTAAATATTATCGCGTTTGCGCCCCTTAATATCCCATAGTACGAAAAGAAGTATTTCGTTGCCGCGTAGCAGAAGATGTCTATCGCAAGCTTTGAGCGCTCATCTCCTTTTTCCGCCGCAAGAATCACGTCTTTCATATTGTCGCTTACGCCGGAAAGCCCGAGAATTCCCGACTCCTTGTTCAGCATTACCTCTATTTCAGTGAAGCTCCATCCGAGCTTTGAAAGATATATTACAATTTCGGGATCGATATTACCGCAGCGGGTCGTCATCACGAGCCCTCCCAGCGGAGAAAAACCCATGGACGTATCTATGGGCGCGCCGTCTTTGATCGCCGATACCGAACACCCCTGACCCAGATGAAAGGATATTATCCTGAGCCCTTTTAACGGTTTCTTCAGTATATTCGCCGCATTCTCACACGCGTATTGATGCGAGATCCCGTGAAAACCGTACCTTCTTATCTTATGCTCCTTGGATATGTGCATCGGCAGCGCATAGTAATACGCGCTGGGAGGCATTTTCTGGTAATAAGACGTGTCAAAGACCGCTACCTGCGGCACGCCGGGAAGCAGCTTCAGCGCCGCATCAATGGCTTTGAGGTTAAAAGGATTGTGAAGGGGAGCAAGCTGAAAGTTCTGATATATTTTTTTCCTGACATCCGGAGTTATTTTAATGGATCCCTGGAAGTCTTCGCCGCCGTGCACCACGCGGTGGCCCACTGCCCCGATCTCCTTCTTATCTTTTATCACCCCATCCTGCGGGCCCGTAAGAAGTTTTATAACAGCGTCGAGCGCCTTCTGATGGTCAAAGACGGGCTTTATTATCTTATCCTGGTCCTTTCCCTCTACTTTATGGATGATAACAGAAGACTCCGCTCCGATCCTCTTTATTTGCCCGCTGCAGAGGATCTTCTCGCCGGGCACTTCCAAAAGCTCATACTCCAGCGAGTAAATTCTCGAATTCAATACAAGTATTTTCATACATCACCTCCCGCGCTCAACTGATTAACGGCTTTTCTTAATTTCTCCAGGCTTTCGGGATGGTTTAAGACCAGTATGTCGCTGCCGGCTTCAAGGTAGGCGACTCCCGTAGTTACTTCCCATGCCAGACCCAGCCCGGAGCTGTCCTTGGCTTCCTTCGTTTTCCAGCATTCCTGACCGATAAAATTCAGGACAGGCGGCGACATCATGGCATCGCCCGAAAGCGCCGCAAGGCGGCATCTTTCCATAATTGAATAACAGTATTCAAGTCCGTAGCCCAGGCCGCCCGTGCTGTGGTGCATGACGATTTTATCCGTACCCAGGCCCATATCTGAAATGAGAATGTTCAGCTGTTTTGCGAGGTTTATGTCAAGGGGCGTCTCGGCAATAAGTGAATGTCCTCCGGCAAGGGCCGCGGCCGCAAGAGTCTTATAGTTTTCTTTCACCGCTATCCCGAAAAGCGCGTTTTCACCTTTGGCCGCCTCCGTCAGGGCGGGAATAATCTCCTGGTCCTTTGCGATATTGCCGCATCCGGTGATAATCAGAGGAAGCCTTGTATTCTTGAGCACTTCCTCAAGAGTTTTGACTGTGTCCTCAGCAGACGTGTTTTTCGTATCCGGGTCGGCCGACATAAAACGCACGCAGAGAAGGTCGGGAGAAAAGCTCTCCGCTTTCTTTACCCATTCCGCTGTGGACGATGCATCTTTCCAATACTCACTTAAATACGGGTTCCAGTCGGGATTCAGCCAGTCGCGCACTTCCAGCGCAAGAATTGGACGGTGACCGGTATCCCCTTCAAAGTCAAGAAAAGGCAGCGTTCCGTGTCCCCCTACCGCCACTTCTTTCTCGCCTTTGCCGATCTTCACTTCGCTTACCCGGCCGCTTGATTTTTCCTTTACAATGTCCATAAGAACACCTCACATTTTACGATTTGTTTTCCAACTTTTTCATTATACCATCTATTATTTCTTTGGTCCCCGGTTCTGTTTTTCCCAGAGGGCTCCCTGATTCAGCGCTGTTTTCTATCGCCTTATCATATGGCAGCACCCCGAGAACCTCAATACCGATATCTGACGCGTAAGAAGGGATTTTATCAGCCCGGTTGATCACAAGCCCGATATTAGCTGCCTGTATCTTGAGTTTGCCCAGCAGCGACAGGCTGCTTTTAACAGTATCCAGGCTCACCCTGTCTTTATTGGCCACAAAAATAAGCCAGTCAACTTTACCGTCGGTCTGACGCGATATGTGCTCAAGCCCGGCTTCGTTGTCTATAATTTCCACGGGGTACCGTTTCCGCATCCTGCCGAGGAATTCCCTGAGAATGTTGTTTATCGAGCAGTAGCAGTCCCTCCCCTCGTGATGGCCCATCGCGATGAAATCGACAGGGCCGCCCTCGGTGATGGCCTCTTCAACCTGAAGGGCGAAATACTGCGGCCTCGACATTCCCGCCGGAGGCGGATCGTTTTTCACTTCCTCTCGTATGTCAGCGATCGTCTTTTCATAATTAATCCCGAGAAGAACGTTCAGATTGGAATTGGAATCCGCGTCAACTACGAGCACAGGTTTTACTCCTTTGTCCATGAAAGCGCTCACAAAAAGAGCTGCCAGCGTGGTCTTGCCGACTCCGCCCTTTCCTGCTAATGCTATTCTCATAATCAGATTTCTCCTATCAGATTTCGGATTTAAACAAAACAATCACCAATCACCAATCCGCAATCATTTCTCATACTGCTTCCTCACATTGGGGAACAGATCAAGGTTGGTGTGAGGAAAAAACAGGCTTGCCGTGTACTCCTGCATAAAAAATGAATTCGAAGACAGATCAATATACGTCATTTTTTTATTTATCTCCTCGGTTATATTCTTCGCCTCACGGCTCAGTATGCACATCTTCTCTCCGGTAATGGAGGAGTTCCCCAGGAAGACAAAAAGGTCCAGCGGTATGTCCGGTAAAAGCCCTATGTAAACAGCGTCCTTTATGTCCATAGCCGTTCCGAGGCCTCCCGATATATAAAACCTCTGTATGTTGTCAATCGTCAGGCCGAGTTCTTTCAGCAAGACGAATATCCCGGTAAAAATGGCTCCCTTGGAATTAATAAGATTTTTGATATCCGGTTCGGTGATATATATATCCTTCCCGTAGCGTGTTTCGTCCCCTTTCACAACAAGGAATCCTTTTTCTGTCACGCCGGGAGCTCCGGAAATGAATTTTCCATCCCGCTGGATGATGCGCTCGGAAATCATCTGAGCCGTCAAAGATATGAGCCCGCTCCCGCATATCCCCAGCGGTTTCTTGTTCTTGATCGTCTTATAAGTTACTTTGCCGTTTGATATTCTGACTTTCTCTATGGCGCCGGATATGGCTCTTATACCCGAAGAAATTCCGCCGCCTTCAAAACAGGGTCCGGCGCTTGTGGAACATGAAGCCAGCCAGTCCTTGTTGCCTATGACTACCTCGCCGTTGGTGCCGAGGTCAACGAACATGGATAAAACAGAAAAATCATATATTCCCGAGGCAAGAACGCCCGCCACTATATCCCCTCCCACCCAGGCGGAAGGACACGGCAGAGCCGTAACTTTCGCAAACGGGCTTATCCGTATATTCAGTTCTCTCGCCGTCAGAACTACGGCAGAACCGAGCAGCGGCACATACGGGCTGCGCCTTATAAATCCCGGAGGCAGTTTATAAAAGAAATGGGTCATCGTGGTGTTGCCCCCGGCAAGAAGAATGTAGACATTGTTACCCGATACGTTTTTCTCCAGAATCATCTTCTGTATCATCTTGTTTACAGCCGTTATCAGGGATGAATGCATATGCTGCATACTGTTTTTTTCTTCAACCTGTATGATCCTGGTGATTACGTCTTCTCCCATGGGGATCTGCGGATTGTAGGACGAAGCCGTTGATATAACTTCCTGCTTTTCCATATCTATAAGGTAGGCGACAAGCGTAGTCGTGCCGATGTCCAGGGCAATCCCGTAGTTCTCCTTTACCCTGTTTCCCGCTTCAAAGTCTATGATTTCCCCGTCACATACGGCTACTGTCACTTTCCAGCCGGCGCCGCGGAGGATATAGGGTATGCGCCTCAGAAGCTGAAGCGGAATTTCTTTCACCGGACAGCCCTTTTCAAGAAGAGCGGTTTTTACCCTTTCAAAATCAGCAGTGGGCTCCGCGAGAACAGGCGGGGAGAGCTCAAGAAAATGCTTTTCCACGATAGGCTCCGGAGAAAAAATATTTTCCGCGAGGGAAGAAGGCTCAAGTTCCTGACGGGACACCTCTCCCTCAAGTATATCCAGTTCCTCAACCCGGCTCGAATACGGAATCTCCAGTTCAAGGTCACTTTCCGGTATCGTAAGACAGGCGAGAACAGTCTTTTCCTTTTCCTCTTCTTTAGTTAAGAACTGCGCCGATCGGGATTTATAACCGCCCTTCAGTATCTTTACCCTGCATTTTCCGCAGGTCCCTTCCCCCGCGCATGTCGAGTTCATGAAAATGCCGCTGCTGTTTATGATGGTCAGCAAATCCGTACCCTTCTCCGCTTTCAGTTTCTTTTTGTCCGGCAGGATCAGAACTTCAATCATCGATCCGTCATCTCCAGGATTCCTTGAGATATTTAGGGAGAGCCGATGCCTCTTTGGGCCCTACAAGGACTTCCCAGCCGCTCTCCTCCTCGACCTTCGCCTTCAAAACCGCGACATAACCCGGGATGATCAGCTTCTTGTGCTTCACCTTCTCCGCCACACCGCATTTCTGAAGCGACTGCGCTATAACCTCGGCGTTAAATTTGTCCGCTGCCCATGCCGTGAGAACCGACTGTCCCTCCGAATCCGTTATAAGCAGCCATGCCGGTATTTTAGAGTTTTCTATCTCCGGCTGAACCGTGTAGAAAGTCAGTGAAAAATTCGTTGTGACAATAACCGGCGAATTCTCATCGGGTTTCCCGACTTCGTAAAGTTTTGCTTCCATCATAAGGGGTTTCTGAGGGTCAGTGTAAATATTGAGCCTCAGTGTGATAAGAGCAAGCAGTTCCTCGTATTTCTCCGTCTCAACAATTACCATGCCGGCATATTTGCATACAAAGTTTGCCGCAAGAGCGATGTCTCCCCCCGCCATTCCTATAAGAGGATATCCGAGCGGCCTGTAACTCTTTTTCAGGCACAGCCTCCATGAAGACGTTAATGAGTGCAGCGCCTCTTTCATATTTTCCGCCTTAGGGCAGAGCATGATGTTCTTGAATCCCTGCGCCTGTATCTTCTGTGAGGTTTCGGCAACCTCCTCAAGGTCTTTCCCCTTCACCGCCAGGATACAGTCAGTCTCCTGTGCCATTTTCGCCCACTCTTCGCAGTTTCCCGCGTCGGCGCCGATTACGACAGGACGCTGGGTTGAAATGCCTGCTCTTGCTTTTTTAACAGATCCAATGTCTTCGCTGATAAGGACAAGCGGTATTTCTGAAGCGGCGGCCGCCCTGGCGGCAAAAGTTTCAGCATTACCGGAATCGTTTTTAAGCGCTACGGCGTCTATCCCGAACATCATACCCACGCGCTCAAATTCCATTTTCCTGATGTTTTCAATTTTTGACTTGAATTCTTCCTCGGGAAGAGAATCGCTGAGCAGGATTACCAGCGCCGGAGCGTGAAAAAAAGTCTTTTCATGGCGGAACAGGACAGTCTCTCCTCCCAGCTCTATCTCATTGTCCTTAATACCGAATTTCAAAGTAGCCATCGGCGGCTGCGAGGCGCTCTCAAGTGCCTGTTTCCCGGCCGCGTCTATGTCCGGGCATTTATCAAGTGACGCTTTCTTCTGCGCCAGAGCCATCGCGAATGCAAGGCATGTCGGTAAACCGCATTTCTTACAGTTTGTTTTCGGCAGAAACTTATAAATCTGAAGACCTGTCAAAGCCATAATCTATCCCCCTCTTTAATAATATACATCCACAAATTCGCGATTTCTACACTCACATCAGCGGGTCCATCTCGAGCGCCGGATGCTGGGACTGCTGCAGGTACTCGACCAGTTTTTCCGCGTCTGTTGCCGCACTCTCGTCCGCGATCTTATCCAGTAGACCAGGAACCCCTTCCTCTTCACAGAGCTTTTTGAATTTATCGCCCAGAAATTCCTTCAATTCCTTCGGCATCCAGACAATGCGCTTTATTCCGCCGTCCGCCCGGAGGAACTTCTTTGACAGAAGATACAGTCTGCCCACGCCCATGAAACCGGGTGTCTGCTGGCCGCCGCCGACGGTGCCGGCGAGAGTCGTGAATGTCATGCCCGCCGGAGTCATTCCCGCGAATTCCCTGTTTACCACCATGAAACCGTTTGCTTCAGGTACTATCGCGAGGATCATCTCAAAGCACCCGCAGGAAGTTTCGGGGAAACTCATAATTGAATAAGCGTGGAACTTCTCAAGGGTTTTGTTTGAATGATTTTGTATAGCTTCGTTTATCCCTTCCCATTCACCTAATTCGGCGTCGAGGACTCTTCCTTTCTTGACCGGCTGGTTCGGGCCTTTAGGGTTTATTTCATAACTGGCCTTGCAGTCCAGCCAGTTGTATGCTCCACACAGGCCTATGCGCTCGGGCTTTACAATACACACGTGGGTCGGAGCGAAACTCTGGCAGAGCGTGCAGGTATAGAAGTCTTCCACGCTCTCGTCGGTCATCCCGGCCATCCTTTCGTCTCTGTCGTCATACACTTTCTTTGCAACCGACAGGTTCTTTTCCACTTCTTCTCCGACCGTGCTTATCCTCACCTGTATCTTGTCCACGATGGCGCCGAACATCTCGTGGAGCCGCGCATGTATGATCACACCGAAATGCCTAAGAGTGAAGCCTTTTTCCTTCGCCTCTTTTGAAATCCTCATCCAGTTCATGTCCCTCTGTCCCATGTGGAATATGCCGTGCGCCTGGTTTATGACGGTGTGGATCTGCCTTTCAAGTATGGGCTCAAAATCGCTCTGCATTTTTCTGCCCGCGACTTCGACCATGATCATAAGCGGGTAAGCCTGGCCTTCTTCCATAGCGTCAACGTCCGGACCGTTCAGATCGATTTTTCCGTCCTCTATTTCTTCAGAGTTTTTAGCGGTGACGAATTCAAAGCTTGCGCTGTACTTGCCGCCGAACTGGACGAATGTCTGTTCCTTTCTTACCCGCTCGCCTTCAAAAGCGGCGGAATACGCGACAGGTATCGGTATATCGCTTACCGTAACCTTAACACCTCTCACTTCTATGCAGGTGGGCACGATTTTTTTATAATCAAGTTCATTCACTATGTGTTCGAAAGTGCATATTCCCGTAGGCAGTATTTCAGGAGTCTCCATATCAGTAATTACCGGGAAACCCATGTTTATAGCGCCCGCTCCTGTCGCGTATTTTATATCGTCGAGCGGACCCAGCGTAAGTCCGAAGGCGAACACCCTCTCCTTGCAGTATAAAAGGCATTCCTTTGCCTGACCTTTCTTTAAACCTCCGAATGTCAGTGCGCCCCTGATTGCCCAGTTCAGCGGATAAATCGCCGTAACCGTGTCCCTGCCGTAAGGCACAATATATGTGTCCCAGCCCATTTCCATACCTTCTTCTTTCAGCTGGTCAATAATAGACTTGCCATTTGACGACGAACCGACAAAAGTGAGGATCTGCCTTTTCTGAAATTCCCTCACGATATCAACAGCGGTTTTACTGTCCGGAGCCGCGCCGAGAATCGCCGCGAAACCCGGAAGCCGGCCGTCGACGAGCTGTATGCCGAGAGAGCGCAGGATCGTATCCGAAAAAAAACCTTCGCAGTCATCCTGCGGTTCCTTTTCGTAAAGGTACCTGAGCGCGCATATTATCTCTTCGCACAAGAGCGCCGCGATCCCGCTGTCCAGGGCATCACCCAGATACGGGAGATTCAGGCTGCTGCTGGGCTCCTCGCTTAAAAGGGACTGCGCTTCCTCTATAACAGGCTGAATATCCTTCAGCTTTTTCACGTCCAGGCCCATAAGGGCGCACGCCATCGGAAAATAAAAAGCCGTTTGCGGAAATCCGACTTCGCAGGACCCGCCCTTATCCTTTACCGCATTCTCCCACGAAGTCTTCGCTTCATTGAATAACTGCCTTGCTCCCCGTATCGCCGCACTCGCAACTATCTTAGACATCAATACCTCCCGTATTCTTAAAATTCTCCGTTATTCTTTGCTTCCTGCACGCAGGGCAGAGGTTGAGAATCTCATTTAGTTTATCATTTTTTATTTTCTTTTTCGCTTCTTCAACCTGTTTCAGTGAAGCATATTTTTCCCCGCATTTATTGCAGGCCGCTAATTCCTCTTTTTTGTGCCATACTTCGATTTCCCGCGCTTTGCCGTCTTTAACCTTTATCCTTCCTGTCGGGCAGAGGTATGCGCAGGCCCCGCAGGCCATGCAGGCCGGATTCTCATCCAGGAACGGCGTTTCGGGGATCCTCGCCCTGCCCCGGTTCACAAAACCTATTGCTTCCCGGCCTATCAGCTCCTTACAAACCCTGATGCAGAGCCCGCAACGTATACAATTATCCGGTTCTTTGCCCGCAACCCTGGAAACATCCGCCGCTCCGTACTTCCGCGCAAGTTTTTTAATTTCTTCCGCTTCCGGCGCCAGCGAGAACAGTTGACTGATGACAACTTTTCTTGCGCTCACTACTTTTTCTGAATCAGTAAAAATTATAAGCCCTTCGCTGACCGGATATGTGCAGGATGTCGTAAGAGTCTTCCAGCCTTTCTTTTCAACTTCGACCAGGCATACTCTGCAGGAGGCATAGGGTTCAAGAGAGGGATGCCAGCACAGATGCGGTATGTCAAACCCATTCTCAAGCGCGGCCTCGAGGATCGTCCTATCCTTTTCGGTCTCCACTTTTTTCCCGTCTATAGTAATCCCAATCATATTTTTGTCACAGCGCCGAAGTTACATACCTCCAGACATATCCCGCATTTTATACACTTCCCCTGAACAATGACGTGAGGTTTCTTTTTCTCTCCGGTGATCGCATCCTGAGGACAGTTCTTAGCGCACAGCGTGCAGCCGGTGCACTCTTTTTCCAGTATTTCGTATTTAATCAGCGCGGGGCAGACTTTTGCGGGACAAATCCCCTTTATGTGCGCCAGGTATTCGTCCCTGAAATATTTCAGAGTAGTAAGTACGGGGTTCGGCGCGGCTTTCCCCAGCCCGCACAGAGAAGTCTCCTTTACCATCCGCGAAATCTTTTCCAGTTCGGTCAGGTCATTCTCATCCGCTTTCCCCTCAATAAACCTGTCAAGTATCTTCAGCATCAGGTAAGTGCCTTCCCTGCAGGGAGTGCATTTTCCGCAGGATTCCTCCTGCGTAAAGGAAAGAAAATACCTTGCCACCTGCACCATGCAGGTATCCTCGTCCATCACGACCATACCGCCGCTCCCCATCATGCTGCCGGCCTCGGTCAGGGCCTCGTAATCAACAGGGAGATCAAGGTATTTCTCCGGGATATTGCCTCCTGACGGCCCCCCGGTCTGAACCGCCTTGAATTTCTTTCCGCCTATGATCCCGCCGCCTATCTTGAAAATCAGATCCCTCAGGGTGATTCCCATCGGGACCTCAACAAGCCCCGTGTTCCTCACTTTCCCGACGAGGGAAAAAATCATCGTCCCCTTTGAATTCTCCGTGCCGATGGAGGAAAACCACTTCCCGCCGTTTTTGATGATCAGCGTGACCGACGCCCAGGTCTTCACATTATTTAGAGCGGTCGGTTTGTCCCATAAGCCTTTGTCCGTTGCGTGGATATGCTTCACCCGCGGCTCTCCGAGACGTCCTTCTATTGAAGCCATAAGAGCGCTTGACTCGCCGCAGACGAAAGCCCCTGCGCCCTGCACGATCTCAATCTCAAAATCAAAACCGGAATTAAGAATATTTTTACCGAGAAACCCTTTTGCCATCGCCTGGTTGAGGGCGATTTCAAGATGTTTCACCGCGAGCGGGTACTCCGCCCTGACGTAAATGAAACCTTTGTTTGATTGTATTGCAAAAGCCCCTATGATCATGCCCTCTATTACAAGATGAGGATTACCCTCGAGGATGCTCCTGTCCTGGAAACAGCCGGGGTCTCCCTCGTCAGCATTGCAGATAATATATCGCGTATCGGACACCTGCGATTTCCTGCAGGAATCCCATTTCCTCCAAGTCGGGAAACCGCCGCCTCCCCGGCCGCGCAGGCCTGAGGTTTTTACTTCTTCCACTATCGCGTCCGGACTCATCCCAAGCGCTTTTTCAAGAGCTTTATATCCTCCGAGATCCGTGTAATCCTTAATATCCGTCGGGTCAATCCTGCCGTTATTCTCAAAAAGAATCCGTTTCTGGTATTTGTAAAAAGGAACCTGTTCTTCTTCAACGATTTTTGTTTTTGATACTTCGTCTTCATAAAGGAACTCTTCAATTATCTCACCCTTTAAAACGGTCTTTTCAACAATCCTTTCTACATCCTCCGCTTTTATTTTCTGATAAAAAATGCTTTTGGCGTCATTCCTTATGACTACCAGCGGGCCTCTTTCGCAAAACCCGTGACAGCCAGTCATTTTTGACACGGCTTTAACCTGCATATTGTCAGCGGGCAATAACTCCCTGAACTTCTTCAGGACTTCTCCCGCACCCTGTGCGGAACACCCTGTCCCGCAGCAAACCGACACTATCGTCCCTGTCATTTGTATTTCTCCAGGACCTTTACTATTTTCTGGGGAGTCATTTTTCCGTGATAGTCGTCGTCGATCATTACCAGCGGGCCAAGGGCGCAGGCCCCTATGCAGTTGACGGTCTCAAGCTTGAAATTCCCGTCTTTTGTGGAATCCCCGGGATTTATCCCCAATACCTGTGTGATCCTCTCCACGATCCGGGGGGCGCCCCTTACATAGCATGCAGTTCCCATGCATACCATTATTTTGTGCTTTGCCGGAGGGACGAGCGAAAAAGATTTATAAAATGTCGCTACGGAATAAATACGCGACATGGGTATATCCAGCCTGTGAGAAACCTCTTCCAGCTTCTCTCTCTTAAGATACCCGCATTCTCTCTGGATATCCTGCAGAACTCTTATCAGATTCGTCATTCTCTATAAATCCTGTTTTATCATTTCTTAAACTCGGTCAAAAATCTTCTCGTCTTCTCCCTTGAGATTTCCGTCGGCTCTACAAAAACCAGCGCTTTTGTAGGACAGGCCGCAGCGCAGGCCGGCTCTTCGCCCTGTTTCAGCCTTTCCCTGCATAAATCGCATTTTATCACGGCTTTGCCTTCCCTGTTTGTTTTGATAACACCGAAGGGGCATGCGATAACGCAGAAATCGCATCCTATGCACGATTCGCTGTCCAAAAAAACAATCCCGTTTTCTTCTTTACTTAAAGCCCCGGAGGGGCATACCGCAACGCACGGCGCGTCCTCGCAGTGACGGCACTGAAGAGGGAGAGTCACATCGTCGCAGCCGATTACACTGATCCTGGCTGCCGGCCGCGGTTCTTCCGCAATTGCTTTAGCCAATTCCCTGCTTTTAGAATGAGCAACCGCGCAGGCGAGCTGACAGCTCCTGCAGGCAAGGCATTTCTCAGGGGATATGTATATTATTTTCATCGCTGCCCCCTGCTTAATTTTTTTCCGCTAACGGTTTCAGGTTGAGTTTCACCCTTTTCTCGTCCAGCAGTTTTACAATCATATCAGCCGTCTTTACCGGATCCGGCTCAAAAACGAAATTCGCCCCGACAAGTTTATGAATATCCTCCAGCAGGAATTTCTTCACTTTCTCACTCCCTATGACAGGCAAAGGATTGCCGAGAAAAGTGGTTATACCCGAACCCACCGCGTAAAACGCGATCGCAACGGCTTTTTCGCTCATCCATTCGGGAGCCGCGCCCGCCACCGGCAGGTCCGAGATATCCTCTCCCAGGCCGCCTTCCTTCAGGACATTGCACAGAATCACGAGAATCCTTGATATATCAACGCAGGACCCCAGATGCAGGACCGGCGGGATCCCCACAGTCTCGCATATTTCCTTCAGGCCCGGGCCGCAAAGATCTTTCGCTTCAGGCCTGAGAAGCCCCGCTTTCGCTGAGGCAATCGCGGAACAGCCGGTCGTGACGACAAGCACATCTCTCTTGATCAGTTCCTCCGTAAGTCTGATATGACACAGATCGTGTACCTGTTTGGGGTTGTTGCACCCGACAATACCCACGGCTCCCCTCAGCCGGCCTGATATTATGGCATCGTTCAGAGGCCGGTAGGTGGACCGGTATTTGCCGCCGAGGAACTGAAAAACAGATTCCGCGGTAAAACCCGCGACAAGATCCATTGTCACATCGGGGATATTCACCTTTGCTTCTATTCTGTTGGGGAAGTTGTCTATGGCGATCTTCACTATTCCCTTGGCAATGTCAAACGCTTTCTCCTCATTGAATTCAATATGCTCGGCAAACGGAAATTTTGCCTTGGGAGAAGTTGAAATAAGTTTTGTGTGTGAGCACTGGCAGAGATCTCCCAGCGCCGGCATAACGCACTGGATGTCCACGAGCATAACTTCAACGGCGCCCGTTGCGATCGCCAGTTCCTGCTGCAGGAAATTTCCCGCAATGGGTATTCCGTGACGCATAAGTATCTCATTTGCCGTGCAGCAGATCCCGGCAAGGTTTATTCCTTTCGCCCCCTTGCTTTTCGCGTATTCCAGCATCTCCTTGTCCCGTACCGCATCGACCATGACATCGGATAATGTCGGCTCATGGCCGTGGACGATTATGTTCACTTCGTCTTTGCTTATAACACCGAGGTTTACTTTTGACCTTATCGGTTCGGGGCTTCCGAACAGAATATCGGAAAGTTCCGTCGCGATCATAGAACCGCCCCAGCCGTCGGCCAGCGAATTTCGTAACCCCTGCAACAGCAGGTTGACATCATCATTGTCGGCGCCGACATGAGTTCTATGCAGGGTATCGACCACTTCCCTGTCTATGCCGCGCGGAACTATTTTAAGGTCTCTCCAGATTTTCTGTCTTTTTTCCGGCGCACGCTTAATAAAGAGGAGTTCTCCCTGCTGCCGTGAAAACTCCGCGAAAGCTATTTCCGCCACGTCCTTTGCTATCGCGTTAGTATCCCGGCCCTCTGTCTTTACGCCGTATTCCGCTGCAATAACAAGAAGTTTCTTTTTATCTTTGATTGAATATCCCTTTGTCTTGCCCTCAGCGGCAAGGAGCAGTGTATGGGCAATATCCCGGCCGTGGTCGGAGTGGGCAGCGGCGCCGGCGGCAATCATCCTTATGAGATTCCTTGCGGAAATTATTGCGGCGGTAGCCCCGCAAACGCCTTTCTGAGGACCTTCGCCGAACGGATCAATCCTGCAGGGCCCCATAACACAATTTTTACAGCAGAGCCCCATCTCGCCGAAACCGCACTGGGGAAGCATTTTCTCGTATCTGGTCCAGGCGGTTTCAAGATCCGGATTTTTTTCAAGAACTTCCCTGCTCGCTTTATCATGGGTCAATTCAGTGGGTTTCTTCATTATTTCCCTCCTCTTAATAAACGGTTACAGTTAACGGTAACGATGCCTACCTGGGCGGCAGGCGGGTTTCGTCACCGTCAAACGATTGCTCTTTCAATACTGACTTTAAACTGTCCAGGATTTTTTCCAGTTCTTTTTTTATCTGTACGGTATCCTTCAATTTCCCTCGTTCTTTCCGCAGATTTGGATTATAGGAAATAAATCCCGCGAAATCAATTTTGCCGACTTTACCGCGCAGATAATCCTTATCGGACTCATCCCATATCTTGTTCGCGATAATTTCTATATGCCTGACGCCCAGCTTTTCCGCCAACTCCTTGATCTTCCGGGCGGTCTCAATGCTCTTTATTTCCGGCTCTACGATTAGAAAGAGCATATCCACTCCGGCAACGACACCGCGCGTCAAGTGTTCTATTCCGGCTTCCATATCAAGCACCACGGCCTCGTCCCTTTCAAGGACAAGGTGACTGATGAGAGCCTTTATGAGCGAGTTTTCCGGGCAGAAACAGCCGGTCTTGTTAGTATATTTCCCTATCTGCATTATCCTTATCCCGTCAAAGTCCAGTGAATATTTGTCCGGCAGGTCGTTTACGAAAGGGTTCAGTTTGAAAAGCCCGCCGTCGGCGGCGGTCCTTTCTTTTATCATCTCTTTCAATCCGGATATTGACTGCAACTCCGCTTTGGCGTCAAAGAGAGTCAGTAGATTGCTGTCCGGGTCGCAGTCTATCGCGAGGACCTTGAATCCTCTTTCTTTCAGGATAACCGCAAGAAGAGCGGCGATTGTCGTCTTTCCGCTGCCGCCTTTTCCCGATACCGCTATTTTCATCGTATTCCTCTTCCTTTTTTACAATCCGCGATCGCTAACCCGAATGATTCATACTCTTAACGACAAAATGCTGGAACACTTTGCAAATCCCAATACTTGTTTTCATTTTACAGAAAAAAGGATGTGGTTGTCAATTTTCGGAAAAAGGGAAAAGGGGAAAAGGGGACGTCCTTAATATTCTTTATTCCTGAGGCAGAGCTTCTTCAGGGGAAAACGGGGACGGTTCTGGTTTTCCTTACGCGGCGGAATTCATATATTCTTTCAGCGTCAGAAAATCCATGTCAAACTGCTTCTCGGAGCGCTTTATCAGTTTTTTTGAATGATCATCCAGCAGCGGCTGAAAATTCACGGTCCAGTCAAGCTTGAAATCCCCTATGTTGATGTGATTGTCCGTCCATGTTTTGGAATCGCCCGCATGAATATCCTCCAGACGGAACCGCAGCGGAAAAAGAACCTTTCTTGTTCTCAGTTCGGGGATAAAAATAAGTTTTTTTTCGTCTTTGTATTTTTTAGCTATTTTGGCAAAGCCCACAACACCCCGCACCGGCCTTATGGCATAGAACCAGAGAATGTCTCCGGGCCTGGCGGCAAGATATAAGGGCCTGTCCTTTTCCGAAACCGCCGCAAGGGGCGGAGAATGTTTCAGCCCCGTGCGCCAGTTTTCCTTTATGTCAATTTTTATCCAGTGGCTCAACGGCGTTGCGCTCCGAAAAATAATTCCCTCACGGCAAAAAATCTCTTATTTGATTATGACCTCTTCCAGAATGACAGACTCCAGCGGCCTGTCGCCGGAACCAGTCTTCACCGCTTCTATCTTTTTGACCACATCCATCCCCTCAATGACCTCGCCGAATATCGTGTGGCGGTTGTTGAGCCATGGCGTGGGAACAGTCGTTATAAAGAACTGGCTTCCGTTGGTGCCGGGGCCTGAATTGGCCATTGCCAGAAGTCCCAGCCTGTCAAAAACAAGGCTCCCGTCGAACTCGTCTTTAAAGCGGTACCCGGGGCCGCCCGTGCCGTTTCCCATGGGACATCCGCCCTGTATCATGAAATTCTTTATTATCCTGTGAAATATCAGGCCGTTGTAAAAAGGCCGCTTGACCTGCTGGCGGGTCCTCGGGTCCATAAACATCTTGTCGCCCTTCGCCAGATCGACAAAATTCTCAACAGTGACAGGCGCTTTGTCAGGATAGAGTTTAATAACTATTTCTCCGAGCGGCTCGTCGCCGTGGCGGATCTTCATAACAGCCCGCAGTTCTTTCTTTTCAGCTATCTTTTCTTTCACAAGGGTCTCCTCAGCCGGGGGGGATATTTCGACAGGCGCCGAAGGACTTTCCTGCTTCAGCCCGCCGCAGCCGGCGATAAAAAACACAACAGCAAAACCAATTTTTGAAATAATTTTCATATTTTTTCAATCCTCCGCATATTTTTTGTTTTTCATTATAACAAAAAAGCCGGAATGGACAAGCCCATCTGAAAATTTTGGCGGAAAAAGGGCTTTTCTGCTATCATTGTCACGAACATGAAAGATTACCCCGAACTGACAGAGATCTTCACCCGCGGCGGCATGGTCGACACAGGCATGGAAAATTATGAGATCCGCGATGAACAGCTCGACATGGCTCTGCGCATAGAAGAGTCTCTGGCGACCAACGAACATCTCATAATCGAGGCGGGAACAGGCATAGGCAAAAGTCTCGCCTATCTCGTGCCGCTGATAATATACGCGAAGACAAAGCGCAAAAGAGCCATTGTCGCCACATACACGAAAACCCTGCAGGAACAGCTCACAAAAAAAGACCTGCCTTTTCTGCTGAATGCCCTGCCTTTTAAATTCAATTTCGCGCTATGTCTGGGAAGCGCCAACTACCTTTGCCTGCGGCGCCTCCACAAGAGCCGCCAGCTCGGACTTTTTAAAGATGACGACGAGCTCAGGGAATGGGATGAAATAGCGCGATGGAGCAGAAAAACAAAAACGGGTGTCAAACTCGACGCCGAATTCAAAATCAGCGATAAGATATGGATGGAAGTGTGCAGGGAATCAGACATGTGCACCGGCAGAAAATGCCCTTACGGCAGCCTGTGTTTCTACAACCGCTCCAAGATAGAACGCTCAAACGCGGATATCCTCGTGTCCAACCATCATCTCTTTTTCACGGATATCGCATCCGGCAATAAGATACTCCCCCCCTACGCCGCGGCGCTGATAGACGAGGCCCACAACGCGGAAGATGTCGCCGCCGAATATCTCGGCGCGGAATTTTCCTACGGCAATATGAAATACATCCTCGGCCGACTCACGGGCGGCCGGGATTTCGGCATGGACAGCGGCACCGCCGACGAAATATTGAAAAGCGCCGCGAGAACCGAAATGCATGTGAAAGAACTTTTCAGAGCTGTTATCGCCCGTTTCGGCCGTGAAAAAACACTCCGGCGCGTCCGCGAAAAGCATATCTTCAACGGCGCCGCCGGGGCATCGATACAAGAACTGTCCGGTATGGTGCGGGCTGCCGCCTCAAAAATGAAAGACGAGAACGGCGATACCTCTGACGAGGGCGCGGAACTGGGCGCCTACGCGGGGAGGCTCAGCGAAGCGAAAAACGCCCTTGAATTGTTTCTTGAGCAGAGCGAACCGGACTTTGTTTACTGGGCCGATATCAAGCCCGCCGGACGGCGCCTGCGGGCAAGCCTGTATTCCTGCCCGCTGGATGTTTCACGCATCCTCAGGCAGACCCTCTACAAAAACACTGATTCCGTCATCATGACTTCGGCGACTATGTGCGTAAACGATTCTTTTGAATATATGAAAGAACGCCTCGGGATGATCAACGCGGGAGAACTGCGGCTCGGGTCGCCTTTTGATTATAAAAAACAGGCCCTGCTTTACGTAGCCGGGGACCTTCCCTCACCGGCCGGCGATTTCGCTGAATTCGAGCAAAAGGCGCTGGAGAGGATGGGCAGTATATGCGCGGCCGCAGGCGGCGGCACTTTCGTTCTTTTCACGAGCTGGAAGAGCCTGGAAAAAGCTCATGACTACCTCAAAAAGAACATCCCTGGCCTGAATTTCCTGAAACAGGGCCAGATGAACCGCTGGCAACTGCTTGAGACATTTAAAAACAAATCTTCGGCGGTGCTTTTGGGAACCAATTCCTTCTGGCAGGGCGTGGATGTCCCCGGAGAAGCGCTGCGCTGCGTGATAATATTCAAACTGCCCTTCGCGGTGCCGGATAATCCCCTAACAGAAGCGAGGATAGAGAAACTGAAGGAGGAAGGCAAAAACGCTTTCGCTCATTATCAGATACCGCAGGCCGCGATCATGCTCAAGCAGGGCGTGGGCAGGCTCATAAGAACAAAGACCGACAGGGGCGTTATAGCTGTCCTTGACCCGCGGGTTCTCCTGAGTTCATACGGAAAAATATTCCTCCGCTCCCTTCCCGATTGCGCCATATCCTCGGACATTGAGGAAATAAGCGCTTTCATCCCCTTTCACGGCCCTGATAAGCCTAAAAGATCTTCACGGCAAAAATCAGGCCTGTAACTTTTTGCTCAGGACAGGCGTCTAACGGTTGAAGGCAAAAGTGATGAAGAAGTCGAACCCAAATAAGGAGGAAGGTTAAAATGAAAAACTTAATGAACTGGACGGCGGCTGGAATGATGATGGCGACGCTGGCGGCTTTTTCGCCGCTCATGGCCGAAACACCGGACAAGAGCGAAATGGCGGAATTCAGGGAATGGAAACAGAAAAAAGCTCAGAACCTGCAGAAACGCGACGAGCGCAGAAAAGCGATGCACGAGAAAAGAATGGAGAGGATGACGAAAGAACTCGGACTCAGTGAAAAACAAAAAACTTCTATCTCCGGTATCCTTGAGAATTCGTGGAAAAAAGTCGCCGAAGAAAGAAACGCGTTCACGGACAAAGTGAAAAAAATCAGGGAGACTTCCGACAAAGGCATTGAGAAAGAACTGACCAAAGAACAGATCAAAAAATGGGAAGAACACAAATCCCGGATGATGAAGCAGGATCGCAAGATGAGTAAAAAGGGCAAAAAAATGAGCGGCAAAAAAGGGGACAGAGGAAATATGCGCGGCAGCGGGATGGACTGCGAAAGTTATGACTGTGGCGACGGTAAAATGAGAGGCGAACAGGACGACAAATAGTCTCAAACCTGTTTTTTCTGATGCGGCCTTCTCCTTTCAAGGGAGAGGGCCGCGCGTTTTCCACACCCGTAAAACGCCGGCTTTCCGGTTAAATCTTTAAGAAACTGTCTTTTTCAATCACCTTACGGCCGTTAACAAAAAGATATTCCAGCCCTTCGGCATAAGAATGGGGATTTTCCACAGAAGCTCTATCCGAAAAAATACCCGGATCGAATACCGCTATATCGGCGGCATATCCTTCTTTGATATAGCCTCTGTCCTTAATCCTGAATTTTTCGGCCGGCAGCGAGGTCATCGAGCGCAGAGCATGGCTTAACGATATCAGCCGCTCATCTTTGACAAACTGCCGGAGTTTACGCGGAAAATTCCCGTAACTTCGGGGATGAGGCTTTGCCTCTCCGAAAACCTGCGTCCATCCGTCGGAACCGGATAAAATATAGTCTTTTTTCATTATTGACCGGACATTCTCAATATCCTGGCTCATGAATATGCAAAAGGGCGGCTCCGGAGAGAAGACAAGCTCCATGAGAACATCTATCGGCGGGCGCGAAAACTCTTCCGCTATGGCGCTTATGCTTTTCCCCTCGTAATCGCCGCGCTGAGGATAAACGCTTATTATTATCCTCTCCGGCGGCAGATAATTAAATTTGCTTTCAAGTTCTGATTTCAGCGCCTCGTAACACCCCCCCTTCCTGTGCTCGGTTTTCAAAACACTGCCGTCAAGAAATTCCGGATTGACGAGCAGAGTTATATAGGTCGAGCCGTAATCATAGGCATATTGATCGGCTGTGACATCAAGACCTTCCCCGCGCGCGGCTTCAATTTTTTCAAGCGAGACTTCCGCCGGCAAGGCGTTCAAGGGCGCTGATATTTTCAGGTGTGAGATTTCAAGCGACACGCCTGTCCTGTATGCTATGCCGATCGCCTCATCAACAGCGTCAGTCACGCCGAGGCCGGTTTCGCTCCTCATATGAGTGGCGTATACACCTCCCCGCCGCTGGCAAACGCGGGCCATAACCTCGATCTCTTCTTTTGAAGCAAAACATCCGGGGGAATATTCAAGCCCTGTGGAAAAACCCCGCGCTCCCTCATCCATTTCTTCTTCAAGAGCTTCCGCCATTTTCTTTATATCAGCGTGTGAGAGTATCTTTTTATCGCCAAAGAGCCTTAACCTTAACATCCCGTGGGGAACAAGATGGATGACATTCGTTCCGAAATTATTTTTCCGGGCCCAGCCGAGCCATTTAGCTGTGCCGCTTTCGCCGAGGCCGCAGTTTCCCGTGACGACAGTTGTGACCCCCTGACGAAGATAGCAGAGATTGGATTTTACGGACTCCCCAGCGGATGAACGTTCCTCGCCGATAAGATCCATCACCGCGAGGTCACAGTGAGTGTGAACGTCAATAAAACCGGGGCTGACAACGCGTCCCGAGGCGTCTATAATTTTTTCCGCGGGGCCGTCTATTTTGCCCACGGCCGCTATCTTCCCGTCTTTCAAAGCCACATCGGCTTTTGAAAATGCCCGGCCGTCAAAAACATCTCCACCTTTGATGATGTAATCCAAATTTTCCGCCTTTATAACGGCTCTTTTTTCAGGACTTTCATGGCCGCTTTGTAGCCGGCGTCAACGGCTTCGCCGCCGCGGTAAAATTCAAGAAGGCCGATGGAACTTGTGTCGGGTGATATGAGCACATCAGCCCCGCCGGCATTCTCCTTCGCCGAGGCGTACTCCAGGATGTATACGGCATTCAGGATCGTCTCAAAAATACCGGGCATATCGGGCAGGTCCTTCAAAACATTCTTGTAGAATTTCTTTTTCAGTTTTTCAGTGTATTCCACGGCGGAAGAGATGAGATCGCTGTTTTCCTCTGTCAGTTTTTCCACAGCTTTTTCCAGAGCCGTCAGAACCGGCAGCGCGTCCGAAGGCCTGCGGACAGCCGTTTTTTTACGCGTCCGTGAGTTAAGTTTTTTAGAGGGGTCGCAAATGACATTGGATGCGATGACGCGTCCCGCGCCCATCCGGCGGGCGGTCTCTACCGGCACCGGCTCTATGATCCCGCCGTCAACAAAAAAACTTGCGCCGAGGGGAACGGGTGTGAATATACCGGGAATGGATATACTCGCCCTCACCGCTTCAACAACGGAACCCTTGTTTATAACCTTTCTCACGCCTTTTTTAATATCGCAGGTCACCACGGACAAAGGTATTTTTAGATCGGAGAAAGAAACATCTCCTATGCAGACTTTAAGGAATTCTTTCACTTTTTCACCGTGTATAACGCCCTTGTTCAGCATAAAAAAATGAGGATCGGCCAACCCCACGAGCTTCTTCCAGTCAAGGTGACGGGCTATATGCTCCAGGTCATCTATGCGGCCTTCTCTGGCGAAAGCCGCCCCCACAAGAGCGCCCATGCTGGAGCCCGCGATCATATCTATTTTAACGCCCTTCTCAAGAATGGCTTTTATAACGCCTATGTGCGCGATGCCCCGGGCGGAGCCGGAACCCAGCGCCAGAGCTGTGGGCGTATTTTTGCTTAATATTTTCCGGACAGTTTTGATCATCCCTTCTCCAGAAGTTTTTTTATGGATCTCACATCGAGCGAGAATTCTTTAAAGAGACAGCTTTTGTCTCTCGCCGAAAATGTGAAACCATCAGCTCCTCGTCTGAGAACTTGCATATTCAAACCCGCTTTTAAAACATGTTTGCTTATCTCATCGGCGAGGCCGCCGGATGTGACGCCCTCTTCCAGAACAATGATTTTTTTAAAAGGACTGAGCATCGCAAGCGTTTTTTTGTGGTCAAGATAATTCTGGGCGCTGAACGCCGCCACAGCCGCGCCTACGGCGGACGAGGACGCCGCGGATGATGACAGTTCAGCAACGGCTCTCAGCGCGTAAGAAGCCAGATGAGGCCCGGAAACAACAATGCAGATCTTCTTCCCCTCTTTCAGCATGACGCCGCTGTCGATTGAGAACTTTCCGGCAGTCTCCTTAAAAGGAAAATCCCGCGGGCTTCGCCGCAACTTGATATAAACGGGATAATTCCATGATTTTTTCGCACCGCTCAGATAATATTTCAGTAATTTCCTTGTTTCAGACGCGGAGAACGGATCATAAACCCTCATGGAGTGTATTGAACGCATCATGGGGATGTCCCCCGTCATCTGATGCGTTTTACCGTCGGTGGCGTAGCACAGTCCCGAATAACTGCCCGCGTAGATCACGGGGGTCTTCTCCGTGGCATTGACATATATCTGCTCAAAACATCTCCGGAAAAAACTCGCGTAAGTGTTCACAACCGGAATAAAGCCGGAAAGAGCGAACCCCCCCGCCGTGGATGCCATGTCCTGCTCGGCAATGCCCGATTCCACAAATCTTTTTCCGTATTTTTCCGCTATGGGCGTGAGTTTCATGGATTTTTCAAGATCGGCGTCCAGCACGATTATCTTCCTGTTTTTACGCATAAGAGAAAAAAGCTCATCGGCAAAAGCGTCTCTGGTTGAAAGTTCGCGGCATGACGGAATTCCAACCGCCGCCGGGGCGGCGGGCGGGATTCCCCACCGCCCGAAGGCTTCTTTGATACACGCGGCTCCGGTCCCGGTGACAAGTTCTTCCAGTATGCGCGCGTATTCCTCCGCCGACGGCACCTTTGAATGCCAGACGGCCTTTCTCCGTGAGGGATTTTTCATGGCCGTCACGGAGCTGCCCGCGCCTTTTATGGTGTCGGCGATGATCACGCAATTATCTTTCCCGCACGCAAGAGCGAATGCCTTTGCCAGACTTTCCATGTCATTGCCACGCGCTGTAATGACTTTAAAGCCGAAGCCCGACAAAGTTTTTTCAAGATCATCTATGGCCTTTATATCCCTCACCGCGCTGTCGGTCTGGAGATTGTTCCTGTCAATTATCGGGACGAGTTCCGTCAGGCGGTTTTTTCTGATACTCATCAAAGCCTCAAAATTCTGGCCTTCCTGCAGTTCACCGTCGCCGAGTATCACAAAAGCCCGCCGTTTTTCTTTTTTAAGGCGAGAGGCCATGATCATTCCGGCGGCCTTTGACAGAGACTGTCCGAGAGATCCCGTGTTAGACGCGATACCGGGAGTGCTCATATCCGTGTGCGCCTGCAAACCGCGGGGAGTCTTGTACGAAAGAAGCTCTTCAAAGTTTATGACGCCTTTGGCGGCAAGAGCGGCATACTGCGCGGGAGCGGCGTGACCCTTGCTGAGTATGAGTATATCCCGGGCCTTCATCCCCCTGAAATAAAGATATGTCACAATATCAGCGCAGGAAAACGAAGCTCCCAGCCAGCCGTGTTCAGCGGATTTTATCGCCGCGAGAGCATTAATTCTGTTGACAGCGGCAAGACGCGCGAGTGTTGTAACTGAAGCTTTCTTAGGAAGTTTCCCGAAAGCTTTTCTGAAAAGCGCTTTATCTACAAGGAATATTTTTCCCGGCATACGAAAATTCTCAATAATGGAAGGCGCTCTCGCCTATGAATTCCCTGAGTATGGAATTGTGCGGCACTCTCTTGGGCGGTATGACCAGAAAAAAACGCAAGAAATATAAAAGCCGCCTCGCCTCAAAATAGGAATCATCCGTCTTCTTCACATTTTTGAGCAGTTTTTCAACCAGCGGCTTTATAACCGCCTGCTCGTATATCAGCGAGGAATTGAAGAAGACATCGCAGGTGCGCTGAAAAGGAAATATGTATCTGTCTTCGCCTTCCCTCACTTTCGGAAAGCGCTTTATTGAGTCCGAAGCCGAATAGCCCCTGAATTTATTGTCTCTGACAATGCGCCTTATCAGACGCGAATCCGAAGTAAAAATCCTGTTGTCGTTATCTATCCCCAGCTGCGTGAGGGCGCTGACAAAAATTTTGAAAAATTTCCCCGACGGTATATTCGGCAGTATCGCGGGGTTGAGGGCGTGTATCCCTTCTATGAGCACCAGCGAATCCCTCTCCAGCCGCAGCCGGCGGCCTGTGTATTTACGGCGGCCCAGCTTAAAATCATATTCCTGGAGGCGTATCTCTTTACCCTCAAGGAGCTCCTGCATCTGGCGTCTCAGGAATTTGAGATCCAGCGCGCGGACCGACTCAAAATCGTAATCACCGTCCTTCGTGCGGGGGGTTTTTTCGCGCGAGTGGAAATAGTTGTCAAGCGATATTTCCGTGGACTTGAGCCCGTCGGCCCGAAGCTGGACGCCCAGCCTTTTTATAAATGTCGTTTTACCCGAAGAAGAAGGCCCTGCCACGCATATTATTCTCCTGCGCGGAAAGGAGGCCTTTATCATATTAGCTATTTCAACTATCTTGCGTTCGTGAAAAGCCTCCTGCACGTTTATCAAAGTCCTGATGGAGCCGTCCGCGATGGCGCAGTTAAGATCGCCGGCGTTTTGTATCCCGAGAATACGGTTCCATTCTTTGGTTTCCATATACACTCTGTAAAGTTTTTTCTGCCTGTCTTTGGTAGCGGGCAGTTTTTCTATATCGCCCCTCACGGGGAACTGCAGTATAAAGCCGTGGTTGTATCTGACAAGACGGAAAGTTCTGATGCTCCCGGCCGAATAAACAGTTTCGGCCAGCATAAAGTCAAAATAGCCCCGTAAAAAAACGATATCTATTTCCGCGTCCGGCAGATAGCGCACGGCGTTATATTTATCCTCCCTGCCGTATTTCCGGCAGAGCCTCATAACACGACCTTTCTTCATCCTCACCCTGGTGAATTTTTCGTCCGAGGCGATTATCTCTCTCATGCGGCGGGAGACACTGTTGATAAACGACGAAGTGATTCTCTCGCCGCCGTTTATCTCATAGAAATAACCGTTCATCAGTGTCTGTCCCACATGCAGGGAAGAATCAGGGTAAAGCTCGTGTATGGCGCACTCGAGCAGTATGGACAAACTGCGGCGGTAGATCTCGGCGCCGTGCTTAGTGTTGAAACTGACCCTGCCGCGCTCAAGCGCTATATAAAAATCTTTGTGTTTTTCCATAAGGCTTGTATTTTAGCTTAAAAACCAGGAAAGAAAAAGGGGAAAAATATCAGAACCGCCCTTATTGTCATAACTGAATAACTAAATACCCGGCACCAATTGCGGCGCCAATTGAAAGAGCTTTTGAAAACGCCTGATGGCCCCGGCGGGATCAGACGATGAGGCCACCGCCGATATGGCGCACAGGGCGTCGGCACCGGCGGAGATGACTTCCCGCGCATTGTCAAAATTTATTCCGCCTATGGCGACAAGAGGCAGTTTTGAAAAAGATCTTATTCTTTTTATCAGCTCGATCCCGCAGGAGGCGCCGGCGTCTTTCTTTGTGGATGTGGCAAAGACAGGGCTTATCCCCAGATAATCAGCGCCGAGACGCTCGGCTGCGCGCGCCTCATCCTCGTTATGCACGGTGACGCCTATTATTTTATCTTTACCAAGGAGCCGCCGGGCCTCGTCCAGCGGCATATCGTCCTGGCCTATGTGCGCGCCATCCGCCGAAACGGCTAAAGCTATGTCTATCCTGTCGTTTATTATGAGCGCCGCATTCCGGCATATCTCCCTCAGGCGCGAGGCTTCTTCAAAAAGGATTTTTGTTGAAGCGTTTTTCTCCCTGTACTGGACGACCCCGACGCCGCATTTCACGGCAAGAGAAACATCATCGAGCACACCCGCCCGGCTCAAGGCGGAATCCGTGATGAAGTAATAGCCCCTGATCACGCGAGCTTTTCCAGTGTTTCTATCTGCTGCCTGTTCAGATTATACACACAGTCAAACAGGTCATTTTTGAAACTACCCGTGCCCGTGCAAATCTCAGAAGCGATTTCGGCGGCTATGCCGAAACAGACCAGCGCCGAGGCCGAGGCGCGGGCAAGATCCTTATTCACCGCGGCAAAAGTTCCGATGACGGAGGCGGCCATGCATCCTGTGCCCACGATCGTTCCCATCATATCCGTGCCGTTTGACACCTTATAAACCCGGGAAGCGTCCGAGATAATATCCTCTTTGCCCGTGATAACGACCGTACAGGATTTTTTCGCGGCCAGCTCAGAGGCCATCACCGAAAGATCGGCGTCCACAGAGCCGCTGTCAACGCCCTTGGTCTTCACTTCCATTCCCGTCACGCGCGCGATCTCAGAAGCGTTGCCTTTAATGATATTCACTTTAACGCTTTCCAGGATCTCATAGACCTTTTCGTCCCTGAAACGCGTCGCTCCCGCCCCGCAGACATCCAGCACGACGGGAATGCCCTTTTTGTTGGCGGCGCCAGCGGCCAGTTTCATGGATTC
>Ga0180009_10000274_pt1 | contig 74167 bp, 75 predicted proteins | sample OS_PC_MetaG_FD_123537 | JGI IMG/M metagenome (GOLD analysis project Ga0180009, IMG submission 123537) | Groundwater microbial communities from the Aspo Hard Rock Laboratory (HRL) deep subsurface site, Sweden - OS_PC_MetaG | ecosystem: Environmental > Aquatic > Deep subsurface > Groundwater... | reverse complement strand
TGTGCTCGACGAAGTGCAGCGCGCTCCCGGCCTGCTGCTTGCCATCAAGGCGGATGTGGACCGCGACCGGCGGCCCGGCAGGTTCCTCCTCACCGGCTCCGCCAGCGTGCTCCTGCTGCCTCAAGTGTCGGATGCGCTCGTGGGGCGCGTGGAGATCGCCACCCTGTGGCCCCTTTCCCAAGGCGAGATCGAGGGAAGGCGGGAAGGGCTTCTCCGGTGGTTGTTCGACGGCGGGCAGGAGCCCATCGGAGCCGGGGCGGAAGCCCGCGAGGCTGTGGTGGAGCGGGTGGTGCGGGGAGGGTTCCCAGAGGCGGTAGGCAGGGCGACCGGCGCTCGGCGGGACGCCTGGTTCGAATCGTATCTCTCGACCATCGTGCAGCGCGATGTGCGGGACGTGAGCGACATCGATCGCCTGGCCGAGGTGCCCCGGCTTCTTCGCTTCCTGGCGGTGCGCTCCGCCTCCCTGCTCAATCTGGCGGAGCTCTCCCGTTCCGCCGCCATCCCCCAGACCACGCTCAAGCGGTACTTCGCGCTGCTGCAGGCCATCTTCCTGGTGAGGCTGCTTCCCGCGTGGTCGACGAATCAGGCCAAGCGGATGGTGCGGTCTCCCAAGGTCATGCTCGCGGATACCGGGCTCGCCGCATTTCTCCTCGGTCTTGACGGAGATCGTCTCCGTGACGACCCCCTGCCGCTCGGACCCCTGCTGGAGAACTTCGTCGTCATGGAGGTGGTGAAGCAACTGGGGTGGGCGCCCGCCCGCATCGAGGCGTTCCACTTCCGTACGTCTGAGGGCGCTGGGGTGGACCTGGTGCTGGAGCGCGCCGATGGGGCGTTGGTGGGCATCGAGGTGAAGGCCGCGGCGACGGTGGGGGCACGTGACTTCCGAGGGTTGAAGAAGCTGGCGGATCTTGCCGGGCCGCGCTTCGTGCGGGGAGTGGTGCTCTACCTGGGAGAGAGCGCCGTGCCCTTCACGAGGAACCTACACGCCCTCCCGCTACGGGCACTGTGGCAGTAGGGCCGATTCGCCTGCGCGGACTCGGTCGCTGTGCGCAGGGATCCGGCGCGCGGAAGGCTGCCGGGTCTGGGCCGAACACCTTGACTTGCGTTCGCACTGATTGACTTGTAAGATGCAAGTACGGAGGTGAACATCATGCAAACAGCCGTGACCAAACGCGGGCAGACAGTCGTTCCGGCCGCCATCCGCAGGCGATATCACATAGAGGGCGGGGCTCGTCTGGTATGGCTGGACGACGGGGAGACGATCAGGGTCGTCCCCGTGCCGGATGATCCACTCGCTGCTCTGCGAGGCTGCGGACGCGGAGACGGCCTGACCGAGCTCCTACTGGCGGAACGGTCCCGAGATCGGGATCGTGAGACCCCTTCCTGATAGAAACCAGACGACCGTAACCGCAGGCGCGGTGTTACGGTCATATCTGCTTGACACCTCCGCGCTCCTGTCGTTTATCGAGGATGAAGCGGGTGCGGACCGCGTGGAGCAGGCGCTGAAGCAGACGACGACTCTTGTGCCCTGGCCGGTTCTCCTGGAAGCGCACTACATCACCATGAGGGAAAAGGGCGAGGCGGAGGCGTATCGTCGCACCGCTCTGGTCAAGCAGCTGAAGGTCAAGATCCTGTGGGATATGGACGAGTCGACCCTGCTCACCGCGGCGCGGCTCAAGGCCGAGCATCGCATTTCTCTGGCCGACGCGATCATCGCGGCGTTTGCCCTCCGCCGAGATGCGATCCTGATGCACAAGGATCCGGAATTCGAGGCGCTGACCGGGCTTGTCCTAATGGAGGCGCTGCCCTACAAGACGGCCATCGGTGGTGCGTAGGGAACGCTGCCTGCCTTCTGGGCGGCGTATGCGCGCCGCCGCGGTTCGCTGGTACGAAAAGCGCCGGCCCGGGGCTGCTCCCCTGGGACCCCTGGTGCTACTCCCGCCCCTCCCGCACCACGAACCCCCCACGCCGGCAGAGTTCCGCCCGCTGCGCTTCCCCCAAGTCCTCCCACACCATCTCCTGCACGAGTTCCGGGAAGGTGGTGGCGGCTACCCAACCGAGACGCTCCCGGGCTTTGGTGGGGTCGCCGAGGAGGCTCTCCACCTCGGTGGGTCGGAAGTAGCGGGGATCGATGCGCACGAGCACGGTGTCCGGCTTGAGCGGGCCGTCTCCCACCGGGGGCCCGTATCCGTTCCGGGCCCGCTCGAGGAGAGGGGCGTCTATCGACTCGATGAACCCCTCCTCGGCGATGCCCGCGCCCCGCCACCCCACGGTCACGCCCACCTCGGCGAAGGCCCGCTCCACGAACTCCCGCACCGAGTGCTGACGGCCGGTGGCGATGACGTAGTCGTCGGGCTCCTCCTGCTGGAGCATGCGCCACATCGCGTCTACGTAGTCGCGGGCGTGACCCCAGTCGCGCAGCGAGTCCATATTCCCCAGGTAGAGGTCCTTCTGGAGGCCGAGGGCGATGCGGGCTACGGCGCGGGTGATCTTGCGGGTGACGAAGGTCTCCCCCCGCACGGGCGACTCGTGGTTGAAGAGGATGCCGTTCGAGGCGTGCAGCCCGTAGGCTTCCCGGTAGTTCACGCAGATCCAGTAGGCGTACACTTTGGCGGCACCGTAGGGGGAGCGGGGGTAGAAGGGGGTGGTCTCCTTCTGGGGCACCTCCTGCACCTTGCCGAACATCTCGGAGGTGGAGGCTTGGTAGAAACGGGTCTTCTTCTCAAGCCCCAGGATGCGTACGGCTTCCAGCAGGCGCAAGGTGCCCAGGGCGTCGGAGTTCGCCGTGTACTCGGGGGTCTCGAACGACACCTGCACGTGGCTTTGGGCGGCCAGGTTATAGATCTCGTCGGGCTGGGTCTCCTGCACGATGCGGATGAGGTTGGTGGCGTCGGTGAGGTCACCGTAGTGCATGTGGAAGCGCACGCCCTGCTCGTGGGGGTCGTGGTAGAGGTGGTCGACGCGGTCGGTGTTGAAGAGGCTGGCCCGGCGCTTGATGCCGTGCACCAGGTAGCCCTTCTCCAGGAGGAGCTCGGCCAGGTAGGCCCCGTCTTGGCCGGTGATGCCGGTGATGAGGGCGGTCTTCTCAGGCATGGTGGTCGATCCTTTCCACTTCCGCGTCTACCATCATGTGCACCAACTCCTCGAAGGTGACGGTGGGCTCCCAGCCGAGGAGGGTGCGCGCCTTGGTGGCGTCGCCTCGGGTCTCGGTGATGTCGACCGGTCGCATGAAGGCCGGGTCTTGGTGCACGTATCCCGTGTAGTCGAGTCCCACGTGGGCGAAGGCGTGCTCGCAGAACTCCCGCACCGAGTGGCTCTCGCCGGTGGCGATGACGTAGTCGTCGGGCGTCTCGGCCTGCACCATGAGGTACATGGCCCGGACGTAGTCGACTGCGTAGCCCCAGTCGCGCCGGGCCTCCAGGTTGCCGAGTGCGACCCCATCGGAGAGGCCCGCGGCCACCTCGGCGGCGGCCCGGGCGATCTTGCGCGTGACGTAGGTGGCGCCGCGGAAGGGGCTCTCGTGGTTGAAGAGGATGCCGTTGGAGGCGTGCAGGCCGTAGGCCCGGCGGTAGACGCCCACCAATGAGAAGGCGTAGAGCTTGGCCGCCGCGTAGGGGTTGACCGGCCGGAACGGCGTGTGTTCCGTTTGCGGCGCCTCTTGGGGTTCCCCGAATATCTCCGAGGTCGCCGCCTGGTAGAAGCGCACCGGCTTGTGCCGCTGCCGGATCACCTCGAGCAGTCGCATGGTACCGAGGGCCGTTGACTCGCCCGTGTATTCCGGGAGGTCGAAGCTCACCTGCACGTGGCTCTGCCCGGCCAGGTGGTATACCTCGTCCGGCTCGCTCTTGTCCATAAGGGCGGCGAGGCTGGAGGTGTCGGTGAGGTCGGCGTAGTGCAGGTGGACGCGCCCCGGGTTCGCACGGCTGAGGGCGTCGACGCGGTTGCCGGAGATATCGGCTGTGGGCCGGATCATGCCGTGTACCAGGTAGCCCTTCTCGAGGAGGAGCTCCGCCAGATACCCGCCGTCCTGGCCGGTGATGCCGGTGATGAGGGCGGTCTTGGTCATGCGTTACCCGCTTCGGTTTCCCCGGGATCGACGCCGAGGAACGGGTTCTCGATCAGCACACCGCCGAACCGGCGGCTGTGCTGGAGGTCCTCGGAGTAGAGAACATCCGCGCCGCCGGAGAGGGCCGCTTGGATGATGAGGGCATCCCAGAACGAGATGGAGCCCGACTGGTGGAGACGTGCCGCTGCCAGGACCACGTCGGGGGTGACCGTGACGATGGGCAGCCGGGCGAAGGCCTCGAGGGCGGCGCCCGCCTCCGCGGGAGCGAGTGTCGAGCGGAGCCTGCCGGTGGAGACCGCGTAGAACTCCTGCAGCACCTGGGTGCTAAGCAGAGCCCTCCCCTCCTCCGCCAGCGTCTGGAAGATGCGGGTGGCGCGTGCTCGTTTGGCCGGCTCGTCTGTGTCGAACATGTAGACCAGCACGTTGGTGTCGAGGAAGACCCGGGTCACTCGCCGCCCATTCCCGAGCGTCCGAGTCGTTCTCCGTAGAGCTCGTCTCGCGACCACCTGCGGCCGCCGCTACCGGCTTGAGAGGCTCCGGCGATATCCACGATCGCCTGCACGGCTCTGCGCCGGTCTTCCCGGACGCCGGCGTACGACTCGAGCTGATCGCGCACCAGCGCGTTCACGGTGGTGCCCTCCGAAGCCGCGCGCATCCGGGCTTTCTTCAAGACATCGTCATCGATCGTGAGTGTGAGATTCGTCATGATGCCGCCTCCGTAGCGGTGGCCATTTCGGTCCTGCCGCACCCGTGTAGCACATAACCAGTGTAGCACGGGTACTGGAGTTCAGGATGCCGAGCGCTCCTGATACCACCGGTACGCCATGCCGATCCCCTCCTCCAACCCGATGCGCGGTCGCCACCCCAGCTCCCGCAGACGCGTGACGTCCAGGAGCTTCTGGGGTGTGCCGTCGGGTTTCTCGTCGTCCCACAGGATCTCGCCCTCGTGCCCCACCACCCGTTGTACGAGCTCGGCGAGCTCGCGGATGGTCTGATCGACGCCCGAACCGATGTTCACCAGGCCGTCGGGGATGTCTGCGGCCCGGCCGCGTTCGAGGAGGAAGCAGACCGCGTCGGCGAGGTCGTCCGCGTAGAGGAACTCGCGTCGCGGGGTGCCCGTGCCCCAGAGGGTGACCGGGCTGTGCGGGGTGCGGGCAGAGCCGTCTTCCCCAGGCAGCCCCAGCTTGGCCTCGTGGAACCTGCGGATCATGGCGGGCAGCACGTGGCTGGTGCGCAGGTCGAAGTTGTCCCCGGGGCCGTAGAGGTTGGTGGGCATGACAGAGAGGTAGTCGGTGCCGTACTCGCGGTTCAGCGAGCGGCAGAGCTCGATGCCGGCGATCTTGGCCAGGGCGTAGGGGCGGTTGGTCTCTTCCAGGGGCCCGGTCAGCAGGTACTCCTCCCGCAGGGGCTGCGGCGCGAGCTTCGGGTAGATGCAGGAGCTGCCCAGAAAGACGAATCGGCCGACGCCGGTGCGGAAGGCCGCGTCGACCACCGAGAGCTCGATGGCCAGGTTCTGCTGGATGAACTCGTAGGGCTGCTCCCAGTTGGCCACGATGCCGCCCACCTTGGCGGCGGCCATGACCACCACCTCGGGACGCTCCTGCTCGAAGAAGGCGAGGGTGGCGGCCGGGTCGGTGAGGTCGAGCTCCTCCAGGGCGCGCACGATGAGGTTCTCGTGACCCCGGGCCGTGAGGGCCCGCGTGATGGCGGAACCCACCATGCCGAGGTGGCCGGCGACGTAGATGCGGGTGGAGACGTTCAGGTCGTTCACGGGGCGAAGACTATCAGATGGTGGGGTGAGCGGGGGAGGGGCAGGCAGGCGGGTAAACGTCCCAGCGGCGGCTGATCCGTACCACCAGGATTCACAGTTCCGCATCGCTGAAGGTCCGCGTACCGCGGGGGACAGCGGGGATCGCGTGGCGGCCCGTACACGTGGGCTATGCTTCCCCCGATGTCTCGGTGAGCCAGTTCTCGATGCGCAGGCCGGGATAGTCCGCGAAGTCGGCTTCGTCGTTGGTGACCAGGGCCACGTCGAGGGCGACGGCGTGAGCAGCGATCAGCTTATCGAGCGCGTCTCGTTTCCGGTCGCGGGTCGCCATCCGTATCGCCCCGTACTCGCCCGCCGCCCTGGCGTCGAAGGGGGCGGCGGGATGTCCTCCAGCAGGCGATCGAGTGCCTGCCGGTTCCGCGCCCGGCTGCTTCCGGAACAGACCACGCCGTACTCCAGTTCCGCCAGGGTGATCGCCGAGATCACGACCTCACCCACGTAGCACCCGGCGAAGCGCGCAGCCACCTGCGGCGGATGGTGCTTCATGAGGTAGATACAGATGTTGGTGTCGAGCAGGTAGGCCGGCCTCACAGGTCGTCCCGCTCGGATTCGAGGTTCTCCCCGCGGCCCGCGGCCATGAAGTCATCGGAGAAGAGGGCGAAGCTCGCGAGCACCTGGGCAAGACCGCGCCGAGCGGGGCGTATGCGGATCTCGTCGCCGATGCGTTCGATCTCCACATCCAGGTCGGAACGCTCGTAGGCGAGTTCCGCGGGGATGCGCACCGCCTGCGAGTTGCCGTTCTTGAATATCCGCGTTGTGGCCATCGGCATCCCCTCTGTGTGTACGTGTACATACTACCTCACGGGGGGTTGGAAGTGAATCCATCTTTGGTCCCGCCTTGGGGCAATCGGCCGGAACGGTCCCGCCTTGGGTGACGGCCCCTATGCCGGCAGCTTGACGCCCAGCCGGCGGGCGGCCTCGGCAAGACGCGCGTCGCGGGTGGCCAAGGGCAGGTCGAGCCGGGCGGCCAGTTCGAGGTAGGCGGCGTCGTATGCCGAGAGGGCGAGTTCCCTGCCCAGGTGGAAGGTCTGCAGGAAGGCGCGGGAGGCTGTCTGTTCGTCGATGGCGATGGGCAGGCGCGAGAGCAGGTCGAGGAAGAGCGCGCTGTCTGCCCCGGTGAGGCGCCCGCGGCGTTCCGCGGTGAGGAGTACGTTCGCTACCTCGAGAGGCCAGAGCGCGGGGACGACCGCTCCTCTCTCGCCTACCCGCTCGAGTACGGCGTCGGCGGTCTCGTCGGCTTCGTCGGCAAAAGCCCAGGCCATGGTAAGCGAGCAGTCGATCACCAGGCTCACGATCGCCGCCCGTCGTCGATCAGATCGCGCAGGCTGAGGCCGGCGAGGGTGTGCTTCGCCCGGAACACCTTGAGCGCACGGATGGTCTCGTCGGGATGGGCGGGTGCGATGTCGGCCACGGGCACGAGGCGCGCCACCGGCACGCCGTGCTTGGTGATGGTGATGTGCTCGCCGGCGGCCACCTCCTCGAGGAGGCTGGGAAGGTGGGTCTTGGCTTCGTAAGCGCCGACGGTCTTCATTGTCCCTCCAGGGAAGGGATTCTGGGAACCCCTCTTCGAGTCTTGGTGTCTAGACTAGTCTGAGACTAGTCTAGAATGGGAAGGGGTGATAGGTCAAGCCTCTCTCGCCCGGCAGCCGGGGCCGTCGGCCAGATTGCGGGGGTGCCGCGCCGGCGGTGTCGGCTCAGGCGGGACCCGTCGAGCCCAACCGCCGGTATACGTCCCGGCGGTGGCCGATCCGTACCACCAGGATCCACAGTTCCGCATCGCTGAAGGTGTAGATCACCCGGTAGTCGCCTACCCTCCAACGCCACAGGGTGCCGGGGCCGCGTAGCAGCGTTCCCGCCCGCGGGTCTCGGGCAAGCTCGGTTTCGAGGGCGGCCAGGACGCGTTCAGACGCCTGCTTGCCGATGCCGCGCAGATCCCTGGCTACGCTGCGCTTGAAACGGAGGACGTACATGCGTGGGTGCTATCCCTCCGATCCACCGACCGGCTGCCCGGCCACCTCGGCGCGGAGCTCCGCCAGGGAGATGATGGGGTCGGCAGGGTCGCGGAGACGGTCGAGGGCGATGCTGTAGTCGGCCCATTCCTCGAGATACAGATCGATTGCCTCCCGGACGACTTCAGCGCGGCTCCGGTGCCGCTCCTCGGCGATCTGGTCGAGGGCCTGAACCACTTCCGGTGTCAGCCTAGTTGTGACGACGCTCATTGGGCGCTCCTTGGACTTGCTATTTCACGCGTGCGAATTCTTCGGACTAGATACATGCGCATACATGCGAATACAATAGCATACGAGACAGCCATGCAGTGGCTGAGGCGCTGGATCTCATGGAGACCGGGATCGACCTTGCCGACGCGTTGCACCTGGCTTCCAGCGGGGAAGCGGCGGGGTTCGCCACGTTCGATATGCGTCTGAAGAAACGGGCGGACGCGGCTGCGCCGGGTCGTCATGTGGTAGAGGTATAGCCGACCTCGGATCCCCGAGGGTGTGCCCCTCGGTCTGCGGAAGACCTGGAGTATGTGGACCGAACGGCACACTCCAGCGAACCCTTGGAACCGCCGCCATTATTAACTAGAATGTATGCCAGATGGCGTCGGCCGATCCACGCCGCCGCCGACCCGACGCCGACCCGACCGAAGCAGAAGGAGCACAGCCATGGGTACCGCCGCGACCGTAGCGCGAACTCGTCCGTCGGTGCAGACCCTGCTCGGGGGCCGGGCGGTGCTGCGCACGAAGCCGCGTTCGCCGCTCGACTGGGTGGCCGTGATCCGCCGAGGCCTGCCTGCGGCGGCGGTGGACGCGCTCACCGGGTCGCTACGCCTCACCCAGACCGAGTTGGCCGCGGCGGTGGGCGTCTCGGAGCGCACTCTTTCCCGCCGGAAGAGCCAGGGCACGCTGAACAGCGACGAGTCGGCCAAGCTGGTGCGGCTCGCCAGGGCCGCGGAGCGTTCGGCTGAGGTGTTCGAGGGGTTGGATGTGGCCCTCGATTGGCTGAAGACGCCGAATGCGTCTCTGGGCGCCGTGACTCCCCTGAGCCTGTTCGACACCGACATCGGGGCAGAGACCGTGCTCGACACCCTCGGCCGCATCGAGCACGGCGTGTTCGCGTGACGCGCCGTCATAGGGTGGATCCGCGCTGATGCTCCGGGTCTGGCGGTTGGTGACGGCCCGGTTCGCCGACTCCGCGTTCAGCGGCGAAGGCGCTCGGCTCCACGGTGGCCGCTGGAATCGCAAGGGCGTGCCTATGGTCTACACGGCGGGCAGTCAGTCACTGGCCTTGCTCGAGATGCTCGTGCAGGACGACCCCCTCCGAGCCCGCTACGTTGTGATCGCGGCGGATATCCCCGAACAGGTGGCGATCGATCGGCTGACCGAGCGCGACCTCCCGGCCGATTGGCGCGAGTTGGGAGCCCGCGAGGATCTGAGGGAGTTGGGGTCGGCCTGGGCCCGGGGGCTTTCGAGCGCGGTGCTGGCGGTGCCGAGCGCTGTGCTCCCGGCGGAGTCGAACTACCTGCTGAACCCCTTGCACCCGGCCTTCGACCAGATCGAGATCGGCGAAGCCCAGCCCTTCTTCACAGATCTCAGGCTGTTCCGACGGTGACCGACTCGGCACAAGCGCCCCCGCCCACTTCCGCGCCCGCCTCCCGGTCTGCCGTCCCGCCCGCCTACACGGTGCGCGAGAGCTCTCGCGCCCGGCGGGTGACCCTGCGCATGAGCGTGGAGCGGGGACTCGAGGTGGTGGTGCCTCGCGGCTTCCGCCGTACCAAGGTGCCCGGTATCGTGCGCGAGAAGACGGCCTGGATCGCCCGCATGGAAGAGCGCATGGCCCCGGAACGGGCCCGCCTGGCGGCCGAGCCACCCCACAGCCTACCTGAGCGTATCGATCTGCGCGCCGTCGGCGAGAGATGGCTGGTGGAGTACCGGGAGACGGCGTCCTCACGGGTGACGGCGCGCGAGCACGGGGCGCGTGGCGGGCTCGATCGTGCGCAGGTCGCCGCCGGGTCCGCGAACGGCGGAGCGGGGCATGCGGTCGGCGCCGCAGCCGGCGCCGGAGTGACCCTCGCGCTGAGTGGCAGCGCCGCGGCACCCACCGGCGCCACGACACCCGGCGGCGTGACCGCTCCCGTCGGCGCCGTGACCACCGGTCTTCTGCGGGTGTCGGGCGCCGTGGGCGACCCCGAGGCCTGCCGGGCCGCCCTGCGGCGCTGGCTGGCTCGGCGGGCGACCGCCCTCTTGGTCCCCTTGCTGGAGGCGGCGGCGCGGGAGGAGGGACTGACCTTCTCGTCCGTCGCCGTGAGGGGTCAGCGCACGCGCTGGGGGAGCTGTTCGCGTCGAGGTGCGATCAATCTCAACCGCCACCTCCTCTTTCTGTCGCCCGAAGTGGTGCGCTACGTGCTGGTGCATGAGCTCTGCCACACGGTGAAGCCGGATCACTCGCGCCGGTTCTGGGAAGAGGTGGTCCGTCGCGAACCCGGGGCGGTACGGCTGCGCACGGAGTTGCGCGCGGCGGGGCGGCATGTGCCCGGCTGGGCCCGCGCGCCGCGAGGGTAGAGGCGCCTCCCGTGGAGAGAACTCCGCTGTCGGTAGGCTCCTGGCGCCGCCGCGCCTCTCTCTGGCTGCCTGTGGTGCTCTGGCTCGCCGTGATCGCCGTGATGTCCAGCGACGTGGCCTCGCAGACAGACACCGAGAGTTCGTTCCTGGCGTTTCTCCGCTCGTGGTGGCCGGGAGCGGCGGCTGCTCTCGAGGGTGCGGTGTGGAGGGAAGCAACCGGCCTGGTGGTGCGGAAGGCGGCCCACCTCTTCCTGTATGGGGTCCTGGCGCTCCTCTCGCTGAGGGCGGTGCGGGGCGGCACCCGCCTGCGCGGCCGAGCCGCCTCGGTGGCGGTGGTCCTGTTCTGCGCCCTGGTGGCTTCGGGGGACGAACTCAACCAAGCCACGTTGGCCTCGCGGTCGGGGTCGGTGGTGGACGTGGGTATCGATCTGCTGGGTGCCCTTCTGGCGCTGGGGGCGGCGGGCCTGGTTCGGCGGCGCGGGAGCGCGGAGCGGAGGCTCGGGGAGTAGGGCCGGGAGCCGTCGCCGAAACGGCGCCGAGACGTCCCCGCCGGGGTTCGGGACCAGCGTCCAACCAAAGCCTTATGGTATATACTGCCAGATAGAAGTACTACTGAACTTATGGAGTTGTCTATGCCCACTTCCAGGGTTACCCGCAAGGGGCAGATCACCATCCCGCAGGAGATTCGGGAAGCTCTCGGCATCAGAGAGGGTGACGTAGTGGAGGTGACGCTCGTGGGCGAGGGGGCCGAGCTTCGGCGCGTGACCCCGTGGGCTGAGTTGGCTGGGTCGTTGAGTGGGCGGGCCGGTGCCGCCGCCGGGGAGTCCGCCCTGCGTGTGGCGGGCGAAGAAGCGTGGGCTGCCGAGGCCTCGGAACGGCTCGGGGTGGGCGAGCCGGGATGAATGCCCCGGCGCCAGAGCGACGACCGGGCGACCGCATCACGGGCCCAGCGTGAAGGCGTAGAGTGAGGGCCTACCTCGATACGAACGTCATCGTGCGTTTTCTCACCGGGGAGCCTTCCGAGCCCGCCGAGGCTGCCCGCGGGCTGTTCGCCTCGGCGGCGCGAGGTGAGGTGGAGTTGTTCGTGCCCACCGTGATCGTGATAGAGACGGGGTTCGTGCTCCTACGCGTGTTCGGCGTGGAGCGGGGTGAGGCGGCGACCCTGTTGGCGTCGCTTCTGGAATGCCCGGGACTCGTGTTCGAGCAGCGTGACGTGTTGTGGCGCATGGTCGAGGTGTTGCGGGAGCACTCGGTGCCTCTGGTGGACGCCTACTTGGCGGCGTTCGTGGCGGTCCGCGGCGGCGGCTCTGGATCTGCCGAGGCGCCCGTCGTGGTGAGCTTCGACCGGCATTTCGACGGGCTTCCCGGAGTCCGTCGGGTGGCAAGCGTGCGGCATCTTGCCTCGTAGGTCGTCTGGCGGCCCGATCTCGCGGGCGTGCCGCCGGTAGACCGCGGCGAAGTCGGGGTGCAGTAGGGGCTCTCCCCCGGTGATCAGCATGTAGAGGCAGCCGGCATCGGCCACCTCGTCGAGCATGGCGAGGATCTGGAGAGTGGTGAGTTCGGGGGCGGGCGGCGGCCATGGCGCGGGCGATCCGGGCGCACCCGCCCCGCCGCAGTGGCCTTCGCGGGTGCGCCCGGATCGCGGAGCGAGCCGAGGTAGCAGTGCACACAGCGCAGGTTGCAGCGGGTCCAGGCCCACGGCCAGCGCCAGGATGGCGTCGCGAAGAGTCTGGGGTCGGAACGGCCCCTCCGGCGCCACGGCGGGAAGCGCCAGCACGTAGCCGCCGGTTGGTCAACGTGTTCACCAACGCCATCCTGGTCGACGACGCGGTCTCTGCGCTCTTCCGTGAACTACCCCCCGAGATGGTGGACGTGTCCATTTACGGAGCAACGGCCGCCACGTACGAGGCGGTCACCCAGGTGGAGGGGTCGTTCGACCATTGTATGCGCGGCATCGAGCGTCTGTCGGCTGAAGGCGTGCGGGTAGGCTTGAAGACGGTAGTCATGACTCCCAACGTGCACGAACTCGAGGGGATGCGTGCGATCGCGGCTTCATACGGCGTGTCGTTCCGGTACGCCGCCGCCGTGTCGGTGGCCCTCGATGGGGATATGTCGCCGGCGGTTCGAACAGCTGCGAGACACCACGGTGCCGGCTCCCTTGTATGGGGGCGGCGCCGGCGTCAATGCATTCTTCGTCGATGCGATGGGTACGTTGCATCCGTACCTGATGTCCCGCACCGTCGGCTACGATGTGAGCGACGGCGGGTTCATTCACGGCTGGACCGAAACCGCCACCAACCTCGCTCTCAGCTTGGCCATGATGGGCAACAGCGTGCTGGTGATCGAGGCGGACATGCGCCGGCCGATGGTGTGCACAACTACCTGGGTCTGAAGAACCAGCTGGGCCTGTCGAACCTGTTGGTGGGCGACCTGACGATGGAGGAGGCCCTCCACGAAGTGCCGGTGGGCTTCTACGCTCCGTCGGCCGAAGCGGATTCACGGGACGAAGGCCCGCGCGGTACCTCCCCATCAGAGGCGACCCTTCGAGCCGGCAGCCTCCACGTGATCACCGCCGGCCCGCTCCCACCATATCCCACCGAACTCCTCGGGTCGACCCGCATGCTCGAGTTGCTCTACGAGGCCCGCAAGCGCTTCCAGTACGTACTTGTGGACTCTCCCCCATCCTTATGGTGTCCGACGCTATGGTGCTCGCGCCCCGGGTGGGTTCGGTGCTGCTGGCGGCGCGCCTCTTCTCGACCACGAGGGAGGAGGCCCAGCATACGCGGGCTCTGGTCGCGCGGTCCGGGGGCGAGGTGCGGGCCATCGGGCTGGTGGCGACGGGAGCCAGGGCCGGAGACGGCTACTACGGCCGGTACGGCTACTACGCCCGTGCTACGGAGGATCCCTGGTCGGACGACTGATTCGGACCGCGCCGTTCAGGTGCGTGGCGGCGAGGCGGGCCGGTCGGATGACCCAGTAGGGGGGAACAGCGGGTCGGGGAGCGGCACCGCCGGCCATTCGGCCGGAGTGGGGGTCAGCGCCAGCCGGGTCATCGACGACAGCGCCGCGAGGGTGCCACCACTCCAGGGCGCCACCGCCATCATCCTCGGTACCGTCCCCGACGGCGGATCTGCGACTCCCGCAGTCGCAAGGTCATGAGCGGAACGCAAGATCACGCGCGCGCTTGAGGCGCGCAGGGCCGTGTCTTCGTAGAGTGAGGCGGCCAGTGGTAGGCCCTTCAGAACGCGGGCGTGCACTCCGGCGGCGGTGAGGTCGTCAAGTACCCCGAAGAGGATCGCCGTCTGATACAGACTGCCGCGCACGGCGCCCCGCGCTTCCACCGCGAGGCGGTCGCGCGCGCCCTTTGGGACGTCGTTTCGGTGAGCGAGGTGCGCGTTGGCGAGAGACTGCAGCCCGTGGTGCCTGGCCAGCGTCACGAACGTCTCCCAATCGACGTTGTTCCGCCGCACGGCCCTGTCGATCAGGCCGGGCGCCTCAGGGGGGCATCGGGCACGCGGGCGCAGGCCGGCAGCAGGCGCAGGTGGGAGCCGCTCGGCGGGCGTGCGATGGGTCGGACCACCTCGACGGTGCCTACTCCCTGTCGTACAGGGGGACGCATTCGGGGCACAGCCCGTGGGAGAAGTCGGCGGGCATGTGCGCGCTCACGTAGATCTCTACCTCGTGCCAGTGGCCCTCGGCGTCCCTGATCTTCTTGCAGTGGGCGCAGATGGGCAGCAAGGAGCGTAACTGCTCGAGCTTGGCTCGCTCCTGGTCGCGGAGCGCATGCTCAGCTTCGACCTGCTCGGTGATGTCGAGTGTGAAACCGACGTAGCACGCCAACGAACCTGAGGGATCGAAGTACGGCACGATCTGATCAACAACCGATCGATAGACGCCGTCGGCGCGGCGCACGCGAAGTTGGATGGAGACAGAGCGTCTTTCGGCAAAGGCGGCAGCGACCTCGGACATGTAACGCTCCACGTCATCCGGGTGGACCATGCTCTTCCATTCGTCGACGGCGTCATGCGACCGGGGGCGGTTCCCGAACTCCCTCGACGTGCGGTTTCGGAACGTGATCGTCAGCGACGATGGATCCATGAGCCAGATCATGGCCGGTACGTTGTCCATGAGCAGGTGGTAGTCGAGAGGGCGAGGAACGCCGGATGCGTTCGACGTGGCGCACGCGTCGGTCACGGCTGCTTCCCGTGTTGTGGGAGGTTTGACACGCCCTGACCATACCATGGCGATCGGACTGTGACGCCACGCCGACCGACAGGTGGTGCAGCACACGACCGCAGGCGGCCCCATGGGCTGGTGAGCGGCGCTCTCGGCGCGCCAGGACCCGCCTACGGCCCCCACACCGCGGGCACGACGAGCACCGTGGTCGCGAAGAAGATGAGGTTCAGGGGAATCCCCACCTTCATGAAGTCGGTGAACCGGTAGCCCCCCGGGCCGTAGACCATGAGGTTGGTCTGATAGCCGATGGGCGTGGCGAAGCTGGCCGACGCGGCCACCGCCACGGTCACCGCGAAGGGGATGGGATCGGCGCCCGTCTGAGCGGCCGTCGCGAGCGCGATGGGGAACACGATGGCGGCCGCCGCGTTGTTGGTGACGATCTCGGTGAAAAGGCTCGTGGTGGCGTACACGGCGGCGATCAGGGCGGTGAACCCGAAGCCCTCGAGCGTCCCGATCAGCTGCCCGGCCACGGCGTCGGCAACCCCGGTCTTGTCGAGAGCCTTGCTGATGCCCAGGGCGGCGGCGATCACCACGAGCACGTTGAGCTCGAGTGAGCGCCGCGCCTCTACCGCGCTCACGGTACGCGTGAGCAAGAGCACCACGGTGGCGAGGATCGCGGCCGAGAGGATGTCCATGAGCCCGGTGGCCGCCAGCGATACCATCCCGGCCAGCACGACCAGCGACACGGTGGCCTTGCGCCGGTCGAGGGTATGCGCCTCGGACACCTTGCTCACCATGTAGAAGTCGCGGGTCTGGTTGCGGCGCGCCAGGAACTCGTCGCCGGTGAGCAGGAGTAGGGTGTCGCCCGCTCGGAGCTTCAGGTCTCCTAGACCGGTGTCCTTCTGGCGCCCGGCGCGATGCACGGCCAGCACGGCGGCGTCGTAGCGGGTGCGGAAGTCGCCCTGGCGCACGGTGCGGCCGAGCATGGGCGAGGAGCGTGACACCACCGCCTCGATCATGTGCGCGGTGCCCCTGGCGTTGATCAGCGCGCAGAACTCGGCGTCGTGGCATATCTCGAGCCCCTCGATCTCCCGCAGCTGGGCTGCGCTCTCCGCCGAACCGGCGAACACCAGCACGTCGCCCGCCCTGAGCACGCCCCCGGGGCCCACCGGGGAGTAGGTGCCGCCCGAGCGGCTCGGCCGAGCCACCCGCGCCAGGTAGACGCCGCGCAGTTCTCGGAGCCCGGTCTCAGGGGCGGTCATGCCGATGAACCGACTCCCCTGTTCCACGGTGACCTCGTAGAGGTACTCGCGGCCGGAGGCGAGGAATTCGTCGGTGGGGTCGCGGCGGTCGGGGAGGATGCGGTAGCCGATGAGGGCCATGTAGGCCATGCCGGCCAGCGCGGCGGGTACGCCCACCCACGCCAGGGTGAACATGCCCAACGAGACGTTCGCGTTCTCGTTGAGCAGGCCGTTGACGAGAAGGTTGGTCGACGTGCCGATCAGTGTGCAGACCCCCCCGAAGATGGCCGCGTACGAAAGGGGAATGAGGAACTTCGAAGGGGCCTTGTCGCGACTGAGCGCCCAATCGCGGATCGCCGGTGCGAACATGGCGACGATGGGGGTGTTGTTCAGGAAGGCCGACACCCCCGCCACCGGCCCCATCATCCGCAATACCGAGCGGCGCCCCCCTTGGCTCCTGCCCATGATGTGGTCGGCCAGCACCTCGAGAGACCCTGACGAGCGTGCCGCTTGCGCTACCACGAAGAGGGCGGCCACGGTGAGCATGCCCTCGTTCGCGAAGCCGGCCAAGGCCTCGCGCGGCGTGAGGACCCCCCCCACCATGAGGGCCGCCAACCCCATGAAGACGAGCGCATCGGGTTCGAGGAACTCCCTTACGAGAGCTACGACCAGCAGCACGACCACGGCCACGGTCAAGCCTGCTTCGAACGACATCGACCCCTCCAACGTGACGCTCACGGAGCGTATCCGGGAAACAGTCCGTCGCGTGGCGGACTCGGCAGGAGGGTATCAGACGCGCCGCGGGAGTGCCGAGTGGGCGGGTGACGTGGGGCGCCCGCCGCCCCCACGTGTCGCCGGCTCGCGCAGGTACCGGCGCCGTCGGAGTCGGCCGCGGAAGGGTGTCAGGGCGCCTTGCGCGCGCCGCCGCCGCTCGAGTCTGCCGACCCTGCCGGGGCGGGCGGCTTCCGTGCTACTGTCTCCGGCGATGGAGCGCGCGCCACAGGGGAGGGTGAAGGATCTGACCGGCCGGTTGATGGGGCCGCGCGGCAGCGTGCGCGCGGAGATCGCCCAGGGCGCGGCAGGGAGCCTCGCCCTCAAGGTCGTCGGACTTGGCTTGAAACTGGTGACCGGCGTGCTCCTTGCCCGCCTGCTCGGAGCCGAAGGATTGGGCACCTACGCCTTCGCTCTCGCCGTGGTGGGACTGCTGCAGATCCCCACGCAGCTCGGGCTGCCGCAACTCGTCACGCGGGAGGTGGCCGCCCTGCGCGAACGGGGGCAGTGGGGGTTACTGAGGGGACTGCTCACCCGCGCCAACCAAGGGGTGGGTCTCCTGGGCATCCTGATGGCGGTGGCGGCGTTCGTCGTGGCCTGGGTGTTCCTTCGCGAGGGCGACTCCCCTCGCCTCGCCGCCTTCTGGGTCGCGTTGCCCTTGCTGCCGATCGTGGCGCTCTCGTCCCTGCGTCAGGCCACCCTGCTCGGGCTTCGGCATGTGGTGCATGGGCAGATCCCCGAGTCCCTCGTGCAACCGGGCACTTTGGCGCTGGCACTCGGCGGCGGGTATCTGATCCTGGGAGCGGGGTTCCTCACCCCGACGGGAGCGGTGTGGTTGAACGTGGGGGCCGCGCTGATCGCCTTCGCTACCGGGGCCTGGTTCCTCGTGCGTCGATTGCCCGCCGAGGTGCGCACGCACGAACCCGAGTATCGCTCGCGGACCTGGCTGCAAGAGGGGCTGCCGTTCATGATGCTGGCGGGTTTGGCCATGGTGAACGACCGCCTGGCTCTGGTGATGCTGGGGGTATTCCGCACCGACGCGGAGGTCGGCGTGTACCAGGTGTGCCTTCTGGCCGCGTGGCCGGTCGCCTTCGGGCTTCAGGCGGCGGGCGCCACGGTGGCCCCGCACCTGGCACGACTCTGGGTGCGCCGCGACCTGCCCGCCATGCAGCGGGTGGTGACGGGTGCCGCGCGCATCTCCTTGGCGGTCGCGGTGCCCCTCGGACTCGTGTTGCTGCTGTTCGGTGGGCTGCTCCTGGCGATGCTCTTCGGGGAGGAGTTCCGGTCGGGCAGGACGGCGCTCGCCATCGTCGTGCTCGGCCAGCTGCTCAACGCGGGTTTCGGCTCAGTGGGTCTCATCCTCAACATGACCGGCCACACGGGGCTCGCGGTGCGTGGCTTCCTGGCGGCGGTGGCGGCCAACGTCGTGCTGAACCTCGTGCTGATCCCCCGCATGGGGATCGAGGGCGCGGCCCTAGGCGCCCTGCTGGCCTTCGTCGTGTGGAACACCATCCTCTTCCTCTACGTGCGCCGGGAGGTGGGCGTGATCAGTCTCGCTTTCGGTGGGCGCCGCTGGGGGCCGAAGGTCGATCCGCGTGAGGGGTCGGGGGGCGCGGAGGGGTAGTCGGCCAAAGAGACCGCTCGGGGCGAGCGTCGAACGCCCGCTGCGCCCCGTCCCGTCCCGCCTGTGCCGTTCGTGCCGCGCTCTCGCTATACTTGCACTTCGGGGCTGTTGGCGGCCGCTGGTGGGGTCGCCGGGGTAGAAGGGAGCGGCTGATCCCATGAAGGCGGTGATTCTCGCGGGGGGCTTGGGCACCCGTCTCTCGGAGGAGAGCAACCTCAAGCCCAAGCCCATGGTCGAGATCGGCGGGAAGCCGATCCTCTGGCACATCATGAAGCTCTACTCGGCCCACGGCGTGAACGACTTCGTGATCTGCTGTGGCTACAAGGGCTACGTGATCAAGGAGTACTTCGCCAACTACTTCCTGCACATGTCCGATGTGACCTTCGACATGGCTCACAACGAGATGCAGGTGCACGAACGGCACGCCGAACCGTGGCGGGTGACACTGGTGGACACGGGCGAGGACACCCTCACCGGCGGTCGCCTGAAGCGTGTGGCCGCCTATATCCAGGACGAGGATGCCTTCTGCCTCACCTACGGCGACGGCGTGGCCGACGTGGACGTCACGCGGCAGATCGCGTTCCACCGCGAGCACGGCAAGTGGGGCACCGTCACCGCGGTCCAGCCTCCCGGCCGGTATGGAGCGCTGCACATGGAGGGGTCCCGCGTGGCCGGGTTCACCGAGAAGCCGCATGGCGACGGGGGCCTGATCAACGGCGGGTTCTTCGTGCTCTCCCCCCGCATACTCGACCTGATCGAGGGCGACCGGTCGAGCTGGGAAGGCGAGCCCCTGGCGGAGTTGGCTTCCCGTGGCGAACTCATGGCCTTCGAACACCGCGGGTTCTGGCAGCCGATGGACACGCTCCGCGAGAAGAACCTGCTGGAGGAGCTGTGGCAGTCGGGAACGGCTCCCTGGAAGATCTGGTGACGGAGAATCACGAGGCGGCGGGTGGCGAGGCAGCGGGTCGCGATTCTGAGGGTCGCGACGCGGCGGCGTCTGTTGGCGCTTGGACTGGTCGTTCGGTCTTCCTGACGGGCCACACCGGGTTCAAGGGTTCGTGGCTGACCTTGTGGCTTTGTCGCCTCGGGGCCCAAGTGCACGGCTACGCGCTCGATCCTCCCACCTCGCCCAGCCTGTTCGAGGAAGCCGGGGTGGCTGCCTCTCTGTCTTCCGACACCCGGGGTGACGTGCGGTCGTTCGAGCGGCTGCGCGACAGCCTCGAGGCGGCTCGGCCCGACGTAGTGTTCCACCTCGCCGCCCAGCCGCTGGTGCTGGAGGGGTACCGGGACCCGCTTGGGACTTTGGCCGTGAACGCTATGGGCACGGCACACCTCTTGGAGGCCGTGCGCGCGGTGGACTCCGTGCGGGCCGTCGTCGTGGTCACCACCGACAAGGTGTACGAAGAGCGGGAGCCCGGGCGACCCTACCGTGAGGGCGATCCTCTGGGGGGCCGCGACCCGTACAGCGCGAGCAAGACGGCGGCCGAGGCGGTCTCGGGCGCCTACCGGTGGAGTTTCTTCGGTGCTCAGGAGGGCCACCCGGCGCGCGTGGCCACCGCCCGCGCGGGCAACGTGATCGGGGGCGGCGACTGGGCCGCCGACCGGCTGCTACCCGACTGCCTGCGCGCCTTCGCGGCGGGCGAGACCGTGCGGCTGCGCTTCCCTGGGGCGATACGGCCCTGGCAGCATGTGTTGGAGTCGCTGGCCGGGTACCTGACCTTGGCCGAACGGCTCCTCGGCGCTGAAGGCGGCCGATTCGCCGGGCCCTGGAATTTCGGGCCTTTGTCGGCGGACGAGGCCACCGTGGGCGAGGTGGCGCAGATGACGGCGCGGCTGTGGGGTGGGGGCGCGCGCTTGGAGCACGAGCCCCCCCCAGCGCGTCCACCAGAGGCGGGCCTGCTGCGGCTCGACGCCTCGCGGGCACAGGTGGAACTCGGGTGGCGGCCTCGCTGGGCACTCGGCGAGGCATTGGAGCGCACGGTGGCCTGGCACCAGGCCTGGCTGCGGGGAGACGACATGACCGCGGTGAGTCTCGACCAGATCGCCGCCTACGAAGGCGCCGCTCGAGCGTGAGCGCGCGCTTCGACATCCACGAAACGCCCCTGGCGGGACTCGTCGTGGTGGAACGGAAGCCCCTGGGCGACGAACGGGGCTACCTGGAGCGCCTCTTCTGCGAGGAGGAACTGGCGACGCTGATCGGCGGCGGCCGCGTCGTGCAGGTCAATCGCACCTGGACCGCTGGCCGGGGCACGGTCCGCGGGCTGCACTATCAGCGACCACCGCACGCCGAGATCAAGTTCGTGAGTTGCCTGCGGGGCGAGGTGTTCGATGTGGCGGTGGATCTGCGCGCGGGCTCTCCTACGTTCCTGCGCTGGCACTCGGAGGTGTTGAGCGCGGCAGGCCACCGGACTCTCGTGATACCCGCCGGTTTCGCCCACGGCTTCCAAGCCCTCAGCGACGACTGCGAGATGCTCTACCTGCACACCGCCGCATACGAACCGGCGGCCGAAGCCGGCCTGCACGTGCAGGACCCGCGACTGGCCATCGCTTGGCCGCTCCCGGTGGAGGGTCTCTCACCGCGCGACGCGGCGCATCCGCCGATCGACGCCGACTTCGCGGGCGTCTTCGCGGACGCATCCGGCAGCCGGCCCCAGGCCGGGCCCTACGAGGTCGCGTCGTGAACTGCCGGCACTGCGGAACCCCCCTCGAGATCACCTTCGTCGACCTGGGTAGCGCTCCGCCTTCGAACGCCTTCCTGACCGCGCAGACGCTCAGCGAGCCCGAGACTTGGCTGCCCCTGCGCGTGCTCGTGTGCGGGGAGTGCTGGCTCGCGCAGACCGAAGACTTCGCTCGGCCGGAGGAGCTCTTTCGGCCCGAGTATGCCTACCTGAGTGGCGTCTCGAGCAGTTGGCGCGCTCACTGCGAGCGATACGTGGAGCGCGTAGTGGAGCGCTTCGGGCTCGGCGCCGACAGCCGCGTGGTGGAGGTGGCCGCCAACGACGGCACGCTGCTGCGCTTCTTCCAGGCCCGGGACATCCCGAATCTGGGGGTCGAGCCCACGGCCGGCACGGCGGCGGCGGCGCGCGAGCAGGGACTCGCCGTGGTGGAGGAGTTCTTCGATCTTCGGCTGGCTCGGACGCTGGTCGCGGAGGGCGGCCCCGCCCACCTCGTCGTCGCCAACAACGTGCTGGCCCATGTGCCCGACATCAACGGATTCGCCGCCGGCTTCGCCGTGCTCCTCGCCCCCGAGGGCGTGGCCACCTTCGAGTTCCCGCACCTCGTCGAACTGGTGGAGGGCGTCCAGTTCGACACCATCTATCACGAGCACTACTCCTACCTTTCTCTCAGCGCGGTGGCGCGGGTGTTCGCGCTCGCGGGTCTGGCGGTGTTCGATGTGGAGCGGCTCCCCACCCATGGGGGTAGTCTGCGCGTGTTCGCCCACCGCGTGGACGGCGAGCGGCGGCCGCGGAGCGCCGCCGTCGACGAGATGCTCCGTTTCGAGGAGCAGAAGGGCCTCACCACCCCCGCCTACTACGCGGGGTTCCAGGCCCGAGCCGAACGGGTGAAAGACGACTTCCTCGCCTTCCTGCTCGCGGCGAAGGCCGAGGGCAAGACGGTCGCCGCCTACGGCGCCGCGGCCAAGGGGAACACCCTGCTGAACTTCGCCGGCGTGCGCCCCGACCTCGTCCCATTCGTGGTGGACCGTAGCCCGGTCAAGCAGGGCGCTTTCCTGCCCGGGAGCCGGATCCCCGTGGTGGCCCCATCCATGCTTACCGACCAACGCCCCGATTACCTGTTGATTCTGCCCTGGAACATAGCCCCAGAGGTCAAACAACAAAACGCTCGACTTGCCGAACGCGGCACGAGGTTCGTCACGGCCGTGCCGAAGCTGGAGATCGAATGACTACCACAGTCCTTCTCACTGGAGCCACCGGCTTTGTTGGTCGCCATGTGCTGCATGCCTTGGCGGACCGTGGCGTTCGGGTGCGCTCGGTGGTTCGCGATCGCGCGGGCGCCTTGCCCGTGGCTCTTGAGGGCGGCGAGGCGGTCGTCACCACACCCGACCTGTTCGCCGAGGGTTCCGATTGGTGGGCAAATGCCTGTCGTGGCGTCGACACCGTTATCCACGTAGCGTGGTATGTCGACCCCGATGACTATCTGCAGTCCGCCAAGAACATCGAGTGTCTGGTCGGGACGCTTGAGTTGGCAAGAGGCGCGGCTGCGGCAGGGGTGAGACGTTTCGTCGGCGTGGGTACCTGCCTTGAATACGATCTCACCGGGGGGATGCAATCTGTCGACACCGCTATTCGGCCGCTAACACCTTACGCCGGGGCCAAAGCAGCCGCCTTCATGGCCCTTTCGAGTTGGCTTCCTCGGGCTGGGGTCGAGTTCGCCTGGTGCCGCCTGTTCTATCTTCACGGTGAAGGTGAGAACTCCCGTCGACTCGTGCCCTCTGTGCGCGATCGCCTCGCGGCAGGTCAACCCGCCGATCTGACGAGTGGCGACCAGATTCGCGACTATCTCGATGTGAGCGTTGCCGGTCGGATGATCACGGATATCGCGTTCGGCGCCGAGCAGGGGCCGGTCAACATCTGCTCAGCGATGCCCATCACAGTACGACAACTCGTTGAAGGGATCGCCGACGAATACGGGCGTCGCGACCTGCTCCGTTTCGGCGCTCGCCCGGATGGCATTGGCGACCCGCCCTGCGTGGTGGGAGCCAGGGACACGGTATCGTTCTGATTGCGGAAGTCCAACTATACAAGAGAGATTATAGAGTTGTCTTGTAATGCACTCAACTACGTCGAGGTAGAGCATGAGTGACGTGCAGGCTGGAATGGCAGAACGAATCGCCGCGATGGGTGCCGACAAACTACTTCAGGATTCGGCGCGGGGATTCATGCGTCGATCGATGGAGTCGAAGTACTCCTACAACTTCTCCTGGCAAGGCCAGCCTATCATCCAGTACCCCCAAGACATCGTGGCGATGCAGGAGCTGATCTGGTCGATCAAGCCTGACCTGATCGTCGATGTCGGAATCGCCCACGGTGGGTCACTCATTCTCAACGCGTCCATGCTCGCACTGCTGGATCTCTGCGATGCCATTGCGACGGGCGAGCTTCTCGACCCGGCAGCCTCTCGTCGCAAGGTGCTGGGCATCGACATCGATATTAGGTCGCACAACCGCGCCGCCATCGAGGCCCACCCCATGGCCTCACGCATACATATGATCGAGGGCTCGAGCATCGCACCGGAGATCATCGAGCAGGTGCGCGCCGTCGCCGTGGGCTATTCGCGCGTGCTGGTCTGCCTTGACAGCAATCATACGCATAGCCACGTGCTCGCCGAACTACAGGCCTACGCGCCCTTGACCAGCATGGGCAGCTACTGCGTAGTGTTCGACACCGTGATTGAAGACATGCCCGGAGAGATGTTCTCCGACCGCCCTTGGGGGCCGGGGAACAATCCCAAGACGGCCGTCTGGGAGTACCTGAAGTCGCACCCGGAATTCGAGATCGACAAGAGCATCCAGCACAAGCTCGTGATCACCGTGGCGCCCGACGGGTACCTGAAAAGGGTCGGCTGACGGGTCTCGGTACTACCGTCGGCCTCGGCACCGGTGGACTGCGTGCTTTGACTGGGCCACGAGGGCCTGGTAGTTGCGGTGGGCCAAACGGCCAAGAAGTTGTGCGCGCGCCCTGAGGGGCATGTCCTCGGCGAAGTGCATCGTCGCCCATGTTAGCTTCCAGAATGGCAGTAGCAGTTCCACGCGAGAGCTCCTGTGAGCACGAAAGACGTCCGCACTGTTGCTGATACCTCCGCGGCCCAGGACGACTTCACCGGCGTCTGACCGGTGGAATCTCCAATCTCGAAGCAGCTCCAGGATGATCGTCCAATCCGAGCCAAGATACTGGGGGCCGCTTATCGATGCGACGGCGACGAGGGACTCCCGGCGGAAGAGCGAGTAGTAGCGGCCGTTCGCGTGCCAGATGTCGAAGAATGCCAGGAAGCGGGCCTCGGGTCTCGTCTGGTCGAGCGACGCATCTCCCATCGCGCGTCCATCCGGCAAGCCGTCGGCGAACCGCACCGGGGAAGTGGAGGCGACGTAGTCCGGGTGACTCTCCAAGAACTCCAGATTGACAGCGACATAGTCGGAAGAGCGAGTGTCGTCTGCGGCCGCCCACATGAAGTACTCGCCGCGTGCTTCCCGCAGCACGAAGCCGAAGTTGGCCGCGGCTCCTAGGTTGCGGGGCTGTCTCACGTACCGGACGCGTGCGTCGCGCGCCGCGTACTCCCTGCATATCTCTTCGGTCTCGTCGTCCGAAGCGTTGTCCGAGACAATGAGTTCGAAGTCCTCGAAGGTCTGCGCAAAGAGGCTGTCGAGCACGGATCGCAGGGTAACCGCGCCGTTGTAGACGGGCATGCCGATGCTCACCCGGGGCACGCGGGGAGGCGGCGGCTGCGCGGACATGGATGGGGGGCTGGCCGTCATAGGGCGACCTTCCGGCGGGAGACGAGGTCTGCCAAGGCGTGCCGGGTCACCGGGGTCACGGCCGCACTCGCGGCGAGGGTGGCCAGTCCGACCGCGAAGAGGTAGGTGGCCAGCGGAACGTTGCCGCTGGGCACGGGCAGCAGCAGGCGAGCGGCGCCCGCCACCAGCACTGCCGCGGTCAGCGGTGCGGCCACGTCCTGGAGGTACCAGCGCCCCATGTGTCCGGTGAGCAACCTCCTGTGCATGACCTGTATGGAGACGATCACATATCCCGCGTTCAGAATCACCCACACGCTCGCGGCGCCTGCTGCGCCCTATTGGCTCGCAAGGACGATCATGAGTGGCACCAACAGGACCACTGCGATGATGTTCGCCACAAGCGCTAGTCGAGTCCACCCGGATGCGAGCTGCAGTGCGTATGGAGTGTGCATGAGGGCGTTCAGCGCCGTGCCTGTCACGAGGATGCTCACGAGCACGTGGGCGTTCTCCGCGGTCTCCGCGTTCTGCGTCCACAGGAGGAGTATGTCGTAGGAGTTGAGGGCGAGGACGGCCGCCGCCGGCAGCACCGCCACCGACAACAGCTGAGCGCTTCGGTGGTACAGGCGGGCGAGTTCATCCGTGGCGCCGAGTTCCACCAGATTCGTGAGCCGGGGGTAGACCGCCTGGTACACGGGTCCGGTCAGCCTGTTCAGTGCCAGGGCGACCGCTCCCGCGAGAACGTAGTACCCGAAGCCTTCAAGGGACAGCATGCGGCTCAGGATGACCTTGTCGGCCTGGATGAGGACGGTTGTCACGACCGCTATGCCGGTCACTCCGGCGGCGAATCGCCATACGCTCTTGAGCGCGTCCACGCTGAAGCGCGCGCGTCGTGAGCCGAGAGGCAGGCTCCGCCAGAGGAGCGCAGCCGTGAGCGCGGTCTGCGCCGCGCTGACCCCGCCCTGCCACAAGAAGAACGCTTCAGGCGTAGGTGACACGAGCCAGAGCACCGTCAGGGCCCCGAGGCCCCGGAGCGTCGCCATGCCCACGTTGATCCAGTTGAGTAGCACCTGGCGTTGCAGGCCAACAAGACCGCCCGCGTAGAAGCCGAGCGGCCACTGGAAGGCGATGCTCAGCCCCATGATGATGAACGCGGTGAGCACTGTCTCCGGCGCGAGGCTCTCGGGCTGCACCCAGCGGTACGCGAGGAAGGGCGAAGCAGCCACCACGACGGCGGCGATCAGGGCGCCCGCGCCCCAGTAGGGAAGCTCGAGGGTGCGCACCAGGTCACGTAGGTCCTGGGCGGTGTCCTCTCGCACTACGAGCCGGGCCGTTTCACGGTTCACCGTGCTACTCAGACCTAGGTCGAGAAGGGCGAGAAGCCCCATGAGGGCGACGAAGATGCCGATCAGTCCGTAGGCCTCGATGCCGAGAAAGTGGATGTAGATTGGCACCAGCCCCAGGCTGAGGAGGGAGATCCACGCGCTGCCGAGGAAGTTGGCAGCGAGATTGCGTCTGACGGAGGTCACGCCCGGCTGGGTGCTGCTACTCGCGGAACTCGGGGATGGCGCTGCGCTCATCAGTAGAGAGGTGGGATCGCCATCAGGCTTCGATCCTCGCCCGTTAGTGGGAATCCGCCGAGCCTCCGGTAGTGGGCTCGGAAGATCTGTGCCGTCTTCACCCAGTCGTATCGTGCGACCTGGGTGCGACCTCTCGCGACGAGGGATTCGCGAAGGGCCTGGTCCGTCCAAATCTGCCAGACACGTGCAGCGATGTCCTGGACCGCCAGCGGGTCGAAGAGCAGGGCGGCGTCGCCGACTTCCTCCGGGAGGGAGGTCACGTTCGAGCACGCTACAGGACACCCGCTGAGGAAGGCTTCAGCTATCGGGCCGAACCCGCCGGCCGCTTCGAAGAGCGTGGGGACCACCACGCATCGAGCCCGTTCGTATAGTCCGCGCAGCTCTCTCGGGCTCACGAAGCCTGTGAAGAACACCGAGTCCTGCATCGTGAGTTCGCGGACTTTCTCGGCTATCGTCTCGTAGAAGTCGTTCTTCGTGCTGGTGCACACCAGCGGAATCGTCTGTCCGTGTTCGGTACGGATGGCGTGGAGCGCCTCTACGAGGCGCAGGTGGTTCTTGTGCGGCCACGTCTGGGCGGGGTAGAGGATGAACCCTTCCGGCAGTCCGAGTCTCTTCACGGTGTCATGGATCTCAGTGGCATTTGGCGTCGCGTAGGCCGACAGGGCGGGTGCGAGATGGATCACCGACATCTTCTCCGGAGGCAGACCATAGTGGGTCGCGATGTCGTCTCGGTTCCACGTGGAGGTCACTGTGATCATGGAGGCCTGCCTGCAGAATGCACCGTACAGAACCTCGCGCTGTCGGCGCACGTCTTCTGGAAAGAACTCCGGATAATGCACGTGCTGGAGGTCGTGTGGGTGGAAGAGCGACGGCACATCCGTAAGGAAGGCGTCCTGTTTCGGGAAGTGCATCACGTGGATCCCGGCCGCCTCGATGACTCCATCTGAGACCGGGATCGCGCCGGCCCAGGAGTTCGGCTCTTTCCGATCGGGGCGTCGCCCGTGCGCGAAGCCTCGGACGGCCCGCACGACCGGCGTGGCGAATGGCGCCAGCCGCCTTGCGGCGCGTTTCCAGCCCGGCTCCGGTCGCGCGTACAGGAGGCGGCACCGGCCGCTGACGTACGGCGCAAGCCAATCTGAGTGCTCGCGGCGGACCAAGAAGTGGTATTCCTCGGGGGTATCCTCTAGACGACTGAGGCCGTGCGCGAGCCCGATGATGACCTGTTGGACGCCGCCCGGATGGCCGCTGACCAATCGCGCGTCGAGACCTACGCGCAGTACCGCCTGATCGACACTCGCTTTGTTCATGGGTGCCGGTGTCTCATTCATGCGATTCGGATGCGACTCGAACGGCGGGCATGCCCGCCCGCCGAGACGCGACTTGACGCCGCAGCAGTCTCGGAAGGCTGTCGAAGCGGGCATCGAAGGCGAGATCCCGGCGGGGCCGCAACAGGAGCTTGGCGCCGGCGACTCTGAGCCACACGTAGAGCGCGTAGATCGCGGGAGCGAGCCATGGACTGCGGCGCACGTCATAGATCTGGGCGAGCCTTTCTGAATCCGCCTGGTAGACGTCCGCCGACGTCACTGACTTCCGCTCCGGCTGCAGTCGGTCGATGGCCACCACCTTGTCCAGCCGAGCGAACTTCTTCCCCCCGTCCGCCAGACGCAGCCACAGCTCCCAGTCCATCGCGAACTGAAAGCTCTCGTCGACGAAGCCGCCGCTTAGGACGCTTCGTCGCAGGAACACCGCCGGCTGGAGCAGGAAGCAGTAGCGGCGGAGCAGCGCGTGGCTGAAGCGGGGCGCGTAGATCATGAGGAGGACCTTGCCCTCCGCGTTGACGTAGGCTCCGTGTCCGTACAGGACGTCGACTTCCGGGTGTCTCTCGAGGTACTCCACCACAGCCTGCACGACGCCGCGATCGTAGTATGCGTCGTCGGAGTTGAGCCAGCCGATGATCTCTCCCCGACTTTCGGCCAGGGCCTTGTTGAGGGCGTGCGATTGACCTCTGTCCGGCTCGCTCGTCCATCGCACCGCGCCTTCGGTCGTCTCGAGGAGCCCTACCGAGCCGTCCTTCGAGCCGCCGTCCATCACGATGTGCTCGATGTGCGGATACGACTGTTCGCGCACCGAGCGGAGGTTCTCGGCCAACCAGGGGGCCTGGTTGGAAGAAGGGGTGAGAATCGACACCAGGGGTCGCAGCGTTGCCGTCTGGGGTCGGGCCACTGAACGCAGACCTGCGAAGATGTCGGCCGCCGAGCGATAGGCTGCGTGGCCTGCAGGCAACGCAGCGATCGCACCCCTGCGGGCTAGAGGCGAGCGGCCGCCGGTGGCACCTCGTTCGAGGAACTCCCGATAGTAGGGCAGAAGGGAGTCGATGACGCTGCCCTTGGAGACCTCCGCCCGGCGTTCTTCCATGTCAAGGCGTGCACGCTCCCCGATGCGTGCGCGGAGCTGCGCATCGCGCGCGAGGGCGATCATGTGGCTTGCGACCTGGTCCACGTCCACGTCGGCCCAACTGACGTTCTTGCCCACGTAGAGGCGGCTGTACTGTGTCTGCGAGCCGCGTGCCGGCACCATGCGCGGTGCCAGCAGGAGGGCATTTTGGTCGGTCGTGAAGTCCATGTTGCCCGACCAACCGGTGGCTATGACGGCCTTGCCAAGCGACATGGCCTCCATGAGCACCAACCCGAGGCCTTCCGAACGATGCGTGGACACGACGACGTCCGCGGTCGCGTAGAGGCTCATGGTGTCGGCGTAGCTCAACTCTTCCCGCAGCACAACCACCCCGTCGACGGAAGACGCGACCGCTTCCAGCCGGGCCAGGTGGGTGGCGGCCGAAGCCTCTGCCCCCCGTGTGAGGACTTTGACAAGCAGAACGGCTTCAGGCATCTGCCCGATGGCCCGCCGGAACGCCTCCACCGCGACCCATGGGTTCTTGCGCTCCGCGTCGCTGTTGGCATCGAAGCTCACGACGAACACCAGGGCGTCCTCGTCGAATCCCCATCGGGCCCGATTCGCGATAACGCCTTCGGGCAGCCGAACACTCTGCGGATGGTATGCGACGGGTGTCCGACCGAGATCCATCTTTGCGGCGGCTTCGATGAACCTGCTTGGGGCGAGTACGAGATCCATGGTTCTCAACGTGGGTATCCACGCGAGCGGCAGTCTTGACAACTCCCAGAACGGTACGCAGATGTTGAAACAGCCGTGTAGGTCCAGCCAGGGAGGCGAGGAGTAGGCGAGACGAGCGATCTCGGGGGGCGTGAGCTGGAAGAGGTTGATCGCGTACGGAGTCTCCTCGCCGGGCTCCCCCCTCAGGTGAGCGAATCGTCGCTCGGAACCGGGGCCGCGAGGGGGCACGATATCCACGACCCTGACGGACTCCTGTCGATGGAGCAGGGTCTCGATGGTGCCGCGTGCCGCCACACCCAGACCCAAGTCGCCGCTTACGTACCCGATCACGTTGAACCCGAAAGGCCTGGAGGGTTGGAAGCCTGCGGCTCTCGTCCGGTAGTCCATCATCGTACCGAGGCTCGTTCGGGTCCTGCAGGACGTCTTCCGACCCGTGGTCTCCGCCCCGTCTCGAGCGCCGTCCCATAGACCGCTGCGGTCTCCCGCGCAGCCCGCGCCCACGAGAAGCGCTGAACACGATTGCGGCCGCGCGCACGCAGCCGCATCGCGACGTTCTTGGCGGTGAGCACCTCGAGCAGCCGGCGGGCCAGGTCTTCGGCATCGCCGGGGGAGAAGTACGCGGCGGCGTCGCCCAGTACCTCAGGCATCGGGGCCGCCCGTGACGACACCACCGGCACCCCACGCGCCATCGCTTCCAACGGAGGCAGGCCGAAGCCTTCGATGCGCGAAGGAAACGCGAACACCGCGGCGTCTCCGTACAGCGAGGCCAGGTCGTGCGGTGCTACGCGCCCGAGCATGTGGACGCATCGACCCAACTCGCCGCCGGAGGAGGGCAACTCGGCCCGCAGCCTCCGGCCTTCTGCGGTCTGGTCGTCGCCCACCAGCACCAGAGGATGGCGTTCGCGGACCTCGGGGGGGAGAAGCCGGTGGGCCGCGAGCAGTGTCGGTACGTCTTTGTGGGGCTTGAACGCCCCCACCCAGAGTACGTAGCCCGGTGCCGGTCTCCGGCCGCCTCCGGGATCCTGGGCATGTACGGCCTGGGGGTGCGCCCAGGGAATCGACGGTTGGCCGGCTCGAGATCCCGCGCTCTCCGCATGAGGCGCGTCGAAGGAAGTAGAGCCCATGCCAGCGCCCATGCTCAAGCCCATGCCGTGGTGGATCACACACAACCGTGCCACCGCGAAGCGGTCGGCGACGGTGGCCGCCGCCGCCCGGGTGCCGCACACGATCACCGCAGAGCGTGCCACCGCCCACTTCACCATTCCCGCGAACGCGGTCCGCTGGAACGTGTCGGGCATCGACTCCGGCACCAGCAGCGGAATGAGGTCGTGGATGGTCGTCACAAGCGGGCCGTCGAAGCCGATGGGCACCGGGTAGTGGGGGGAGTGGAACACGTCCGCGCGCCCGCGGGCGGCCAGTCCCATGCGCGCGTTGGCGGCCGGCGACCACGGTGATCCGGCCGCTACCTGCCAGGCGATGCCGGGTCCGCGTATCGAGTCCTCAAGAAAGCCGTCCTCGGGCGCGCGGAAGGCGAGCACCTGCTCGATGTCCAGCGAATCCCGGTCGCGCACGAGGGCAGCGAGCAGCTCGCGGGTGTAGGTGCCCACACCGCCCCAGGTGGCCATGCGTGCGTCGAAGGCGACTCTCATGCGCTGCGTGTGACTCCTCCAGAGGTATCGACGTGTCGACCGGCGGCGGGTCCGCCGCACACGGTCCCGTCCGCCGCGCACAGAGGATATCAGCAGTCGGCGGCCGGCGGCGGGGGGCCGGTCCTACCGGCGTTCGTGGAAGCGCCGGAAGCGGTACCGGTGGTTCACGGCAGCGGACGCGCCGGCCGCGCGGATGTCGGGGCACGACCGCCGCCCCTGCGGTTGCGCCGCCTCCCCCCTGACCTACACTCTCCGTGCAGGCGGGAATCGCCGCGCCGCCTATTGTGCCGCGCCGGCTCCATGTCCGCGCCGGCTGTTTCGCCACGCCCTGCCATGCCCTATCCGAAAGGACGGCTTCATCCCCCAGCAGCCCGACACCCCCACCGACCTGAGGGCCAAGCTGCTCCGCGCGGCTGCTCAAGCGCGCCACCTGCCGCGGGTCGCGCGTATCGTGTGGGAGGCCGGACGCGGGTGGACTGTCGCGTGGGGCCTGCTGCTCGTGGTACAGGGTCTGCTGCCGGTGGCCGTCGTGTACCTCACCCGATCGGTGGTCGACGCCATGGTCGACGCGACCGGCAGCGGCGGGTCGTGGGAGGAGGTGCGTCCGGCCGTCTTCTTGGTGCTGGCCATGGCGGGAGTCCTGCTCGTCTCGGAAGTGGCACGGGCCGTGGGCGCCTACCTTCGCGCGGTGCAGGGCGAGTTGGTGCGCGACCACATCGCGGCCATGATCCACGAGCGCTCGCTCGCCGTCGACATGACCTTCTACGAGACCCCCGAGTACCACGATCACCTGCACCGTGCCCAGACCGAGGCGGCCACTCGTCCGTTGGCGGTGTTGGAGAACGTGGGCACGCTTCTCCAGAACCTCCTCACCCTCGTCGCCATGCTCGGCGTTCTTCTGCCGTACGGGGCGTGGCTTCCCGGCGCCTTGCTCGTGTCGACGTTGCCCGCCCTCTATGTGGTCGCCCGTTCCGGGGCCTGGCAGTACGAGTGGCGGCGACGCAACACCGAGCGAGAGCGGCGTGCCTGGTACTACGACTACCTGCTCACCCGGGCCGAACCGGCCGCGGAGGTGCGGCTGTTATCCCAGCGGGCAAGGTGATCGCACCACGGCGATGCATGCCGACGTGGTGCACGTGATGTCGGGTGGCCGTGTCGTGGAGTCGGGCTCCCACCGGGAACTCGTGGCTTCGGGCGGCGAGTACGCGGCCTCGTGGGCCGCACAGGTGGAGGGCGCGTAGTGTAGGGGGCATAGGTCTCTCATGCACCTGCCCGTTCCCGCCGATACGCCATAGTACGGTGTCGGGCTCCCTGGTTCCGGCGGATAACGGCGGATCGGGGCGGAGTGGGTGGGAGGTTCGCACGATGCGGGGTCACACGGGGCCTTTTCGAGCACGGTTCGCACTGGTAATCGTTCTTGGTGCGATCACGGTGTTCCTCGCGGCGTGTGCCGATGTGCGGGTGGACTACACCTTTATGGAGGACGGCTCGTACCAGGTGGAGGGTCAGGTCGTGGTGACCGAGGTGACCCAGTACACCGATCAGCGACTCGCCCGGCTACGCGACCGGCTGACGCAGGCGGGGCTCGTCGTGACCCCTCTCGCCGACCCCGGACAGCGAGGATTCGCCTTCGCAGGTGACAGCGCGAGCGGCGAGTGGGCCGAGCTCCCCCTGCGCGGCACTCCCCGCCTGCGCGAAGAGCAGGGCATGGTGAGCCGGAAATCGGCCTTCACGTGGGTGTTCGACTGGGGCACGGTCTTGGACGACCTGTTCCCTGAGCGGCTCTTCCAGGACGAGGCCGACTCGTTGCCGGCAGCCGACTTCCAGGTGACCGTGACGTTCCCCGAGGCGGGAGCCAGCCACAACGGCGATCCGGTCGACGGATCGGGCGGGCGGACCGTCTCGTGGACGGTGATACCCCTGGAATCCAATTCGCTGCGGGCCGAGCGTTCGGTGCCGGTGTGGTGGCGGGTGGCGCTGGTGCCGGTATTCGTCGTAGGGGGGATCGCCCTCTTGGTATACGGGCGCGTGCGGCCCGTTCGGGCCGCCCCGTCGTCCTCGACGGTGCCGCTCGTTGCCGAGCCGCCCAGCCCCAGGGTCCCGACTGGCGCAGCGCCGTCCGACCCGGCGCCCTCCCGTGCCGTATGCCCCGTGTGCGACGGCCCGATGGAACCAGGTCAGCCATGTGGGCGCTGCTTGGCCGCGGTGGAGGCGGCCGAGGGGGAGTAGGTGGGACGGGCGCCTGAGGTTCGGGCGCCAGCTGCGCGAGGCTCCGGCGGTGCAGAGCGCCCGCTGTGCGAGGCTCCCACAGCGCGGGGGTGTCACGGGCGGTCTCCGATCGCTGGCATGGACGGCGCCCCCCGCGGGTAGTCTGCCCCTACGAGACGCCGAGTGCGATCGGAGGGCGCAGCATGAAGACTACCAAGGTGACCGACGCGGGGCAGGTGCAGATCCCCGTTTCCATTCGTGACGAACTCGACTTTGATCCAGGCGGAACGGTGCACGTGCACGTGGAGGACGGGCGCGCCGTCATCCGGCGCATCGGCGACTGGGAGAGCATGGCCGGCACGGTCGATGTGCCGCCGGGCCTCGCGAACCGGTCCTTGCAAGACCTCCGGGAGGCCGGCAAGCGGTTGTGGGCGGCGGAGGCCGTTGGGGCCCGCCTGTTCGGACCCACCCCGGGTCAGGGAGGCGTGCGATGAGTCGGAAGCTGTTCCTCGACACCGACGTGATCCTGGGATACCTGATAGGGCGTCCGACCGACCAGGCGGCGCACGCCGGAGCCCTCTTCGAGGCGGCCCGGAACGGTTCTGTATCGCTTTTCGTGAGTGACACCGTTCTTGTGGAGACGGCCGTGGTCCTCTGGCGCACGCTCGGGATGGAGCGGCGGGAAGTGGCTCATCATCTAGAGGCCCTGCTCGAGGCTCCGGGTGTGGACACGTACGACAAAGAGGCCTTCGGACGGGCGCTCGATTTCTTTGAGGAGTATCCCGTGGATCTGGCCGACGCCGTTCTCAGTTCGTACGCCATCGCCGAAGGGGCCGCGATAGCGAGCCTCGATCCGGTGCTCGATCGCATCCCGGGCGTGATCCGAGAGGGGCGTTGGCCGGACTAGGGCGGCGTCATGAGCCGGCCGCGCCAGGGCCGGCCGCCGCGTCAGGGCCGCGTCAGGGGGTGAGCGTCAGCACGTCCCGCGTCGAATCCTCCACGGCCTGCCGGCTCCACGCCATGGGAGCCGGGTCCACCTTCTGCCAGCGGCGCACCATGTCGTCGTAGTGCCGGTGGAACGCGTGCCCGGATTGCCCGGTGGTGTGCAGGGCGAGCGACGCGTCGAGGTCGGCTAGGTCCACGATCATGCGCAGCGAGGGGAGACTGGTGACCTCGAACGGCGCGCGGGCGCTCCAGTTGGTAGCGTTCACCAGGCTGGTGCTTCCGCTCGCGGAGTAGGGACCACGGTTGAACAGCGCTTCAACCAGCGGCACGCCCGAACGTCCCAGGGTCTGATTGTGGAAGGTCACGGTGTGCAGGTCGCCCCAGCGCCAGTCCGAGGGCATGTCGCCGTGCAGACCGGTCAGCTCGTCCACGGCACCGGCGAGCGCGCGGGCCAAGATGGCGTCACGGTCTTCATCCAGGTCGGGGGTTCGCGAATCGTCCCACCACGGGCTGTTCTCCATATCCACGAGACGACGCACCACTTCGAACCATTGACTTCCGCCACGGGGCGCCATGTCGGCGGGTAGGTCGTCGGCGAAGGCTCCGCGAAGCAGGTGCGCCCAGAAGGTCTCGAAGAGGGCGGCGGCGGGGGAATCGGCGTCCGCGCGAAGGTCCCACCCGTCCAATAGGGTCCGAGCGGCTGTAACCGTGTCGATCTGGGCGGCGTCGACCCCGGCGCCCTCGAGATCGAGGTCGAGCAGAAGCGGCACCAGCGTCGCGGCGTTCGGGTTGTGGGAGTCGGCCTGCGTCAAGCGCATGTCCTCGACGGTGAGCGGCCCGGGCGCGTTCTCGATCAGGTCGGTGATCCGTTGGGCGCGGTAACCGTAGTGCCAGTCGTACGTGATGAGGGCGTCTACGTTGGTGGGAGTGGCCGCCTGCTGGCCGGGGAGCCACGCTCCCGGCACGTTCGAGAGCAGCATGCCGTCACGGGTGACGGCGTTGTTGGCGGTGACGATGTAGCCGCTCGGGGGGTCGAGCACGAAGGGCAGCCGCTGGAAGGGCAGATATCCTATCCACTCGTAGTCGTCGGTCCACCCGGGCACCGGGTAACGCCCGTCGTGGGTGATCGTGTCCGCGGGGCCGCGCGGACGTACACGTACGGGGATCCTGCCCGGCATCTGGTAGCCGATGTGGCCGTCGACGTCGGCGTAGACGAGGTTCTGCGAGGGCACGTCCCAGTCCTGGGCGGCCACACGGAACTCGGTGAAGTCGTTGGCCAGGTTCATGCCTCGCACCGCCCGAAGCGTGTTCGACGGTTCCAGGGCGGTCCAGCGGAGCGAGAGGGCGTACTGTTCGGGCACGGGCGCTTCGAGTCCGGACGGCCGGCCGAAGTCCTCGAGTGGACCGTACGTGTCGGACACCACGGGACCGTGACGCGTGTAGCGCACGGTGAGTGTCTGGGCGGGCGCACCCGCGACGTGGATCTCCTCGCGCACCTTCACCATGTCGACCCACTCCCCGTTCACCTCGTACTGGTCGGGGTTCTCGGGGTTGATCTTCTCGATATACAGGTCCATGACGTCGGCGCCGACGTTGGTGAACCCCCAGGCGATCCGGCTGTTGTGGCCGATGACCACGCCCGCCGTTCCAGGGAAGGTGAAGCCCACCACATCAAGTCGTCTGCCGCCGACGGAGGCCGCGGGCGTCGTCGCGGGTTCCTCGCCTCCCATCGACGGAGGTGCCGATTCGTGCAACCCCATCTGGTACCAGATCGAGGGGATCTGTTCGCCGAGGTGGGTGTCGTTGGCGAGCAGCGGCCTGCCCGTGGCGGTGCGGGCGCCGCTCACCACCCAGCTGTTCGACCCGATGCCCTCGCGCATGGGAATGAGGAGCGCGTCGAGCGCGGCCACCTTCTGCTGCACGACGAGAGCCGGTCCCGCCGCAGCCGGGATCGCGTCGGCAGTGCCCGCGTCTCCGGCCGCGGACCCTTCCACACCATCCTCGGAGGGGCTCTCGGCTTCACCCACGATCACTGGGTGGTCGGAGGGGTATGGCGGGAAGAGGTCGTCCACCTGCTCGCGCGTGAGGGTGTTGAGCAGCACGGCGCGCTCCACCTCACGGTCGAGGTTGCCGCTGAGGTCCCAGGCCATGACCTTAGCCCAGACCATGGTGTCGAGAGGCTCCCACGGCTCGGGGACGTACCCCCGGTTCGAGAGGCCGAGCACCGCGTATTCGAGACTCAGGCCGCCTCTCTGCCTCTCGGCAAGATAGGCGTTCACGCCCGCCGCGTACCAGTTCAGGACCTCGGCCGATGCGGCGTCGAGGGTCGCCAGCTCACGTTCAGCCACCCTCGCCCACCCGAGCGTTCGCAGGAAGCGGTCCGTCTCGAGTTGTGATTCGCCGAACATCTCCGACAGGCGCCCGGCGCCTACGTGGCGCCACACATCCATCTGGTAGAAGCGATCTTGGGCATGCACGTACCCCTGCGCCATGTAGAGGTCGTGCTGGCTCGAGGCGTACAGGTGTGGGATACCGAACTCGTCGCGGAGCACCTGCACCTCGGACTCGAGGCCGGGCACCTGCACCACCCCATCGACCTGAGGAAAGGAACGCCTGGCTGTGTAGAAGGCGAACACTGCGGCGGCCGCCACGAGGAAGACCAGGACCACCAGGGTCCACGTGAAGATGCGGCGGATCCTGACCAGCATCGTGCCCCCAGTCCTCGTTCGGTCTCTGTCGGAACCGCCCGGCGCCACGTCTTCGCAGTGTCGTTCGACGCCATCGGTGCGGGCGTGCGTCTGCCACCGATGCTACAGCACAGAACGGTGCCGGGTAAACAGTGCGGCGGCCGATGACTCACCCGCAACGAGTCGCCGCCGTGACAATCGACCTCGGCCCGTTGTAGAGTGACCATCAGGAGGTATGAGCGTCGGCAAGGGGGGACCATGGCTGTGAGCGGGGTGGAGGCCAAGGGTAGGGACCGTCTTCGTGTATCGCGGCTTGACACCCGGATGAGGACCGGCGTGTTCGTGCGCCGGCTCGTCTGTTCGAGGCGCCCACGTACAGCACTCGCCTTTTTCGGGTTGCTCGCGATGGTCGGTTGCTCCTTCAACATAGGCAACCTGGACGAGACCACCACGACCATCGCGCCGCCTGATATCACCACCACGACGAAGGGGGAGATCACGGCACGTTCCATCACCCTGCAGGGTCTGTGGGTGCAGGATCGCCCCGAAGGAAGCCTCGGTGGGGTCAACGACATGACGGTGAACGTGTCTCCGGGCACGTCGGGCAACATCGCCGTGGGTGTGATCGAGGGTGAGGTGTTCGGCACCGGGGCCCAGTGGCGCGTGGCCTCGTGGAGCGCCGCGCTGGCGGCGAGCAATCTGCTGAACGTGGACCTCTCGGAGCTCAAGATCAGCTACGAGGTGGCCGGGCGCATCGACGGTCCGAGTGCCGGCTGTTTGATGACGGTGGGCACGTTGGCCGGCCTGCTCGGGGATGACGTGAAAGACGACGTCACCATGACCGGCACCATCAACCCGGATTACACCATCGGGCCGGTGGGCGGTATCCCGCACAAGATCGAAGGGGCCGCTGAGGCGGGCAAGAAGCTCGTGCTCGTGCCGGCGGGGCAGCGCATGGACTTCGACGGCAACCTGCAGGAATGGGTCGACGTCGTGCAGGTCGGAGCCGCTCTCGGTGTCGAGGTGATCGAGGTCGGCGACGTGTTCGAAGCCTACGAGTACTTCACCGATCGCCGGCTGCCCGAGCCGCGCGTCTCCGCGCGGACGCCGGAGCTCTCGCAGGCGGCCCACACGCTGCTTCTGGAGCAGGCGTCTTCTTGGATCGACTACTGCAACCTCAACCTCGACGACTACGACGCCCTTCCCGATACGGCGAAGAGCGAGTACGAGGAAGGACGCGTGGAGTACGCTCTCGAAGCGCTCAGCAACGCAGACAAGTACGCGGGGCAGGGGTTGGCCGCGGGAGCACTCTCCTCGGCGATCGAGTCGGCTCGTCAGGCGCTCCTCGCGGTCAACTACGCGCAGATCGAACAGTACATCCAAGAAAACGGCGAGCAGGCTGCCGTGCAGGAGTTGCTCGCGCTGGGCATCACCGATTCCATCGACGGATTGGCCGACGAACTGCTGGCCGTGGAGCCCACGAACGTGAGTGAGGCCGTGGCCTTGATCGAGGGGTGGGGCTACTGGACGGTCGCCGGACGCCTTTCGTTCGAAGCGGATGACATGCTGCTGGCCGTGCCTGACGATGCGGGCGAGGTGGAGGGTCGTCTCGACGCGATCTACGGAGCGGTGTGGAGCTACTCCATGGCGATGATCTCACGCGATTCCGCCTACGACGCTCTTGCGCTGGGACTGGTGTTGAAGGGTGAGCCGATCAAAGGAGTCGAGCGTCTGGGCGAGCTCGCTGAGGTCTACCGCCGCGTGGCCGAGGCCTCCCTCGATACCGTGCACGTGCTGGTGGTGCCCGGCGTGGCCTCGGACTGGGGAGTATCGGAGGCCGAGGCCTACGACACGCTTATCACCTCAGACATGAACCTGGCCGAGGCGGAAGCCGCGGTCGGCGATCAGAACTACCTGCTCGAATACCTCGAGCCTGGTCCCGCTCGTGACTACGCCGTGCTCGGCGCGGCCCTCGTGGGGTATGCGGGGAGTGCGGCGTCGATCGCCGAGCACTACTCGTACGCGGCTGTCTACGACGAAGACGGGGTCATCACCGGGTACGACATGGACAAGGCCCTCCACGGTGCGCTTGATTTCGCGCGGACGCGCGGAGAGAAACTGATCGCGGTGGCGTCCCGCGGCCGATCGGATCCGGCGCTGCCTGTGATGTACTACGAGGCCGCGGGCCTCGCGAGGGAAGGCTACCCCGGAGAGAAGATCGATGCGCTCTACGGGTACTGGACGGCTGCGATGTACGCGCAGATCATGGCCGCATTGAGCGGTGACCTACAGCCGCTGGCACCTCGCTGAACAGGTGGAGGCCGGGGCGCCTTCGCGCCCCGGCCCGCACGCTTCGCGCCCCGGCCTCCAGAAGGGCCGGGCAGGTCCTCTGATGCGTCGCGCGGACTGCGGGAGACTACCGCCCGCCGCCGCTACTGTCCGGTGGCCCCGCGCACGTCGATGAGCGGAATGATCGAATCGGGGAGTACGCCCCACTCGATGTTCGGCGCCATCTTCTGAACGAACTCGTACTGGATCACCAGCGGGTTCTGCGCCAGCGCTTCCTGCTTGAGGCGGATCGCTTCGGCCTCGCCGGCGGCTTCGATCTTCCTCTTCTCCGCCTCGCCCTCCGCGTTGATGATGGTCTGCTTCTTGATGGCTTCCTGCCGGGCGATGTTGTTCTCTTCGGTGAGGGCGTTCTGCTTGGCGATCTGTTTGGCCTCGACCGCCACGACGTAGTCGGGGGCGAAGCTGATGCGGCGCACCAGGTACTGGTCGATGATCACGCCGTGTTTGGAGAACGAATCCTCGAGGCGCGCCTGGATCACATCCTGCGCCTTCGCTTGGCCTACCTGGGTGTAGAGTTCCTCCGCCGAGAAGCCCTTCGGCACCTCGCGGCTCACCGAGCGTGCGAACGCCTTGATCACGTTCTCCACGACCGCTCCCATGTCGCCCACCTCCTGCGCCACGGAGGCGGCGCCCTCAGCGGGGATGCGGAAGAGCACGGTGAAGGTGAGTTGGACCGTCTGGCCGTCGCTCGTGGTGCTGTCGACGACGACATCGGTGTAGTTCGCCTGCGAAGATTCCGGGAACTCGGAGGCCTCGTAGCTGGTGACCTTCGTCGAGTAGATCACGACTTCGTCGAGGAACGGCATCTTGAAGTGGAATCCCGGCCTGAAGACGCCCTCCTGCACGGCGCCGAGCCGCTTGACCACACCAACGGTGCCGGCCTCCACTTGCGTGAAGGAGCTGATGGCTGAGACGATCACCAGCAGCGCGATGCCCACCGCCCAGCCGATCGCCCAGGGACCCCACGAGCGCCCGATTCCGCCGTTGCCCTCCTTCTCTGGGGTTCGCGGCGTTCCGGGTTGCCCCTTGCCCTTCCGCAGCATCTGCTCTCCCACGGCGGCGCCCTTGAGGATGGCGGCCACCCCCAACGGAACCACCACCAGAGTGAAGATGAGTGTTGTGATCAGCGTTCCCATTCCGCCTCCCTAGAGTCGACGGGCGCTCTGTGCGCCCCTCGCGGACCGATCTTGTACCGACACCACCGCGGGCGCGTCTACCCGTGGCAGCGCGCCCGCAACCATCTTAAGCCTCGTGACATAGAAGGGCAACGCTCTGCGTCTCGCGATCACCCCCCGAAGGCGGCCCGTCGTCCGCTGCCGGCAGCTCGAAGCGTGCCGGTGTCACTCGCTGCTTGTTTGGCAACGAGTACTGGGGGAATCAAGCTCAGCGGAAGGGGCGCTCTGCGTCTGTCGAGAGCTGTAGGAAGGAGGGACCTTTGTCTGAATCAGGATCTCGAGCGTGTCCGCATTGTGGGAACCTACAGATGGAAGGCGAGTACTGTGAGAGCTGCGGAGGTCGGATGACCGACACGGTGCAGGCTGCCGCTCCTCAGGCGCCCCCGGAACGTGCGGGCGTCTACGTACCACCGGCGCCCCGGGAGCCGGCTTCGGCCGCCGGACTCGTGCCTCCGCCATCCGCCGCAGCGGCGACCGCGGCGGCAGCGATCCCACCTGCCGCCCCGCCACCCGCCCAGAGCCCGCCACCGCCACCCGCCGCAGTGGCCCCGCCGGCCGCCGGCCCACCACCAACGGCAGCCCCGCCGGCCGCCTACAGCGCACCGCAGCCGGCACCGGCGCAGCCGCCTCAGCCGTTGCAGCCGGCGCAGCCCCCGACAACTCCGCCCTCATATGGCGCGCCGGGTGGGCCGGGTGGACCGGCGGGCCCTGGAGGGCCGTCCCATGGTGGAGGCGGTCCGTCCTTCGGCGGCCCCGCGCCGGTACGGCGCTCGGGAACGGGCTTCTTCTCCAGCCTATTCGACTTCTCGTTCACGAGTTTCGTCACTCCCAAGATCATCAAGTTCATCTTCATCCTGACCCTGGCTCTGATAGCGCTCGGCATCCTGGCCTTCGTGGTAGCCGGGTTCGGCCAAGGCTTCGGCTACGGTCTGCTGATGCTGCTGGTCGTTGCGCCGATCATGGGTGTGGTCTATCTGCTCCTGGCCCGGATGTGGCTGGAAGTGGTGATCGTGCTCTTCCGGATGGAGGAGCACTTGGCGGAACTCGCCAAGAGGAAGTGACGCCCGAACGAAGAGGGCGCCCATCGGGCGCCCTCTTCGTTCCTTCACGCCCGGCCCGCACACTCGCGGGCGGCGGGCCGGAATCTGCCGGTCAGTCCTTGACCAGGTAGGTGTCGCCGGCACGCTGGACCACGCGAACGTCGGAACGTCCCTCGGCTTCCAGCGACTTGCGTAGACCCTGGACGAGGGTGAGAGGCTTGCGGTCGGTTCCCTCGATGGTTACGCTCTGCTCACCGCTCTTCAGGAATTCTTCAACGATCTCCTTGTAGAAGCTGACGCGTTGTCTCGTAGGAACTTGTTTGGGGACCAGATCGAATCCCTTGCTTCTTGCCATCGGTGCTCCGCCTTTCCGATATTATCCATATCGTACTTTCTCCTGCTACTCCGTACCGCTCCCATGATACGTCTCTATCGCTCGAGTAACAACCGAAAGACCTTGATATCGATGAGTCATTCCCTTGAGACCATCATCAGCCCAGCCCACACCCAAAGGAGCAGACTCGAGGGAGTCGAGAGACTGAGGGCGTCGGTGAGGCCGAAGATGAGGCAGCCCACAAAGGCCGCCCCCGCTCCTACGGCGATCCCACGATAACGCCTGCGTTCCCGCCCGAGGTCTGATGTCACTCCCACCAGTAGCCCCGCGGAGAGGAGAGCGAACCCCAGAGCCGCCGGGACGCCGAGGGTGAGGGCGGTGTCCAGAAGTATGTTGTGCGCCTGGGAGACGGTGTACGAGAGGCCGACGGTCTCGTACGGGTAGCGCACGGGGAGGACGTCGTTCAGGGTGGCGAGGCCGATGCCGGTGAACGCGTGGTCGGCGATGCCCTGGACGGCAGACAGCCAGATATCCGCCCGCGCCAGCAGCTTCGTCTCGACCGTCTCTTCCCGGAGCAGAAAACCGACGGCTGCGTCGAAGGCGCTCGGACGGACCGCGGCTACGGCGAGCCCGGCGCCGAGAAAGCCAAGCACTGCCCACAGCAAGTACCGATTGCGCAGCACCATGGCGAAGAAGGCGGCCACGAGCAGAGCCGCCCCGGCCGCCCGCGATCCAGAGAAGACGACCCCGGCGGTAGCGATCGCCACGAGCACCGCGGCCGGCGCCGCGGCTCCGATGCGCAGCCGGCTTGGCGGTGCGGGACCGTCCTCGAGGTGGTGTAGCAGGAAGCCGATCGAGAACGCCGCGAACGTGGCCAGAATCCCGCCGGTCTGGTTGGGGTTGACCCCGGCTCCGATCCACGCAGGCGCGTGTGGTACCAGCGAGGGGATGGCCGAGTAGAAGGGTGAGAGCCAGGGCGCCTTGTCCGCGCGCCAGTCGGTGAGCAGGGGCAGCGCGATCGCGAGCACGTACCCGAGGGCGAGGACGGCCCCCGACACGATGCTAGGTTCCTTCCAGGCCTGGATACGGCCGGGCAGCACCCCACGTCGGCCGGACCGTGGAATCGCCGATAGGCCGATGACCACACCGACGCCGACGAGCAGTTGCACATACCACAGCAGGGTCGCGCTCCTATCGGGGGCGGCCAGCCAGGAGACGGCTCCTCCGAGAGCGAGGAGGGCTCCGCCCAGGCGGACCAAGAGTAGTCCCGGGGCCTCTGCGGGGAGCTGTGGCTGGAGCATCAAGGGGTCTCTCCGGTGGGTCGGGTCAGTTCCACCAGGCGTTCGATGAGCGGTGCGGCCCCAGGCGACCGGCTCAACCCCTCACGGTACGCGCTTCGAGCGCCTTCGATGTCGCCGAGGTCAGCCAGGCAGTCGCCCAGCGCCGCGAACAGGTAGGGGTCCCGGGTGGCGGTGGCAGCGGCGCGGAGCAGGCGTGGCCGCGCCTCGCGGGGGGTCATGGTGAGATAGCTGGTCTTCGCCCAGGCCGATTCGATTGCGGGGTGGCCTCGCAACACGCCGACCGCGTTGCCGTACAGGTCTCGGGCGAGTGAGGGAAGGCCGTCCTGTTCCAGGATCGCGCCGAGAGTCAGATACGTGCCGGGTGCCCTGTGATCCAACCGTATGGATTCCCGCAGAGCCTGCACGGCTTCCCTACGGTCGCCCATCATGAGCCGGATACGCGCCTCCTCGTTGCGCGACGAACCCGACTCGCGAAGCTCGAGCGCCCGGTCGACCAGAGTGAGCACCCGGAGCCGCGGTGACGATCCTTCGTCGGCGTCGGGAGGGGAGGTGAGGAGGAGTGCGCGGGCGAGCGAGAACAGGATCGACTGCTGTTCTTCCACTCCGATGGTCGAAGCGTGCATCTCGGATTTGGCATGTTCTAGCACGGGGAGTGCCCGCGCGGGAAGGTCCACGTTGAGCAGCCCGCGGCCGATTTGCAGAAGCAGGGTCGCCCGCCCTGTCGCCCCGGACAGGAGCGCGTCGTCCTGTTGGGGCGAGCCGATTGCAGGTTCGGCGGCGCCCGTCAGGATGCTCGCCGCCGCCGTCTCGTACCAGCGGGCGGCGGTCGTGTGGTCGCCCGCGGCGTAGGCCTCTTCGGCCCGCGCCAGCAGTAGGTTGGCGGCGTCGATGGTGGCGTACGAGCGTTCGGCCTCTTCCCAGTGCCCGGTCGCCGCGGCCACCTCCCCCAGCCAGAGTCTGCCGGTTCGATCGAGGCTCCCGCGCCGGTCAGCGGCGGACAACCGGCGAAACGCGTCCTCGGAGGGCGTCCGTGCCGCGACCGAGCCGTATAACCGCCAGTACGATGCCCGGTCGGTGTCGGAACCCTCTGCCGGTGGGCCGAACCAGGGCAGGGCGGTAAAGACCCGATCGCCCAGGCCGAGGAGCCCCCCAGCCTCGGCGAGGGCCTCTTGGTCGCCGGTGACCAGGTATCGGTCGAACGTCGAGCCCACAGTGTTGAGCCGCCAGAGATAGTCGAGTTCCGGCCACGCGGCCAACAGAAGGATGCCCGAGAGAAGGACGGCCATCCACACGCGGCTTCGCGCGACGCGGGGCGGGTGGCCCGGTGCAGGCGTTGATCGATCGAAAGAGGTAGTGGATGCCACGTGGGGCTCCGCCTCTCGGGCGTGCGGGCGAGGATCGCGCCGGCAGACGATAGTGCGAGTGAGAACTGCGCCGGCAGATGATAGCAGCTGCGGTATGCTCGTGGTCGAACGAAGGAGGAGATCGGGGTGATCGGAGTGGCGACTATCCGCGCCGGAATGACCGCCGCGCGAAGCGCGTGGGCCGTCGCGTGGGCGGTCGTGAGAGACGCCGTGACAGGTGCTGCGGCGTGCGTTGCGGCAGGCCTTGCGACGGGCGGCATGCCGGCAGTGGTGGCGGCGGGCGTGCTGGCGGTAGGTGTGACGCTGAGCGGGTGCGGGCCCTGGTGGGACGCCGGCCGGCCGTTGGGGCCGACGGCCCCTCCTTCCGATACCTCGCCGGCCATGGCCCGGCAGCTCGATCGCTCCGACGACCTCGACCCCGTACCCGGCCTGGTCGCGTCGATGAGCGCCCGTGAGAAGTCGGCGCAGCTGCTCCTGATCGGATTCGCCGGAGCAGACGTGTCGCCGGAGCTCCGCACTCTTCTCGAGCAGGGTCCGGTGGGAGGTGTGATCCTGTTCGACCGGAACATCCGGTCGGGCTCCGACCTAGTGGCCTTGACGTCGTTGTTGCAGGAATCGGCCCGTCGAGGCGGGTCGGGTATTCCCCTCCTCGTGGCCATCGATCAGGAGGGTGGCCCGGTGCGCCGCATCCGCGAAGGGGTACCCGAGGTGCCCGCGGCCCGGACGCTGGGTGAATCTGCATCTCCCGACGAGGCGCGGACGCTCGCGACCGAATCCGCGAAGGCGCTTCTCGCGCTGGGCATCAACACCAACCTCGCTCCCGTGGCGGACGTAGTGTCGGACTCGACATCGTTCCTCTACCGACGCACGTACTCGGGCGATCCGGATGTGGTGAGCGCCTACGTCGCCGCGGTCATCGAGGGGCAGGAGGCCGCGGGGCTCGTGTCCGTGGTGAAGCACTTTCCTGGACACGGGAGCGCTCCGGGCGATTCGCACGCGGGTGCTGTGTGGTCGGAAGTGGGTCGCGGGGAGTTCGAGGAGGTGCACCTCCGGCCGTTTCGAGAGGCTGTGACGGCAGGCGTCCCTGTGGTGATGCTCTCGCACGTGGTTGCGCCCGCCCTCGGGTCCGAGGCGCCCTCGTCGGTATCGTCAGAGGTGGTGCGATTGCTGCGCGACGACCTCGGGTTCGCGGGGGTCGTCCTTACCGACGACATGGAGATGTCGGGGTCCGCCGGAGCGGGGAACGCGGCGGTGGCCGCGGTGCGGGCGGGCGTTGACATGGTACTCGTGGGGCACTCCGCGCGGGAGCAGAGCGACGCCCTCGAGGCGCTGACCTTGGCCGCGGGGATGGGATCGCTGTCGCCTTCCCGCCTGGACGAAGCGGTCACCCGGGTGCTCCGGCTCAAGATCGCCTTCGGTCTGCTACCGGGCGCGGCTTTCTAGGGCCGGGACGCCTGGTAGTCCTTGAACAGGCTCCGGAAGGCGTCTCGCGCCTCGCGTCCCTCGTCGAAGTGGGGGTTGCCGGCGGCAACCGTGCCCTCCGTCCACATGGCGTCTATGCCTTCGATGGTCTGCTCGATGCGGTACAGCATCTCGTCGGAAGCCTGGAATATCAGGTCGTCGGCGGACCGGTATTGCACCGGCGGATCTATGAGGGCGAGCTCGTCGAGAGCGGTCGCTACGTCGTCGTGCAGTTGCTGGAGGTCTCGGGTGACGCCGGCGGGCACGCCCGGAGCGGTGTTGTTGATTTGATCCGCCAAGCCGGGTATCTGTCCGTCGGCATACGCGAGTGCCGCTTCCAGCCGATCGAGGGCGGCGACGTAATCGGCGACGACGGTCTGCTGTCCGTCCGCGGTGGTGCCGGTGCTTCCGGGATCGTAGCCGGGCACTGTGGCTGTCGTCGGGCTGCCGTCGCTCGCGTCGGGCGTCGATATCGTGGTGGTCCCGTCGTTCATGAGGGTGGTGGTCACTGAGACGACCGGGTCGTCACGGTTGGAGGAGCCTCCTCCGGAGGTCACTATGATCACCACCAAGCCGATCAGGGAGACCACGATGAGCCCGCCCATGGTCAACAGGAACGGCATGACCCAACGCGGACGCGGTTCGCCCCCCGACGAGGGGCGGGGGGGCTGGGGCTGCATCGGAGGCTGGTACTGGGGTTGGGGTTGGTACTTGGGCTGCTGTGCCGTCGCGAACGGCGGAGGCGCGGAGGGCGGCGCCTGTTGGAACGGAGGCGGCGCCTGCGCTGGAGGCGGCGGTTGGAACGGAGGCGGGGGCGCCGGAGGAGCAGGGGGCGCCGATGGTGGAGCGGGGGGCGCCGACTGGTGCGTGGCGAGCGCCGCCGCGACGCTGGCCCCGCAGTACTTGCAGAAGCTCTTGCCTTCCTCGAGGCCCTTGCCGCACTCTGGGCAGAACATCGCCACCTCCCTCTGCTCCCGCCGGCCTGAGCGTCAGGCGGCGGTGGTAGGAACCCCCACACCTTCGTACGTGAAGCCTAAACCCAATAGCGTCTCCCCGTCCAGAGCATTCCGTCCGTCGATGATCACCGGACGTCGCATGGTCCCCTTGAGGCGGGCCCAGTCGAGGTGCACGAACTCGGGCCACTCGGTCACGAGCACGCAGGCGTCGGCTCCATCAAGTGCTTCCGCCGCGGAGCCGGCGTACGTGATGGTGGGGAGCACGGCCTTGGTGTTCGCGACGGCTACCGGGTCGAAGGCCACCACGTCGGCGCCCGTGACCTCGCACACGTTGGCAATCACCTGCCACACTCGCGAAAGGTCTGCGTCGCCGGAGTATGTGGGCGGGGTGTCGACGCACACGTAGATGAACTCGCCCTCACGGTAGGCTGCGACCGGGTCGGAGGTGAAGGTGAGCCGCTCGCGGTCATGCAGGCTGCGGTCACAAGGCCAACGTACCCGGCTCCGATCACGGTCAGACGACTCATCCTTGCTCCTTGAGGAATTGGACCGCGGCCTCGGCCAGAGCGTCCGCGATCTTCTGTCGGTATGAGGAGGTGGCCAGCAACCGATCTTCATCCGGGTTCGACATGAAGCCGATCTCCGGGATGATGACGGGCACGTCGGACCAGTTGAAGCCTGTCATGTCGCTGCGGGCGTCGATCCCGCGATCTTGAGCGCCGGTAGCCGCGATGAGGGCCGACTGCGCCAGCTGTGCCGCGCGCTTGGAGGGGGCGGCGATGTCGTCGGTCCAGCCGCGGGTGACAGCGGGATAGAGGACGTGGATGCCCCGTGCCGCGCCGTTCTCGGCACCGTCGGCGTGCACCCGTATGTACAGGTCGGCCTTTGCCTCGTTCGCTATGCGGGTGCGTTCTATGTTGGAGAGGTCCACGTCCTGGGTGGTGCGGGTCATGATCACGGTGACGCCCTTGGCCTGCAGCGCGTCGCGGAGCATAAGCCCTACGGCGAGCACCAACTCGCTCTCGGGCACTCCGGTGGCCACCCCGGCCGTGCCCGATGAGACCTTGGCTTTGGTGGTAGCCGAGCCGGGACCGATGGGCTCCTCGGCATAGTTGCCCCGTCGTTGGTGACCGGGGTCGATCACTACCACCCAGCCGCTGTTCGCGGCGACCGTCGTGGGGGTGGTCGTGGGTGTCGTGGTCGCGGAGGTCGTATCGGTGGTCTCCACTGTGGAGGGGCGCGGAGGCAAGGTGTGGGTGCTCGGCGCGGGCAGCGATACCGTGGTGGTGGTCACGCCGGCCGCGACCAGCGACGTTCCCGGTGGCGTGGAAGGCGCCGTCTGGGAGGGCTCACGCAGCGACACGACCGCAGCCGCAGCCGCGGCCGCCAGGAAGAACACGAGTGCGATGATCGCCGCGGCGATCTTGAGGCGTCCTCGGAGGGCCTTCCTGCGCCGGAACTGCTCCAGCACTTCGGCCGTGGACGCGTCCCTGGGTGGTCGGTTCGCCATGCGCAGAGTGTACCAGAGGGGGTGCGTACGGCGCCGTGGCCGGCTGGGCGCCGCGGTCGGTACGGCGCGGGACAGCCGGCTGGGCGCCTCGGGCTACCTGGTCTCAGGCGGCGCCGCGGAGAAGGGGTTGGCACTCCTGCAGGCCCAGGCGGACGGCGTGGTCGGCCTGTTGCACCAGGAGGGCCAGGTGGCTCACCTCGGTGGGAGTTATCACGCTCGACTTGCCGCCGAGCCGCGCGAAGGTGTCGAGCTCGCTGAGAGCGCAGCGGCTTCGGAGCATGAGCTGCCGGTAGTCATGGGCCGAGGTGGCTTCGAGCCCGCAGGCCACGTTGGTGAGGGCGTCGAGCGCGGCGCGGCGCATCTGGGAGCGCAACCCGGGTGAGCTGTTCAAGGGGAACTTGGAGGCCAACTGATCCACGTGGGTGGCGAGGTTGCCGAGCCGTGCGACGGCCTTCTGGGTGGCGTACTCGATCTCCGGCCACCCTCGGGGCTCTTCCGGCACGATCGCGATGTGAGACTGCTCGTTCACCGTTCGTTCCCTTTCGGTCGTTCTTGACTTCTTGAACGACCGGTCCCCGCCTTTGGTTACGGGATTCTCTGCACCATATCGGCCGCCCTGAGCGGGGAGTCGCGCCACGCCATCGTGGTGTTCCTCCCCGCGTCCTTGGCGGCGTACATCGCGTCGTCAGCCTTCCTTACGAGTTCCTGCAGGGTGTCGGCGTCCTCGGGGAACACGGCGATGCCCACGCTGATCGTCACGGGTGGCAGCGTTTGTGAGGTGATGGTCGACACGGCGATGCGGATGCGCTCGGCGACCACCCACGCGCCAGACAGGCCGGTGTCGGGGAGGATCACCGCGAACTCCTCACCGCCGATGCGGCAGCCCACGTCATACGCCCGCACGCACTCCAGGATCGTGCGCCCGACCTCAGCCAGCACCGCATTTCCCACCGGGTGGCCGTGGGCGTCGTTGATGTGCTTGAAGTGGTCGAGGTCGGCGATGATCAGGGTGGTCGTGGCGTCCTGGCGCCCCGCCCGGCTGATCTCAGCTCGCAGAAGCTGGAAGAAGTAGCGCTGGTTGGCGAGGCCGGTGAGCGCGTCGAAGACGGCCAAGTGCGCCAAGTGTCGGTTCGCTCGGTAGAGCGTGAAGCGCGCCACCCCGTAGGCGAAACCTCCCACACTAACGCCGGCAACCACGCAGGCCAGACGGAATAGGGGCTCCTGGTCAGGCTTCCACTCCAGCATGTCGGCGACCACCCAGGGGAAGGTGAGACCGACGAGCGCGCCGAACGCGAGCATGTAGAAGAGGATCCAGCCCATAGCCACATCCTTGCTCGTGACCACCGGGGGGATGGCTTCCTTCCCCACGGGCGGGAGGTGGTCTTCCGGGTGTGCATTCTGAGCCGATTCCACGAGGCTCCTTCGAGTCGCTTCCATAGGTATCGGAAACGCGGCACACGGGGTTGAGTCGTTCGTCGTGGACCGCGCCGTCGTGCGCTACAGGTCGCGGCGGCGGAAGAGCAGGGCGGCTCCCACGAGACATGCCGCGAGGTAGAGCAGGCCGTAGAGCAGCGCGCCTGTCTCCACTCCCTTGGGAGCTCCGAACGGACCCGTGAGGAACTCCCCAACCAGGGCCATACTGCCGGGGGTGAGCCGCCCTAGTGCCATCCGGAAGAAGGTGTCGGTGGGAGCCAGGTAGTGCACCGCATCGCCTATAGCGGCGGCTGTGTCGTTACCCAAGAACGTGCCGATCTGCTCGACGATGCCGCCGATGAAGGCGACTCCAAACAGCATCAGCCCGGTGATGCCAGTGGCGATCTGTGGCAGGGTCGACGTGGCGAGCGCTACGATCCCGAGCACGATCAGGCCCTGAGCGAGAAGCAACAGGAGGGCCTGCTCCGGGTGAGGCGGGGCGTATCCGGAGAAGACTCGAGTGAGCAGCAGCAGACTTCCACTCAGTACGATCGTGTAGACGACGAGCACGCTCGCGTACCCGAGGAATCGCCCCATGAGCACCTGGACGCGGGCCACCGGTCTCGTGACGATGGTCTGGAGGGTGCCGTTCTCGGCGTCTCCCGAGATCATGCCCGCTCCCAGGAACACCACGAGCATCGCGCTGAGGAAGCTGCTCACGAAGAGGCCGAAGCTCAGCATCTGATACGCGGCCAGGTCGCGGTAGAAGTCGGGGTCGAGGGCCATGCCCAGGGCTCCGACCCCACCCATGGATGTGGTGTCGGGTTGCACGTCGAACTGGCGGAAGGCGTAGTACGTACCTGTGCCGTAGAGGGCGACGAAGGCCACAGTCAGGAGGAACCCCATGAGGATCGTCCGGCGCCGGACGCCCTCTTTCCAGGTGAGCCCCGCCAAGAGGAGCACCTGGTCGGCTCGAGTGCGAAGATCGTCGAGTCGCCCGCTCCGGCTCATGCGCGCGCTTCTCCGTTGACGCCGGGGTGTCGCCCCTGCAGGAGTTGCACGAAGGCCTCCTCGAGCGACTGGCGGGCGAAAGCCACCTCATACACGGGGAGCCCCGCGTCGACCAGCGTGCGCACCACGGCGGGCACCTCGCCCGCCGCGACTCCGGGCAGCGTGATGACCCCCGCGGCGTATGTGGGAGGTGCGAGGTTCGAAGGCAGCAGGGCGGCGATGGCGTCGAAAGCGCCAACCGGCAGTTCGCCCACCCGCACGCTCAGACCGGGGACCTGGAGCAGGTCTGTGGTGGCGCCCTGGGCGATCACCGAACCCTTGTCGATCACCGCCAGCCGGTCGCACACCCGTTCCACCTCAGTGAGCAGGTGGCTGTTCAGGAACACGGTCATGCCGCGGTCGCGCAGATGCGTGAGGATGTCGCGCACGTCCCTCCGACCGATGGGGTCGAGTGCGCTCGTGGGCTCGTCCAGGAACACCAGCTCGGGATCGCCCACGAGGGCCTGCGCCAGACCGAGTCGCTGCTGCATGCCTTTGGAGTACTCGCCGATCCTTCGGTCGCCCGCGGCGTCCAGCCCCACCAGCTCGAGGAGCCGTGCGTCTTCCGCTCCGACCCCCATCAGTCGCGCGTGCAGGCGCAGGAGTTCTCGGCCGGTGAGCCACTGCGGGAAGCGGAACTGCTCGGGCAAATAGCCGAGCCGGCGGTGCACCGCTCGGGACCCCGGTTTGCCGCCCAGCACCTCCACCTGCCCTCCACTTGGGTGCACGAGACCGGTGAGTATCTTCACCAGCGTCGACTTGCCTGCCCCGTTCGGGCCCAGGAAGCCGAACACGCTGCCGCGCTCCACGCGCAGGTCGACCCCGGCCAGCGCCAGCGTGTCGCGGTAGTTCTTGCGCAGGTCGAAGCAGACGATGGCGGCGGTCGAGCCGGCGGCTGCGGCGGTGGGGGCGGCGCCGGCGCCGGGTGGGGGTGGGGTGGGTGGGCCGTCCATGGCTTCAGAGTATAACGCTGCCGGGTAGCGGCGGCCCGGCCGGCCCGGGTCAGCCGATGAGACGCCGTCGCATGTGGCGAAGGGCCAACTCCACGAACACCAGGGTCGCCACGGCCACGTAGGCCAGCTGCAGCAGGGAGTGTGGGCCGAGCCGGTCGAGCATGATGCTTCGGGTGAGGTCGATGGCCGAGGTGAGTGGCACCGCCCAGGCGATCGGCTGGAGCATCTCCGGGATGCGCGAGAGTGGGAAGAACGCCCCTGTGAGCATCTGCGCGGGGAAGATGATGCCGCTCAAGAAGAAGTTGAAGTACTCGGTCTGGCGCACCTTGCTCGTGATCAGCAGGGAGAGCGCTCCGAACTGCATGCCCACGAGGAACTGTAGGGCGAGGATCACGGGGGCCCAGATCAGTTCGAGGCGGCCGAAGGCCGCCAGACTCACCATGATCGCGGCGGCGGCCAGCGTCGCACGCGACGCCCCCCAGCAGATCTCGCCCATGCTCACCTCCTCCGGGTTCACCGGCGTGGAGATGATGGCGTCGAACGTGCTCTGGAACGACATGCGGAAGTACGAGCCGTAGGTACACTCGAACGTGGCTTGGAGGATGGCGGAGGTGACGATGATGCCTGGGGCTACGAAGGTGAGGTAGTCCACGCCGTCGATCTCGCTCACGTAGAACCCCACCCCGAGGCCGAGGGCGAGCAGGTAGAGGTAGGGCTCGATGAGCGGCGGGAACAGGTTCGTCTTCCAGAGCTTCACGAAGACGAAGGCGTCGCGGTACCACACTTGGAGGAACCGCGGGCCCACAGCGGCGATGCCCCGTTTGGGGCGGGCTCGCGCGCCGTCGGGCGCCCGCGATGGGTCGGGGCAGGTCCGGGCGGCCGGAGACGCCGCCGCCGCGGTCGCCTCGGTGCCCGATACGTGCGGGCCGGCAAGACCTCTGGGGTCGTCGGGTTGCACGGCTCCGGGCTGCGTCATTCCCGTATCTCCCGGCCGGTGAGCTTCAGGAACACGTCCTCGACCGACGCGGCGCGCAACCGGCTGTCGCGGTCGGCGTAGCGGGCCACGAGCGGGGCCAACGATTCGCTCGACGCGCCGTAGAGGTAGAGGCGCTGCCCGCTGCGCTGGCGTTCGAGGTCGGGTCGATCCGCCACGATCTCGTCCTCGACGCGGGAGTCCGCCACGATCTCCAACACGAACTCGCCCACGTGCCGGCGCACCAGTTCGAAGGGACGGCCTTCTGTGATCATGCGGCCGCGATCCATGATGTAGAGCCGGTCGCAGAGCTTCTCGGCCTCTTCCATGTAATGGGTGGTGAGCAGGAACGTGATGCCCTTCTCGCGCAACTCGAGCAGACGATCCCAGATCAGGTGGCGAACCTGGGGGTCGAGGCCGGTGGTGGGCTCGTCGAGTATCACCACGTCGGGCTCGTTCAACAGTGCACGGGCGATCACAAGGCGCCGCTTCATACCTCCCGAGAGATGCATGATCACGGTGTCGCGCTTCTCCCAGAGTTCCATGAACTCGAGGAGCTCCCTGGCCCGCTCGGGAATCTCCGGTCCACGCAGGCCGAAGTAGCGCGCATAGATCATCAGGTTGTTCCACACCGAGAGGTCGGGATCGAGGTTGTTCTCCTGGGGGACGACCCCGAGACGCCTCTTGATGCTGCGCGCATCGGCGAGGACGTCCGTTCCGAAGACCCGTAGGCTCCCCGCCGTGGGCTCGGCGAGGCAGTAGATCATCTTCATGAGGGTGGTCTTGCCGGCTCCGTTGGGACCCAGGAAGCCCAGAAAGTCCTGAGGTTGCACATGGAACTGCACGTCGTTGACCGCGACGAGATCGCCGTAGCACTTGAACAGGCCTCGGGCTTCGATCAGCGCCTTGGGTGGGGTGGCATCGTCCATGCGGTCATACTAGCAGTACGTCCGAGCAGTACGTCCGAGCAGTACGTCCGAGCGGTGCGTCCGAGCGGTGCGTCCGAGCAGGACGCTCGAGCAGCACGTCCGGGCTGACGTCCGTCGGGCCTTCCCTTCTTTGACGTGGGCCTGTCGGCCTGTTTTACTCTGGCGACCATGGACCGACTCCTCCACGACGATCCCTCCGGCGCGGAACGGCCCACCCGGCCCCGGGTGATCGTTCTGCAGCACTCCGAGCGCGCGCCGCTCGGGGCTCTCGAGGCCGTCCTTCGTGAAGGCGCTGAGCTCTTGGTGTACCGGTTGTGCGAGGGCGGCCCCGACGAGGCGGCCGCCTGTGCCACCCTGGAGGAATCGATGGCGGGAGTCGGCTACGACGGGTTGATCGCTCTCGGTGGCACCATGGGACTCTACGAGCGGGAACGATTCCCCTGCCTTGAGGTGTCGCTTCGCGTCATTGCCGACGCCGTGCGCCGCGACGTGCCCATCCTCGGACTCGGACTCGGGTCGCAGGTGCTGGCGGAGGCTCTAGGCGCGCCCGTGTTCAGCGGCATCAACAGGGGCATCCCGCAGGAGATGGGGTTCATGTCGCTCTACCTCACTCGGGCCGGCGGCTCCGACCCCGTGATGCGCATCTTCGGCGTGAACGACCCTCAGCTCTTCTGGCATCGCGACACCCACGACGTGCCCGACGACGCCGAACACCTGGCGTCGACCTCGCTCTACCAAGTGGCGGCCTTCCGCTGGGGCCGCTGGGCCTACGGTCTGCAGTTCCACTTGGAGGCGACGGCCGAGATGGTGGAGCGATGGGTCGCCGAAGATGAGCAGGCTTTGGTCGCGCAGGGCATCGATCCCGCCTCGGTCGTGGCCCAGGCGTGGATGCTCGACGAGGTCATCGAGGAGAAGGCCCGGCGGCTGGGCGGGCTCTTTCTCGAATGGGCGCGGGAGCGTTCGCCTCGCTAGCGAGTCGTCACGCGGGCGGGATGCGCAACGCCTGCCGCACCAAGGCGATCGCCTCCTGCGGCGACGACGCGTACCAGATGCCCTCGCTGCCCTCGTCCCGCGACACGCGCCAGCCGTCGAGCACTACCACGGGCCGCCCCAACTTGGCGGCCAGGCCCATCTCGGAGAGCGTGCCGTACTCGCCGCCTACCGCGATCACCGCGTCGCCGCTGCTGACGACCGCGAGGTTGCGGGCGTGGCCGATGCCGGTGGTGACGACCATGTCGAGGTGTGGATCGGCCGCGGAGCGATCGTGACCGGGGAGTATGCCGAGCGTGCGCCCGCCCGCCGCCTTCGCGCCTGAGGCCGCCGCCGCCATCACTCCGCCGAGGCCGCCGCACACCAAGACGGCGCCCATGCCGGCAACCAGCCGCCCGACCTCCTCGGCAGTCGAGTACTGCTCCGCGGAAGCGCGGCCCGCTCCGATCACGCTGATGTAGAGGTCTACCATGTGATGCAGGATACCACCGGGGTCACAAGCCCGTGCTCGGATGCGCGCCGAGCACGGCGCCGAGGAGTTCGAGGGCGAGCACCTTGTCGAGAGGTTCGTTCCAGTTGCCGCACTTGGGCGACTGCACGCATGAAGGGCACCCTTCCGTGCAGCCGCAGTCTCGAACGAGGGCGATGGTGTCGCGGAACCACTGTTCGACCCGGTCGAAGCCCTGGCGGGCTATGCCCACGCCCCCCGGGTGACCGTCGTACACGAAGATGGTGGGCAGCTCGGTCTGAGGGTGGAGCGGGGTGGAAAGGCCGCCGATGTCCCAGCGGTCGCACATGGCGAGGAGGGGGAGCAACGCGATCAGCGCGTGCTCGACGGCGTGAAGGCCGCCGGGCAGCCGGGGCAGCCGGCTCTCGTCCGTGACCATCTCCAACGGGAAGGTGAACCAGACCCCTTCGGTGACGAAGTGCTGGGTGGGAAGGTCGAGCTCCTCGGTGCCGAGCACCTCGTCACCGCCGCGCCGCTTCTTCTGGAACGCGATGACCCGGCTGCTCACCGCAAGGGTGCCCAGGTGCATGGTCAGGGGGCCGAACGGCTCGCGAAGCGTATGCGCGAGGATCTCGGTTGACGACTCCTTGCGGGGGTGCGTGTAGTACGAGTCGAAGAAGCGTCGAACCGCCGCCACGCGCCCCTCGATGTCGAGGTGTTCCACCAGGTACGTGTCGCCCATGTGCAGATAGACCGCTCCCGGGTGAAGGAACATGAAGGCGGTCTCGGCCTCCTGCGAGCCGATGATGTCTCCGGTCTCGCCATCGACGATGGTGAATTGATCGGGCGACGAGGAGCGCAGGCTGATCTCGCCAGCTGGGTAGCCGTCGCCGCTCACCAGCCAGCTGTCGAAGCCGGTGCGCAGGCCGCCGTTTCGTACCTCTCGCTCCGCCGCCTCCGCGAGCCCGGGGCCGAAGAACTCCTCGTCTTCCGCTACCAACGGCGACTCGTAGGCGGCCGCGACCAGGTGCCGGCCGTGGATGAACGGGTTGGCGTAGTCGATGGTGGCCGCCTCGACCGGCCGGCTCAGGAGCTCCTTGGGGTTGCGCACAAAGTACTGTTCGAGAGCGTCGTTGCCGGCCACCATGATGGCCAGGCTCTCGCCCTTGCCGCGCCCGGCTCGGCCCCACTGCTGCCAGAGACTGGCGATGGTGCCGGGGTAGCCGACGGTGATCACCGCATCGAGCGCGCCCACATCGATGCCCAACTCGAGAGCGTTGGTGCTGACCACCCCCAGCAGATCACCTTCGAAGAGGCGCTTCTCGATGCCTCGTCGCTGCTCGGGCGTGTACCCGGCACGGTATGGGGACAGGCGTTTGGCCAGGCCTTGATCGTGTTCTGAGAGTTTGTCCGCCGCGTATTGGTTGACGAGTTCGGCCGCCTTTCGTGACTTGGTGAAGCAGATGGTGCGCACCCCGTTCCGCACGAGTTCAGCGAGCAACTCCGCGGCCTCCACGGCGCTGCTGCGTCGCAGGTTCAGGCGCTCGTCGGCGAGGGGCGGGTTCCAGAGGATGATCTTGCGGCGGCCGAGTGGGGCTCCGTCGTCGTCGATAGGCGTGACGGGCAGACCGGTGAGCCGCTCCGCATGCTCCGGAGCGTTGCCGATCGTGGCCGAGGCCATGATGAAGCGGGGCTCAGCTCCATAGAAGGCGGCGGTCCGGCGGAGGCGGCGAAGCACGTTTGCGACGTGGCTGCCGAAGACCCCCCGATACGTGTGGGCCTCGTCGATCACCACGTAGGCCAGGTTGAAGAAGAAGTCTCCCCAACGCTCGTGATGGGGGAGCATCGCCATGCTGATCATGTCGGGGTTGGTGAGTAGGAGCCTCGCGCGCTTGCGCGCGAGGCGGCGGGCTTCGGCGGGAGTGTCGCCGTCGTAGACGGCCAGCTCGATACGGCCGCCCGCCAGGGGACGCAGCCGGCGCAGCTGGTCTTGAGCGAGCGCTTTGGTGGGATAGAGGTAGAGCGCCCGCGCCGTAGGTTCGCGATGCAGGTGGTCGAGCACCGGGAGGTTGAAGCAGAGACTCTTGCCCGACGCGGTTCCCGTGGTGACTATCAGGTTGCCGCCTCCCCGAGCCTCATCCCAGCACGAGCGTTGGTGGGTCCAGAGTTCTCGGATACCCATGGCGCCCAGGGCCTCTTCGAGGTGGGGGTGGAGTTCGCCCGTGGGCACCGCCGCGGTTCGACCAAGCCGTGAAGGCAGCACGAGTTCGGCGCTCACCTGTTCGTACGCCTCGCTCGGGAACATGTCGAACAGTGCCTTGTTGTTCAATCTCAAGAACCTCCGAATACGAGAGTACACTTCGCCACGGACATCGACCATGCGGACCACCCGCCCTCTCACTGCAGTTGTTCACGACCTGGGCCCGCAGAGGCGCTGGTGAACGCCGGTGGCGCCGGCTCGGATCACCTCAGTCGTGCGTTTCTCGGAATGCTAGAGGTGCCTGCGGCTTCCGAACATGCGTCGGAAGGTGGAGCATGATGCTGCAGGGGGCAGCGGACTGCTCGCCGCGGTGCCCCGCGGTGCCCCGCGATGGCGCACGGTGCCCCGTGTGGCGCCCCACGGTGCCCCGCGGCGCCCCAGCCCACGGTGCCCGCAGTGGGCCGACCGCCACTGCTATACTTCCGCGACCATGGCAGACGGTGTGAAGTACTTCATCGCGTGTGACTTCGACGGCACGGTCACGGAGGAGGACACCCTCGACCTGCTCGTGGAGCACTTCGCCCCGGGAGTGTGGGAGATCGCCGAAGCGGGACTGAAGGCCGGCACTCTCACTCTCAATCAAGCGATGATCGACGAGTTCCGCAACGTGCGGGTGAGCGAGCGCGATGCGGTCGAGTACGTGCTCCGCACGGCGGAACTCCGCGCCGGGTTCGAGGAGTTCGTGCGGTGGGCGGCCGAAGCCGGTCACGAACTCGTGATCGTGAGCGCGGGCTTCCGCGTGCTGATCGACGCGGTGCTCGCCCGCGCCGGGCGGGCGCACCTTCACGTGCACGCCGGCGACGCACTCTTCACCACCCAGGGCACCACGTTCTGGTTCCCCCCATCATCGGCCGATTGCATAGAAGAGTGCGGGCACTGCAAGCGCGACACCATCGCGGCCCACGCCCCGTTCCCTGGTCCACTCGTATATATAGGCGACGGCTACTCCGACCGGTGTCCCGCGCAGGCGGCCGATATCGTCTTCGCCCGCCGGTCCTTGGCGGAACACCTGGATCGAGAGGGTGTTCCCTACCATCACTTCGAGGACTTCCATTCGGTCGTGCGAGTTCTCGACGAGGAGTGGGCCGGCTCATCCGCGGCCGACGCCACCGCCACCGCCACCACCGCCGTCGACGCCACCGACGCCCCGCTCGCTGAATCCAGCGGCACTCCGCTCCCCACCGCCACCGACGCCCTGCCCGCCGGATTCGCCGGCTCCACCGAACCACTGGCGGAGCTGTTCAACACGAGCAAGGCCGTGATGGGCCTCGTGGACCCCACTACCGCGCGCATCATCGACGCAAACGAGGCGGCCTGCGCCATGTACGGATACTCCAGGGAGGAGTTCCGCGGCATGCCGGTGAGCCGGCTGAACGATCTGCCGGAGGACACGTGGCGCGACCAAGTCGAAGGGGGATGGGAGGGGCCAGACATCGCGCGCCGCTTCCGGAACAGGCTTGCCAGCGGGGAGGTACGAGAGGTAGAGACCCACTACACACACATCCATCGGGGCGGCAGGAGGCTCTTGCTGGGCATCACCCGTGACGTCACGCACAGCATACGGGCTCGCGAAGCCCTGGAGGAGAGCGAGGCGCGGTTCCGTCTGTTGGCGGAGAACTCGCCCGACGTCATCTTCAGCTTCCGCCTCACCGAACCCCGGGGGTTCACGTACATGAGTCCCGCCGTGACCGGCATCCTCGAGGCGTCGCCCGAGGAGTTCTACGCCGACCCCGGATTGATGTTCTCGATGCTGCACCCAGGGGACGAAGCGCCGATCGAAGCCATGGTGAGGCGGAACCTCCCGGAGGCGGCAGCTATCGAGATCCGGTTGCACACGCCCTCGGGGCGCCTGGTGTGGGCCGAGCTGAGCTCGGCTTTGAGGCGCGACGCGGCGGGGATCCCCGTGGCCATCGAAGGCGTGGCGCGCGATATCACGGCCCGAAAGCGACAGGAAGAGGAACGCGCGTTCCTGCTCTCCGCGGTCGAGCAGATGGACGAGGTCGTGGTGATCACAGACACCGACGCGACTATCGTCTATGTGAACCCCGCCTTCGAGCGCGTGACCGGCTACTCTCAGAAGGAGGCGATGGGGCGGAACCCTCGCTTCCTCTCGAGTGGGCGGGAAGAGATCGAGTTCTACCAGGAACTCTGGGCCACGATCTTGGCGGGGCGGGTGTGGACCGGTCGCTTCACGAACCGTCGCGCGGACGGCCGGACATACGAGGAGGAGGCGTCGATCTCCCCCGTGCGCGACGCGGAGGGGCACATCGTCAACTACGTGGCGGTGAAGCGCGACATCACGCGCGAGCTTGCGCTCGAAGGGCAGCTCATGCAGAGTCAGAAGATGGAGGCGGTCGGCCGTCTCGCCGGTGGGGTGGCCCACGATTTCAACAACCTGCTCACGAGCATCTCGGGCTACGCCGACCTCCTCGCCGCGGAGATCTCCCCCGACGACCCGATTCATCTTGACGTTGTCGAGATCCAGAATGCCGCCGACCGTGCCGCCGATCTCACGCGTAGACTCCTCGCCTTCTCGAGGAAGGAGGTGGTGAGGCCGCGCCCGGTGGACATGGTGGTCGCCGTCTCGGGTATGTCGACGCTCTTGCGGCGCATGGTGGGGCCGCGCGTCGAGCTCGTCACCGAGTTGGTGCCGGCTCCCCTGGTCGTCCTAGCGGACCCGAGTCAGGTGGAGCAGGTGCTTATGAACCTTGCCGTGAACGCGTCGGATGCGATGCCGGACGGGGGTGTGCTCTACATCGGCGTGAGCAAAGTCACCTCGAGCGAGCGGTGCCCCGCCGACGGGGTGTCGGCGCCGGCAGGGTGCGTGAGGCTCTCGGTGCGAGACACCGGCGTAGGCATGGAAGAAGAGGTGGCCGGCCGCGTGTTCGAGCCCTTCTTCACCACCAAGGACTCGGGTCGGGGGACCGGCCTGGGCCTCGCTACGGTGTACGGTATAGTCGAAGCGGCGGGCGGGAGCGTGAGCGCACGCAGCGTTCCCGGCGAGGGCTCGGAGTTCGAAGTGTTCCTGCCGTTGTACGAGGGCCTTCCTTCGGACGGGGTCCGCTCGGGCGTCAGGGAGCGGCGCATCCCACGAGGTCGCGAGACGGTGCTCGTGGTCGACGACGAACTCCCGGTGCTGCGCCTCGCCGCGCGTACGCTGACCGGCGTCGGCTACACCGTCATAGAGGCGACCGACGCGGAGACGGCCCTGGCGATCGTCGACAGGGAAGGCGATCGCATCGACCTCGTGGTCACGGATGTCGCCATGCCCCGCATGACGGGTACGCGGCTCGCCGAGCTGCTCTCGCTGCGGCGCCCGGGCTTGAAGGTGGTGTTCGTGTCTGGATACGCTGGGGTCGGCGACGAGTCGCCGGACTACGTGGGCCGGGTGGCCTGGTTCCTACAGAAGCCTTTCGGTGCCGACGACCTCGCCCAGATCGTCCGCGAAGCGTTGGACTCCTAGCAGTCTCCTAGCGCGGCACGCGCACCAGCTGCTGCTCTACCAGTAGCTCCGCGATCTGCACGGCGTTCAGAGCCGCGCCCTTGCGAAGGTTGTCGGCCACCACCCAGAGGTTGAGGCCATGGGGCACGGTCGGGTCGCGCCGGATGCGCCCCACGTACACGGGATCGGTGCCGGACGCCATGATCGGCATCGGGTACATGCCGAGCGAGGGGTCGTCGAGCACGATCACACCCGGGGCGGAGGCCAGCAGCTCGCGCGCCCGTGCGGGCGGCATCTCGCCGGCGAACTCCACGTTCACCGCCTCCGAATGTCCGTTCTCCACCGGCACCCGCACGCACGTGGCCGTGACCTCGATGGTGTCGTCGCCCATGATCTTCTTGGTCTCGTCGGCCATCTTCTGCTCTTCCTTCGTCGAGCCGTCGTCGAGGAAGATGTCGATGTGGGGCAGGCAGTTGAAGGCGATCTGATGGGGATACACCTCCACCTGCGGAGTCATCCCCTCGAGAAGCTCATCAGATTGACGGACGAGCTCGCTGATCGCTTCGGTCCCCGTACCCGAGACGGCCTGGTACGTCGACACGACCACGCGGGTGACTCGAGCCACGTCGTGCAACGGCTTGAGCGCCACCACCATCTGGATGGTCGAGCAGTTCGGGTTGGCAATGATGCCCCGGTGGTCGCGCGCCGCGCCCGGGTTCACCTCGGGGACGATCAGAGGCACGCCGGGGTCCATGCGCCAGGCCGACGAGTTGTCGATGACCACGCACCCGGCGTCGCGCGCGATGGGGGCGTAGGTGCGGGAGATGTCGGCGCCGGCCGAGAAGAGGGCGATCTCGACCCCCTCGAAGCTGTTCTGGGTGAGTTCGTGGCACTCGACGCACCGGTCGCCGAACTCGAGTTCCAATCCGACCGAACGGGCCGAAGCCAGCGCGACCAGTTCGGAGACGGGGAACCCTCGGTGGGCCAGTATGCTGCGCATCGCCTCACCCACCGCGCCCGTGGCTCCCACCACGGCGACCCGGTATTTCTTGCTCACGTGCCCTCCTCGCCGACCCGGAAACGTCCCCTGGATTCTACCACCCTCCCTTCGGAGGGGCTTCAGCTGCGCGCCAGCCGGGCGAGGAGTACCAGACGGTCGTCTTCGGGCAGCAGCGGGTCGTGGTGGGCCGCGCAGGCGGCGATCACCGAGCAGGCTACATCGCTCAAGGAGACCACATCGCTCAAGGAGGAGGGCATCCCGACCTCCTTCACGGCCCTGACCACGCCCTCTACACCGAACAGCGTGCCATCGTGGCGGCACTCTGTCACGCCGTCTGTATAGAGGAGGAGAAGGTCTGATTCCTCGAAGGTGAACGAGGCGTCCTCGTAGCGCGTGGCCGGCTCCGCGCCCAGGGGCAGGTTGTGTGGCGCATCGAGTTCCAGCGCCCCCGACAACCCAAGCCGTAGGGGCGCGGGGTGCCCGGCGAGTCCCACGCGGACTACCCTCGCGCGCAGATCTATCGTGCAGCAGACCGCGGAGGCGAAACGCTCCTTGTGAGCGAGTAGTGGGGTCAGCAGATCGTTGGCCTTGGTCAGGAAGCGGGCGGGATCGTGCGCCGATGAGGCCAGGGTGGCAAGGCTGTGGCGGATCCTGGCGGCGGTCCCCACGGCGTCGATGCCCTTGCCCGAGTAGTCACCCGCCACGAGCGCGATCTTGTCGTCGGGCAACTCGAAGATGTCGTAGAAGTCGCCGCCCACACTCACGAGCGCCTCCGCCTGCGCAGCGCACACCCCGAGTTCCAGCCCGCCCACGGCGGGCGGCTCGACAGGCATCAGTGCTTCCTTGATCGACTCGAAGGCGGCATGTTCCGCGTCCTGAATGCGATGGCTGAGAAGCATCTTGCCCGAGACACGCCCGGCGGCTTCGAGGACCTCCTGCATCGGTCCGAACAGCTCGGGCCGGGAGTCGGCGAGGTGGATGCAGCCGATCGTGCCCTCAGGTCCGAGGAGGGGGACGATGGCGATCGACTCGTAACCTTCGGCTATACACCGGCCTCGGGGAGCAGGGGAGGTATCGGGGAAGTCGCGGGCGATGCTCTTAAGGCGTCCCCAGAAGAACGAGCCCTCAGCCGTGTGGTACGGCACTGCGGTGTCGACGCTCCCAGTGGCCACCCGCCCGCATGCGCACTCGATGTCGTCCACGACCGCCTCGTCGCGGAGATAGGTCTGTTGCGGGCCCGCGGAGGCCACGATCGGCAGCCACATGCGGGGGCCCGCGCCCGGATGCTGCATACGGACGAAGGTGCTCTCGCACCCGGTCACGTCGCGGGCCCACAGGGCGAGTGCGGTCGCAGCGGCCGTGAAGTCGGGCGCCTCGCTAAGGGAGTCCACAAGATCGGTCATGAGTTCGAGGTCACGCATAGGCTTGATTGTAGTAAAAACGGGGAGCGATGGGCAGCCGCCGCCAGTCACGCTGCCGCCGCGGGGCCTGTTGTGGCGTCCTGGCGGTGTTGAATGGCGAGAGCGGACCGTTCATCTCGAGGGGTTGACCCGCGCTGCAGAGCTGTGCTAATAGTAGCGGCAGAAGTATCTGTAGCGAAGTTGCCGGGTCACGCGCGAGGTGGCTCCGAAACAGGAGCGACCGGATGCGGCTAAGAGGGAACCGGGTGCGATACCCGGACGGTCCCGCCGCTGTGATCGGGGAGTGAGCCCGCAGGTGCCACTGTCCTTCCACCGCCGGTCCCCCAATAGGGGAGCGGGGGCAAGGAGGATGGGAAGGCGCGGGGGAGCGACGATCCGAGAGTCAGAAGACCTGCCCGAGCAGCTGGTAGGCTCCCCGTGTAGAGGGAGCCCTGCCTGGAGATGATGGCAAAGTCTCCGGCCCTAACAGGCTGGGGGCTTTTTCTTTTGCCCTCGGAACGGTTCGAACGTCGAAAGGGGCAGGAGATGGCAACGCAGATCGAACGGGCGAGGGCGGGCGAGATCACCGCGGAGATGGCTGTGGTCGCCCGCGACGAATGGCTGGAACCCGAGGTGGTGCGGGACCGCGTGGCGCGCGGCACCATCGTGATCCCGAAGAACGTGAGGCGCGATTCCCGGGTGGTGGGGATCGGTCAGGGGCTCCGCACCAAGGTCAACGCCAGCATCGGCACGTCCAGCGACATCGTCGACGTAGAGGCCGAGATCCGCAAGGCCAAGGCCGCCGAGGAGGAGGGCGCCGACACGCTCATGGAGCTCTCCGTAGGCGGCGACCTCGACGACATCCGCCGGCAGGTACTCGGCGCCACCGAGCTCCCGGTGGGCAACGTGCCTCTCTACCAGGCCTTCTGCGAGGCCACCCGCCGCTACCACGACCCCGACAAGCTCGACCCCGAGCTGCTCTTCGAGATCATCGAGCGCCAGTGCGCCGACGGCATGAGCTTCATGGCGGTGCACTGCGGCATCAACCTCTACACGGTCGAACGCCTGCGAAAGCAGGGGTACCGGTACGGTGGACTCGTGTCCAAAGGCGGCACGTTCATGGTGTCGTGGATGCTGGCGAATGGGCGCGACAACCCGCTCTACGAGCAGTTCGACCGGGTGGTCGACATCCTGCGCCGCTACGACGTGGTCTTGAGCTTGGGGAACGGCATCCGGGCGGGGGCGATCCATGACTCCTCCGACCGGGCTCAGGTGGCGGAGCTGGTCACCAACTGCGAGCTCGCCGAACTCGGGCGCAACATGGGCTGCCAGATGATGGTCGAGGGACCCGGCCACGTGCCACTCGACGAGATCGAGGGCAACATCCAGCTCCAGAAGCGCATGTCTGGCGACGCCCCCTACTACGTGCTCGGCCCCCTGCCCTGCGACATAGGCGCCGGCTACGACCACGTCACGGCGGCGGTGGGCGCGGCTTCCTCGTCGCGCTTCGGTGCCGACCTCATCTGCTACATCACGCCGGCCGAGCACCTGGCCCTGCCCAACGAGCAAGACGTGCGTGAAGGCGTGCGTGTGGCCCGGCTCGCCGTGCACATGGGCGACATCGTGAAGCTCGGGGAGCGCGGCCGCGCCCGCGACATGGAGATGGCCAAAGCGCGTCGCGACATGAAGTGGGATAAGGAGTTCGACCTGGCCCTCTTCGGCGACGCGGCCCGCGCGATCCGCGCGAGCCGCACCCCCGCCGACGAGTCCACCTGCACCATGTGCGGGAACTTCTGCGCGGCCAAGAACGCCGACGCCCTGTTCCGGGATTCGCTCTCGGCGGAGAAGGCCTGACGCGCATGACCCGTTCGCCGCTCCTCCGCTCCGCCGCCGTCACCGCCGGGGTCATCCTGGCGCTGACGGCCAGTGTGGAGATGGTTGTGCGGGCCACGGGAGTCGCGGCGTTCATCTTCCCGGCCCCCTCCGTGGTGCTCGGGTCGCTGGTGGGCGCGCCGGGGCTGTTCGCCCGGCACGCGCTGGTGACGCTGACCGAGGCCGGGGCAGGGTTGGCACTCGCGGCGGCGGCCGCCCTGCTTTTCGCGGCCGCCGCCGTCCATTCCCGCCTGCTCGACCGCCTCCTGACGCCGGTGGTGGTCGTGTCGCAGACGATCCCCGTCATCGCGCTCGCCCCCCTGTTGGTGCTGTGGTTCGGCTACGGCTTGACGCCGAGGGTGGTGATCTGTGCGCTGATCGCCTTCTTCCCGATGGCGATCGCGTCCCTGGAGGGGTTGCGGGCTACCGACCCGCGCCTGCTCCTCTTGCTCGATTCGGTGGGCGCCTCGCGCTGGGACGTCTTCTGGCGCGTGCGGCTGCCCGGTGCCGGCCCCTTTCTCGCGGCGGGTGCCCGTACCGGCGCCACGCTCAGCCTGGTGGGAGCCGTGGTGGCCGAGTGGACCGGCACCGACCGCGGTCTGGGCTACCTGGTGTTGAGCGCCAACGCCCGCCTGGCCACTGCTCAGGCGTTCGCCGCGGTGCTCCTGATCTCGCTTCTCGGCCTGGGCGCGTATGGCGCGACCGGGTTGCTCGAACGACGTATCGCATGGTGGAGACAACCGGCCGTCCTCGGCCGGACGACATCGAAGGAGACGATCTGAACATGAAGGCATCCATTCTCAGGCGCACCGCCCCCCGCTTCCGCAGCGGCCGCGCGGCCGCCTCACTCGTCGTGGCCGCTCTGGCGGCTCTGCTGCTTGCGCTCGGTTCCGCCGCGGGCTGCGGTGGCTCTAGCGGCACCACGACCACAGCCCCGGTCCCGGCGGCCTCCGACACGACCGTCGCTCCCGACACGACCGCGCCGGTGGTCACCGAGGGAGTTCCGGCGCCCGAGGTGGCCGAGATCGACCTGATCATGGACTGGGTTCCTTGGGTGCTCGACATCCCCATCGACGTGGCCCAGGCCAAGGACTTCTACGCCGACGCCGGCCTCACGGTCACCCAGACCATCCCCACCAGCCCCACCGACGTGGTGAAGTTCGTGTCCACCGGCAAGAGCCAGTTCGGTCTCTACTACGCCCCCGACGTGCTCATGGCGCGGGCCGAAGGCGCCCCGGTGTTGTCGGTAGCGGCCCTGATGGGGCACGCTCCACTGGGCCTGGCGCTCACACCCGGCTTCTCTGCCGTCACTCCCGCCGACCTGGTGGGCAAGACGGTCGCCGTGCCTCTGATCCCTTCGGTGCGGGCCTCGTACGACGCCATGCTCAAGGCCGGTGGGGTCGATCCCGCCGCGGTCACCCTCGTAGACCCGGGCTTCGACCTGGTGGCTCCCCTCCTCACCGGCACCTACGACGCGGTGGCCTTCACGGCATTCGGCGAGCTGGTGGAGGCGGACTTGGCCTCCGACGTGGAGCTCGCCTACCTCGACTTCCGCGACTGGGGGTCGCCCGACTACGCCTTCATGAACGTGATCACCAGCAGCGACTTCTCCGCTGAAAACCCGAACACGGTGCGCGCGTTCGTCGCCGCCACCCTGGCCGGCCTCGACTACGCCGCCACGCATCCCGAAGAAGCCGTCGACATCTACATAGCGGCCCACCCGGAGTTCGACCGTGACACGCTCCTCGCGCAGTGGGAGGCCACCATCCCCTCGCTCGCCCTTGCCTCGGGCGGCACTCCCGCGGGCGCGCAGGACGAAGCAGCCTGGCAGACCCTCCACGACTGGATGATCGGGGTAGGATTGCTTGCGGCGCCTCTGGACGTGGCCCCGGCCCTGACCAACGATTTCCTGCCGCGGTAGCGGGCAGTCGCAGCCGCCACGTGACGTCGTACCCGGACACGTCTATCACTCTGGCGCCGGCGCCCCCCGGGGGCGCCGGCCCGGCGCCCTCGGGGGGCGAGAGCCCCGCGGCGGCGGCCGGCGGCGTGCACGTGTGGCTCCGCGAAGTCAGCTTGGGCTATCCCACCGGTGAGGGCTTCACGTCGGTACTGGAGTGCGTCGATCTGCATCTGTTCACCGGCGAGTGCCTGGCTGTGGTGGGCGCCAGCGGGTGCGGCAAGAGCACCCTGCTGCACGCACTTGCGGGGCTCCTGGAACCCGTCAGCGGGCAGGTGAGTGTCACTCCGACTCCGGACGGACGCGCCGCCTACATGTTCCAGAACGACCTACTGTTGCCCTGGAAGAACGTGCTGGCCAACGCCTCGTTCGCCGCCGAGTCGGCGCTTCGGGGCGGCAGGCGGTGGTCGCTCCGCAAAGGACGTCGCGAAGCCCTGGAGGCCGCTCGCGAACGGGCGCTCTCTCTCCTGTGCGAGTTCGGCCTCGAGGACTCGCTTCACCTGTATCCCCACCAGCTTTCGGGAGGCATGCGTCAGCGGGTCGCTCTCGCCAGGACCCTGGCCCTGGGACGCGGTCTCATCCTGTTGGACGAACCATTCGGCAGCTTGGACGCGATCACCCGCTCCGATCTCCGCGAGTGGATGGCGCGGGTCATGGAGACGCACCCCGCCACCTGGGTCCTCGTGACCCACGATGTGGACGAGGCCGTGCAGCTTGCGGACCGGGTGGTCGTGTTGGGCGGTCGCCCGGCGCGCATCCTCGGGAGCGTGGATGTGACCCCGGCCCGCAGATACCGCGACCCTAGAGACGACCACCTCACCGGCGGCGGGCTTCGCCGCGCCGCGGCGGCGGTGCATACCCTGTTGGAACGAGGCCGGACACGATGAGCGGGCGGCGCGCGCGACGGTCTGCGATTCGCGAAAGAGAGGAACGATGAAGCACGCGGATCACGCACCTGTCCCCGAGTTCGCCGTCTGGGCGGGCCGGCCGGGCCTCCTCGCGCGAACGCTGGCCGCCATCATGCCGGTGGACGCCGCCGCCGCGGACGCCGCCGCGGCCCGTGCGGCGGAGCTGGCCATCCCGGCGGGGAGTTTGGGGAGGATGCTGGCTCTGTCAGTGCGTCTCGCGGGCATCCAGCGGAGTCTGGCACCGGCGTTCCCGCGCAAGGCCGTGGTGGTCATGGCCGGCGACCACGGGGTAGTGCGACGCGGGGTGAGCGCATTCCCGGCCGAGGTGACGCCTCAGATGGTGGCGAACTTCGCGCGCGGCCGGGCGGCCATCAACGCGCTGGCCGTCGCGGCGGGAGCTCGGGTCGTGGTCACAGACGTAGGCGTGGCCGCCGATCTGCCTGCGGTCGTCGGCCTGCGGCCGGTCACCACCGTCGCCGAGGCGCTCGCTGCCGGTGCCGTCCTGCACCGCAAGGTACGTTGTGGCACCGACGACCTGAGTTCGGGCCCCGCCATGACCTGCGAGGAGGCGACGGCCGCTATCGAGGCCGGCATCGACGTGGTAGAGGGCCTGGTCGCGCAGGGTCTGGACCTGGTGGCCACCGGCGACATGGGCATCGGCAACACCACCCCGTCGAGTGCGCTGGCCTGCGTGTTCACCGGTCGCGCGCCTTCCGAGGTCACCGGCCGCGGCACCGGTATCGATGACCCCGCCCTCGAGCGGAAGCGGCAGGTGGTGGAGGAGGCACTGGCCGTCAACCGTCCCGACCCCGCCGATCCGCTCGGTGCGCTCGCGGCTGTGGGCGGTCTGGAGATTGCCGGGATCGCGGGCGTCATCTTGGGTGCGGCGGCCGCCGGTATCCCGGTGTTGGTGGACGGCTTCATCTCCACCGCGGGAGCCTTGGTCGCCTGCGCCCTGGCGCCGGCGGCCCGGGACTACCTGATCGCCGCACATCGTTCACTCGAGCCGGGTCACCGCGTCATGCTGGAGCACCTGGGCGTCGAACCGCTGCTCGATCTCGATCTGCGTTTGGGGGAAGGCACCGGAGCCACGCTGGCCATGCCCCTGGTGGACGGCGCCGCGGCCCTCATCGGTACGATGGCCACGTTCGCAGAGGCGGGCGTCTCCGAGGCCGGGGTCTCCGAGGCCGGGGTCTCCGAGGCCGGGGTCGCCGAAGCCGGGGTCGCCGAGTCCACCGGGCTCGAAGCGGACGCAGTGGGCGCATGAGCTTCTGGCCTCGGGAGGGCGGCATCGTGACCCCGCAGGATATCGAGGACCTGGCCACGGCGGCCTGGCTCTCGGAGACGTTGTTCGCCGCGCTCGAGCTCGGCGTGTTCGAGGCTTTGGGAGAAGACGCGCTCACGGTGGACGAACTCGCCCATCGGTGCGACGCCGACCATGAGGGGTGCGGCCGATTCGTGCAGGCCCTCGCGAGCTTGGGCCTGTTGACCCTGCACGAACGGGCAGACACGGGAGAGGTGGTGGTAGCCTGCTCCACGGTCGCCCGCCGGCACCTGCTTCGGGGTGCTCCGGGCTATCTCGGCGACTCCCTCGCCTACCGGCGCCGGCTCGCCGGCACGTGGTCCCGACTCGGAGAAGCTGTGCGCCGAGGCGGCTCTCCTCTGGAGCAGCCCGCGCACGAGGACGAGGTAGCCTACCGGGCCCGGGTGCGTGACTACCTGCTGGCCATGGACGACGTGGCCCGCCACAAGGCCGGCCTCATTGCCGAACGGCTCGACATGGCCGCTCTGGCCCCCGGGTGTCTCCTCGACCTGGGCGGGGGAGCAGGGGCCGTCGCCGCCGAGCTCCTCCGGCGCAATCCGGAGTGGCGGGGTCTGGTGCTGGACATGCCGGAGGTGGTGGAGCTTGCATGCGAGGAGCTTGAACGGTCGGAGCCGGCACTGGCGGAGCCGGCACGCCAGGAGCCGAGCGGGTACGCCTCCACCGGATCTCCGCTCAGCGGGCGGTTGAGCTTCACCGCCTGCAACCTTCTGGACGAGGAGATCCCGGCGCCGCCGGAGGGCGGCACCGGCTGGGGACTCGTCGTGGCGTCGAACGTGGTGCACGCCTATTCGCATCGGGACTCCGGTCCCCTGCTCGACCGCGCCGCGCGCGCCCTCTCCGATACGGGCCTACTTCTCATACACGACTTCTTCACCGACGGTGCTGGGCGTGGCCCGGTGAAGAGCGCCCTCTTCGACCTGCACATGATGATCAACACCTACCAGGGCCGCACCTATCCCTGGCAGTGGGTGCGCGATCGGTTGGAGTCGCAGGGGTTGGTGGTGGCCGGCCCCATCCCCTTGGGCGTCGGCTTCTCGGGCTCCGCCCCCTCGGGCGCCGCTCCCTCGGGTGCAGGCGTCGGCGACGAGGACACCGTGCTCATGGCGGCGGCCCGCACGCCCGAGGCCTTGTCGGCAGTTCGTGTCGACCGCCTCGAGGTCTTGGACGGGGTCGCCCGCGACCTCGGCTTCCGTCGGACCACCGCCATCTCGCCGGAGGACGTGACCACCGCCCCGTGGGTGGAGGTGAAGTGCCGGTTCGGCTGCGCAGGCTACGGCACTGGCGGCCAGTGTCCGCCCCGCTCCCCCCGGGCGGACGAGACGCGAACGGTGCTCGCCTCCTACACTCAGGCCCTGCTCGTGGAGGGCGAGCCCCCAACCGCAGAGTTCCACCGCCGGATGCTGGCCTTGGAGCGCGCGGCGTTCCTGGGAGGAGCCCCGCAGGCACTCGCGTTCGTAGCGGGGCCGTGCCGCCTGTGCCCTGACTGCGACCCCGACGAGTGCCGCCACCCCGCCGAGGCGCGGCCTTCCATGGAGGCCGGCGGCATGGATGTCTACGCCACCGCCGCGACCGTGGGGTGGCGCCTCGAACCCGTCCCCGACCGCGAGTCCCCGGCGACGTATGTCGGGCTTCTGTTGGTGGGGTGACCGCCGTGCGCGTTCTACTCCTGCAGGCGCCGTCGGTCGAGGGCCCCCACGCCGAGATCGTGGCTCCCCTCGGGTTGGCGGCGGTGGCCGCGGCCGCCCGCGCCAGCGGCCATGAGGTGGAGCTGGTGGACCTCAACCTGGAGACCGACCCCTTCCCCGCGCTTGCTGAGGCGCTGGGGCGCGTCGACCCGCAGGCGGTGGGGATCGGCTTGCGCAACATCGACCCCTTGGCCAACAGCCGGCACTCCTTCCTTCCGGCCTTCGGCGCTCTGCTCGAAGTGGTACGGAGGGGGCTCCCCTCTGTCCCGCTGGTGGTGGGAGGTGCAGGTTTCTCCATGTTCCCGCGGGCCATCATGGAGCGGTATCCCTCGATCGACGTGGGCGTGTTCCTGGAGGGTGAGGCGACCTTCCCTGAGGTCCTGGCCGGGCTCGAACGGGGCGCCCGGCCGTCTCGCGTGAACGGGACGCTCCGCGCCGATGTGTCTCACCTCGCCGGGACGCCGGGCACGATCGTGCGGGTGCGCGATACGTCGTCCGCCGACCGTGGCACCCGCCTGATCGAGAGCCCGCCCCGCCCGTGGCTGTCCGAGGCCTCCCTCGACGTGGTGCGCACCTGGCTCCCGGAGCTTGCCGGCTCCTACGCGGGTCGCACGAGCTACGCCCCCGCGGCCGGGGTGGAGACGAAGCGGGGCTGTCCACTGGGCTGCTCCTATTGCGTGTACCCCGCGCTTCAGGGGCGCCGCCTGCGCTACCGGAGCCCAGACACGATCGTGGCCGAGGTGGAAGCTCTTCATCGCGAGACCGGGGCCGAGTGGGTGCACTTCAACGACCCGGTGCTGAACTACCCGGCCGGGCACTTCCGTGAGGTGTGCCGGCGTCTCGTGGAGCGGGGTCTGCCCGTGCGGTGGACCGGCTTCTTCCGCGAAGACGCCCTGACCCCGGCCGACGCGGAGCTTGCCGTACGGGCGGGGTGCGCCGCCTTCCAGTTCTCGGGCGACGGCACCTGCGACCGCACTCTGGCCCGGCTCCGAAAGGGCCTCACGCTCCGCGACGTGCTTGGTGCGGCACGGGCGGCGGCCCGCACCGAGGCCCTCTCCGTGTACCACTTCATGGTGAATGTGCCCGGCACCGACGCGGAGGTAGCCGCCGGCGCTCTCGAACTCGTCGATCGTCTGCACGGTATCCACGGCCCACGGGAGAACCTGGGGGCCATCGTGTTCAACAACCTGCGGGTCTACCCGGGTACGCCTCTTGCCGCGGAGCTCGTCACCGCCGGGCGACTCGAACCCGAGGACCACCTGCTGTTCCCCACCTATCACGACCCCGTGCCCTACCAGCACCTGCGCTACGAGCTGGAAGAGCGGCATCATCTGCACGCGAGCCGCCGCACCGGCGCCCGCGATCCCATCGAGGAGGCTTCCCGTTGAGTGCCCGGATCGTCCTGATCGAACACCCACGCCGGTCGAGTTGGGTGCACATGAACGATGTCGCCAACACGCCTCTCTCCAGCAGCCTCATGACCGGCTACACCGCCGCCGCGTTGCGGGCGGCCGGTCACGACGTACTCATCGTCGAGGGCAACCTGGCCCGCCTGACGGCGGAGGAGATCGCCACGCGCACCGCTGCCCACGCCCCCGACATCATCGGACTGCACCTGGTGTACGACTGGTCCGGCGGGGGCCATATCCGTGGACTCCTTGAGACAGTCGCCGCCGCCGCGGGATATGTGCCCTCGTTGACCTACGGCTTCTATCCCACCTTCGCGTACCAGCACGTGCTCGCGAGCTTTCCCGGTGTCGCCGGCGTCATCGTGGGGGAGCCCGAGGTGACGGTCGTGGAGGCGGTGACCGCGCTCCTCCAACGGCGCCGGGCCGCGGGCTCGCCGGCGGAGGCGTTGGCCGGAGTCGCCGGTACGGCGGCCAGGATCGGGGGGCGCGTGGTCGCCGCGCCGCCGCGGGCGCTGGTCGACGACCTGGACGCTCTTCCCTCCCCGGTCCGCACTCCAGAGATGCTCTCGTTGCGCGAGGTGAACCTTGCCGCGAGCCGGGGTTGCTACGGGTCGTGCACCTTCTGCACCATCAACCCGTTCTATGGCGGAGGCTCTCACTGGCGGCCACGTTCGCCCGAGAGCGTGGGGGCGGAGATGGCCTCGGTGCTCGAGGATCACCCGCACAAACGGCGGTTCTACTTCGTCGACCCCAACTTCTTCGGGCCCCGGGGTCGCGGACGGGGGCGCGTGCTCGAGCTTGCTCGGCTTATCCAGGAGCGCTTCGATGTGCGCTTCGGCATCGAGGGCAGGGTGAACGATATCGACGATGAGGTGGTGGAGGCCTTGGTCAAGGCCGGTTTCGACGAGATCCTCATCGGCCTGGAGAGCGGGTCCGACGCCACCCTGACCCGCCTGAACAAGCACACGACCGTGGAGCAGAACAGGCGCGCGCTCCGTATCCTGCGTTCGCACGGCGTCGAGCCGAACGTGGGCTTCATCATGTTCGAGCCCGACAGTTCGCTGGCCGACGTTCGGGTGAACCTGGCGTTCCTCGAGGAAGAGGGGCTGCTTGATCGTCTGAGCCTCACCGCCAACGTGCTCTACCACCAGCAGATCATGTTGGCCGGGACACCGGCCTTCCGCTCAGCCCGGGCGGAGGGTCGGCTGGTCGTGTCTCCCCACAACCCGTACGAGGGGACCATCCCGTACCGGCACCCGGAGGTGGGATTCCTCGCCGAGACGATGGCCGAGGCGTGCCGCCACGTCTTCGCTGGATTGCCGCAGGAGGTGTGGCTCCATGGCTCGGCCGCCACCACGCCCGGCGTCGCCTCCGGCTCGAGCGCCGCCACCGTCACCGGCTCCGGGACAACCGCGCCCACAGCGGGCGCCGCTACCGCGCTCGCCCCCAAGCTCGCCGTCCTGAACGAGCGCCTGGTGGCCACCTTCCACGAGCTCTTGGAGGGACTGCAGGACGGAAGCATCGCGCCGGAGCCCTCGGTCGCCCGGGGTGTGTGGGATGAGGTCCACGGCCTGGTGGCGTGGGTGTTGGCTTGAGGGCTAGAGGTATGAGACTCGGCAGGGCCAAGATCGTCGACAGAAGGCTCACAGAGCAGCAGCCGTGTCCCCCAAGAGCTGCACGTGAAGTGTCCGTGGCCGTTCGAGTTCCGTGCGTACATCGCGGTCTT
>Ga0180009_10000273_pt1 | contig 74176 bp, 74 predicted proteins | sample OS_PC_MetaG_FD_123537 | JGI IMG/M metagenome (GOLD analysis project Ga0180009, IMG submission 123537) | Groundwater microbial communities from the Aspo Hard Rock Laboratory (HRL) deep subsurface site, Sweden - OS_PC_MetaG | ecosystem: Environmental > Aquatic > Deep subsurface > Groundwater... | reverse complement strand
TGTTTTTATATACTCCTCTCGCATCTTTAGGTTCGGTATGCTTCGCGCTCTTATCTCAATTGGTTTCAATTCAGAGTATTTCTTTTGCAGCTTGGCTTCAAATAAATTTATCATCAAATCTTCTACTTCATTTTTCAGTTTCGCTTTTTTGTCTTTGTCTGATTCGTTTTGATAATCTATTTTCTTTCGCTCAAATTCCTTGATTAAACTATCATCTTCATTTTCAAAACCGAATCCAACTTGACCTTGCAAATCTTGTTTTTCTTGCCCATTATCAAAATCAATCCCCAAAAACTCGGAGATCAGGCTATTGCCCTGCATAATTTTGAAATCAAGATTTGGCAGTGGTTCAATGCCCCAGTTTTCTTTCTTTTTATCTATATCTTCATGTACTAAAAGAGAGATAAAAAAGCGCAGCTTGGCAATCTCCACCGCAATCTGTTGAATATCCACACCATATATACATTTTTGGATTAAATACAGCTTGCGTCCGTAATCCGCGTTTTTGCCTTTGAAAAAATCTTCAATACGCGTTTTGGTATCCTGCTTGATACGCGGATCGGGTATTGTATCCGCCGCTGAAAGCTGAGCCTGTTTCCAAAGCTCGTTTCCCGGATCAACTTTATTTAAAATAAATACCAATTTATTAAGTGCGCCCATTGGAAACGCGCCGGAACCGACCGCCGGATCAACGATTCTGACACTTTCAATCAACTCCACCAGTTTTTTTGACTCTGGCTTATCAAAAGGGTTTTCTTCGCTTGCTGTTGAAAATAGTTGGACTATTTTCTGATCACAGATGGCTGAAGCCATCTGTTGCAAATCGCTGCCACCATCACCACTGCCACTACAACAACCTGCTTTAGCTGGTTGTATAGCTGGTTGTATAGCTGGTTGTTCACTCGCCAGATGCGTTTTGAAATACGCCTTAAGCGACTCGGTTACCATATAATCAACAATTTCTCTTGGGGTGTAATAACTGCCGGTGGCTTTGCGGGCTGTGGTGGAAGTTTCGGGATTAAAACTTGCCAGAAGATTTTCAAACACTCTGCCTAAAAGCTCCGGGTCAAGGGCAATATCCTGATCGTCTGGGGAGTTCTCATCAATAGTAAAATTATACGAGGAAAGAATGTCTAAAAGTCCTCTGACCTTATAGGTTTTGTTTTTTGTGCCGTAAGCAGTATTGAGATCCGCTTTTTGCTCCCCGCTAATAAAAAGGAAATTTGGAACATTTGGCTGATTCTTTTTCACCGCAGTAAATCCATCAATATAAATTCCATTGGGCTTATCATCAAGGCATTCAAATAGGCCGCCGTTTAAAAATGGTATTTCAGCAAAATAATCTTGCAATTTTTCCGGGTTTTTGAAAAGCTCCTGGAAGCGAAAAACATTTTGATTGCCAAAATCAGGGTTATAACCTTTGTATCCCCTAATTTCACTTCTAAATTTCCGTTCATCCTTTTTGGTGCTTAAGGTAGCGAAGAAAAGGTTTTGAAGGATTGCCGTGTAATAAGTTGAGTCCTCGGCAGAAATGCTCTTGAGAATTGAGGTAATATTTTTTTCTTCAAATAAATCTTTTGGCACCAAACCGCGTTCCCTCATAAACCAAATAAAAATTATTCTGGTAATTAGGCGAATGACCGCAATATTTCTGCCGTCTTTCTCTTCTTCAGCATCTTTTGGGAAAGTACTATGCTCGACCGCCCAAAAATACCAATTGGCGATATTTTCATAAAACTCTTTGGTAACCTTCTCAACTGAAAAAGCGTCTTTTATTTTCCCCAAATTGGAAAAGTCGCCCTCGCCTATCCGTTTTTTGAATGTTTTATTGGTCAGGTCGTTTCCGACAAAATAAGTAAAACGGCGAAAAGCGCTCCAATCTCTTTTTTTACCAAGGTAATTGGCGTAGATCAAAGAAAAACGGAAACTTCCCGCTTGATTGTGATAAATAAAAATACCAGCGTCTGTTTGAGTCTCCCTGAGGATTTTCTTTCCCAGTTCATATTGTGCTTTTTTCCCGGAGCGTTCAGACAGTTCTTGTTTTACTTTAAAAACGCAAACGAGTAGCGTGCCGTCAACCAACGCAAGCTCGCCAAGTTTCAAACCAGCGGAAAAATTATCGGTATTATAATAATCAATACTTTCTTCGCTTGGACGAAATTTGCTATTTTTTTCTGAAAAAAAACGCTTCCATCTTTGAAGATCAAAATTATCTATGATATTTTGTAAAATTTCTCTTGTTTCCATAATTATTTTTTCGCTTTCAATCGTTTCCGGTTTTCCGGTTTTTGTAAACCCGCCTGCTCGCCTCGCTGAAGCTTCGGCGAAGCGGGCTGGCGAGGCAAGTAATTTTTTGGGGAAACTACACTCCTGCCGATTTCTTTTTCTGTTTGTTTTCTGGCATTCCCGGCAACGTTTCCGCCTCTCTCTGCCACCTTTTTATTTTTTACAAATGTATCCGGCTTTTCTTGTTGAGAAATTTCGGTTGTCACTCGCTCGCCAAGCATATTGAAAATCAATTCCAAGTCATCCATATGATCGCGCAAATTTTGCCGTTTCAGTCCTTTTAGTTTTTTATATTCACTCGGTGTCACACCGAAAGTGGCTTTGGAAATTTCGGCGGTCAAAATTTCATATTCTTTTTGTTCTCTTACGCCCCGTTTTTGCCATTCATCTGTCAATTCTTCGCGAATAGCAATTCCGCGCATTCGTTTTTCTATCCAATTTTCAGAATACCCCTTAAGTTTATAGAGCATCTTGGTTCTTTTGGTTGCCAGCTCCGGATCTTCAATTTCTTGCACTCGCTCATAGCCTACTTTTGCCAGCCAACGCTTTAATGGCTCAGCTTTCGGAGATGGAATAGATTGGACTATTCTAAACATTCCCTCAGTATTAGCACAGTCAGTTTCGTATTTTTTACCGTCAGAAGCCTCTAATTTCAGTTGTCTACAAATTGTAGACAACTGAAATCCGTCATCACTTTTTACGCGGACTTTCATCGCGTTCCAATAAACACGGGGATTGTTGCTATCTGTTAGAACCCCTACAACATCCACAACCGAAAACCACCATTCATTATTATAAATGATTTTTCGGATTCCCCTGCCTTTAAATAATGCTATTTTTGTCGTTTCCATAATCCCCAACGCTCTTCTCATTAATATATCCTATGTGCAAAGTTGTTAACCTGGTTGACTATTTTGCATATACAATATACTTTTAAAATGAATGAATATCAAGGGAATTTATGAAAGATCAATTTGTATTTTCACTGAAAATACATAAAGTTTAAACAAACGGTAAGAGTGGGATGAGATCCAGAGTCGTGTGCACTATAAGTGAATTGAAAGAAAGAGTGAAATAGATCGACCTGATGCTGCTACCAATCACGAATTACGAATCACGGTTCCTGGAGGGTGGGATGAGCTCCCTGCGGTCGCAGTTCCCACCCCCGAGGGTGTTTACAGTCGTTTGAGTTTTGGGGAAAGTAAGTTGGTCACACTATCGTGAGTTCAAGGAAACGGAGAGGGTGGGATTCGAACCCACGGTCCCGGTTTACCCGGGACAACTGCTTAGCAGGCAGCCCTGTTCGACCACTCCAGCACCTCTCCATATCTGCCGAGGAGGGGACTCGAACCCCTACAGGCAAATGCCCACAAGCACCTCAAGCTTGCGTGTCTACCAATTACACCACCTCGGCCTGTATGTAACAATTCAATACTCCCTCGAAATTGCGATGGACCGCGAAAAGCGGATCGCCTATTTGCCAGGTTCGCTTTTCGGCTGTTCCTGGGGAATAGTGCTTCCGGACTTGAGCGGCTGCGACGTTTCGGTCTTGGCCGCCGGCTTCTCCTTGCCCAGCACCGATCCGGAACGGTTCCTGCCGGCCGCTAGGATCTGCAGCAACAGCGAGGTCACCATGAACAGTATCGCCAGCGTAGTGGTGATCTTGGAAAGCAGCGAGGCCGCACCGCGGGGACCGAAAGTGGACTGGCTGCCGTAGCCTCCGAAAGCCCCGGCCAAGTCGGCGCGCTTGCCGCTCTGCAACAGAACAACGATAACCAACAAAAGGCATACAGCTATATGAATAAAAAGTAAAACGCCTTCCAAATTGCCTCCTATGCGCGCAGAAGTTTTAACGCATTTTGGATTATAGCAGAAAATTGATCCACTTTCAAGGAGGCGCCGCCCACCAAAACTCCGGAAATATCTTCCTGGGCAAGCAGTTCCAGACTGTTTTCGGGCTTGACCGAACCACCGTAAAGGATTTTAATTTTATTTCCCGGCGCCATTTCCTGCAAAGTTTGCCTGATAAAATGATGCACTTCCTGGGCTTGTTCGGGAGTGGCGTTGCGGCCAGTGCCGATGGCCCAAATCGGTTCATAGGCCACGGTGATCTTTTCCATATCCGCGTCGGCCACTCCTTGCAGCGCTTTCTCCAGTTGCAACCTTACTTTCGGCAGGGTTTTCCCGGCTTCCCGTTCCGGCAGGGTTTCGCCAATGCACAGAAGCGGCGGCAGATTGAATTTCAAGGCCGCTTTCAGTTTTCTATTCACATCTTCATCGTTTTCAGCAAATATTTCCCGTCGTTCGGAATGCCCGATCAGCACACAATCCGCTGTTTCCCGGAGCATCAGGGGCGATATCTCACCGGTGAACGCCCCTTTTTCCTCGAAAAACATATTTTGGGCGCCGATCTTGATCTTCGGGTCCAACCCGTGCGTGGCAGCCAGGGCGGTAAAGGGAGGAAAAACAGCCACTTCCAGGCCGGGGACGGCGGTAAACTCTTTAGCCAGGGCCTGGACAAATTCCCGGCTCTCGGCAACGGTCTTGAACATTTTCCAGTTGCCAGCGATCAGGTATTCCTTGCCCATCACGCCTCCGTCAAAGCTTCGATTCCCGGCATTTTTTTCCCTGAAAGAAATTCCAGTGCCGCTCCACCGCCGGTCGAGATATGGCTGATGCGGTCATTGACCCCCGCTTTAGTGACTGCGGCGACCGAATCGCCGCCGCCGATGATGGTCGTGGCCTTGGCGTCCGCCAGCGCCGCGGCGATCTCCATGGTGCCGCCGGCAAAGGCATCCACTTCAAAAACTCCCATGGGGCCGTTCCAGAAGATCAAATCAGCGCGTTGGATTTCACCCTGGTATTGCTCGATGGTTTCCGGGCCGATGTCCAGTCCCATCATCTCACCGGGTATTTCCTCCCCGGGCCGGATGATGCGTATGGTGATGTTGGGATCGATCTTGGTGGCTGCGATATGATCCTGGGGCAGGATGAAACGCATTCCTTTAGCATCCGCTTGCTGCATGATCTCCAGGCACAGTTCGAGGCATTCGTTCTCCACTTTCGAATAGCCCACGTCCATGCCATTGGCCTTTAAAAATGTGTAGGCCATGGCGCCGCCGACCAGTATCGCATCCGCCTTGTCTATCAGGTGCGTCAGCAACGGCAGCTTGTCGCTGACCTTGGCGCCGCCGAGAATGACCAGGTAGTGGTCGGGAGGATTTTCCGCAGCCATACTTAAATAGTCGATTTCCTTCTTGAGCAGGAACCCGGTCACAGCCAGGGGGACATAGCGGGTAATCTCGCTGATGGAGGCGTGGGCGCGATGACAGGCGCCGAAAGCATCATCGACATAAATATCGATGCCCTTGGCCAGCTCGGAGGCGAAAGTAGGATCGTTATTGGTCTCCCCAAGATGAAAGCGCAGGTTTTCCAGCAACAGGATCTGGCCGGGCTTCAATGCGGCCTTGGCTTTTTCCGCCTTGGCGCCGATGGTAGCGCCGCAAAAAAGCACTTCCTGCCCCAACAGCTCTGCCAAACGTCCGGCCACCGGGGCGAGGCTGCAATCGGCTATCACCTCCCCCTTGGGCCGCCCCAGGTGCGAGGCGCAGACGATGCGGGCCTGGTTTTCGATCAGGTAACGGAAGGTGGGCAGGGCAGCGCGGATGCGCGTATCGTCCGTGATCTCGCGCCTATCGTTCAGGGGCACATTGAAGTCGTTCCTAACAAAAACCAGCTTGCCCCGCAGCGCAAGGTCCTTGAGATTTTTTTTCGCCATTTCAGTTCACGCCTATTTTAATGATCAAGTCGCGCACCCGGCAAGAATAGGCCCATTCGTTGTCGTACCAGGCCAGCACTTTGATCAGGTTCTTTTCCACAACCAGGATATTTTCCATATCGATGATCGAGGAGCGTTCATCCCCCTTGAAGTCGATGGAAACCAGCGGTTCGTAGGTGAAGCCCAGGATCCCCTTCATCGGTCCGTTGTTGGCGGCCTTTTCAATCACCTGGCGCACCTCTTCCACCGATGTGTCCCTGGCCACATGGACCACCAGGTCGACCACCGACACGTCGGGAGTCGGAACCCGGATGGATGTTCCGTCTATTTTTCCCTTCAGGTCTTTGATGACCACGCCCACGGCCTTGGCCGCCCCGGTCGAGGTGGGGATCATGGACAGGCCGGCCGCCCGCGAGCGGCGCAGGTCTTTATGCGGCAGGTCGAGTATGCGCTGGTCATTGGTGTAAGAGTGGATGGTGGTCATATTGCCCTTGAGGATTTTGAAGTGGTCATGCAAAACTTTGGCCAGCGGCGCCACGCAGTTGGTAGTGCATGAAGCGTTGGAAATGATGTGGTGCTTTTGCGGATCATAATCGCTGTCATTGACTCCCAAAACAATGGTAATGTCGGGATCGGTGGCCGGAGCTGAAATCAAGACTTTTTTTGCCCCGGCCTGCAGATGCTTTTCCGCCTCGGGGCGCTTGGTGAACAGCCCGGTGGATTCGACGACCAGGTCGATCCCCAATTCTTTCCATGGCAGTTCCGCTGGATTCTTGATGGCCGTTACCTTGATCTTTTTCTCTCCAACCTGGATGAATCCGTCTCCATGCCCCACGTTTTCCGGTAAAATACCGAAGATCGAATCATACTTCAGCAGGTGGGCCAGGGTCTTGGGGTCGGTGATGTCGTTGATGGCCACGATCTCCAGCCCCGGGTTCTTGTAAGCCGTCCGCAAAAAAAGCCTGCCGATCCTTCCGAAACCATTTATCGCAACTTTTATGCTCATGAGTAACCTCCAAGAAATAAAAATTAGCACAATCGCCCCGTATTTTCAAGTGCCGGGGACATGTCCTGCTCCGGAAAAATTGAAAGAACTTGCTTTTTTACAAACGGTTTCCTATAATCATCAGGGAGGTCAGCATGGACATCAAGGAAAAAGCCTCAGGGCAATTGAACTGGCTGGAAAAAGTGCTTCATAAAATTCCGGGCTTTCGCGGCTATTACGAAAAGGAATTGCGCCGCGATTCCGACCGCTTGCAGCGGGAGTTCATTGTCAAACAACTGCGCAAAGTGAAAAACGGATTGAACGGTATGTTGCAGGCCGCCAGCCGCCAGAAGAACTTCGAACTCCTGCAGGTTTGCGATCTGTTCGGAAAATCACTCGAAAAAAGTATTGGCGAGATTCGCTACGCCGACCAGGGTTACAGCGGTTTTTTCGACCTGATCAAGATTAAGGAAGCCGAATTGGACGCGGTATACGAGTGGGACGCCAAGATCGCCGAAATGGCGGTCCGCTTCACTGAAGAGTTCAATAACGTGGCCGCCTCTCCACTGGAATCACCCCGGCTGGATACGCTGCGGGAACACCTTGACCAGATCAATGCCGCGTTCGAGCAAAGGACCGCCCTGCTGAAAGGGTACTGAGGAGGAAATAAAAGTGAAACTGGAAATCATAAAATACTTTGACCAGACGGGAAAAGAAATTTCTCATCGCATCCCGGAAGAGGGCTCAAGCGACATCAAACTCGGGGCGCAGCTGCTCATCCAGGAAAACCAGGCTGCTGTTTTTTTCCGCGACGGCAAGGCCCTGGATACTTTTAAGGCCGGACGCCATGTCCTGTCGACCATGAACATTCCCCTACTGACCCGGCTGCTGTCCCTGCCCTATGGCTTCAAATCCCCTTTTCAAGCCCAGGTGTATTTTGTCAACCTGAAAACTTTTCTTAACCTGAAATGGGGTACCAAGGAACCGGTGAGCTTCAAGGATTCCGAACTTGGTTTCGTCCGTCTGCGCGCTTTCGGCGTTTTTTCCATCAAAGTCAACAATCCCCAGCTGTTCATAGCCGAAGTAGCGGGGACCCAGGCCATTTATGCCACCGACCATATCGAGGATTTTCTACGCGACCTTTTGGTGGGCCGCCTGAATGATTTCCTTGGTGAAACGGTCAAAACCATTTTTGAACTGCCGCAGTATTTTGATGAAATGGCCGCGGGGCTCAAAGGGCGAATCGCCGATGACTTCGCCAAATACGGCCTGGAAATTGCTGATTTCATCATCAACTCCATCACCCCGCCCGAGGAAGTGCAAAAAATGATCGATGAACGGGCCGGTATGGGCGCCGTGGGCGATATGGGCAAATTCGTGCAGTTCAAGGCCGCCAAAGCCATGGAAAAAGCTGCTGAAAAAGGCGGAGAAGCGTCTTCAGGCATGGGCATGGGCCTGGGTGCCGGCATGGGCATGATGATGCCGGGGATGATCAACCAAGCCATGCAGGACTCGAAAAAGCAGAGTGCGGAAATCGCTGCTGAGACAGGTAAAACCAAAAAGTGCCCCGCTTGCCAGAAGGACGCTCCCCTGTCAGCCAAATTCTGCCCTAACTGCGGCGTCGAATTTCCCAAAAAAGCATTCTGCAGCAATTGCGGATCAGCCTTGAAAAAGGGAGCCAAATTCTGCCCGGAATGCGGCCAAAAAACATCCTGAACCCTGAAAGTTCTGCCGCCAATATGGTATAATGTTCCTGCATGAACCGCAGCCTAGAAAAAATATTACTGATATTGAACCCTTCCTCGGGATTTATTTCCAAGGATATCGCCGTTTCCCTGATTTTAAAGAAATTGCGCCGCCATTTCACCAGCGTCTCCCTGGTCAAAACCAACTCGCCCCTGCAGGCCGGCGAGATCACCAGCCAGGGCTTGAAACATTTCGACATTTTTACCGCTTTCGGCGGCGACGGCACAGTGAACTCGGTGGCGGCTTCTTTGATAAACACCAACAAGACCCTGGGCATCCTCCCCGGTGGGTCGGGAAACGGACTGGCCCGCAACCTGAAAATTCCCCTCTCCTGGCTGCGGGCCCTGGATACACTGATCTCGGGACAGGATGTGTTCATCGACGCCGGAAAGATAAACGACAATTTTTTTTTAAATGTGGCCGGTATGGGTCTGGATGGTTTGATCTCAAAAAAATTCAATCTGGAATCAAAAACCAGGGGCATCCTGCCCTATGTCTATTTCGCCTTGAAAGGCTATTTGGAAATGCCGCAGTTCAAGGTACGGGTCACCACCGCAACAAACGAATTTGAGGAAGACATCATGCTCCTGGCCTTGGCCAATTTCCGCCAGTACGGCGCCAAAGCCGTCATCGCCCCCCATGCTTCCCCTTACGACCGCTTGCTGGACCTTTGCATATTAAAAAGAACAAAGCTAATCCAGTCCTCCTTGAACATCCAGCGTCTTTTTGCCGGCAACATCCATAAGTACCCTTTCTATAAAACCTTCAAGTTTGACCGGGTTCATATCCGTTCCCTGAATGGACCTATCCCCTTTCATTTCGACGGGGAATACGGCGGGAATGAACTCATGGATTATGATATCAACGTGATTCCGGCCGCCATCAAGGTGCGGGTTCCGGCTTGCAAAAATTAAGAATAAGGGAAGGATCGCTCCTTCCCTTATTCTTAACAAAAATAAACTATTCCAAAGTAGCTGCTTTTTGTTCCGTTACCAAACCGATCACTTCGATCTGAGCTTCCTTGATCGCATTCATTACATCAACCACTCTGCCATAGGCGGCTTCCAAATCAGCTTTCAAAAGGACTTTTTTTTCAGTCATTTGCATCTCCTCCATACGGTCGAGGATCAGCTGCCCCAGTTTCGCCAGATCATCCACCACCTTGTCATCTAAGGCGATTTCACCGCTTTTTTTGATATACACGGTAAGCATCTGGCTGGGGTCGGGTTGACTGGCTGTATATTTGGCTTCTGGTAGAGTGACGTTGGCGCCCTTCTGGATCATCGGTGTCACGATCATGAAAATGATGAGCAACACCAATAAAATATCGCAAAGCGGCACAACGTTGGGCTCAGACTTTGCAGTTTTTGAGCCGATATCGACACTCATTCTCTTCTCCCCTTACTTGGATTTTAACTTGATAAAATGATCAATCAACTCCGAAGAAGCATTGGCCATTTCACCGGTGAAAACATCCACGCGATTGAGCAGGGTATTGAAAAACCACACGGCAACGACAGCGACGATAATACCAAAACCAGTTGTGATCAAGGCTTCAGCAATACCGCCGGCCACGGCACCGATACCGCCCGAGCCGGAAACTTTCATGCCCTGGAAAGCGGTGATGATCCCTAAAACCGTGCCAAACAAGCCGACGAACGGGCCCGTGGTAGCGATGGTCGCCAGACCGTTCAGTCCTCTTTTGAATTCCTGAACACCTTTGATCGTAGCCCTTTCAATGGCTCTCTTGGCCGCTTCAACCACGTCGGCGTGACTGGACTTGCTTTCCTGCTGGAACTGCAGTTCGTTCAAACCGGCAACCAGGACTTTGGCAAGGTGGCTATTTTTGAATCTTTTATCAGAAGCCAGTTTAATGGATTCTTCCACTTTACCTTCACGCCACAGACCGGAAATAAGCTTCAGCAGATCTCTGGACTGTCTTTTGGCCTTTGAAAAAACGATACCCCTTTCGATGCCGGTCGCAAAGCAATACACCGACATGAACACCAGAGTAAAAACAACGGCTCTGGGGATAAAACTCATACTGTGCCACATCTCAACTAAATCCCATGACATATTAGACCTCCTAAATTAAGATTGATTTTTATAAATTCCGTGTGGACATGCCACTAACGAACTTACATATTCTGCAAAGTGAAGGTAACCGTGGCCGTAAAAATGACCGGCTTGGGAATACCATTCAAAATGTAGGGCTCATACACCCATTGCTTGATGGCGCTCAAGGCGGCCTCATTGAGCAGGGGGTGACCGGAAACGACCCTGGCTTGGCGCACGCGGCCGTAAATATCGGTCATGGCCTCGATGATGACCGTGCCCTGGATGCGCGCCGTCAGCGCGATCTGCGGATAAACCGGCTTGATCTGCTTGATCAGCCTAGGTCGCTGCACGCTGGCAACGCGGATGGCCTGCTGGGAGTCTTCGATCAGCTGCCCGCCTTCCACGCCGCCCAGAACGCCGCCGATCACGCCGCCCTCAACGCCGCCCTCAACGCCGCCTTCGATCCCGCCCTCGATGCCAAAACTGCCCACATCTTCTTCCTGAATGATCGTGGGAACTTCGATCGGAGCTACCAGCCGTCCGGCAATGACCGGCCTGGATTCAGTCTTTTTGATCTCCGTGGCTTTCTGTCCGCTGCCGGTTTTTTTCCTGGCTGCCGGAGGTGGAGGCGGCGGAGGTGGAGGCGGGGCCATGACAAAAACATTGGTCACTTTGACTTCAGGAAGATTCGTATCGGCCATCATCAGGGGAACCACTATAAAAGATGCGATGGCCAAGGCGTGGATCAACAAGGATATCGGCAGGGTCAAATACCTTTTGGTGGGTTTACGTCTTTCTCCCGATATTATCAAGGATTCGCCAAACATGCTACGCCTCCATTAAAAAAAGATTTTTTAATATTTCCAAAATACTTTATATAACAAAAACTATTAAAATTCAAGCTTAATTTCAACTTTTTTTTCTTTTTAAGAAATATTGTTCCCAGACTTTCAGCCAGGCGCACGACTGGTAGATGGTGGAGTAGGTGCCGGTGACGACGCCGACCAGCATGGTGAAAGCGAAGGGGTGGATCACCTCGCCGCCAAAGAAGAAGAGGGACAGTACGGTCAGAAAGACGGTCAATGACGTGATGATGGTGCGGCTCAGGGTCTGGTTGATGCTCAAGTCGAGGATGATCTCGAGGTTGTCCTTGCGCATGATCTTTACGTTGTCGCGCAGTCGGTCAAAAAGCACGATGGTATCGTTGATCGAGTAACCGACGATGGTCAGCAGGGCGGCAATGACTTGCAGCGACATTTCAATGTTGAAGAACAGGATGAACGACAAGGCGATCAAGACGTCGTGCACCAGGGTCAGGACGCCTGAAATCCCATACAGGAACTTGAAGCGAAAAGCGATGTAGATCAACATGCCGATCAGGGCCCAGATGCAAGCCAGGGCTGCTTTGCGGCGCAGTTCCTTGCCCACCTGCGGGCCGACGAATTCTACTTTCAAGAAGGTGAATTTTCCCAGAAAAGCCGAGGAGCGCAGAACGTCCATGACGCGGTGCTTGACGCCGGCCTTTTCCAGGGCGGAAAAATCACCGATGATGCCAGTATCACTCTTGCGCAGGCTGATAACGATTTGGGCGCTTGCTTGAGCATCTTCATCGTTCAACCCCTTGTCCCTTAAAAAACGGGCGATCTCACCCTCAGCAGTATTGTTCAGATCAATTTTTCCGGCCGTGGACTGTTCCCTCTCGGCAGTATCCATGATGCCGATGTGGATCTCCCGGGCCACGATCTCGTATTCTTCGATGTCTTCCATTTTTTCGGTATTGTTGAGGTTCAATTTTTTCAATGATGCCAAGGTTTTGATGAAAAATTTGTTTTCGCTGCCGATCTGCGTGATCTGGGCGTCGCCCAGGTTGATCTTGGCCAGCGTGTTGCGCAGCTGCTGGACCGACGTATTTTCTTGCAAACTGACCTCGATCAGGGTGCCTCCGGAAAAATCGATGCCCATGTTGAAACCGCGGGACACAAACGTCACCAGGCCGGCCAAAATGATCAGTCCCGAAAGGGCGAAGGCATAATACCTTTTATTGATGAACTTGATCTTGGGTTCTACTTTGAATATTTTCATCTTCCACTCCTATATGCTGATCTTGGACAGCTTCTTTTGCCGGCCGTAGGTCAGGTCGAAAATCACCCGCGAAACGAAAATGGCGGTGAACATGCTGGCCGCGATGCCGATGATCAGGGTGACGGCGAAACCCTTGATGGGGCCGGTTCCGAACTGGAACAGGAAGATCGCCGAAATGACCGTGGTCAGGCTGGCATCGAAGATCGTCCAGAACGCCTTCTTGAAACCAGCGTCGATGGCCGACTTGGGCGACTTGCCCAAACTGAGTTCCTCGCGGATGCGTTCAAAGATCAGCACGTTGGCGTCCACGGCCATGCCGATGGACAGGATGATGCCGGCGATGCCGGGCAAGGACAGGGTGGCCTTGAAATAAGCCATGACACCCATCAGGATCAGCATGTTCAGCAGCAGAGCCAGAATCGCATTGATGCCGGCGGCCCGGTAGTAAACCAGCATGAACAGCACCACCAGCAGCAAACCGCCAAGGCAGGCGGTCAGTCCCTTGCGGATGGAGTCGGCGCCCAGCGAGGGGCCGATGGTCCTTTCCTCAATGTACTTCAATGGGGCCGGCAGGGCGCCGGAGCGCAATACCAGCACGATATCGTCTACCTCATCAACGGTGAAACGACCCTTGATGATGCCGTCACCGGAGATGACATCCTGGATGGTAGCCACGCTTTCGATGCGGTCATCCAGGACAATGGACAACTGCTTGCCGATGTTGGCGGCTGTGAACCTTTCAAACAGGGCCGCTCCCTGGGAATTGAACGAGAAGCCGACGGCCGGGGCGCCGTATTCGTCCTGGGCCCGGCGGGCGCTCTTCAGGTCTTTGCCCGGGACGACTGTGGCCGCCTTCAGCACGTAGAAGCCCTTGTCCAGGCGCCGCGGATTGGTTTTGACGATCTCCAGGTCATCGGGAAGCTGGCCGTTGAAATCCTTCAGAGCCGCTTCTTCGGTCAGGAAAGGCCCGGAGCTCACCTGGCGGAATTCCAGCATGGCCGTGCTTTTGATCAGGCTCTTGACCCGTTCCGGGTTGTCGACGCCAGGGAGATCGATCAACAATTTGTCCCCGGCCATGCCCTCTTTCTGGATGGTGGGTTCGGCCACCCCGAATTCATCGACGCGGTTGCGGATGGTTTCCAGGGCCTGGTCCACGGACTGGTCACGCAATTGTTGCTCGATATTGGGACGCAAGGCCAGGGAGATCAGGCTACCGCCTGCCGTATAGGTCCAATCGCGGAAATCGTCATCCAGGATGTCCTTGATCTTGCGTTCATCATCGTACAACGAGCCGGTGATCTCTATTTTATTGAAGCCCTTGCGGACGATCTTTTCATAATTGATGCTGCCGTCCTTTAACAGGCCTTTCAATTGGGTGACGCTCATGTCGGTCTGGATGGCCAGGGCCTCATCGGTCACTACTTCCATGATCAGGTGCATCCCGCCCTTGAGGTCGAGCCCCAAATTGATTTTTTTATCCAACGGCCATAACAGCCAGATCGACAGGGCGATCACGGCAATGATCAAACCCACTTTCCAGGTCATAGACTTGTCCATCTTGTTCCTCCTTATTATCCTAATTGCCGCATCTGCAAAAATATTTCACAGGATTTGAGAACGAATGCAGCCGCTTGACGGGAATTACTTGCTTTTTTCGCCCCCCACTTCCAAAACCGAGGAAATGGAGGATTTGGTGATCTGCAGCTTGGTATTGCCGTCTACCTGAATTTCAAAGCGGTCATCCATGACCCGCGTAACTGTACCGTAAACACCGCCGGCAGTGATGATACGCTCCCCGCCCTTGAGGGAACTGATCATGTTCTGGTGCTGCTTCTGTTTCTTGCGGGCCGGCATGATGATCAGCAGGTAAAAAATGACAAAAATAATGACAAATGGAATGAGTTGCACTAGCATATTGCTTGAGGTTGCGCCATTCATGTTAATCTCCTTTGTAAAGAGCTAAAAAATCCTCTTTAAATTCTATGAATTTGTGCGATTTTATAGCATACCTTATTTTTGCCATAAAATCAAGGTAGAAATGGATATTGTGAATGGTGTTCAGTATGGCGGCCAGGATCTCGCGGGACATGAACAGGTGCCGCAAATAAGCCCGGGAAAAATTCCGGCAAGTGTAGCAATTGCAGTCAGCATCCAGGGGCTGCTGGTCGCATTTGTATCTTTCGTTCTTGATCTTGACTTTGCCGCGCGAGGTGAACAGGGTGCCGTTGCGGGCGTTGCGCGAAGGCAGGACGCAATCGAACATGTCCATGCCGTTTTCCACGGCGAAGAGAATATCCTCCGGGGTTCCCGAGCCCATAAGGTAGCGGGGTGTTGCGGCCGGCAGCTGTGGTGCCAGCGGCGCCATGATCCTTTGGAAATCGCCCCGGCTTTCTCCCACGCTCAGACCACCGATGGCATAGCCGTCAAAATCCAAACCGGCCAGTTCATGCAGCGAACGCTCGCGCAGATCGCTGTGCAGACCGCCCTGGATGATCCCAAACTGGAAATTGCCCCGATTGGTTTCCAAAAAACGTTCGCGGGCCCGGGTTGCCCAGAGACTGGTCAGTTTGAGCGCTTTTTCATCCTGGGCATGGCTGGCCGGATGGGACGCGAAATGGTCCAGGACCATCTGGATGTCGGAATCCAGGACATTTTGGATATCCACCACGTCTTCAGGACTTAGCGCGAACAGGGAACCGTCCAGGTGCGACTTGAAGCGCACACCGTTTTCGCTCACCCGGGCGTTAGCCTGCAGGGAAAAGATCTGGAAGCCGCCGCTGTCGGTCAGGATGGGTTTGTTCCAGGCCATGAAGCGGTGCAGGGAAGCGAATTCTTTTATCACAGCCGTCCCCGGCCGCAGGAATAGATGGTAGGTGTTGGCCAGGATGATCTGGGCGCCCGCATCATCGAGCTGCCGCGGCGTCAAAGCTTTTACCGATCCGGCCGTGCCCACCGGCATGAAAGCCGGAGTGTCGAAAGCACCATTCTTGGTGGTGACCAACCCGGTCCGGGCCGAACAACGGCTGTCACGGGCGATCGCTTCGAAAAACAAACCTGATCGAGACAAGAGAAGTGCTCAGCGCTTTTTCTTTGGCTTTTGCGCCTGCTGCTGCATTTTCTCAAGCTCCGGCAGGAAGGCCTGGTAGTTTTTCAGCTGCTGCGACTGGGGAAAAAGTTCGATCAGCTGTTTGTAGGTCCGCACGGCCTCGTCGTACTCCTTCAGGTAGACATAACAGTTGCCCAGCATGACATAGACATCTTCGCTGGGCAGCTTGTTCTCCACGGCCATTTTCAGGTAAGGGAGGATCTCGGCGGCCGATTCGGTTATCTTGGAGACGTCGCCCTTGGCCAGCCTGGCCTCAAGGATGCGGAAAAGATTGGCGCCGAGGAAATAGTTGGCGTGGGTGAAAAATTCAGGCCTGGCCGACCCTTCGGGGAACAAGGCGATATATTTCTGAAAATACTCGTTGGAAACTGCGTATTGGCCCTGGATATATCCCATCATCCCGAGAAAATAGGTGGAGTTGGCGTACAGATCCGGGTTTTCTTTGTCCAGTCCTTCGCTGGCTTGGCATTTGCCGAAATACTCGATGGCCTTCGTATACTGCTTGAGGTTGAACAAGTTGAAGCCGAGTAGATAGTGGGCCGAGGCCAGCAGCCCATGGTTCTCTGCCGCCGGACTAGGCAAGCCGTCCAGCTTCAGCAGGAAGCTGTTGGCCTTTTCATAATCCTTATTGCCGCTGGCGCTCTTGCCGGCTTCGAAAAGCGCCTGACGCAAAGCCATGAGGGGGTTTTGGTAATCAGGCTGCAGCCGCAATGCTTCCTCGAAGCTGCCGATAGCCTCGTCGGTCTGCCCCTTTTCATGGAGCAGGACCCCGAGGTTGTGCCGCACCATGGCGTTGCCCGGTTCAAGGGAAATGACCTGCCGCAACAGGTCGATGGCCTGGTCGGTCTGCTTCTCCTGGATGGCCTTTTGCGCTTTTGTCATCAGTTTTGAGACCTTTTTCGACGGTTTCTTCTCTTCGGCCGCAGGAATGTTAAAAACAGAAAAAGCAAAAACGAGCAAGAGGAAGGCGCCGGTAGCAGCTATTCTTTTTTTCATGGTCTGGACCTCCTAATATTTTTTTCTAAATTACCAGCGCCGGAAGCCCACAATTATTTGCCGGCCGACAGCGTCTTTTTAAAATAATCAATGGTTTCCCGCAAACCGTCCTGCAATGCTACTTTGATCTCCCAGCCAAGCTTTTCCCGGGCCAGGGAGATATCAGGCTTGCGCCGCACCGGATCGTCGACCGGAAGTGCCTGGAACACGATCTTTGATTTGGAAGCGGTAAGCTGCAAAACCAACTCGGCCAGTTCCAGTACCGTGATCTCCTCGGGATTGCCCAGATTGACCGGGCCGCTGAATTCATTCTGTTCCATCATGCGCATGGTTCCGTCGATCAGGTCGGAAACATAACAAAATGAACGGGTTTGCTGGCCGCGGCCGAAAATGGTGATCGCTTCTCCGCGCAGGGCCTGCACGATGAAATTGCTGATCACCCGGCCATCGTTAAGGGCCATGCGCGGACCATAGGTGTTAAAGATCCGCACGATGCGGATGTCCACATGGTTCTGCTGCTGATAATTGACAAGCAGCGATTCGGCCACGCGTTTCCCTTCATCGTAACAGGAACGCGGGCCAATGGGATTCACTCTGCCCCAGTACGATTCCTTTTGAGGATGCTCTTCGGGATCGCCGTACACTTCCGACGTCGAAGCCTGCAGGATGCGGGCCTTAACCCGCTTGGCCAGCCCCAGCATGTTGATGGTACCCAGTACCGATGTTTTAATGGTTTTTACCGGGTTGAACTGGTAGTGAAGAGGAGAAGCCGGGCAGGCAAAATTGTAGATCCGCTCCGCTTCGAGCAGGATGGGATGGATGACATCGTGACGGATGATCTCAAAATGGCTGTCGGCCAGCATATGGCGGATATTGTCCTTGCTGCCTGTAAAGAAATTGTCCAGGCCGATCACTTCATGCCCTTTGGCCAGCAGGGCATCGCATAGGTGCGAGCCGAGAAAACCGGCCGCTCCAGACACCAGGTTAATCATGTTTTTTCCCCTGATTCATTTTAGCACCCGGATATTGTAATCCAAAAAAGTCAGCCCTACAAGCCTAAATCTTTTCAGCGGAACAGGTTGTATTTGATGATGGCAAAAATTGCCCACAGGCCGTCCTGCCAATTGATCTTTTTCCCCTCGGCGTAGGTGCGTCCGTAATACGAGATGGGGACTTCATAGATCGGCACCTTGAGCTTGGCAAATTTGGCAGTGATTTCCGGCTCAAAGCCGAAGCGATTTTCCTCAATGGCTATCCGCTCCATGATCTCCCTTTTAAACATCTTGAAACCGGTTTCCATGTCGGTCAGGTTGATGTTGGTGAAGACATTGGACAGCGTGGTCAAAAATTTGTTGCCAACCATGTGCCAGAAATATAAAACCCGATGCGCTCCCGCTCCGAGGAAACGTGACCCGTACACCACGTCAGCCTTGCCCTTGAGGATCGGCTGCAACAAAATATCATATTCATTGGGATCATATTCCAGGTCGGCATCCTGGATGATGATCACATCGCCGCTGGCCTTGAGCAAACCGCTGCGAATGGCCGCCCCCTTGCCCAGATTCTTTTCCTGCAATACCAGCTCATCGTACTGCCCGCTCATTGCCAGCAGCAGTTCGCGAGTTCCGTCGCTGGAAAAATCATCGACAACGATGATCTCCTTGTCCACAACCGGGCTGTTGCGAACGGCCTGAATGACAGCGGCGATGGTGTTCTTCTCGTTGAACACGGGGATAATGATGCTCAGCTTCATGTTGTTTTCATCCGGATTTTCCGGGTGCGTTTGCCAATTTTAGCAAAAAGCCTGATCAAAGTCAATCCAGTTTGCCGGGCGGCATCGGCTTGACCACTTAGCCAGGGCCGACTCCTTTTTCATTCCCCGGGCATTGACTCGGTTAAAAAAATGGTTTATTATGTCTAATGAAAACATTATCCCTCAATCTGGTTCCCAGCGGCATTCCGCATAAAATCGTCGAAATAAAATCAGGCCTGGAAGCCAGGAAAAAACTTTTGGCCATGGGGATTCACGTGGGAGATTCCATCATCAAACTAAACCATTCGCGCTGGAGCCCCGTGCTGATCCGGAATGTGACCACCCGTTCCAGCAAGATCGCCATCGGTCAGGGCCTGGCCAGGAAAATATTGGTAGGAGATGACAAGCTTTAAGATCGTTCTGGTCGGACAGCCCAACGCCGGCAAAAGCACCTTGTTCAACGTCCTTTCCGACATCAAGGCCGCGGCCGCCAATTTCGCTGGTACCAGCGTAAGAATCACCCAAAGTTCCATTCAGCTGGAAGAACGGGTTTTTCAGTTGCTGGACCTCCCCGGCACGTATTCCCTGAACGCCACCGACGATGCTGAAAAAATTACCCAGGCATACCTGCTGGGCGAAAAGTTCGATCTGATCATAAACGTGGTCGATTCCACCCTGCTGGCACGCAGCCTCGAACTGACCAGTGAACTGCTGGAACTGAGGCTGCCCATGGCCATCGCCCTGAATATGCAGGATGAAGCCGAAAAGCGGGGTTTGAAGATCGACCACGAAAAGCTGGAAAAAACCTTGGGAGTCCCGGTTGTTCCCACCGCCGCCCTGCACGGCAAGGGAGTGCGGCAACTCATGGAACGCTGTTCGCGCCTGCTAAAGGCAGGGCCGCCGTCCCTTCCGGTTTTCCCTTATACCGCCCATATCGAAACCCTTGTGCAAGAATTGGCCGCGGCCATGCCCGAACCATCAAACGGGCAGAACGGCAACCGCCGCTTCTACGCCATCAAGTCCATTGAAAATCCGGGCATGGTCCCGGAAGACCTTCGCCAGGCTCTTGCTGCTGATAGCGCTGCCGCTTGCGCCCAGATCCGGGATTATCACCAGCGCGACTGTTTTGAATCCGTGGCTTATGAAAGACACCACCTGGCCATGAAATGGAGTAAGGAGATCTGCGAATTCGTCCCCCGTAAAACCATTCATCTGCATGACCGCCTGGACCGTTTTTTTCTCCACCCGCTGTTAGGCCGCTTTTTCCTGCTGGCCTATTTCCTGGTATTTTATGCCGCCATCTTTTTTCTGGGCAACATCATCAGTGGCTGGCTTGACCCGCTGCTGAACAGGATTCCGCCCCTGCTCGTCCCTTTGCAAAAAACATCAAATTTTCTCTGGCTTACCGCCGACGGCCTTTGGCAGGGAGTGGCCGGGTCATTGGGCGTGGTGCTCCCTTATTTTTTACCGCTTATTTTCCTGAACGCCATTTTTGAAGACAGCGGTTACCTGTCGCGCATCGCCTTCCTGCTCGACGGTCTGCTGCACCGTATCGGGCTGCACGGCAAATCGGTAGCTGCATTCATCCTCGGCTTCGGCTGCACCGCCCCGGCCCTTTACGCCACCCGCATATTGGAAAACAAGCGCGACCGGTTTCTAAGCGCCATGCTGCTCCCGTTTATCCCCTGTTCGGCCCGAAATGCCGTTATTTTCGCCCTGACCGCCGCCCTGGCCGGTCCGGTCTGGGCTTTGGTAATCTATTTCTTTGTGCTGCTGGTGATCGCCGTTACCGGCAAAACCATTTCTTTATTTCTGGAAAAACCCGGCGGACTGATCATGGAGATCCCCGATCTCAAAGTTCCATCCCTGCGCAACGCCATGGTCAATACCGGCCGCAAACTGAAGGAATTCGCCGTCACCGTGGTTCCCCTGCTGCTGCTGGGCAGCGCGGCCATGTCCTGGCTGGGCAGCCTGAACATCAGTGATTGGATAGACAGTTTTTTCGCTCCATTGCTCAATGGAGTTTTGGGCCTGCCAGCCCAATTGGGGACGACATTGATCTTTGGGTTTTTCCGCAAGGAATTGATCGTGGTCATGGTCAAACAGGCCCTCGGCGCCGCTTCATTGGCACTCCTGCCACTGACCATCGGCCAGGCCGTGGTCTTCCTGGTTTTTGTGACCCTTTATTTCCCCTGTTTTACCACCTTCGTGGTCATGGGCAAGGAATTCGGCTGGAAAACCGCGGGCGCCTCAGCAATTTTGAGCGTCGCCGTGGCGTTGCTTTCAGCCTATTTATTTCGGATCCTGTTTATAATTTTCTGAACAAGAACAATATTATTGATCCCGATAGCCGATTTTTTTAAACCCCTTCCTTAAAAACCAGGGGAAAAAGATTAGAGAAAATTATTTGTACATTGATTTGACTTTTTTTTCCTTTATCAGTTACAATTACAAAAATGTGGCTGACTTATCTGCTTTTCTACGTTGGTTGCTTCTTCATTGGTTTTTTTCTTTGCATCCCCATCGGCCCGGTCAACTTGGAGGTTTTTCAAAGCGCCATAAAAAAGCATCATGCTCAGGCCTTAAGCATCGCTTTGGGTGCTTCGCTCGGCGATGCCATCTGGGCCATGGCCGCCTTTTTCGGCATCACTCCCTTCTTGAAAAACAGCTACAATTTAAGCAACGGTTACAATTTAAGCGTCGAAGGCATCTTCCTGCTGATCACAGCGGCCATCACCTTTGTCCTGGGCCTGCTTTCCCTTAAGGACGCCCGTTTCCTTGAAAAGATCGAAAAACGGGAAGAGGCCCTGGTGCAAAGGATAAAAAGAAAGCGCTGGGCTTTCGTCAAAGGCCTGACCATGGTGTTGATCAACCCGCTGGGCATTGCCTCCTGGATGATCGCCCTTTCATTTATGAAGAAACTGCAAATTTACATCCCCCTGGAACTTAGCTATGAGATCTTTTTCATGCTCATCGTCATTCTCGGCGCTTTCGCCTATTTCACCATGATCATTTTCATCACCAACAGGATGAAATCCCTTTTCTCTCCGCAGCGCATAACAAAAATCGTCAGGGTTATGGGGTACGTTCTGATCGCCTTCAGCCTTTATTTCCTGTATTTCGCGCTCAAGGCCTTATTTTTCCACCCGCAGCCTTATTAACGTGGGGATGAAGATCACCCGGCCCGGCGCTGCCAACTGAAAAATGCCCCAGGCATCGACGCTAGCCCTGGTTTTGTCCAGTTCACCTCTGAATGAACAGGACAAACTGGTCACCATGCTGACCGCCGACCGCGGCCTGCTGAAAGCCGTGGCTCCGGGAGCCGCGAAGCTCAAAAACCGTTTCGGCTCGCTCCTGGAATTGTTCAGCGAAGGGGAATTCAATTATTATTGGCACGAAGACAAAGAATTGGTCACCCTGAGTAAGGGAGAAATAATAAAAAGTTTTTTCCCGGTGGTGTCGGCGGCGGAAAATGTCTTTTATTTCTACCTGATGGCGGAAATCGTGATAAAATTCATCCCGCTTAATCACCACGACACTAGGATGTATAAATTGCTGTCGGCCATATTGAGAGGCCGTGAAAAAAAGCTGGCCATGGATTGGCTGCTGCTCTATTTTTTGGTCTGGCTCCTGCGTAGCGAGGGGCTGCTGTTCAACACCAACCGCTGCTCGAACTGCGCAAGTCGTGACTTTGTCCGTGCCTGGCTGCGCAACGACTACCGCGGGCTGCTGTGTCCCGCCTGCAAAACCAATGAACGCCAATCTCTATCACAAGAAGAATTGACTTATATTCATTGGACTGCGACCCATGCTCCTGACGATCCAAGAACCTGGGACGGCAGCTTCGCTCCGGCGCCGCTGATTCGCATCATGGTGGGCAAGATCGAGTACCACGGGGAATTTTCGCTGCAATCGAGCCGCTACCTGCCCGAATTTCGCTGAATTTAGATAGAAGGTTCCACCGCTTACAGTTTAAAGACAACCCCCAGCAAACCACCTACACCTGTCCAATCACCGATGATGCCGATATTGAGCCGCAGGCTGACTCCCATTTTTTCTGAGAACCAGTAACGGCCGGCGGCAAAGGGCGAGATGTAAATGCCGGAAGACCCGGTAATACCTGCCCCGGCGTTGTATATAGCAAAGCCCACTCCCACTCCGGCAAATAAATCGAGTTTGTCCACTTCCAACTGGGTGAAATGGTAGGCGGCGTCAACCGAAGGAAGTATGACACTGGCCCCGCTCCAGAACCACATCATGACCGTGCCGCCCACACCTATGTTTTCTGTCATGGCATACTCGAAATTAACGCCAAAGGGAACCGCCCAAGAGTTGAGGCCGATCTGCGGAGTAAGGAACATGTCGCCTTTGTTAAATGTCAGTTCAGCGTATTTTTTGCCACGCTTGGGAGCTGCCGACAGAACCAGAGAAGAACTAATAATCAAAACAACCAAAACCAGCATGATTTTACTTAATTTCATTTTCCCTCCTGAAAACTAATGATGTCACACTAGAAAATAAAAATCAAGTTAAAAATAAATTGTTTTCAAGTTTATTCGCCGCTCATGGCCGCGGCCAGCGGCTTTAGAGTTGGGATACTATCAAAAATGATCTTCAGCGCCGACGTGATGGGCACGGCCAGAAACATGCCGACCACGCCCCACAGCCAACCCCAGAAAATCAAGGCCAGGTTGCCGGACCGACATTAATTCATAATGATCATCATGCCGCCACCACTGTTGCCAAATCTGGGATTGACGACATTGCTGTATATAGAGCCAAACGAATAGGAAATGCCAAAAGACGTGCGATAGGAATAAGAGGTGGCCAATTGACGAAGATGCAACAACACATCTTCGGTAGAAGCCTCGCCTTTGGGCAATGACAATTGATCACGAATTCGCGAATAGCTTCCGCCTAGATTGACACTCAAACCTTTCCAGACTTTCAAATCTATCCTGCCATACAAATAAAGGTTGTTTTTACTGAAATCGTGAAAATAATTGGCAAGCTCGATCGAGCCGCTGATTGACCCCCAAGGCTCCTTGACGGTCCCGGCAGCTCCGAGCGATTGTCCAATCAAGGTTTCTTTAAGCTTATCATAAATCGTCACATCGTGATAACGGTGGTGAATAAAATTGAGACTGTATAGAATCCGCAGTTGTTTGCGCGTAGCCTTAGCATAGGGAAAAATATCATATTCAATGGCTGGGGCGACAGCGAATTTCAGATCCATATTATTATAAGTACTGGATGAGACACTGGCATAGCCGCCAATCGACCAATGGCCATTAATACTTTTAACAACCATGCTATTAAAGCTGTAACTTTCCAAACTGCTATTAAAGGTTTCTTCATTAATCGTGTATTTGTTTTTTTCAAAATCGCCATTCAGGCTCAATTGGATTTTTAACTCTGGAGTAATGCGATTGGCAGAAAATGAACCATACATAAAACTATTGCTCGTCGATTCCTGACCACGAATGTAACCATTCATACTGAGTGAAAAAACCCAGTAGTTCCAGCGATTGCGCACTTCCTCGGTTTTAATTTTGCCGGAGAAATTCAAACTGAGCTGAGCCGCCAGAGGAGTACGCGCCAGATAGCGGACCAGCCCCAACTTCATGACATTTACCAGTTTCTCACGCGCTTTGTCTTCGCTATCGGTCGAGTTCACTTGAGCTTTCAGCGTATCCTCAAGGCCAGCGAAAAGATTCTGACCAATAAAAGCAATTTCGAATTCACTACCTTTGGAGCCCGTGCCCTGGGAAGTGATCAGGATATGCACATCGGCTCCCTTTCTGTCCCGAACATAATTAACACAGCTGATTTCAGTCTTGATATAGGCCAGATCAAAAGCTTTGCTGGCCGGGTACGAGGCCTTGCAATCGAGAAAAACCTTGGGTGCGTGCTGCTTCAATTCATCGTCATTGTCCTGGGCGGCGACTCCGGAAACCAATGATAAAAATACCAACAGTAATATGCAAATTCGTAGATTTACATCTCTTATCATAATATCCTCCATGCCTAAGTTAGTAACTGCATACGCAGCGGCCGTAATTTTTGTTTCATTAATAATTATTAGCTTCTCCAATTGCCCAAATCATTCCAATGCAGCGCTTACTCGCCGCTCATGGCCGCGGCTAACGGCTTTAGAGTTGGGATACTATCAAAAATGATCTTCAGCGCCGACGTGATGGGCACGGCCAGAAACATGCCGACCACGCCCCACAGCCAGCCCCAGAAGATCAGGGAGAGGAGGATGACGATCGGCGAAAGGTTCAGGCTCCGGCCCATGACCTGCGGTTCGAGGACATTGCCCATGACGAACTGCATGACCATCAGGCAGGCGGCGACCAGCACCAGGCGCAGGCAGAATCCGTAGCGAAGAAAGGTGATCAGCACCGGAAAGATCGTACTGAGCAGCGAGCCGAAAGTAGGAATGTAATTCAGAAAAAAAACCAGCAGGGCGGCAAAAATGATGAAATCGACCCGGCCCACGAACAGAATCAGCGCGGCCAGGATGGCTGTGACCAAACTTAACAGGGTTTTGATGAACAGGTAATGCTGGATCCTGGTGTCGATGGCAGCCACGATACGCTGCAATGCCTCCCCCCGCTCTTTGGACAGGGTACGGGCGATACGGGTGATCATGGGCACTTTCTCCCCCAGCATGAACATCAGCAGCAAGAGAACCAGCAGCAGGTTGCCGATAAAGCTTGTGAAATTTCCCATGGTCCCCGAGACCAGTGCCGTGATCTGCCCGGGATTGAAAATATTTTCCCAATCGAGGTTGGCTACGTACTGCTCCACATCGAGGATCGGCAATTTAAGGGAAGGCAGCACGCTCTTGACCAGCCGGGTGATGTTTTCGCTGTAGGCCGGGAAATTGTCAATAAAGGAAGAAACGCCGATGAATAAAAGCAGGCCGAACAGGGAGAGGCAGATGAAAATAACAAGCAGCAGGCCGATCATGATCAGGGGTTTGGGAATTTTCCACTCCTCCAGCCTGTGCACACTTTCTTTCAGCATGAAATAAAGTAACAACGCGATGAAAAATGGAATAAAAATCATGCGCAATTCCCTGAGGATATAAACAAAAAAAACAGCGGCTATAAAGGCAAAAAAAGTTTTCAGAAAAAAAGAGCCGCGGGTTGATTCATATTCCATAGCTGGCCATTTCATCTACAACTTCAATTATTTCGCTGCGCCGGAACAGCAGGTAATTGGTATCGATCTTGTATTTATAAGAAAAATAAATCATGCCTTTGTTATTATCCAATTCCGCGTAAACTTCGAGAATTTCAATTTTTTTCTTTTCCAGAAGGCGCTCGATTGCCGCCTGGATCCGGGAACTTTCCATTTCACCGCCGCGCATGCTTCCCAGCGAATCGAACACTTCCTTTTTTATCTGCTTTTTTTCAATAGCGGTGGCGATGAACTTGAATGCCATGAAGCCGCCAAGAACCAGGATTAAAAATACGATCAGATCCATAAAAGTTATTTTCCCGCGCTGTCCATTCATTTTATACCCCCCTATGATAATTCCCTGCGGCCGCTTTTCTTCTCAGCCCAGGATTTTCTTTACGGTAGCTCCGATCTCGGCCGGATTTTCCACCACGTGCACGCCGTTTTTTTTCAGGACCGCCATTTTTTCAGCCGCCGTGCCACGACCGCCGGAGATAATCGCTCCGGCATGTCCCATACGCCTCCCGGGCGGAGCGGTCTGGCCGGCAATGAAAGAGACGACCGGCTTGTTGAAATTTTTGCCGATGTAGGCCGCCGCCTCTTCTTCCAGCGAGCCGCCGATCTCGCCGATCATGACTACCGCTTCGGTCTGTTCATCGTCCTTGAACAGTTGCAGCGCTTCGACAAAGGATGTGCCGATTATCGGATCGCCGCCGATGCCGATGCCAGTGGACTGGCCCAGTTTCTCACGCGTGATCTGGTCCACCGCAACATAGGTCAATGTCCCGGAACGCGAGATAATACCGACCTTTCCCGGACTGTGGATCCGTGAAGGCATGATCCCGACCTTGCATTTACCGGGAGAGATGATCCCGGGGCAGTTCGGCCCGATCAGGCGCGATGAGGTAGTGCGGAGGAAATTCTTCACTTTGACCATGTCCAGCACCGGAATGCCTTCGCTGATGCAGACGATCAAGGCAATGCCAGCCAGGGCGGCTTCGATGATGGCATCGGCGGCAAAGGGCGCCGGCACAAAAATGACAGACACATCGGCCGCCGTTTCCTTGACCGCTTCTTCCACCGTATTGAAAACGGGTTTATCCAGGTGGATCTGCCCGCCTTTGTTCGGGGTAATGCCGCCGACGATGCGCGTACCGTATTCGATCATCTGGGTGGCATGAAAAGTACCTTCGCGCCCGGTGAATCCCTGGACGATCACCCGGGAATCCTGATTGATCAGAATGGACATGTTCAATCTCCTTTGGCCAGCTCGACCACACGGCGCACCGCATCGGCCAGCACGTTCTCGGTGACGAAATTCAGTTGCGATTCGCCTAAAATCCTCATGCCCTCTTCCTCATTGGTCCCTACCAGGCGGATGACGATTGGGATCTTGATATCCAGGCCTTTGGCCGCGTAAACGATGCCGTTGGCCACCAGATCGGTGCGCACGATGCCGCCGAAAATATTAACGAACACGGCCCGCACATTTTTATCGGCCAACAGGATATTGAAAGCCTCCTTCACCTTTTCCACGGACGTGGCGCCGCCGACATCAAGGAAATTCGCCGGTTCACCACCGTAAAACTTGATGATATCCATGGTGGCCATGGCCAGGCCGGCGCCATTGACCATGCAGCCGATATTGCCGTCCAGACGGATGTAATTCAGTTCAAATTTCGAGGCTTCCACCTCCAGGGGCTCTTCTTCGTAAACATCACGCCAGGCCGCGATGTCGGGGTGGCGGTAAAGGGCGTTATCGTCGAAATTGATCTTGGCGTCCAGGGCCAGCACTTCATCATTTGCGGTGACGATCAGCGGGTTGATCTCCACCAGCGACGTGTCATTTTTCAAGAACAGTTCATACAGGTTGGTCAGCAGGTTCGAGAAATTCTGCTGCTGGACTTTGCTCAGATCCAGTTTGAACGCCAGGTTGCGGATATGGCAGGCGGAAAGCCCAGTGACCGGATGCACGTGCATTTTAAAAATGGCCTGCGGATGGTCGCGGGCCACGCTTTCGATCTCCATACCACCCTGGGAGGAAGCGATAATGACCGGCATCTCCTCTTCGCGGTCGATAATAATCGCCAGGTAAAACTCCTTGATGATGTCCAATCCCTTTTCGACCAACAGTTTCCTGACCAACTTGCCCTCGGGGCCGGTCTGGTGGCTGACCAGGGTCATGCCCAGGATGCGACCGATGTGCTTTTCCGCCTCGGAACGGTTTCTGACCAACTGAATGCCCCCGGCTTTGCCGCGGCCGCCGGCGTGCACCTGGGCCTTGATCACACAAGGATAGCCCAGCCTTTCCGCAACCGTCAGCGCTTTCTCGGCCGTGTCGGCCGCCTCACCCCGGGGGACAGGGACGCCGCAACTTTTAAAAAGTTCCTTGGCCTGATACTCATGGATTTTCATGGGTCGCTCCTAGTTCCTCTCGTATTGCCTGCGGCCCTCCTCATATATATCCCCGCCATACATGTCGTTGATCACCTGGGCCGGAAAATTTTCCACCTCCAGCCTTTGAATGGCTTCGGGACCGAGTTCCGGATAAGCGACCACTTCGGCTTTCTTGATGCATTTGGAGACCAGCGCGGCGGCGCCACCGGTCACGGCCATGTAGACCGCTTTGAATTTTTTCAGAGAGTCCTTCACTTCGGCATGGCGCGACCCTTTGCCGATAGAAGCCTTCAAGCCAAGTTCATGCAGCTTGGCAGCGTAGGCATCCATGCGGTAGCTGGTGGTCGGACCGGCAGAGCCGATCGGATTCCCGGGCCTGGCCGGAGTGGGACCCACATAAAAAATGATCTGCCCGCGCAGGTCGAACGGCAGCGCGGCCCCGCCGGCGATCAGATCGGCCAATTTTTTATGGGCGGCATCACGGCCGGTATAGATGGTGCCGTTGATGAGGACATTGTCTCCGGCCTTCAACTGGGCGATCATTTCATCCGTTAAAGGCGTAGAAATTTTTTTTGCTTCTGGCAAATGGCCCTCCTAAATGGATTTTTGGAATACTTTATAATTATCGAACTCGTCGACGACCTTGACGAATAACACCCGGGAATTTTTCGGGTTGTTCAGAACAAATTTGAATTTTTCCACTTTGGAATCGGTGACCATGTCTTCGGGAAAAACCGGGTACCAGTCCTTGCCGTCCAATGAATAACTGACCAATTGGAGCGCCGAAGACTCATCACTGGCCGTAAAACTGACAGTGCCGCCGGCAAAGTTGAATTCAGACAGGAGCGGGGCCGTGGAGTCGATGACAAAAGGAAACGATATTTTGCTGGCGGTCTTGATCCAGGCCGGCGTGTTGTCCAGGCCGTCGTCAGCCTTCACTTTTAAAAGGTATTTACCGTCAGCGAAAAGTTCGCTGTCGAGGTACAGCCATTTTTCCTTGACATCGTTGCCCAGCGACACCCAATCGCTGTCGGGAAGTTTTTTTAAAAACAGATTGAAATTCAAGCGGTCCTGATTGGGGTCGTTCGCCTCCCAGGAAACGTACAGGTACTTTCTCGGAGGGGTAGTATCGGCGACCGGTTTTTCTTCGCTGGGCTTCTGCACCATGATCTGGCCTATCTCCGGTTTCAGGTTGTTGACCAGGTAGTGGATCCGATAGCCTTGCAGGTAAGGGGTCTCGGTAGGATTGGCGGAACTGAGCACGATTTTTACCTGCAGGAAACGGTAACCACTGGCATTGATCTTCGAATTTTCCGGGTCGTTGAACGGGGCTGACCAACTCGTCCATGACTTGTCCGGATTGTCGGAATTTCCCATTCTTACCGCGAAAGATACCGACGCTTGTTTGCCGGGATCGGCATTCCAGGTAAGGCGGCCAAAGCGGGATGGGATGCGGGCATCGAAAATTTCAGAGAAATAGGTGCCACTGGCATTCAGGCTGTTTTCAACCTGGATAATACCTGCCGTGTTGTTGGCGATCAAAAAATAGCCTTTGCCGTTGGCTATGATTTTGAAGATCTGGGCTGAATTGGTTTCGCAGACCTGGGAAAAGTCGCCCTGCTTGTCGACGCGGTAAACGCGGCCGGAGTTGCCGGTACCGATTATGGCCGCCTTGGTGGTTGGATCAAAATACAGAGAGTAAATAAATTCGTCCTGAGACGACCAGATGGCTTCAACGGTACCATCGGCTTGCAGGCAGTACAGGATGCTCTTTTCCTTGATTTTTTCTTTTTCGGTTTTTTCACTTTTGGGAAAAACCGAACCGATTTCAATCTCTTTGGTTACTGATGAAAGCGGAATACTCCTGACCGCGGCGAAAAAGACATTGCCATCATTGTCTGTAGCGATGCCCTTGATCTCTTCCAGGGGGGAATCGAACAGGACTTTGACCTTGCGGTTTTTTATTTCGTAGAGAATCCCGCGGTCGCCGCTGCCGGCCAGTATGGCGTTGTCCTGGGTGACATGCAGGCTGATGATGTGCGAATCTTCGGCCATAAAGAGGTTCTCCGCTGTACCGACTTTGCTGATGCTATAAACGGCACCAGTATTGCCCAGAGCGCAGATGATGTTGCCTTGCTTGTCTTCGGCCAGATCCCAGATGAATTTTTCGTCGGGATTGAACAATTCACTGACCTTGTTCTCCTTGGAAATCCGATATACCCGGCCATTGGGGGACGTTCCGGCGATCACATCGCCATTACCGGCCACAAGCAGGGCATAGACATCCAGCTGCTCTCCCTTGAAAACCACTTCAGTCTCACCGTTCGGGGTAATCCTGTATACTGACGCGTTGTGGCCGGTTCCCAGGTAAAGATCTCCATTTTTAGCCGCAGCGGCGGCCAGATAAAATTCTTCGGCCGGACCCGGTACGGTCTTCAGTTTGGGACCCAAAAACAACCTGCCGGTATTGTCAATGCTGACATTGATGAAGCTCCCTTTTTGGAAATCTGCCAGATCCTTTTTTTCGATCTGCTTGACATTGACCGCTTGCAGACCGGCGCCCAGGGCAAGGGCAACAATGAAAACAAGCGCTTTGCTATTCATTTTTCCTCTCTTTGATGACCAACTTGTAGATTTTTTTTCCGCTCACCACCGCCGGCACTTCATACTGATATTCGGCAATAGTGGACAACGCCATATTGGCTTGATCCTTGGCCAGTGAATTGTATAACAGGACATTGCTCATGCTTGAAGGCAGGTAGGAATATTCAAACCCTTTGATGAATATCCCCTGGGCGGGAACGAATATTTTCAGGTAAATGCGGTTGTTCCTGCGGATATTGTTGATGGCCCGGATCAGTGCGCTCAGTTTGGTCGGAAAATAGGCGGTCTTGATGGCTTTGGTGTCGAAATCGGTCACCTCGCCTGCATCCGCTACCAACAGGTAAAAAACCGAACCCGGCTTCAGGTTGGGCGCCTTGATGGTGATTTGTTCCTCAAAATTGTCGCCCTTTTCATTTTTTAATTTCATGCGAATATCCATCAGTTCTCCAGGCAGGTAAGAGTTTTTGTTTATCAGGACGTTTTCCAACTGGGCTTTTTTGATAGTCTCCCGGCCGCTGATCTCAAAATCCATTTTTTGGATTTTTATGTTTTTTTCCTGGTTGTTCAATAAGAAATAATTGATGGCCATGACCAGGGTCGAGAATTCGTCGAAAGCCGTGGTGCCGCTGAACAGGTCGTTCAAAACCACATTCTCTTCATTTTCAATGAAGATTTTTCCAGTGACGGAAATGGATTGGAAACCGAATTCCTGGAACTCGGCCAACAGGGCATTCAGCAGCGAAATATAGGTCAAGGTCGGGGTCAGCAGCGGGTGGTTGACCACTTCCAGGTTGAAATTGCGGTTGCGGTTTTTCAGGAAAATCTTCAGGGGGATCATGTAAGGGGTTTTCCCCAGCTCGGCCAGAACTCCTGAAAAACGGTCCTGATGAACGGTACCCACCATGTTCCGCGTGGTGGCCAGCATGAAGGAACTCTCATAGGAAGGAACGACCGAAATGACTTCGGCCCGGTGCAAGGGGAATTCCACCGTGCCCAGGTTGAAAAAAGGGTGTCCGAAAACATACACCTTCTTGCCGTCGACGTGGGTCACCGTGCCGGTGGCGGCATAAGAGGCATCGCCGCGAATGAGCGGAATGGAGACCGCGTCGGCCGGGCGCACAGTGAACATTTCAGGGCTTAATTTTTTTTTGTCCACTTCAGCGCCGATGCCCAGATTCTGCAGCGGTACGAATATTCCCTGCAGAAAGTGGACCGCTTGCGGACAGAAACCGCTGCTGCTGGCAAAAAGCTTGATCGGCGTCAGGTTGCGCGCCGGCGAGAAATTCATGCGGCTGACCAGTTCGTTTTGAATGGCTTCAGCCACACGCTTGACATTCTCCTTGCTGAAATCGATCTTGATATCGGAAATCTCCACATTGGCTACAGGACCGCCGTAAGCGGAAATTTTCAGAATATCCTCGATCGGCGTGATACCGGCGATCGGTTTTTTTGAAAAATTGCTCAAACCGTAGGACACGGAACCGATGAGTTTGCCATTGATATAGACGGGACTGCCGCTCATGCCGGCAATGACCCCGCCTTCATTCAACTCCGGGGCGAAAAGTTCGGCGATGATCAGGTTTTTATCGGAAACAAACTTGTCAAGGATGCCCAGTACCTTGAATTTGAAGGTTTCAATATTGCTGCCTTTAAAAATGGTTTTGCCCTCGCCTTCCATTCCGGTCCTGATCTCCGACAACTTCATGATATCGGTCGCCAGCAACCAACACGACAAGCCCAGACTGACAATCAGCAGGATGCTTCTTTTCATTTGCTCTCCAAATAACGGTTGACAACTGCCATTACCCTATCGAATTTGAAAGGTTTGTAGATCAAATCAGCCACGCCCAATTTTGCTATTTCTCCTGCTTCCACCTCCTGGGATCCGGTCAGCAGAACAATCGGGGTGTTTCCGCTGTTGACCCTGATGCGCCCAACCACATCCGGGGCTTTTTCTTTTTCAAGGTTGTAGTCGAGAAAGATCAGAAAATAACTGTTGCGGGAAAGCAGGTACAGCGCTCGCTTGGCATTGCTGACCGCATCACAGCCAATTTTCATGGAAGCGAAAAAATCGGCCAGCAGCTCACGGATATTCATTTCATCATCCACAACCAATATTTTTTTTTCTTCATTCTTTCTTTTATTACGAAACAAAGCTGATATCAAGGATATCATAATCATAAGCAAATACAAAATCAAGGTGCAGGCACGGTAAGAATCGCGGCTTAAGGCGTTTCCTGCCTTATGACCGTTTCGGAACGGTCATCGGCGCTTGAAACCGAGATTTCATTGCTGCTTAAATCGAACAACAATTCCTGCCCCCTGGTTGTCCCGGAGTTTTTATTGCTGATTTGGGCTTCGTTTTTAAACACCAGCAATTTTTTATCAAATTGCCAACTCAACAACTGTGATTTTCCAAAAATCTTGTCAGTGGCGAATAAAATGTCGTCCTGAGCAGAAATATTTTGCAGACGTTCATCACGAACAAAATGCAGAATGATTTTTTTAGCCTTCAGCGTATTTCCGCCTTGATTCAATTGGGCATCACCTTGAATCACGATTTGTCGTCCTATGGATTCGAAAGATACCAGCTCCCCCCCCAAAACAAACACATCGTTCCCATTGACAAACTTCAGACTGACATGCCCTTGGGCAATAATCAGATTTTTTCTGTAATTGAAATTAATTTCTCTAGCCGACAGTTCAATTTCATCCTGAAATAATTTCACCTTGTTTTTGAACGTGATGTTCCTACCCTTATATCCTATTTCCAAATTGTCCGCCGTGATATAAAGAGGTAAGGGACGAAAGAGCACATTACCTTTGTCTGGGAAGATTGTAGCCTTGACTCCCCTTTGGGCAGACATTTGATTTTTTTTTGTATCAATTATAAAAGATGGCCCGGCGAAAAGGTTGACGCCGTTTTTTATTTCAGCTTCTTTCCCCACTATATCGAGCCTACTATTTTCGGCATCAAGTTTCATTTTTGGTGCTGAACCTTTGAAGTCACCAAGCGTGAATTGAACATTCTTTTCAGCCTTGATGTATTGCATGTCGCCTTTTTCACTGTACTTGATCTCAATATTCAGTGCAGAAAAATCTACATTTTGCGAACCGCGGCTTTTGATCTCACCGGGGGTGCGAATAAATATCTGACTGATATTTTGAGTTTGCGGAAATAAGCGACAGTCAATATTGTCACTACTGATTTCGCAACGATTGAAAGGATTTTCAACCTTGAGTCGACCGTTTTCAAAAATAAGGATTCTCTCAAGATTGCCATTACCGCCAAAAAAAGAGTTAATGGTATTAGCTCTGATCTCTAGAACCTCAATATTACCTGAAATGTCTTTCTCAGAATGCAGGGAACTGTTTCCCAAAGAAACATATGATTGCAGATCGCTGAATTCATTACTGAAATGAATGACAATTTCATCTCCCAACAAAAGTGAATCCACTGTCCTGATTGAACTTTCTCCCTTGAGTTCCAAGCGCTCCTTTTCCTTAAACATCCATAATATTCGACTTTTAAAATCGAATACTTGGTTGTTTATTGAAATTTTCCCCACAACCTCGAACATCTTAAATTCATTTAACTCAAACAAAAATTCTATACCTTTATCGGCTATTCCAGAAATGTTTTTCCCGATGAAATAGGTCTTCTCCTTGGAAAAAAGATATTTTTTGCTTGTCATCAAGAAGCTTTCAGCGTTAATAGTAAAATCTTCGCTGATGATTCTGGCATTTTTCTGAATTTGAAAATAATTGAAATCATTTTTGGCAATTCCCCAATCACTGAAGAAATGAATATCCTTATTCATCTTACCGCTTTTGTAGATAACCGCAGAAATCTTCTTCAGGTGAAGTTCATCATCTCTTTTTGTGAATGACTCTTGGCATTTGACCTCAACGCTTTTTTTATTCTTATCATTAAAAGCCAGGTAAGTTATGTCCCGGTCTTCAACTCCAGTATCAATCACTTTCGCTTGCTCTTTTTTAAAAAATAAACTCTTCGCGAATAAAGCGGAAAGTACGATAAAAATAATAATTAAAACTACTTTGACCTTTTTACGCATCTTTAAAAAAAAGTTTGGGGCACTAGCAATGGAGATACTCCTCGCTTCATATCTGGAAAAATCTCATATAGAGATCCGAATTATAGCACATTTTTCTTAAGAAAAAGTACATTAAGGAGAAATGAGAAAACCCGCCTTGAAACTGGAAGCCAGAAGCGAAAAAAACAAATCATAGAGCAGAATTAAAACAGACAAGCCTAAAAATAGGTATTTCAACCTTGGTTGACCATCATGCCTTCGGGAGATAAAGACCACTATCAATAGAAGAAAAACTTCATAAGTGGTTCTGACGCCGTTGTCCACATGGCACCAGATTTTTTTATAGTTCAAAATCAGTGAAAGCAAAGAAAAGAAAAAGAGACCCAGGGTTAGAAAATCGCATTTTTCCTTCAAAAAGAAAAAGGCAAAAACAAAAATTAAAATCAGTAACAGCGGATAAAAAAATCCCGGGAGTATCCCTGGCTGGAAATAATCGCCGCGAAGAATAACCTTATATAAATCTATAAAACCTGAGAACGGCAGGGTAAAATCACCGGGGCTAAAAACCAGTGTTTTCCAGCCGTACAACGGGAAAAGTTTCCAGGTAAGAAAAATTTTCCATCCCAAAAAGGGAAAAAATGAACCAATCAAAATCAAAGCTCTGTGAATATTTTTATGTTTGAATATTTCATAGATGATGATTAGCAAAACAAGCAATGCTCCCGTTTCCCGGACGAGAATGGAAGTGGCGAAAAAGGGCAACGCTACAATCGGCCGCTCGCGGATGTAATAGTAAAGCCCGGCAAGTAGAAAAGCCGCGCTGATGGATTCAGGAAGGGCAGTATGTAGGGAAACATGAAAACCGGGGATAAGCAGGTAGAACAAACCCCATAAAGGATTTCGTCCGTAATGGATAATGATCTTCACTAGAAAAAAAATACCTAACAAATGAGAGAAGAGGATGAGCAGCATCATGGTTTTGGGAAACAATTCGGCTTTGCCCAAAGAGAAGATATGGGTCATCAGGGGGAAACCGATCCGGCTGAAGCGGTAAGCCGGCTCATCAATAATTAAATAATATCTTCTGGGTTGATCCCGGAATTTGTTCAGAAAGGGATCAAAGGCCATGAAATAAAAAAATTGACCATCATAGCCTGATTGGGAAGCGATGAGACCCTTCTTGATAGCGCTTTCCCGATAGTAATGAAAAAAATCAACATTAAGATGCCTATAGAAGAACCTTCTGTTGGAGGCCACATCGTTGATGACGATGCGCCCTGTTTTCCCCAGCCATTTTTTAGCCTCCCATATCTGCCATGCCATCAACTCGGTGTTCATGCCAGTTGTCTTTAACACCATCTGACCCTCGACTTCAAGGGCCACATAACCGCAGGATTTGATTTTTTTTCTTTTATTCTGGCCACCGCCACTCAATAAAAAGGCAATTTTCTCCTCAACAATGATGAAAGGCGTGGAAGTGAGAGTACCAGAGGGCGCGTCCCCTTGAATTGTCCCTGGAATCTCCCCTTTTTTCCCTTGGAATTTTTCGTACGTGCCAATCCAGTATTTCCCCTGATGATTGGAAGGAAGGGGATAGCGTCGGGCCGTCAAATTATCACCTTCGGTCGGTTGATACTCGAAGGCATTGCCGGTAGCCATCCAGTTCTGCAGCGTACCTTTCTCAAAATCTGAATTCTCAAAAAGGAGAGGGCAAGAATCGCTCCGAAAAAGGGGGTTGCTCTCAGTGACAAATTTTTCACTTATACGCAGAAAACCGCTGTAGTTACCGCGAAACGACCGCAATGAGTAGTTCATGGAAAATAGGAAAAACAAGAAAACTACCGCCACCACAAAAATAGCGGCGACCACTCGCAGATAATTCTTCAACAAAGGCCGAGATCCCTGAGTCGATGGGCCGAATAAAGAAGCAAGGTATTTTTTATATTTTTTTTCCATTTTTCCACAAATCGCAAACCTGTGAACCGGAAAACCTTTGACAATATAACAAAAAAAACCTGGCAATGCAACCTGCCGCTGTTTAATAGTCTTATGTCACAATTGAATCAATAAAGGCAAATGGATATTTCTGAATTTAGAAACATTAGTCGGAAAGATCAACAGCGGCAAATACTCTTTTTTCCAATAGCCGTAAAAAAAATAGCTGCCCAGCAATAGAAAAAGCCACCTGAACTTTTGCGGCAAAAAAAAGTACCCTGCAAAAATTATGGCGAAGAATCCCAAAAATTCAATGGAATTGAATAGCATGGCTGTGAAAAATATATCTTATTCCCGACTGCTTGTCAAATCAAAACCGTTAGAGTGTCGTGGACAAAAAACTGTTTTCGTCCCGGCTGAGATTCAAGGGCCAACGTGGATCAGCTGCCTTTGAGTTGTTTCATGATTTGACCTCTCTTAGGTATTGTAACTTTTTCTCAACCAAAGTCAAAGTAAATAAACCAGGTATTGCTACCTGGGAGCATCACCCAGAACGGCAGAGATCTTTTCCCAATCGGCGCCGCGGCGGACGATCTTTGGCGGCATTACCGTGACATCGACCAGGGTCGACCCGGGAGATGCGGGCAGCACTCCCCCGTCGATCAGCAGATCGAGTTTGGGAAATTCGCGGGCGATCCGTTGCGGGTCGTTGAGCGGCGGCCGGCCGCTGCGGTTGACCGAGGTGCTGACCAGGGGCAAACTGATTTTTTCTATCAATTGCAGAAGCGGCGGGAGAGCGGGCAGACGGATGCCGATCTTGGGACTGTTCTTCAAGAGGCTGGGGGCGACGGCCGGGTTGGGCTTGAACAGAAAAGTGAATTTCCCGGGCAGCAGATATTGCAGGCAGTCATAAAATATTTCGGGTAAGTCGTCGGTCAGAGATTCCAGCATGGCCAGCGTACCCACGGCCACTGAATACGGCATATCGTGCCGGTTCTTCAAATGATCTATTTTTTCAATTAAGGCTAAAGAATAAAAATTGCCGCCCAAACCATATAATGTATCGGTTGGATAGGCGATCACGCCGTCAGCACGCAGGCAGTCGCTGATGCTCCTGAAATTGCCGGGGGCCAGGATATCGGCAAAGGGAATGATGATCATGGGTAAAGGAGGAACGGCCGGACCGATTCGGCATACGCACTGATCTCACACTCGATGTCATCCCGGATTCCGCTAAAGGGAATATTTTTTTCGATGGCCTTGCGGATCAGATCCGACCCGCAGATCATGTCGATGGGCGGCCGCCGGAACTCGAATTCGTAGGGCGGTTCCTGCCAGCGGAATTCTCCGGGATGCAGCCGTGCCACCTGGCGGATCAATTCATAATATGCTTGGAAGCCGCGAAATTTTTTCCGGTCCAATACCTGGACCAGCAGGCCGGCGCACACCCGTCCGGCGTGCTTGGAGAATTCGGGCTTGAAGAACATGGGGACAAACTGTGCTCCGGGCAGCTTGAGGCGCTCAGCCTGGTCGCGCAGGCGGAAGGGATCAATAAAAGGAGCGCCCAGCAATTCAAAGGGCCTAGTGGTGCCCCGGCCCTCGGAGATATTTGTCCCTTCGAGCAAAACGGCCCCGGGATAGACCAGGGCCGCGGCCAGAGAAGTCATGTTGGGTGAGGGCAGGGTCCAGGCCCCGGAAAAATATTCCCCACGCGACCAGCCGCGCACCTTGACCACGGTCAAGGGCACATCCAGTCCGTAGTAACTCAGGGCGAAAGAGAGAAATTCACCCGCGCTCAGGCCGTGGCGCATGGGAACCGGTAGCTGAGCAACGATACTGAAATGGTCGGGGCGGGACAGCGGGCCCTCGAGGTCGCGGCCGTTGAGCGGGTTGGGACGGTCCAGGACGATCACTTCGATGTGGCGCCCGGAAAGCCAGCGCAGGAGCATGACCAGGTGATTGACGAAGGTGTAGACCCGGGTGCCCACGTCAAAGGGATCGACGATCAGGAGTTCGATCCCCCGCAGCCACTCTTTCTCAGGCAACAGTTTCTCCCTGTACAGGCTGCGGACATCCACGCCCCCGGCGCTCCAGAAAAACGAGGGCGACAGGACCATGTTGTCCTGCTTGTCGATGAAAAAACCGTGCTGCAGAGACCAGATGGCTTTCAGGCTGCCGCCGGCCAGGCGCCGTACCACCTCATAAACCGGGCGCCCGCTGCCGTCGATGTTGGCGCTGCCGCAGACCAGGGCGCAAGGGCGGCCGCCGACGATCTTTTTATAAACCCGGGGTAAAATATCTATGCCATTCAATATATTGACCAAGTTCCACTCCGCTTTTCAAGTATAACATTGGTCCAAAAAAGTCAAGGGGTGCATGGCCTTGCTCTTCGCCGCTTAATCTGCTATAATTTTTTTTTCGGGAGGATATGTGCATAATTTAAACGGAATAGACAGCAAGTTCAGACTGGCCATTCTGGTTGCCCGCCGTGCCAAGCAGCTCATCGGAGGCGCCAGAAGGAAGATCGAGATCAAAAGCGATAACCCGCTCACCGTGGCCATGGAAGAATTCAGGCAGGGTAAAATAGACTTTGACGTGCTTTATGAAGAGGCGTCCATCTTCGGTGAAGTCGGCATGGAACAAGAAGCGGGGACAGGCGAAAGCACTCTAACCGGGGAGATGGTCGACGGCGAAGATGAAGACGATGTCGAGGCTGTCGAAGTCGAGGCCGAGACCGCAGCGGAAGAACCCCAGCCAGAACCTGAACCCTGAGTTGACGTCAGTGCATGAACACCGTTATCCGATCGCCCAACTGGATCGGCGACGGGATCATGTGTTTGCCCGCCATCCGGGCCTATAAAGAATATTTCCCGAAAGAACGTCTGGTCATTGTCGCCAAGCGCTACCTGGCCGACATTTTCCTTAACATACCCGAAATCGATGAAATCGTCCCCATCCCGGACCGCTGGACAGCCGCAACCTATTTCGCTTGCCTGAAAAGGCTGAGGGAGAAGCATTTCGACCGTGGCCTCTTGTTCACCAACTCCTTTGCCTCGGCCCTGTTTTTCCGCCTGGCCGGGATCAGGTCCTGCAGCGGTTATGATCGTGACGGACGCGGTTGGCTGCTCAGTAACAAAATCCCCTTTAATAAAAATCTCGATCATCATCAATATTATTATCTGAATTTGATAGAACACCTGGTCGTGAAAAAGATCAGCCGAAGTAATGCGGCCGGCCTGGTCGTTGCCCAGGAAGAAAATAAATGGGCTGCGGGCTGGCTGGAGGAACAGGGCATCGGCACCCGACCTCCTTATTTGGCCGTAGCGCCGGCCGCAGCGTACGGCAGCGCCAAAGCATGGCTGCCCGAACGTTTCCGCCAGGTGATCGTCGGCTGGCAGAAGACCTACCCAGATTGCTCCATCCTGCTCCTGGGCGGCCCGGCTGAAAAAGACAAGATCGCGGCCATTGCTGACGGCCTGCCCGGCCGGGTTAGCAACCTGTCCGGCCGCCTGACCCTGCGCCAGACCATCGTCATCCTGGCAGGCTGCCGGCTATTCATCGGCAACGATTCAGGGCTGATGCATGCCGCCGCCGCCCTGGCGGTTCCACTGGTAGCTGTTTTCGGTCCCACCGAACCCGGAAAGACAGCACCCATCGGCAAAGCGTACCGGCTGCTCCACCGCGGCGCCGACTGCGCTCCCTGCCTGCACCGCGAATGCCCGAGCGATCACCGCTGCATGAGCGCCGTCAGTACCGCTGAGGTCCTGGCCGCGGCCAGGCAACTCTGGAAGCAAGCTCTTCCCGAAGCAAAATGAACAAAGCGGTTTTTTTGGATCGCGACGGGACATTGATCCAGGACCGAGGCTATATCTGCGACTTTTCCCAAGTCGGGTTTTTCCCTTTCGCCGTGGATGCCGTGCGAACCATGAATCGGGCGGGATACCTGGTCATCGTGGTCAGCAACCAGTCGGCCGTGGCCCGGGGCATTTGCAGCGAACGGCAAATAATCGAATTGCATCGGCAACTGCAAAGCCATTTCAAAGACCGGGGAGCCGAAATCACCGCCTTTTATCACTGCCCATACCTGGCCGACGGCAAAGTGGCCGGCTACCGCCTGGACAGCCCTTTACGCAAACCGGCCCCGGGTATGCTGCTGCAGGCCGCCATTGATTTTGACCTGGACCTGGCCTGCAGCGTCATGGTCGGCGACAAGCTAGACGACATCGAGGCCGGAAGAAGGGCCGGTTGTCTGACCATGCTGGTGCGCAGCGGCCAGGGCAGGTTCAGCGAAACCGCTCTGGCCAAGACCGGGCCTGACCCCGATCATACGGTAGACGACCTTCTGGCCGCCGCCCGCATCATCGCGACCTTATCCCGGCCCGCAGCCGAACGGAATTGAAACACCCTGCAAGAAAAGCCGCAGCCGGCTGTTTAAAAAAAAATATGGATCAACAGACATTGAGCGACGATGAGATCGTCACCGCGGTACTTGCAGGCCGACGCCAGGATTTCGAAATATTGGTCCGGCGCTATTCAGGCAAGATTATCCATTTCATCACCCGCATGACCCAGGACCGCGATGAAGCCCAGAGCATCTCTCAGGAAGTGTTTTTGAAAATTTTCCAAAACCTGCCGTACTACCGGAAAGAAAACAACTTCTCGGCCTTCATTTTTAAAATTGCCAAAAACATGACATTGAACTGGCTCAACCGGGAAAAACGTACGGTTCTTTTTTCACGCCTGCTGGGCCGGGAATTCAACAAAGCCCCTTTTCGGCAGGAACCGCCGCGGGTTTCTCCTCAGGACCAAAAAGAAAGAGAGAGCGAAATCAGCCGGAATTTGCTGCTGCTGGCTGAAGAACAGCGCCTGGCACTGATCCTGAAGGTTTACCTTGAATTTTCCTATAAGCAGATCAGGGAGATCACCGGCTGGTCGATCCCCAAGATCGAAACACTGATATCCCGGGCCAAAAGCAGGTTGAAAAAAAACATTCTGCTGCAAGAAAGAAGCCGCGAAGTTGTTTACACAGCGAGGAAAAAATGAATTGCAAGAAAGTTTCCCGATTGCTCAGCATCTACCAGGACAGGGAACTCACTTCCGCCCTGGAGCGGCAAGTGGAATTCCACTTGCGGGACTGTCACGCTTGCCGGAGCGAATGGGACGGGCTGCAGGAACTGGTAGGCAGCTTAAAATGTCTGCCGCCGCCTGCCTCCGACCCGTATTTCCCCACAAAGGTCATGGCCGGGCTGCAAGACAACAGGGCTAGAAAATTCCGCCTACTGCCGGCCATTGCCTATGCGCTGATTTTTCTCACAATGTTCCTCAGCGGTTTTTTTCTGCAACTGTCTTACAACAACACGATGGGGGCCGAGAAACCTAAGGCTGCGACCTTCACTGCCGTACTGTTGGAAAATCAGGACCTTGGACTGCTGGCGGTCCATGACAACACCCTGGCCCTTTTTGAGCGGTAACAATCATGAATAAAAACAAAATACTGACCCTGCTTTTCACCGTTTCCCTGGCCTTGAATCTGTCTTTCCTGGCGGTTTTTGCTTATAAAAAAATCGGGCAGCACCGGCCGGTCCCGCCGTCTGAATTTAAAAGCGATTTCGGCCTGAAAGCGGACCAGGAAACACGGGTCCGCGAGATCGTCCGCAAATTCAAGATCAATTCCATCCTGTTCAAGGAAGATATCCTGGACAAGCGGGTGGAGATCGTCGAAGAACTCGGCAACCCGCTTTACGATACGGAAAAGATCGCCAAGAAGACCGAAGAACTGAACCAGTTGGAAAACCAGCTGAACCGCGATTTCATCGCCGCCCTGCTGAAGATCAACGACATCCTCGAACCCGACCAGAGGTTGAACATGATCTATAACTTGAGCCGCAACTGGTTTTTTTTCCATCAACGTCCCGAAAAAGGAGGACCTCATGAATAAAAAAATCATTTTTCTGCTGATCATGGTGCTGCTGCTGGGCACCCTCTCCCAGGCCCAGGACGGCAAAAGGCTGCGGCCGAACATGCTCAACAACCTGAGATTCGGCCTGTACATGGCGGAGAACAACCTTTTCGAAGCCCGCTTCATTTTGCGCCTGAAGACGGAGATCGGTCTGACCTCTCAGCAGGAACAGAAGATCGAGAACATGATGTTGGCCTACGAAGAGAATGCCATCCGCCGCGGCTCCGACATCAAGGTGCTGGAGTTGAAGTTCGCATCACAGTTCAAGGGCAACCGCATCGACCGCCGCGAAATGGAAAAAATGGTCCGTGAAGTCGGCAAGATGAAGACCGACCTGCAGGTCGGCCATCTGAACTACCTGTTGGACGTGCGCGATACCCTGACTGCCGAGCAGATCCAGAAGCTCGAAAAAATGAAGGAGAAATTCCGCGGCAGACTGCGCGATCGAATTGACAAAATGGGCAAAAAAGGCAAAATGCCGCCTCCCCCCGAAGCCATGGAAGACATGGAAGAGAACACCCAGGCATATTGAATTCATCTGTTTGATCCCCCCGGCAGGGGAAAGGCGGTCCCTCTTTCCTCCACGCCTTTCCCCTGCTGCCCTCCTTTAAAAAACTCTCTTAACCGCTGCTTCTCAGCCGCGTTTTTTTTACTTGGAAATGAAGCGCTTGAAGTTCAGCAATGAAATCGAGACCAGGGTCAGGGCGATGCCTGCCAGAGTCAGCAGGTCTTTCCAGAAATAGGCGATGCCGTTGCCTTTTAAAAATATCTCGCGGATGATCTTCATCAGGTAACGCAAGGGGTTGATGTCGGCCAGGATACGCAAGGTGGGGGGAATGTTGTCGACCGGAGTAAAAAATCCCGACATCAGCAGGAAGATCATCAACGAGAACCAGGCGAAAAACATGGCTTGCTGCTGGGTGGCGGAAAGAACGGATATCAGCAGCGCATAAGAAAGGATCGCGGTCAAATAGACCAGGGCGGTCAGGAACAGGTAAAACAAATTGCCGCGAAACGGGATACCGAACCAGAGGACCACGACCAACAGGCCGATGACCATGTCGACGATCCCGATCAGGGCGGCCGGGACCGCTTTGCCGATATAGATCTCCAGGGTGCTCAACGGCGAGATAAGGAGCGTGTCCAGCGTCTGTTGCTCCTTTTCCCTGACCAGGGAAGCGGAGGTCAGGAACATGGTGATGATGGTCAGCAGGAAAGCGACAATACCCGGGCCCATGTAATTGATGCTGCGCAGCTGCGGGTTGAAACGGAAAACGGTTTTGCCGGCCAGGGGCAGCCCCCGGCCGCGCATTTCCATGTCGCTGAGGATGTAGTTCTTGATGATGCCGTTGAAATAACCGGCAGCGATCATCGACGTATTGGAATCGATGCCGTCCATGAGGATCTGCACTTCGGGATAATTGAGCACGCTTCTTTTTTTGTCCAGCGCGTCGCGAAAGATCAATATGGTCTTGACTTCGCCCTTTTTAAGCAGGTAGAGATAGTCTTCGTTGCAGTCGCTCACGAAACGCACGCGGAAAAGCTGCGTCTGGCGGACGCGCTGGATGATCTGCCCGGCCGCTTGCCCTTTGGAAAGGTTGACGATGCCAACCGGCACATGACGGATGTCGGTGGAAATGACATAACCGAGGATGATGATCTGTATGACCGGGGCGATGAACATCAATACCAGCAGCTCTTTCTGGCGGACGATCTCGATCAGTTCTTTCTTGATCAAATAAAACAGTTTCATTGCGCGGCCTTTCTTTGCCTGTTGAATTTCCTGGCGGCAACGGCCAACAGGACCACGCTGAGCACGATCAGCATGCCACCTTCGAACAGGTAATGTTTCAATTCGGCTCCTTTCAAGATCACGCCGCGGATGATACGCAGGAAATAGGTGGCGGGGATGGCGTAGGAGAGCGCCCGTAAAACCGGGCTCAGGGAATCGAGCGGGAAAATAAACCCGGAAAGCAGCATGGACGGAAGCATGGTTGAAAGCAGCGTGGCCAGCATGGCCACCCTCTGGCTGGGGGCCGATGTGGAGATCAGGATGCCCAGGGAGAGACCGGCGACGATGTACAGCAGGGCGAAAAGCAGCAGCACCGCCAGGCTGCCGCGGATGGGTATGCCGAACCAGAAGCGGGCGAAAAGCAGGATGACCACCCCGTCCAGCAGAGCCACGATGATGTAGGGAATGGTCTTGCCTATGATGATCTCCCGGGATCGCAAGGGCGAGATAAACAGCAGGGCGAGGGAGCCGGTTTCCCTCTCCTTGGCGATGCTGAGCGAGGTGAGCATGGCCGAGATCATCAGCAGGATGACCGCGACAAGGCCGGGGATGAAGAAGAACTGACTTCTCACTTCGGGATTGAAATAGATCTTGGTGTCAAGCTTGAGCAGCTGCCCGGCCCCCTTCATGGCGGCGATAAAATCTAAAAAGATCCTTTCTGTGTACTGGAAAACCAGATTGGCGATATTGGTGTCGCTGCCGTCTATGATGATGCCGATTTCGCTTTTCCCGAGGCGGATCAGGCGGCGGGAGAAATCGGCCGGGATGACGATTATCTCCTTTATTTTTCCGCGGCGCAGCAGATCCTCGGCGGCGGCCAAGGAAAGGGTGCCTTGCAAGTTTCTCGTTCGCGTCCGGATGGAGAAGATACGGTTACCGGCGAAGGCTTTGACCAGCGTTTTCGACAACTGACTTTGGGAAAGATCGATAACCGCGGCATCGATGCGATTCAGGTCATAGGAGATCGAATAGCCAAGGATGAAGATCATCATCAGCGGTGTGATGAAAACCATGGTCAAACTGCGCGGGTCACGCAGGATATGATAAAATTCCTTGACGATGATCGCCTTAATTCTGCCCATGGTTTCTAATGGCGTCCTGGAAGAGCTCTTCGATGTTGGCCTTCCGCTTCCGGCGTAAAAGATCATCCGGTTCGCCGGCGGCGACGATCTCGCCGTTGTGAATGATGATGATGCGGTCGCAGTATTCGGCTTCGTCCAGGTTGTGGGTGGAAACCAGCAGGGTCTTGCCCCGCTTTTTCAGCCCGTAAATTTCGTTCCAGAAATGACGGCGCGCTTCGGGATCGACACCGGAGGTCGGTTCATCGAGCAGGATGATCTCCGGCTCGGGCAGGAGGCAGACGAACAAGGCCACCTTCTGGCGGAGGCCGGGCGGGACGTCCTGGATCATCTGCTTCAGGATATCGGCATCGACCTGCTCCGCCATCTGGGCCATGCGTGTCTTCAATTCGCGCGCTTCCAGGCCGGAGATGCCGCCAAAGAACTCAATGTTCTCCAGGGCCGTCAGCAGGGGGTACAGCGAGAATTTCTGTGACATGTACCCCAGTTTTTTCTTTATCACTGCAAGATGTTTCTGGTTATCCAAGCCTCCGATCATGACCGTTCCGGCACTGATCTTCAGCAGGCCGGTGATCATCTTGATGGTGGTCGTTTTTCCGGCACCGTTCGGCCCCAGAAAACCGACGATCTCTCCGGGAGCCACGTCAAAAGAAATACCTTTCACGGCCTGGAAACGGCCGAAACTCTTGCGCAGGTCGCGCACGGCAATGGCCGGAACCGCCACGGTCATTGCTGCCTCTCGTAAAAAATAAACATGTCTTCCAGGGTTGGCTTTTCCTCGACCATTTCCAGGTGCGGGATCTGGCGGCCGAGATTCTCGGGGCCGGTCTGCATGTAGCGGATGAATTTGCCGCGCATGTGCGCCTGGCCGCCCAGGCCCGGGGTAGATTCGACCTGGCGCATGACCTCGAATATGTTGCCGCGCGGCAGGATGCGGAACAGGCGCGCCGGAAAAGAGCTCCTCAGGTCGGCAATGGCGTCCTGGCGCATCACCCGCCCGTTCTTGATGAACACGATGTGATCCCCTTTTTCGGCTTCGTCGAGATAAGGGGTCGACATGACGATAGTCCGGCCTTCGTTTTTCAAGGCCTCGATGATGGCGAAAAATTCAATGCGCGACAGGGGGTCGACCCCGGTGGTCGGTTCATCAAGTACGATCAGTTCCGGCGAGGAGAGCAGGATGGCCGAGAGGGCCAGTTTCTGCTTCATGCCCCCGGAAAGGGCGCCGGCGCGCCGCTTGCGGAAAGGGCTCATCCCGGTCCTTTCCAGTAGACGGTTTTTGAGATCCTCGCGCCGCCTGAGCGGCACCTGCTGGACGGCGGCGAAGAAGTTCAGGTTTTCCTCGACGCTCAGGTCGGTATAGAGGGAAAACTTCTCGGGCATGTATCCGCAAATAGAGGTAATTTTTGCATAGTTGCCGCCGATGTCCGCCCCGCGCAGAAGGATGGCGCCGGAATCCTTTTTGACCAGGCCGACCAGCATCTTGAAAATGGTCGATTTGCCGGCACCGTCGGCCCCGGTCAGGATGGTGATCGCCGCTTCTTTAATGGTCAGGGAGACATCATCGACGGCGCGGTTGGCGGCAAACTGTTTGCAAAGGTGCTCCAGGCGGACCATAGTTTTATTTTCCTGATTTATTAAAAACCACGGTGACCGGCATGCCGATCTTGAAAACGTCCAGGTCGCGTTCAAGCCGGACCTTTACCTGGTAAAGCAGCGCTTGGCGCTCTTTCTCGGCGACGATATACTTGGGAGAAAACTCAGCCTTCCTGCCAAAGGCGGAGATCGATCCTGAAAAAGAGCGTTCTTCCAGGCCGTCAACGATGATCCGGGCGCGCTGGCCGAGTTTCAGTGCCGCGATCTCTTTCTCTTCAATGAACACGTCGACGAAAAGACTGGAAAGATCCAAAATATCCGCCAGGGCCACACCCGGGAAAACTGTCTCTCCCTGGCCAATGAAGGTCTCCAGCACGAATCCTGAGGCGGGAGCGCGCAGCAGCAGGTCCCTTTCGGCCAGATCCAGCGCCTGGCGCTTGTTGGCGATCCGCTCTTTCTGGATCTGCAGCGCTTCCAGGGACCTATCCAGATCAAAGAGCGCAGTTTGCACGTCTTTCAGCTGCAGGCGGGATTTTTCCAGCTGGTCGCCGGAAATGGACTGGCTCTGTTTCAGGCGTTCGAAACGTTGCACCTGTTTTTGCCAGTAGCCGAGGTTGGCGGTGAGCAGCTGCCGTTTCTCCCGGGCCCGGGCCTCGCTGTTGGCTATTTCCCTGGCGCCCAGAACCAGCTCCTCCATGCCGTTGCGGATTTTGTCGCGGTTGATCTCGGCGATCAACTCCCCTTTGGCCACGGTTTGGCCTTCACGGATCAGAAGCCTGTCCAGTGTCCCGGCCGCCATGGCCTTGACGCTGGCGATCTCGCCGTCGACCACGCCGGGTGCCCTGATCGGCAAATCTTTTTTCTGGCATGAAAAAAAGAACACCAGTGAACCCAGCAGAACTGCCGTTTTTTTCATCATTCCTCCTCACCTTTTCCGATCAAAGTATGGATGCCAACCTTAAGCAATTCCATTTGCGCAAGCAGTTCCTCGCGGTTGGAAAGAACCCTTTCCTGGCTGGTCAGGGCAGCCAGGTAATCGTTATGATCGATCTGTTTTTCCTCGTACAAGCTTTCTTTCAAGCGGGCGTCCTCGCTGGCGTTGGCGACCAGACGGTCCAGCAAGGCAAGCTTTTTCTCCAAACTTTCCTTATGAAAATAAAATTGGCGCAGACTCTTTTCACTTTCCCGGATAAAATCGGCACGCTGGTTCTGCAGCTTGCGGGCGGCGATATCAACCAGGTTTTTATCGCGGCCGCTCTTGTTCCAGTTGAAGACCGGCATGGACACGCTTACGCCCCCCATGATGTAAGGGGTCCACTGGCTCACAAAAAAATTCTGCCCGGGAAGACCGTAATGCAGTTCCGCGAATGCGCTGATTTGGGGAAGATAAGAACCGGCGATCGATTTTTTTTGAATTTGCATGATGCGCGCTTTCTCGTCCAGCGAGTGCAGCAGCGGATGGCCGGCCAGGAAAAATTCCCGGGCCTCGGCAAAAGATTCGCCGCCCGCCGCCGCTTCGTATTCGACGTCCTGGGGTTCGTAGCCGCAGAGAGTGCTGAAATTGAGCGCTTCGCTCCTGATCAAATGCTCCAGGTCTTCCAGGTTCAATCCGATCTCATCCGCTTTAGCCCGCGTTTCCAGCAAGTCGGATTTTTTCACCAATTCCTCGCGGTAAAGGTTTGCCAATTTGTCCTGGTGCAACTTCAGGATGGCAAGCAGCAAATTCAGCGACTCCCGCTTTTTGCAGAACATGCGGTGGTTGAAAAAGGAGTTTTTAACCATCCCGGCCAATTCGATCTTTTTCAAGCGGGTCAGATCGCCTGCCGCCGCTTCCCGGATCGCTTCCATGCGTACGGAGTTGTTCAGTATGCCGCCACTGTAAATGGGTTGGACCAGGGAAATTTTCAGGTCAAAATTGTTGCTGGGTGCGGACAGGACGATCGTTCCCGGTAGGATATTCGCGCTGACCGGAAAAGGAAAGTCGGAGACCTTGACCTCCAGCTTGTCTGAAGTGTAGCGATAGCTGGCGCTAAAGGCGGCGGAAAAATATTTTTGGCGCCGGGCAGTTAATCCGGCAGTGGCCGCAGCTTCCTCTTCCAGCAGCTGGCTGTGGAGGTTGGGACTGATTTTCCAGGCGTTGGCCACGGCCTGGGACAGTGTCACCTTGGCCGGGAGCACAAAAACGATAGCCATCAAGACCACGAACAATGTTTTTTTCATTTCAACATCCCCCGTTGCAAGACATTGACCACGCTGGCGATGCGCTTGCGATAGAAATCCTCGTCGCTGGCGACCTTGATGCCAGAAATCGCCTCAATCATTGGCTTGCCGATAAATGAGAAAATAGAAAGGGCAACAATATTCATCATGAAATGCAGGGGGTCTGATTCGGATACCAGACCCTGCTTGTGCCAGCGCCGGATCAGCTCAAAAAGCGGATACGGCCTGAAAGAGGTTTTTTCGCTGATGATGGCTGCCATGACGCCGCAGATATTCTCCGGGTTGTGAATCAAATCGAAAGCCACGATGCGCACAAAATCGGGATGTTTGGCAATAAGGCGAATGTCGAGTTCCGGAAATTTTTCCATGAAAGCAGCTGGCATCAGCTCAGGGGTGATGATGCGGCTGATCTCGGTGAAAAGTTCGCCGACAACTTCGTTGAGAATGGTTTGATACAGCTTCTCCTTGGAAGAGAAATAATAAAAGAGCATGGCTTTGTTGATGCCGGCCCTGCCGGCGATAGCCTCCATGCGCGCCCCGGAAAAGCCGCGGGTGGCGAACTCCTTTTGCGCTGCCAGAAGAATTTTTTCCTTACTGGACAAGTCAGCTTTTTTCATTTGACCAACCGTTTGGTTTAACCATGTGGTTAATATAACATCGATTTTATTTTTTGTCAACAACTATTTTTACGGCCGGAAAGACAATGCGAACTTTATGTTATAATTCTTACCCATGCGAAAAATGAGCATTTGCCTTTTTTTGCTGCTTCTGGCCGCCTGGCCCCTGGCTCAACAGGCGGCTGGCTGGGAATGGCAGTTTTCCCTTGGACCGTGGACGTTGGAACCCTGGACATCCCCTGTCGCCCGCGAGGCACAGCAATTGGTCAGCGAAGAAGCAGGCCGCTTGCTGGCCCCCCTGCTTTCCGAATTCACGATCTTTGCCTTCGAGCCGCAAATCGATTTGCGCTCGCGCGGCTGGTTCGCGACCGCCGGCTGCTGGCGGCGCCTGAATCGTGACAAGTTCGCCCTGGGCATCTCGGCCAGTTACCTCAATTTTTTCCTGCCCTTCACCCTGACGGCAGAGCAGGACATATTCTTTCTGGAAATCCCCGTCGCCCATATCCGTACCAGCGGTCAGGGACAGATCGATCTGCGCACCATCAATGTGACTGCCCAGGGACGCTGGCGCATCCTGCAGACGGGCCGGATCGGAGTCTATACCGGCCTGGGATTGAGCCTGCTCGGTTTCAGCGGCACTCTGCACCTGCCTTTAACCGCCAGCGTGCAAACGTTCCTGGGTACGGTCGAATTACATAAAAGCGAAGACAGTACATTGGCCGAGCTCAGGGCGGAAAATCACGACATTCCGGCCTGGATCGTGGCTCCGGCCCTGGCCTTATCCCTGCACTACCGAGTGGGAGCCAAAAGCCGGCTGTTCATGGAAATTAATTTGTCGCAGGGAACGTTTCTGGCAGCCGGGTTGGTATTGGGCCGCTAAAAACCCGTCGACATCCCTGACCCAACCGGGCGCGGTTCAAACCGTGAACAAGCCGCCTTTAAAATCTGAATCCCAGCGTAGCGCCCACCAGCATACCGTCAAAAAGGCTATCGAAGGACGTGATCAGGTAGGCGGTCAGTTTGATGTTTTTAGAGATCAGCCCGGCGTTCAGCTTCAGGGAGAACTCGTCGGAGACGAAAGTAGTGCCACTACCTATGTAGATGCCCTTGACCAGACCGCCGCCGACAAAAAAGTTGCCCGGGGTAAAATTCAGGACCACGCCCGGGAAGAGTAGGAATTCCTTGAACTTGAAGCCGTTGCCGACCAGGGTCACCTCGGGACTTACCATCAGGTAGTCGCCGAATTGGAAGTCCAGCTCGGCACCGGCGGTCCACATGATCGGGTCGAACTTGAACTGGTCGGTGTCCATGATGCCGAAATTGAGCCCGAAATTCATCTGGCTGCCAGCAGCGTAGACGCCCGAAACCAGCAGCAAACCGCATAGCAGGATCAATACTTTTTTCATATACCCTCCTTGTATTCGCTAAGAATTGTAAGAATTAAATAACAAAAAAGCAAGCGCAATCTCATCAAATCGCAACTTCGTTTAAAAAAAACTCCCCGGCTGCCATCAATTGTCCAGCCGGTCAAGGAGCAGTTTCAGGATGAAGCGGGCCGCGGTCTTGTGGTTGCCCTGGGCACGGATGGCCGGGCTGACGCACGACGGGCAGCCGCTGGGGCATGGGCAGTTACCGATGATCTCCAGCGCTTTTTCGAGCAACAGGCCGCCTTTCTCGTAGAGGGTTTCGGAAAAGCCGACCCCGCCCGGATACTTGTCAAAGATGAAAATGTTGGGCTCAAAGCGGTCGGCAAAAGTCATGTCGGCCTGGCCGCGCAGCAAGTTTTTCAGCGCCCCGGGCTGCAGCGGGTCCTTGGTCAGGTTGTCCTCGATGGCCACGCCCACGTCACGGGTGTCGCAGAGCAGGATAACCGGGCTGATCTGCTTCATCAGGTAAGCGATGCCGGCCACGGCCTCGATCTTCTCCTCGTTGGAAAAATCGAGGCTTTGCAGCACGTCGTTCTTCACGGTCAGCCAGAAGCCGGTGGTGTGCATCTCCTGTTGGGGCAGCTGCAGTTCGCCGGCGCCGACGTTCTCCATGGTGAAAAACTTCAATTTCTTGAAGCCCACCACCTGGGAAAAGACATGGACGTCGCCGTAGGAGAAGTTGTGGTTCTTCCGGCGCGTCTCGTCGAAGATATCCAGCACCTTGATCTTGGTATAGGTGATGGAATCGGTGTAGTAGTCGGCGTTGGAACGGGTCAGGAAGGCCTTGCGGTTCTCATAATCCAGTTCCTCGACCACGTACTGCTCGCCTTCCAGGATGTAGATCGCCTTTGGGTGCAGCGTTTCCAGGGCATTGGAAAAACCGACCTCGGCAATCACCCGCTCCCCTGCCGTGCGGTCGACGACCACGAAGTTGTCGGAAGTGACGCGGTTCAGGCTAACGGCGTCGGCCGGGTAGCCCTCCTCGGTCCAGAACCACTTGTCGTCCTTGCCCAAAAGCACCTGATTTGCGGCTAAATAATCCAGGATTTCCTGAAGGTCTTCGCTGCCGAATTTGTCGCCCTTGGCGAAAGGCAACTCGAAAGCGGCGCACTTGATATGATCGATTAGAACGGTCAGGTTATCGGCGTTGATGCGTCCCATCTCCGGCGACTGCCCGGAAAAATATTCGGGGTGGCTGACGATGTACTGGTCGATGGGCATGGAGGAGGCGACCAATACTCCCAACGACTGGCTGCTGCGCCGACCGGCCCGGCCGATGCGCTGCCAGGTCGAGGAGATCGAACCCGGGTAGGATGCCAGGACCACGGCATCGAGCGAACCGATATCGATGCCCAGTTCCAGGGCATTGGTCGAGACCACGGCCTTGATCTTGCCGTCACGCAGGCCCTTCTCGATCTCGCGCCGCAGCTTGGGCAAATAACCGCCGCGGTAGCCGCGTATCGTGTCGCGATCCAACACGGATTTTTCGAAATCGTTTTTAAGGTATTTGACCAGGATCTCGGTGATCAGGCGCGAGTTGGCAAAGGTGATCACCTGCAAACCGTGCTTGAGCAGGATGCCGGCGATCTCGCGGGTCATGGAGACGTAGGAGCGGCGGATGCCCAATTGCTTGTTGACCACGGGCGGATTGAAAAAAACCAGGAATTTCGTCCCGCGCGGAGCACCGTTCTTGTCGATCAGGACTACTTCTTCCTCGATCAGCCTGGAAGCCAGGTCAGCCGGATTGGCGATGGTGGCCGAACTCATGATGAAAACCGGCCGCGTGCCGTAAAAAGCGCAGACGCGCTTCAAGCGGCGCATGACATTGGCCACGTGCGAGCCGAAAACCCCGGTATAATAATGCAATTCATCGATGACCACATACTTCAGGTTTTCGAACAGGCTGGCCCACTTGGTGTGGTGCGGCAGGATGCCCGAGTGCAGCATGTAAGGGTTGGAGATCACGATCTGCGCCTGCTTGCGGATGGCCTGGCGCATGCTGGTCGGCGTGTCGCCGTCGTAAGTATAAAGGCCCAGCTTGTCGCCCAGGGCCTTGTTCAAATCGAAAAGCTCGGCCAACTGGTCCTGGGACAAAGCCTTGGTCGGGAACAGATACAGGGCCTTGGCCTGAGGATTACGAGCCAGGGCGTCCAGGGCGGCGGCGTTGTAGATCAGGGTCTTGCCCGAGGCGGTCGGCGTGGCCACCACCGTGTGCCGTCCCAGCAGGATGTTCTCCAGTGCTTCGGCCTGGTGGGAGAAAAGGCGCTCGATGCCGCGCTTTTTATATACTGCGGTAATCTCCGGGGCCAATTGGGCGGGGAAATCGACAAATTCGCCGCTAAAAGGGTCGACCTTGATCAGACGCAGCTCGGTCTCGATATCGTTGCGCAATTGGAAAAGATCTTTAAGCGCCTGCTCGACCCGCTTGTTCTTGCCGCTGTCCATGGCCAGAAAAATAGCACAAATAGCGGGAATAGTAAACCGGGAAAGGCCGCGACCTCATGAAACAAGAACGATTCATGACATCATCTGTAGGGACAGGTCGCGACCTGTCCCTACGGGGAATTTGCTTTTCGGTCCCCCCTAACCCAAGGGGGGATGCAGGGGGGATTCGTATATCAGAGTGGGAGAGCAATTTCGCCGAAATAATAATCCCCCCGCCCCCTGCGGGGACACCCCCCTTACGCAAAGGGGGTTAATATGGGGCGCTATCAGATAAGTTCAACTTAAGTTTTCTCTCAATCGCTTTCTCCCCCCTTACCCAAGGGGGGATGCAGGGGGGATTCGCATATCGCGGCAGACGCAAAATACTTTTATTATCTTGATCCTTTACCTAGTTCTCTTTCTTCACCCCCAGGATATCGGTTATGGCTTTGGTAAAAGCCTCGCGGCTCAGGGCACCGCGGGCCATCTGCGGTTCGCTTTTCCGGGGAATGAAGAGCAGGCTGGGAATGGTCATGATGCCGAAGGATCCGGCCAGTTCCTGTTCCTTGTCGGTGTCGACCTTGTAAATATTGATTTTCCCTTCATATTCTACGGCCAGTTTTTCCAAGATGGGTGTGACCATTTTGCAGGGCCCACACCAGTCGGCGTAAAAATCAATAATGGCCGGCAGATCGCCCAGATATTCCCATTCCTTCTTGTTCTCGTAGTCGAAAATCTTATTGGTAAACGTTTTTTTAGTCAACAATTCCATTTTTTCACTCCTTATTCTTTTTTGCAAAAAGCAGACTTTTTTTATTTATCATTCTTCTCTTCCATTTAAATTGATTCCCAAAGCAACCCGCCAAGAAGTCGGCAGGAAGCTGATTGTGGTTTTTTTGCCGCTGAACGGGTGATAAAATGAATAGAAAAAACAGATCAGCCCCAGTTCGGCCCGGCCGTGGTAATTTCCATACAGGTGATCGCCGATCAGGGGAACCAGCTGTTCTTTGAAATGGCGGCGGATCTGGTGGGTGCGCCCGCTCTGCGGAAAAACCAGAAAAAAATAGCGGCCGCTGCTTTCCCGGCAAAAGCGAACGTAGGTCAAAGCCGACTTGCAGCTTCCCTGCCACTCCAGCGCCGAGCGGATGATATAGGAAGGCTGCACGCCGGCAAAAACCCGGGTGGCGGCCAGGTAGCGCTTGCGGATCTTCCGTTCCTGGAACTGGCGATGCAAGGCGATCTCGCTCCTTTTGTTCTTGGCGAAAAAGACCAGCCCCTGGGCCGGCAGGTCGAGGCGGTTGATCGGCGCCGCCCGGTAACGGAGGGACAAGCAATCGTAATATTTTTGCACGCCGTGCAGCAGATTATCAATGTCGCTGTAGGGGGTGGGCTGTACCGGCACGCCTCCCCTTTTAAAGACGATAAGCAGATCGTGATCTTCATATTTGATTTCTTCGGGCAGCAATTCATATTCCTGTATGGTGAATTTCGGCCGGTCGACGCGCAGCAGCTGGCCGGTGATGGCCGTGGTTTCGTCCTTCAGTCGTTTTTTTCGTTCTCCATCCCAGACGCTGCCCTGGCGGACCAGCTGCCTTGCCGCTTCGGGACCAATGGGCAAATGCTTCTGCAGGGCTTCGCTTAAAGTCATGGATTGACCCGCCTTAAGACGGATGAAAAATCTTTGCAAATTTTTATAAGGCGTGGGCACTGCTTTCATCACCGCGATTGTAGCCCCGCTCCCCGCCCCTGTCAATTGCTCGCGCTTTGCAAGCCCTTTTTATATTACCAGTAGTTGACATATATGCAAACTAATTGTATCATATATTCATGATAAAAAATGATCATTTCAGCGCTCGGCAACATGTCGAATTGTTTCATCTGCTGTTTCTGGTTCAACTGGGTCAAAAATTGGACAAAAGGTATTATGCCCTGAAAGGCGGGTGCAACCTGCGCTTCTTTCACAAAAGCCTTCGCTATTCCGAAGATATCGACCTCGATCTGCAGGACATTTCCCCCGAAAAAATCGTTGCCGTCACGGACGCGATTCTGACTTCGAAGCCCTTTGCCGACATTCTCTTCGTTCACGGCATGGCGATTGGAAAATGGTCGAAGCCAAAGCAAACCGACACCACCCAGCGTTGGAAAATTGCCTTGGCCGTCAAGGATTCAGATGTGACGCTGCCGACCAAGGTGGAATTTTCCAGAAGAGGCATGACTTTGAACACCAGTTTCGCAGCAATCGATCCTTTGATCGTCAAGTTTTACCGACTCACCCCGCTCCTGCTCAACCATTACGATGCCCATGCGGCCTACGAGCAGAAAATCACCGCCCTGATAAACAGGAAGGAAACGCAAGCCCGGGACGTTTTCGACATAGGCCATTTATTGAATGCGGGCGTGGATCCGGCCCTTTCGTCGCCGGATCTGCGGGAGCGGCTCCAACAGGCAATCGACAATATCTTGTCCATCACCTTTCCGGTATTCAAAAGCCAGGTCCTGTCATTCCTTCATCCCGATTATCAACGGCAATACGATTCCGAGGAGGTTTGGCACGACCTGCTTTTGAAAATGGTCGAACGTCTTGAAAGGCAGGCAAGATGAGACTGATCGACGCCTACGCCAGGCTGAAGGAATTGCCGACGTCCGTTTTCAGAACTCATGATCTGATGGCCCACCTACGCGTAAACAAGGTGAATGCCAGCACTATTCTGGCCCGCTTCGAGCAGGCCGGCCACCTGATCCGCCTGAAGCGCGGCCTGTGGGTTTTTCCCGATAAAATCGATCCTCTCGCCTTGGCCGCCCACCTTACTTATCCCTTTCCCGCCTACATCTCCCTGCAAAGCGCCCTTTTTTTTCACGGCATGATTTCGCAAATCCCGGAAACGATTTTTATCGTGTCCCCGGCCCGGACGCGAATCTACCGGACCAGGCTGGGAATTTTTTCCATCCATCACGTCTCCCCCTCCTTTTTCTTCGGATTCACCGCCATGTCATCGGGAGGCAATATGGCGAAACCGGAAAAAGCGCTCCTCGATTTTTTTTACCTGAGCCCGGCAAAATCGAATCTGTTCCGCGCTCTTCCCGAACTCGACTTTCCCGCCGCGTTCCGCTTGCCAACGGCCAGGCGGATGATCCGCCAGGCCGGCCATTCGCGCCGCATCACCATGCTGGAAAAAAGGTTTGCCGACTTTCTTTCCAGGCAGCAAGGTAAATCTGGCCAGCTTTGAGTACCGGGAAATTATTGAAATACCGGTCTTTTCCGATTTGCATTGTCTATCGATGTCCCGTTGTGTTGCAAAACTGGGCTTCTTGCATTAATCTCATAGCCCGAACAAGGTAAGTAAAAGATTGGCCGCTTCGTTCACGATCTGAGCCGGGAGCTTTTTGATCAGCGCCGCTTCCCTTACCTGCCAGTCGAGGCTCTTGACCTGGTCGGCCAGAACCACGCCGGTAACGGTCAGGCCGGCCGGCAGTTTTACCTCGAACGGGTAGCCCTTGACCTGGCTGGTGATCGGGCAAAAAATGGCCAGGCCGGTCTTGCGGTTGTACTCTTCGGGCGAAAGCACCAGGGCCGGGCGGCGGCCCGCCTGTTCGTGACCCGATTGTGGATTGAAGTTCAACCACACCGCATCGCCTCGGCGCGGGACATAGGCCGTTTTCACCAGATCTCTTTGCCGACTGCCGATCCGGTCTCAATGGCAGTATGGCGATTTTTTTCAGTGATCATGGCCAGTAGTTGCTTGAGCGCAGGTTTTTTGGTCTTTTTGGGCTTGACGGTCAAGGTGGATTTGTCGACGCATATTTCCACCGGAGTTGCAGCCTCGATGCCCAACTCTTTGCCGAATGCCTTGGGAATGCGCAGGGCCAAGCTGTTTCCCCATTTCTGGATAGTGGCACGCATTTTATCCTCCTTGATGTATAAACAATGTATATACTATTTAAATCTAAATGTCAAGCGAAAATTGTAATTCGGCAAGAAAAATCAAGTTTTTAAGGTGTCTGTTTCGTCAAGGCATAAAATGGTAAATTTTTCTTGACAAATAGCCGGCAATAATTTATAAAACGTCTTTGATCAAAATGATATACTCTTATTTTAAATCATGATAAGTGAAACACCTGGAGGATTGACCATGACCAACATGAGAAGTTATGAAGAAGAAATCAGGGACTTCAACTGGACAATTTCGGAAAAAGAACTCGAATACCGGCCGGGTGCCGTCATCAACATCGGCGAGTACTGCAGCGACCGCATCTGCACCATGGGCAAGGGCGAAAAGCTGGCCCTTATTTGGGAAGGCCACGCCGGCGAGGTAAAACAGTACACGTTCAACGACATGCGGCTGCTGACTAACACTATCGCCCAGTACCTGAAGAATCTCGGCTTGCAGCCCGGAGAGCGCATCTGCCTGTTCATGGACAAGGTCCCGGAACTCTACTTCTGCTTCCTGGCCATTTTGAAAATGGGCGGAATCTCCCAGCCCCTATTTTCGGCTTTCGGTGCCGAGTCTTTGCTCACCCGTCTGGCCGATGCCGGCACCGCGGCCATCATCACCCAGAAAAAACACGTGGCCAAGGTGCGCGTCCTGCTTAAAGACATGCCCGGATTGCGCCACATCATCATTGTCGATGACGATGAAAGCAAGCCGCTGCGCGAAAGGGAGATCGCTCTGCACATGGAAAAGGAGGAGCGGGTCGAGACATTCCCGATCTTTGCCTCCAAGGCCGAAACGCCTTCGGTATTGCACTACACCTCCGGCACCACCGGCAAGCCCAAGGGCGCCCAGCACGTCCACTATTCGCTCATTGCCCAATACATCAGCGCCAAGTATGTTCTGGACCTGCAGGATGACGACATCTACTGGTGCACGGCCGACCCGGGCTGGGTCACCGGCACTTCTTACGGCATTATCGGACCGTGGGCCAACGGCGTTACCCAGTGTGTGCTCGATGCCGGCTTCAAGGCCGAATCCTGGTACCGCTTCATCGAAAAGCACAAGGTCACGGTCTGGTACTCGGCGCCAACCGCCATCCGCTCACTGATGAAGGAGGGCGACGAGATTGTTAAAAAATTCAACCTCTCCAGCCTGCGCCACCTCTGCTCGGTCGGCGAACCGCTCAACGCCGAAGCGGTGCTGTGGTCGAAAAAGGTCTTCGGCCTGTTTTTCCATGATACCTTCTGGCAGACCGAGACCGGCAGCATGGTGATCAGTAATTACCCGACCATGAAGATCAAGCCCGGCTCCATGGGCAAGCCCTTTCCGGGCATCACCGCCACCGTGGTCGACCTGAAGACCCATGAACCGATCCAGAAAGCTGGCATCGTGGGCCTGATCGCCATCAAGCCCGGCTGGCCGTCGATGTTCCGCACCTACTGGAACAATGAGGAAACCTACAAAAGCAAGTTCAAGAACGGCTGGTATATCTGCGGCGACCGCGCTTCCATCGACGAGGAAGGCTACTTCTGGTTCGTGGGCCGCGACGACGACGTGATCAACACCGCCGGCCACCTGGTCGGCCCCTTCGAGATCGAGTCGGCGCTGCTTGAGCACGAGGCGGTGGCCGAGTCGGCCGTGGTGGGCAAGCCCGACCCGGTGAACATGGAGGTGGTCAAGGCCTTCATCGCCCTCAAGCCCGGCTTCCAGGCCTCCAAGGAGCTGGAACTGGAAATCATGAACTTCGTCCGCAAGAAGCTCTCGCCCCTGGCCATGCCCCAGGAGATCGAGTTTGTCCCATCGCTGCCCAAGACGCGATCGGGCAAGATCATGCGCCGCGTGCTGCGCGCCCAGGAATGGGGCGAGGAGATCGGCGACATCTCGACCCTGGAAAACGACTGATTCATCTTAACACCTTCAAGATGCGTTGGCGATTTTCATTTTCCTTGATGCTCTTGAAGTAGATTTCGATTAATTCAATACGGTCAATATCGGGATAAAAAGCATAGATGACCCGGATGCCGGACATTACTCCCTTGCCCTTCAGCGAGCGGCAGGCGAATTTTTTTGCCTTGAAAACGGGAGGGGAATCAAAGCCCAAATCAGTCAGTCGAAAAATCCCATTGTTATCCTTCCCTATTTTATGAAATAAAACCAGCTGGGTGGAAATGAAAATCTGTAGATCTTCCGCGAGAGTCGGGAATCGTTTGAGAAGTTTTTTCAGATCCTTTTTGAACTCAGGAAGTTCGATTATTTCCTTGAAATTATTCACTATATTGTCTGAGCGAATAAGGCGCAGTGCGATAAAAGACAGCCTCATAAGGAATTATTTTTCCATTTTCCGTGGTCATCCAGGGGATATCGTTATGGGAATACTCACTGATTTGGGTAGCATTCCAGTCGGAAAAACGACAAAGGACCTTGTCGATAATGTTAATCTCATTGGCTTTGAGCAAAGACAAATTTGCTGTTCGAAGCGGGAAATACTTGGTTTGCGGAAAATTGAAGTATTCGCTTTTAACTTTTTCGATTTCCTCTTCCTTAATCATGTGGTCCACAATTTTCTTGAATTCAACCGGAGTCGGGCCATGGTGATTTTTTTGGTAGGAGGCGCCGATCAATTGTTCTTCATACATCTCGTAATAGTCGAAATCGATAAAATAAAGGAGCTTATATAATACAGTTTCTCCAACATTGGGCAACGAACCGACCCTACCTAAAATATATAACAACACTTCTTTGAATTTTTCTAAATTTTTTTGGGGAACGGAAATTCGAATTTCATTTCCAACTGGCGATGGAGAACTCTTTTTCTCTGGAAGATCAATTTTTGGTGCGCTTTCCGGGTCTATCAGATTTTCCAGAGTAATGTTGAATTTTTTGGCCAGAAGCACAAATTCTTCAGCAGTAATCTTTCTCTCTCCACTTTCTATCTGGGATATCGCTGATCGCGAAATACCGATAACAGAAGATAGTTTCTCCTGACTAATCCCTTCATTCTCACGGAGTTGCTTAATACGCTTACCCAGATCTATATTCATTTTATTCATACTTTCCTCACAATATTATAATAGCATTGGTTTGTTTTTCTGTCAACTATCTGTTCGTTTTTCCAACAATTTGTCAGTGATTTGCCTGATCGCTTGCGTGGCAGGGACAGGTTGCAAACCTGCCATCCACATCATTCTCGTTGCGGAGAATCAAACGAATTCTCAAAACACTTCCAACAAGCCAGGCGGTTGACAAAGAATTTTTTTTCGCTCAGAATGACGGTATGGAAAAATTGCAAGCCCGACTTCCCATGCTGGTCGCTTCGACCCGCTGGCTGGCGTTCCTGGTCATTGTAATTGTCTCGGGCGCCATGGCCTGGAAGGTCATCGGTATATGGCAGGCAACCCTGGGCCTGTTCCCTAACCTGAACAACGCCATCGTGGGGATCACCTCGCCCTGGCATCCCTTTTACACTTTCCTGCTTACCTGCTTCCTCTGCGTCCTGGGCGCCGTGCCCATACTGCGCGAACGCCGCAGCCTGTCCATGCCGCGCCTGGTTTTCGAACTGGCTTATATAACTTTGGCCCTGTACCTGTTGTACACCATCCACGAAGTGCTTTTTACCTCTTTTTCTAACACCGTTTCCGGACCGCTCTTGTAAAAAGCCGTCAGCCGTTCACCGTATCCAGAGAGGGCAGGCACGGGGACCTGCCCCTACTCGTCACTTCTTCTTCCATATACCATATATCATACCCCTCTTTTCCCCTTGACATTCCCCGCGATTCCATGTAAAAAAATGTATTCCCAAGTAAATTAAGGAGAATAAAATGTCCGAAATTAAAAACACCATTCTTGATTACGTGAAAAAAGAGTATTTGGAGGAAGACGACGACCGTGAGATCAGCTTTGACACACCGCTGATCTCGGGCGGCATCGTCGACTCGTTTTCCATGGTCTCGCTGAAGCGTTTCCTGGAAACCAAATTCACCATCCAGATCCCCGATGCCAAGGCCAGCCCGGAAGCGTTCGACTCGGTGGACAACATTATCCGCCTGCTCGAAGAATTCAACATCCGCTAGGCGCGCCATGGCATTCAACAACGATATTCGCAACGTTTATCAAAAGGAACTGGCCGACATCCGCGCCGCCGGCATATTCAAGGAAGAGCGCGTCATCTGCTCACCGCAAGATTCCGAGATCGACGTGGAATTCCCGGCCGGCGCCAGTCGCAAGCATGTGATCAACATGTGCGCCAATAACTACCTCGGTCTCTCCTCCCATCCCGACGTGGTGGAGGCTGCCAGAAAAGGATTGGATTCCCGGGGTTACGGCATGTCCTCGGTACGTTTCATCTGCGGCACCCAGGACATCCACAAGGAACTGGAAGGCAAGCTCAGCAAATTCCTGGGCTGCGAAGACACCATCCTCTTCCCCTCCTGCATGGATGCTAACGCCGGCGTCTTCGAAGCCGTCCTGAACGAACAGGACGTGATGATATCCGACCGCCTGGTACATGCCTCGATCGTTGACGGCATGCGCCTGTGCAAAGCCAAGACCGATACTTTCAAGCATTCCGACATGGGGCACCTCGAGGAGAAGCTGCAACTGCACGCCGAGGCCCGCGTCAAGCTGATCATCACCGATGGCGCCTTTTCCATGGACGGCGACCTGGCCAGGTTGGACCAGGTCGTGACCCTGGCCGAAAAATACAACGCCCTGGTTTTCGTCGATGACTCGCACGCCAGCGGCTTCATCGGCAAGACCGGACGCGGCACCCACGAACACTGCGGCGTGCTCGGCAAGATCGACATCATCACCACAACCCTGGGCAAGGCCCTGGGCGGCGCTTCCGGCGGCTGCGTTTCCGGCCGGCGCGAACTGGTGGAAATGTGCCGGCAGAAGGCCAGGCCCTACCTGTTCTCCAACACCATTCCGCCGGTGGTGGTTTCCGGGGCCATCGCCGTGCTCGACATTATCTCCAAAACCACCGAGCGCCGCGACAAGCTGGAAAGGAACACCGCCTTCTGGAGAAAGGGGCTGACCGAGGCCGGGTTGATCATCAAGGAAGGGGAAACACCGATCGTGCCGGTAATGCTGTTCAACGCCAAACTCTCCCAGGCTTTCGCCAACGAACTCTACGGTGAAGGAATCTACGCCGTGGGCTTTTTCTTCCCGGTGGTAGCCAAGGGCCAGGCGCGCATCCGTACCCAGCTTTCGGCCGCCCACGAAATGCACCACCTGGAAAAAGCACTGGATGCTTTCACCAAAGTCGGCCGTAAATTCGACATCCTGCACAAGACCAAGCAGGAGATCATCGACCAATACGGTATGTGATCCAGGTCGGTATAAACCCGTGACCTTATGCGAAAAAATAGGCCAGTTGCTGATGATCGGTTTCCGCGGCATGGAAGCCGGCGATCGTACATTCATCATCCAGGATATCCGCGCCGGCCGCATCGGTGGCGTGGTTCTTTTCGACCGCGACCTGATCCTTAAAACCGGAGAACGCAACATCCGTTCGCCCCGGCAGCTTAAAGAACTGATCCGTTCTCTGCAAGCCGCCGCCGCCATCCCCCTGCTGGTGGCGGTGGACCAGGAGGGGGGTCAGGTGGCGCGGCTGAAAAAGAAACACGGTTTCCCAGCCACGATCACAGCGCAGAGTTTGGGCGACCTCGACGACCCGGGAGAGACCCGTCGCCAAGCCGAAAAAATCGCCGTCGTACTGGCTGAAGCCGGCATCAATCTCAATTTCGCTCCGCTGGTCGACCTGAATGTCAATCCAACCAACCCGATCATCGGCAGATACCAGCGCAGTTTTTCCGCCGATCCGGACAAGGTCAGCCGCCACGCCCTGGCGGTCATCGAAGCCCAGCGCCAACACGGCGTGGCCAGCTGCCTGAAGCATTTTCCGGGCCACGGCAGTTCGCGCCAGGATTCCCATCTCGGCTTCACCGACATCAGCGCTACCTGGAAGCCGCTGGAGCTTGAACCCTACCGCGAGATCATCGCCCGCGGCCAGGCCGACGCCGTCATGACTGCCCATATCTTTAACCGCGGCCTCGACCCCGAATTCCCGGCCACCCTTTCAAAAAAAACCATCTTGGATCTGCTGCGTCAGGAACTGGGCTTCGGGGGCTTAGTTGTCTCTGACGACATGGACATGAAGGCCATCAGCGCTGAATACAGCCGGGAAAGGGCTTTGGAGTTGGCGCTGAACGCCGGCATCGACATCATTCTCATGGCCAACAACCTGTCCTACGATGAAAGCATCGCCGCCAAAACCCAGTCGATCATCCTTAACCTTCTCGAATCCGGGCGCGTCAGCGAAGCCCGTATCGACGAGGCCTGCCGGCGCGTCCTGAACCTGAAAAAGGCCAACCTCGTCATAAGCGCAACATAAGCAGATTGGACGATTTTTTCAAGAAGAATCCGACCGTATCGGACCAGCCAGTGTAATCGTCTTCGGATTAAATCATCTACTCTATTGCGGCGGATCATTCCAATTTGGGCAATTCCACGTAAAACGTGCTGCCCAAGCCTATTTCGCAATATCCTGATCGCGACCGATGGCGTGTTCTCCATGAACGGTGACATCTCCGACATCAAAAACATCGTCGAACTGGCCGGCATCTATAACGCGTTGGTCATGGTGGACGACTCCCATGCCACCGGTTTTTTAGGAAAAATCGGCCGCGGTTCGATCGAGTACAACAACGTATTTACCAAGGTGGGCCGTAAACACGGCGTTATATAAAAAACAGGACGGTTCTCAGCCGCGGCATCTCGAGAAAAGTCATTTTTCAAAAATCCCTGAATGTGTTATAATGAAAAAAATGCACAAGGAAAAACAGAGATGATGAACAAAATTACACAAAAGGCTCCGAAAGGTATCTTATTCTGGCTGCTATCACTGGTGATCCTCATCATGCTATGGAACATGCTCAGTAACGTTTCCAACAGCAAGACCAAGACACTGACATTTTCCGAATTCATGGACAAAGTCGAAAACGACCAGATATCCAGCGCCCAGATCGCCAGTAATGTCGTCAAGGGCGACATGAACCTGGAGGATGGGACCGCTTACACCCGCTACGAGTCCACAATTCCCCTGGATTACCCGGATCTGATCAACAAGCTGCGCCAGCACAAAGTCAATATCGAAGTGGAAAAACTGAATAAAAACGCGTGGTTGAGCATCCTCCTTTCCTGGGCGCCATTCGTGATCATCATCGTTTTCTGGATCATGATCATGCGCCAGCAGGGTGGCAACAAAGCCTTCACCTTCGGTAAAAGCAAAGCCCGCATGTTCACCGGCGACAAAAACAAATTCACTTTCAAGGACGTGGCCGGAGTCGAGGAAGCCAAGGAGGAACTGGAAGAGATCATTGAATTCCTCAAGGAACCCAAGAAATTCCAGCGCCTGGGCGGCAAGATCCCCAAGGGCGTGCTGCTCATCGGGCCTCCCGGCACTGGTAAAACCCTCCTGGCCAAGGCCATCGCCGGCGAGGCCAACGTTCCTTTTTTTTCCATCTCCGGTTCTGATTTTGTCGAACTTTTTGTAGGTGTTGGGGCTTCCCGGGTGCGCGACCTTTTCGACGAAGGCAAAAAACACGCTCCCTGCATGATCTTCATCGATGAGATCGATGCCGTGGGCCGGCAGCGCGGCACCGGCCTGGGCGGCGGCCACGACGAACGCGAACAAACCCTGAACCAGCTGCTGGTGGAAATGGACGGTTTCGATGCCAACGAAGGGGTAATTATCATCGCCGCAACCAACCGTCCCGACATTCTCGACTCGGCCCTGCTACGGCCGGGGCGCTTTGACCGCCGCATCGTCGTTTCCACCCCCGACGTCAAGGGCCGCGAAGAGATCCTCAAGGTGCACACGCGCAACACGCCTTTGGCCAAGGACGTCGAACTGCAGGTACTGGGCCGCTCCACCCCTGGTTTCACCGGCGCCGATATCGCCAATATGGTCAACGAGGCCGCCCTGTATGCTTCACGCAACGGTAAAAAAAGCATCGCCATGGATGATTTCGAATACGCCAAGGACAAGGTGCTGATGGGCAGCGAAAGAAAAAGCATGATCATCTCCGAAGAGGAAAAACGGATCACCGCCTACCACGAAGCCGGCCACGCCCTGATCGCCTCCCTGGAAAAGGAAGCCGACCCCCTGCACAAGGTTTCCATTATCCCCCGCGGCATGGCCTTGGGCCAGACCCAGCAACTACCGCTCAACGACAAGTACACCTACTCCAAAACCTACCTGAACGCCCAGCTTTCAGTGCTTTTGGCCGGACGCATCTCCGAGGAAATATTTCTCGGTATGACCACCACCGGCGCCGGCAACGATTTCGAAAAGGCCACATCCATCGCCCGTAAAATGGTCTGTGAGTGGGGCATGTCGGCCATGGGACCGATCAGCTTCGCCAAGAAAGAAGACATGATCTTCCTGGGCCGCGACCTAATGTCCCACAATGAATTCTCCGAGGAGACTTTGCAGATGATCGATGTCGAGATCAAAAAGATCATCGACCAGGCCTACGCCAGTTCCAAGAAGATCATTCTGGAAAACCGTGAAACACTGGAGATCATCGCCCAGGGGCTGCTGGAGAAGGAGTCCCTGACCTCGGACGACATCGCCGCCATCCTGGGCACTCAGAAGAAACCTGGCCGCCTGCAAACAAAAAAAAGGAAACCCAGGAACGAAAACAGCCAGCCAAACCAAAAATAGATGATCATTGAAAACATCATCAATGCCTTTGCCAAATTCAATGTGCGGGACATTCTCGATATTTTCCTGATATTCCTGCTGATCTATTACCTACTGCTGCTGATTAAGGGCACCAAATCATACCAGATGGCCCTGGGCCTGATGCTGATCGGCTTTTTCGCCCTGATCACCGACCTGCTCAAGCTCACCGCCTTCGCCTTTATTTTAAACAACTTCTTCACCTACCTGGTTTTTGCCATCATCGTTCTGTTCCAGGGCGAATTTCGCAAGATACTGGCCGAGATCGGCGGCAAGCTCAAAACAAAATTCATCCCCACCGACATCTCACGTATCCGCGATGAGATCGTCAACGCTGTCGTGGCCATGGCCTTGGGAAAGATCGGTGCCTTGATCGCCGTGGAAAGAGAGATCAAGCTGAAATCCTATATCGACAAACACATCAAGATCGACGCCTTGATCTCCAAGGACATGCTGTTGACCATTTTTTCTCCCAACACGCCCCTGCACGACGGAGCGGTGATCATTTCCGAAGGCCGGATCGCCGCCGCCAATTGTTTTTTTCCTTACCCACCGCTCTTGGAATTAACGCCGGCCGGGGGCCGACACTTGGCCGCCATCGGCATCAGCCAGGAATCAGACTGCGTGGCCATCGTCGTTTCCGAGCAGACCGGGAAGATATCCCTGGCCGTCAAGGGTGAACTGATCCGCGGCTTGGACCGCGAAGGCCTGAAAAACAGGCTGAAATTCCTGAAGATCTAACATGCCGGAAAATATAAGAAAACTCTTTTTGAACAACTGGGGCCTGAAGACCAGCGCCCTGGTCCTGGCCGTACTTGTCTGGGCCAGCATCAGCGGCCGGGAAAGGACATTTTCAGAAAAAACGCTGAAAATTCCCGTGGAAATTTTCAATGTTTCCGACAATATGGAAGTAGTCAACCTGCGCCCGGAAGAAGTGACGGTTTCGCTCAAGGGCGCCAGCAAATTCGTCGCCGCCGCAACAACAGAAATCGACCCCATCAAGATCGATCTGAAAAACATCAAGGAAAGCAGCAAGCTTAATTATTTCGCCGAGGATTACCTGGAAATTCCCACTGGCGTCCAGCTCATCTCCATCCACCCGAAAATGATCGAGGTTTACGTCGAGGAATTCGCCACCAGGGAAGTACCGGTGAAGATCCGTTTCCGCGGCCGGCTGAAGGCACCACTGATTCTAAAAGAGGCCAGGGTCATCCCCGACCGGGTCACGGTCATGGGCTACAAATCGCAGATCAACGATATAGACGTGGTCCTGACCGAAGAGGTGGACTTGAGTGAGATCGGAGCAAGCCTGACCCGCCGCATCGCCCTGAAACAAACCCGGGACATTTTAAAATTCAGGGATCACCGCGACGTGGAACTCCAACTGGAAATAGTAGACCGCAGTGCGAAAAAATGAAAGACAACCTTTTCGGTACCGACGGTATCCGCTCCGCGGCCGGGGCCTTTCCGCTGGACGAACCCTCGCTGCTCAAGCTGGGCGCGGTGATCGCTTCCCTGACCCCCGATCCCGCCATTCTCATCGCCCGTGACACGCGCGCCTCGGGCGCGGCCATCGAAGCGCAGTTAAGCCAAGGCCTGGGCCGGCGCGCTCACATCGCATCAGCCGGCGTCCTGCCCACTTCGGGATTGGCCTACCTGACCCGAAAACTCCATTTTGACTTCGGCATCATGATTTCCGCTTCGCACAATCCTGCCAGCGACAACGGCATCAAGATTTTCAACCGCCGCGGCGAAAAAATTTCCCAACTCCTGGAAAACAAGATCAGCGCTGATTTCCGGGCAAGAAAAAAAACAGCCGCCGCCCGGCCGCAAGCGATTACAGTCATCCCGAACCGCGATTATCAGGATTTTCTTTATGAAAGCGGCCTGGACCTGGCCGGGCAAAAAATGAAAATCGCCGTGGACTGCGCCAATGGGGCTGCCAGCTCGATAACCACCCCGCTTTGCCGCCGCCTGGAATTGAATGCCGCCATCGGCCACGCCCGGCCCAACGGACGGAACATCAACGCCGGCTGCGGTTCAACCTTCCCGCGGGCCCTGCAAAAACTGGTGGCCGCTGAAAAAGCCGACCTGGGCATGGCCTTTGACGGCGATGCCGACCGGGTGGTTTTCTCGGACCGCAGCGGGAACATTTTAGCAGGCGACCATGCCCTTTACATCATGGCTCGTTACCTGAACGACACCGAGCCCCGTTTCAAGCGCAAGGTGGTCGGCACGGTCATGGGCAACCTCGGTCTGGAAAGGGCGCTGAACAAAATAGGGATCGAATTCCTGCGCGCCGGCGTCGGCGACAAGCACGTGTACCGGCTGATGAAAAAAAAGGGCGCCATTTTGGGGGGTGAGCCGTCCGGACACATCATTTTGCGGCAGTGCCAGACGACCGGAGACGGTTTTTTAAGCGCGCTTTTTTTTATGAAAGCCCTGGTTTTTTTCCATTGCGGCGCCGCTGAAATCCTCAAGCAACTGCGTTTGTTTCCCCAGCAGACGGTCAACATTCAGATCAGGCGCAGGAAAGATCTAAAAACCTGGAAAACACTCAGGCAGGCTGCCAGGGAATTTGAGAAAAAAAACGGCGAACAGGCGCGCTTACTGATCCGTTATTCGGGCACCGAAACGAAGCTGCGCATCATGATGGAAGCTCGGGACAGGGACGTTATCGAAAAAAACATGCCAATTTTCCAGTCATTGGTAGAAAATGAAATCGGAGACCAACATGAAACTTAGCGTCAATATCGATCACATTGCCACCATTCGCCAGGCACGGATGACCAACGAACCGGACCCGGTTTACGCGGCGGTGCTGGCTGAAATGGGCGGCGCCGACGGCATCACGGTGCACTTGCGCCAGGACCGCCGGCATATCCAGGAAAGGGACGTCGAGATCCTGCGCCGGGTGATTAAAAGCAAATTGAACATGGAAATGGCCGTTTCCATGGAAATGGTCAAGATCGCCCTGAAATATAAGCCTGACATCTGCACACTGGTGCCGGAAAGCAAGGATGAAGTCACGACCAGCGGCGGCCTTGACGTGATCATGTTCGCCGACAAGATCCAGGAAGTGGCGGGCAATCTGCTGGCGGCAGGCATAGGTGTTTCATTGTTCATTGATCCGGAAATCGAGCAAATCAAGGCCTGCCACCGCCTGGGCATCCGCATCATCGAATTGAACACCGGCGACTACGCCAAAAATGCCGGCAACAGTTACGCCAGGCTGGAACTGGAAAAAATCGGCAAAGCGGTGAATTATACCAAGAAACTTAACTTCACCCTGCTGGCCGGCCACGGACTGACCTATCAAAACATCCGTCCCATCGCCAGCATCACGGAAATCGAAGAACTGAACATCGGCCACTCCATCGTGGCCAATGCCGCTCTTCTTGGACTAAAGGAAGCCGTGGCCCGCATGAAGGAGCTGCTGGTTTGCTGAAAAAATTTTTCAAGGCCAGCCTGGTCATCTTGGCCATCGCCATAGCTGTCACCGCTTTCAACAGCTTCTCCTTTCACAAAAAAAACAACAACCGCCCCCTTCCTTCATATTACAAAAAAGGTGTTTTTCACCTGCACTCCAGTTTTTCCGACGGCTCCGGCGGCATCGAAAAGATCTGCCGGGATGCCGGCGCCCAGAATCTGGATTTTGTAATTCTAACCGACCATGGCCGGCCCAACCTGCTGGCATCGGCTGCCACAGCCTGGATCCACGACACGTTGCTCATCGGCGCCTCGGAATTTTCTCTGCACTCCGGCCACCTGGCCGCGGCCGGTTACCGCACTCCCGGTTATATTTTTCCGCCCGAGCCGCAGGAAGCGATCGCGGAAGTCAACCGCGACCAGGGCGTGACGTTCATCTCCCACCCCCTGGACCGCAAGATCCCCTGGACCGACTGGCAGGTCCACGGCTTCACCGGCATTGAAATACTGAGCTTGTATCAACTGGCCATGAAAAATATTCTTTTCAGTATTGCAATTTTCCCGCTGCAATATCTTTTTAATCCGGACAGCGCTTTAACCTCGCTGATCACTTATCCCGCAAAGGAATTGCGCATCTGGGATCGCTACAACCAAAAGGGTAAATATTACGGGATATACGCATTGGATTCCCATGCCAAACTGCAGATCAGTAAAAATTTCCGTCTGCGCTTTCCCTCATACGAAGCCACGTTCCGCATATTAAATGTATACGTGAAAGTGCAGCACGAACTGGAAAAAAATCCGCAGTCTGCCGCCGCGACCATCATTGCCGCCATACGCCGCGGCAATTTTTTTAGCACCATCGAATCACTGGCCGCGGCCAACGGCTTCGAAAATTATTACCTTGAAAAAGACGGCCGCCAGGTGGAAATGGGAGGAGACGCCGAGGCCGGCGGCGGCGTGCTGGTTCTGAAATTGCCTTTTAATTTCTCGACCGACATCATGATCAAAAAAGACGGGGAAAAATTCAAAACAATCCGGGACAACAGCCGCAAGGAAATCGCCATTCCCATCAGCCGGCCCGGGGTCTATCGCTGCGAAATATCACTGCATTCCGGCCCCGGCAGTGATCTGCCCTGGATCCTGGCCAATCCTATCTTCATCGCCCGCTCAGGCAACCCTGAAAAGCCTGAGACGATCACGCCCCGCCGTATCCTGGCCATGTCAGAAAAATATTTCCAGATCGAAAAGAACCCCTTTTCTCAGGCGGCAATGCAGGTTGATGACCAGGCCTCCAGCCAGCCGGTTATCCGTTTTACCTATGTTCTGCGGCAAGAATCGCCCGCTGCAAGAGACTTCTGGACAGCTCTGGCCCACAGGGAAAATCTCGATTTTTCAAAATATCAGGGTTTTGTTTTCGAAGCCCGCGGCAGCCGTCCCATGCGTTTCTGGCTGCAATTCCGCAACGGTGAGGGCCGGCTGGAATCCGCGTTCCAGCATTCATTCCTGGTCAGGGAAAACTGGCAACGGATCGCGATCCCATTCGCCCGTTTTTACCACCTTTACGGCGCCGCGGCTACGCCCGATCTGGAAAAGATCAGCGCTTTCTTTTTCACGATCGACAACGGCAACTCCCACTCCGGCTCCCGGGGCGAGATCAGCTTGCGTTCTATCGGCCTGTATTGAAAATTTACGGCAGCCGCAAGCGGCGGCCTCCCGACCCTACTTGACCTTGCCCTTTTGACCGCCCTGGTTTTTCGAGGTCCGTGCCTTGATCTCGGCTATGATCCTGTCAACCTGCGGCTGCTTGCCATTCAAGGCCAGAGAGGCCTCGAAAGCTTTCAACGCCTCTTCCATGTCATTGAGCTTGAAAAAAGAGAAACCGATCAAATTCAGAACACGGATGTCGCTGTTGTAAATTTTATTGGCTTTGAGCAGCTCGTCGAGGGCCGGCTCGAAGCGATCCAGGCCGAACAGGGCGGTGCCTTTGATCAGGTGATAATCAAAGGCGAATTTATCAAATCTGTTAAGGTTCTCCACAGCAACCAGTACCTGGGAATACTTCTTTAGCCTGTTGGCCAGAGTAAACTGGGCCACGTACCCTTCCGCGAAATCGGGGTTGTCCTGTACGCTTTTTGCGAAATACAGCTCCGCTTTCTCCAGGTTGCCGATCCCTTCGAACTGCTTGCCCAAGGTATAATTGAAAAAAAAAGGGTTGTCCACCAGGACCTGCTTGTAGGTTTCGATCGGGTGGGCAATTCTCTGGATCGGGGAAATGGTGAAATCGGTTTTCTGGCTGTCCAGCAGGGCACCCCCGGGGGCGCGCAAACGCAGGGTCAATTCATAATAATCGGAACGCAGATCCTTTTTGTCGAGCGCCAGGATCAGATGCATATCCTTGGCAAACGGCTGTTCATTCAATGATTGGCGTACGGTGCGGCTGAATTTGAACCTCTCATTCAGGCCGCGCAATTCAATCTCGACTTCGCCCTTTTCCCAAACTTCCCGGGTCAGGTCATAGACACCGACCAGCAGGTGGGGAACGTCGCTGAGACCGAAGGTCTTTTCGGTATCCACGGACAGTGTTTTATTGAAGAATTTGTAGGTATGAAAGAAATTACTGTTTTCGATCTCCGCTTTGTAGCCAAGGACGGGCTTGGCCAGGTACGGCTGCTGACCGGGTTGGGGCACATGAATGGCATGGTCAAAGTAAGAGAATTCCTTGCCCACGGAGTTTTCAATGAACACCACCAACTGGTAATCTCCGGGGATCACCGGGAAGGAATCGTGGACCACTACCCCCCCGCCCTCGAGGCCCTGGACCTTGTCGGGTGCGAAATAAAATTCGAAATTTTTGGCATACTGATAAACGATCTTTTCGCCTTTGCGCAAACTGACGTTCAGGTTCAGGTTGAAAAAATACTTGTCCTTGTCTTCACTGAAACCCAGGGAGATCTTTTTCGGCCGCACGGAAACATTGACGAAATCACAGCCGTAGAGCTCGTTGCGGGTGACGGATACCAGGTTGGAATTTTCAATGAAATTGGCCGAGGATTCAATGTTGACATATCCCTTGTATTTCAGGAAATTGGTAGCATAGGAAACATTTAGCCTTTTGGTCGGCGACTCGTAAATGCTTGCCATAATGAAATTGTTGCGCAGGGAAGGCCGGTAATTTTCGGTCATTTCGTTGGGGATCATGGATATGGCGGGGCCGGCCAGGGTCGGCGCCAGCTCGTATATTTTATTGTAGATGGTTACGTAATCGTCCGTATCCATGGGCGAATCCTGGATCAGCAGCGAGGCCGGTCCGTCCAGGGCCGGGTTGTACGATTTCCATTCCCCGCCTCCGTGCCGCTTGTAGAAGACGATGTTGAAATAAGTCGGCAGTCCCAGGCTGGCGTCGCCATAATAATACCAGACCTGCACCGGGTACAATCCTGCTTTCTCATCAAACCGCTCCTGGGTGTTTGGCTTGCCCAAGATCATGTAGATCCGTCCCTGGTCGGTCATCCAGCCCGGGCGCGTCGAACCGCGCCTGAAAAAATCGTTGGCGTAGGCGAAGCGCTTTTCGATCTCGGACTTGAATTCATTTTCGGGCGTGCCCGGGGTGGGATCGCGCTGCAGCCAGAAAATGTTGATGAAGGCGTCGCGGTCGCGGTCATTGGTCAGTTTTAAAAAAACCTTGCGTTCCTCCGCATAGGTGATGTGGGTGATCATGTCGAGCCAGTTCCGGTATTTGCCATCCAGCTCTTTATAAACCGCTTTTTCAGCTTCAGCAAATTCCCACTTTTTCTCGAGCTGCCCTTCATTGCCGGCAGCCTCTACGGTCAGGAAAAGCGATAATAAAATGAGAAAAATAATTTTTTTCATTGGTAGTTACTGGCGCAGTATCCGCTAAGGGCGGACCTGTTTCCAATTTCTCCTTTCAAACCGTGCTTGCGGTTTTCCCGCACACGGCTTAACGATGGTATTCGCAGACGTGGCAT